>Ga0315274_10007890_pt1 | contig 15385 bp, 15 predicted proteins | sample YL17G02_20_MG_FD_203700 | JGI IMG/M metagenome (GOLD analysis project Ga0315274, IMG submission 203700) | Sediment microbial communities from Yellowstone Lake, YNP, Wyoming, USA - YL17G02_20 | ecosystem: Environmental > Aquatic > Freshwater > Lake > Sediment | place: USA: Wyoming | collected... | reverse complement strand
GTATATCTGAAGAAGAGATAAATTCTGTATTGAAAGAAATACCTCCGCCCCCACAAAAAAAGAGAATAAGAAGAAAAAGCTCTGAATGGAGTTGGTAATAACAATTTGTTTCAAAGGATATGTTTTTTAAAGAAAGAAATGTTATATGTTTTAGGAATAGGAGTAAAAAATGTCTCAAGATACATATGCTAATGAATTATCGAATTTTAAACAAAAACTCATATTCGGACCAATTGCCGATGTTGCCAATCATTTTTTAAATTCTATAATCAACAACAATGATTTTCATAAAGATTTAATTAATTCGTTGGATAATGTCGAAAAAAGAATTCGAACGTTGTCAGAAATATGTAAAAAATATAATTCCAATGTAGTAAGAATTCCACCATATGGATTTATACAAATATCACGTGAATTGAAGAGAAATATTATTTTGCATAATTATTGGTCGATTTTCTACCTGAATTTTACTCTATCCGAAAGATACGCAGATTATTTTATTAATCTTAATTCAAAGTTATTTTCTCCGAAAGATTGTGCTGATATAAAAACAAAATTAGATTCAAAAAATAGAACACTCAATATGGATTTTGATTTTAAAATTGGAAAATTAAAACACATTAATAGCCAACATCAATCCACATATATCCTTAAACTATATACATTATTAGATCTCTACAGAATTATCCGAAATACATTCATGTTCCATTTTATAGATATTGATGAATATTCTTTTGTTTATAGTGGTAAAGATATTCAAGAAAAGGAAAAATCTTTACATGGAGAACTTGTGAATTTACATTCGAATATAAACGTTGTAATGAGACAATTTAAAGACAATCAAAAAATAAAAAATATTTTACAAAGTTCAATACAAAAAATTGAAAGTATCATTGAATTTTACAGTAAGAACCAAAGTACCGAAGAATATTTTCTAATAAATGATGCTATTTATAATGATTTAATAAGAATATTCTCTGTAATTTCATATACATTTATTTTTTTCCTTGATACAGAACAACCTGATTTTTCATGATTTTTTGTTCGAAGTTTGCTTGTGCAAACACGAAAGACTCAAAATACGAAGATAAACGAAAGGCTAACACAAGGCAAACGAGTATCTTTCTTTTCAGGTGTTCAACCATTACCGATAGGGGCAATCGTTTAAAACAATTTCACGTTATGTTTTTATAAAGAAAAAATTAATTCTCGGTTCGAAATAGAGGTAATAATTATGGATGATTGGGAAAATATGCTTCATTTTGCCATTGAAATGATAAAACAAGCAAAAAGATCATATGCTCCAGATCATATTGATGAAAGAATAGCAATTGTAAGTCTTGATCATGCTACAGAATTGTTAATGAAGTCATTCCTTCTTAAAATGGATTATTTTATTAATGAAATAGATACAGATATGATAAAAAAGGGAATTGACAGAAAAACACAATTAAAGAACTTGTTAAATGAAAATAAAACAATTTCTTTTATGGATGCATTAAATCTAGTTTGTAAATTAACAGATTTAGATAGTTCAGATAAAGATGTTATCGTGAGATTTCATAAATTGAGGAACGAAATTCAACACAAAGGGATGTATCTTAATTTAAATGAAACAGAAAAAATAGGAAATTTCTGTCCTTCATTACAGATATTATATGATAAAATGTTTCCAAAGTATTCAGATGTTTTTCCAAAACTCAACTTTCATTAGTACAAAACATCACGAACCTCCCTTTGGTTTTGACCTGTGACACATACATTCTACATTGGAAAAACTCGTCTCCCGCCAATTGTTTAATATCATTTCTGACTGTAGCTGATTATCCTGTCTGGTTTCTCCCTGAAAAACGCTTCAATCGTCTCTTCTTCTCGACCAGGGAGATAAAAGAATGTTTTATCCCTATATCTGGCTGATTTAATGACAGGGAACTGCCTCTGGAGATTACGAACAGTGGAGACCACAAAATCAGAGACCAGGTATCCATCGGTCATAAGCCTGTTAAGAAGCCGTATGCCGTTCTTGCGAAGATATGGTTCCCTTGTGTATGATGGCCTTCTACAATGCCCCTGGTGATGTTATAGACAGTTCCTATGTTCAGATCGTACATCTGTGCCGCTTCAGCCATTGTAGAGCCTTCTTTGATTGCTTTGATGACCTTATTCCTGGTCTCCAATGGGACCATTCTTGTCAGATATCTTCCTTTGCATCTCATTGAGATTAAACTTGGGTGTACTCCAAACTGTTTTGCAATCTCTTTTATCTGATGGCCTTCATTGATGAGTTTAATGATGTGCTTGCAGTCTTCCTCAGATAGTTTCTTTGCTACCATTAATTGAAAAAGCGAAAACACTGATATTTAGAGATGTTGAAAATGAAGTCACTCGTCTACTTCTTCCTCATCATCTTCCTCTTCATCTTCGTTATTATGAGAAAAAATAAGATCGAGTAGTTTTAAACCAAATTCAGCATTTTTCCATTTTTCTCTAGCTTCATGCTTTTTCTGATCTAATTCTAATTTCTGCTGTGCTAATAGAGCTTTGTTATTTATTTCTCTCTGCTTAAGTTCTAACTCTTTTGCATCATAGGTTTTCCTTATTCCATCTTTTAGCATTTTATTATCGTGCCATATTTTTATCAAGACCGATACTAGAGTTATGATCGCTGCTAAAAAACCTATAATTGTCGCTAGAAAATTAATATCGTCCAAGCATTCACCTCAATAATAAATAATAACATCTCATTCTTTAAAAAACCAACCCATGCTTTTTTGCAGGAGATAGGTGTCTGTTTATATAGTCTTTTTTCTTGTCATCATTAAAGAGTGTAAAAAGAGGTATAAAAAGATAATTGAAAATCAGTCTTTTAATGAATTGTTTTTGATTTATAAAAATAAAATTTTTTATTAAAATAATAAGTTATATCCTTGCCACAATTTTTTATTATTTCAGCTCTAACATTTTCCGCATCCTCAATTATAGAGTCAAATTTAGCGTTATGTCGTCCCCACAACCTTAAAATATAGACAAAATGAAGATTTGGGCCGTCCTTTTTATTTTTAAGATTATTTTTTAAAACAAAGAGCTTTCCAATATCACTTTCCATTGGTGAATTCGGATAGTTTGTTATATTTTTACCTCCTAGTCCAGTCTCAAATTTTATTTCAATTACATGATTTAGTTTTACTATTTCTTCAGAACCATCTTTTTTTATTCTTAACCAATGTGTATTGATATTTTTAACATCGTTCTTATCAAAAATCACAATATCAAACTTTTTTTTAGTCTGTTTGTTTCCTTCATTCTTTCCAAAAAAATATTCACAATGCACCAAATTAGTTTTAAAAATTTCACCAGTTTCATCCTCTAGTTTTGTTGGATATAATTCATCGTATTTTTTGCAAAGTTGGTTATAGATCATAGCCTGAATATCTCGCTCACGGTGAACAATAAAAGGGTGTTTATCAATTTGATTAACAACATTTTGAATAATTTCTTCTATTGGTTTTGAATCCATAACTCCTTCTCAACTTTTTTTTTCCCTTTATTACCAATTGGGTTAAAAATACCAATAAGTACTTGCTCTAAAATCAAAGCTTTAGCTTCTTTTTTTAGTTTTAAAGAACCCGTATTTATCATAGAATCAATAGTACCGAGATCTAAAAAATAACTGAAAATTGGTTTTCTTTGACTTGCAAGTAATTTAAATAGATCACTATCTGATGAAGATGTATATTGAAATTCTCTGCGAAGTCTTTCTCCAAATGTACCATATATTCCTTCTGTTGTATTTCCTACATATATAATTTTATTATTTGAGTGGTGAACATATACTCCTTTTTTATCTGCGAAATCACCCAATACTAGTTTAGACCAGGTCTCTCCTCTTTCTCTGGCAACTGGGATTTTAATTTTACTTTCAAAAATTTTAGATTTTGATGGAATACTAATTTTTATCTCCATATTTAACATGTGCTCCTAGATCAAATTGGTTGCTGTAATTATATTTTATATTTTCCACGAGTTCTCGTTTTATGGAATGCAATCTTGTCGGCATCATCTAATGTATGACCCATACCTAAAAGTATAAAGAAAATCGCCACTCTTTCTGATGTCGTGCTTCTTCCGTACCGATAATCGCCATCAGGATATCTGATTTGCCAATGTTTATTATCATTTGATGTGAATATCATACCCCGTTTCGTTTTTATCGGCTTTTCTCTAATAAGTTTCGTTTTACTTTTTTTATCTTCCATAACCTCTTCCCCGTCTTACATTTTCATATCATCTCTTTCTTTAAAAAACCAACCCTCCAGGTGATTTTGGAGAGGATAAAAAGGGGATCTAACATCGAGGTAATTAGTCCCTGGGGTTACAATTTGTACAATCTCCCGTACTCATTCGGATTCTCTGCCCGGTACTTGAAGAAGCACTCTCTACAGCAAAAATGGTGCTTTGCAGTTTCGTACAGCCTCCTTGATTTGTAGATTTCTTTGCCGCAGGTCTCACATACAGTTTTCATAGGCATCTGCCATTCGCCTCCCCCTCATGTTGTAATGGCTATTGCAGAGAAGTCTGGACCAAGAGGATGTGAAATAGGACACCCCCTTACCTATCTACTCAGGATAATATTTTTAAGTTCCGTTATATCATTTTTAACACTTTTAACTTCTTCTAATTTTTCCTGCTCAAAGGCATTCAGTATTTCAGATAATTGTGTTGTAGGTTTATAGATATGAACTGGCCTGCCTTTCCCCTTCTTTTTAAGATCCCGCTTTTTTACCCAGCCTCTTCTGCGTAGTTCCTGCATCGCTATACTCACTTCAGGTTGGCGCATATCTGTCGCTTGTTCAACATCAGCACACTTACATTCATCAAATTGTGAAACATATAATAATGTTTTAGCAAGATTTTTCGGCATCCCTAACTTAACGAATAATTGAATGGCTTTCCCATCATCTTTGTCTAACACATACACATTTTTTTGTTTCATATTTTCCGCCTCCTCATATATCATACCATATAACATTTTACTCTCTTATAAAACCAGCCATCAATAGAATTTGTATAAAAAGATGTTGAAAAATAGGTTGTTACCTGAGAAGTTTTTCAATAATGTCCCATCGTTCAAGATATTTATCTTTTTCATTCAATGATATAAGAAAACTTGGAATACTCCAATCTTCTGGATTTGGACCAAGATATTCGATAACATCTTTTGACGGAACGATAAAAACCGAGGGATTTTCATTAAATTTACCTTTCATGTCAACAAAAGCGTATAAGAATCCTTTTTCATTGTGTTCAAATCCCTTTTTGTGAACAAAAAAATGCCAATGACTATTTTCAGGTTTCCGTTTTCTCTCTTGATAGGCAGAATCCATAGTTTTTACTTGTATCGATATTCTCTTATCTCCTTTTTCATTTGAAACTAACAAATCTACTGATTGAGTTCCGCCTCTGGTTAATCCTACTACGAATCCTCGTTTAGATAACTGGTAAGATACATAATGTTCGCCAGCTGCTCCAGTAAGTAATTTTGATCTCGATGGCATAAGTTCTCATAACATTTCTTTCCTTAAAAAACAAACCATAACTAAACGAACGAAATCGCTAGTAAAAAAAGGTATTGAAATCAAGTCTTTTTTTCGACTAATAATTTTCCGAAAATCTCTTCATATAAACTAAGTGTACTTAACAGAATTTTCTTAGCGATAGGCATAACCTTCGAATCACGGAGAACCTCAGGAAATTGTTCTAAGATTGCTTTCGTCTCTTTTTTGCTAATTTTTATTTGATCTAATTCACCAGATATTTCTCCATCAAACATCATAGTTTTCATTAAGCCCTCTGGGCTCATTAGATAATCGAGTTTCTTTAAATTTAAACAATAATCTACCAAAGATTTTTTTGTTAGTTTATGATCTAGATATTTTTCTATCATTTTGTCGATTTTTCCATGCACATGTATATTACCAAATTTTTTTACTTCGCCAATTGTTGCTTTTATCTTTCCCGTAGCAATATTGTTGTATTCCAAAATAAGTATTAAATTGTCTAAATTAGAATCAAGAATCCTATCAATGACGGACTTATTAATATCTTTTGGAGTTTTTCGAATATAACTTTCGATTACATAATATTTCAGTGCTATTTCACATGCGGTTCTACATAAGATAAAAGTGCTGGTGTACATCCCAAAAACAAAATCACTAATAGCTTCGTTTACAAATAATTTTAATAATGGCGGTATACTCAAAGATTTAACTTTATTAATTTGTGGTTTAATTTCTATATAATATGGACATTTAGATATGACCGCCTGTCTCGATTGTTCCCAATCGTTCATATTATTTTTGGTTTGCTTCAAATTATTTTTCCTCTCTTAAACTACAATTTTGTAACATCTCTTTCTTTAAAAAATTGACCCCATATTTGAAATATCGAAATCGCAAGTATAAAAAAGATATTGAAAATATGATTTTTGATAAAATACTATCCATTGGCTGAAGTGATTACTATCGATGGAGAAAATATTCGAAAAAGGAAAATATTATGTTATCTGGGAAAAATACCGAGAAAAAGGAGGTAAATTCATTGAGTCAAAGAAAAATAGACATAACGGGAAATTTCTTCATGTAATATGGTTCAAAACTCGTGTCGAGGAGTTAATCCCACAGAGTTGGATAGAAAGAGAAGCAAATGAAGAAGAATACAAAGAAATATTTGTACGACTTATTTAATTTTTAATCACATATTTGGTGGAATATGTTTATTATCAATGATGCAGAACTTGCAATCGTCACAAATTGCGTCAGGATTGTCGGTTTCTTCAATACCACAGATTCTACAGATCATTATCCGCCTGTTTTTTCTCTGTGTTCATCCAGATCTATTATTTCATATGTCCAACCTTTAGGGAGATTTTTTACCTCGGATATAACGCCTCTCCATACTTTTATTGTAATCTTTTTTTTCATAGATTCCACTGTATAGAGGGGGCATTTAGTTTTTATCCTTTTGTGGCAAGAAGCGGAATAATTTCTGATTTTCTTCGATACTCTGTTTTCTCAATGAGAGTTCATAATCTTCAGGTTAACTCTTTGTTGCTCGATTAAAAATTACCAATACCATCGAATATTCTTCAATGTTCTGATTCTTAATCCATTTATTTGTCTTGAACCATTTGCAATGAAAGGCACAAACAGCAAACGGAAATACTGTCATTATCCAGGAGATATGCGTTTGCGATTGCGTTTCCGTGCTTTTTGTTCCTCGATGATTGCAGGTATTATTACCGCGACTCGATAATCCGGAAAATTATTGATACAGAGCAATGGACCGCCTGGTGCAGTATATATCGTCGGATGTGTTTCGAATTTTGGTATAATTCCTAATAAACGAGGATTGTATAGATTAGAGAATGTTTGAGGATTTTTCTTAAAATTTACAGATATTGCTCGACTTGTATCTTGACAATCAAGCCAAAGGTATTTAGTATCAACGCGAAAATATATTCCTTGGCATCTTCTTTCATATGGTAGTATCTTTAATTCCTTTTTATCGGCGGTCAAACATGTTGTAAGGGGTATATTTGTTGATTTGAAGACTGGGACTTGGTCTTTGAAAAAAAACGGTTTTTCTATATGAATTTCAGGTACATCAACATTTCGCACATGGTTTCCTTTAAGATCATTTGAAACGAATTCTTTTATATGAATACCATAATGCCCTTGTTTTAACCATTCATCAAAAGGAAAGTGAATCTGATATTGATCCACCTTCTTTGAATACTTGGCTTTAAACAAACTAGAAAAAAGAATTCTTTTAATTTTTATTCTATCGTATGAATCGGCTGTATATTCATCAAAGTACTCCCTGTCGTATTCTCCATATAGCATCGAACCATCGCTGAAGAGTAACTTCTTGTCGGTCTGTTCTATCATTACACTTTTACTCAGAGAAATTGTAAGTGTCTTGAATATGGCGTTAGCTTTTTTTCCAGATAATGAGAATTGCATAATCATGTCGCGATAAAAACACCGTTTTCTTTTTTAATCTGGAAAGATTTCTTGCAGTAAATACATGTGATTGTGTGTTTATTATCTTTATGTGGAGCTAGAAATTCATCTGGATTAAACGACAATGGACCAAAACCAGAATCTTCTATCGTTTTCGCAGTTCTGTATACATCTGTGAGTGATGTTTTACCACTGTGTGCTTCAGCGAGTTTATCATCGAGTTTTTTCGCAAGTTCGGGATTATCCTTGATTTGGTTCTGTACTTTATCAATTTTAACTCGCTGTTTCATAGCCCCCTCTGAAACACCGACTATTTTCGCTACTCTCTCGGTCGCTTTTCCTTTATCACTAAGGGATGGTCCGACCCTAAGTGTTTTCCCTGGTGCGGTTCCACCATGGATTTTCTGTCGCTGTTTTGCTTTTTCATTTTCAATTGCCATTAACCGCAAACCGATTGTTGATCTTTGAGCTGCTGTAAGATGCCGTCTATGAAGGTTGCATCGTATGATGAACAACATTTCTTCCATAGTGTCAGAAAAAGTTCTTTTAATAACGGGCGTTTGGGTCATTTCTAGTTCAAGCGCTATTTGATGTCGGGTGAATCCTTCAAGCAGATCATTTTTATCGTTAATTGTCATAGGTTGAAGCATACCATTCTCGGCGATGTCTTCCTTGAGGTCTTGGTATTCCTCTTTTGTTGGTCTTGGGATTATACTTTGATACTCTGGTTTGATAATGATCTTGTTTGGGTCTATTATTTCGATTGATTGTTTCTCGTTATCTGATGGCATTCATTCCACCTCCCATTCTATATATTCCTTTTCTGTGAGTTCTGCACCACACCTGGAACAGTAGCCATCAGAAAATCTTCCGAGAAAATCACACTGTGGACATTGAGGTTGACTGGTTAGGTAAATAAAGATTGATGGGTCTTCCTTAATCCCTGGATATTTACTTTTCTTCAGGATTTCTGCGGATTTTCTTGCAATATCTGTTATATCATCCAGATCCTCGGATTTATAGACGAAATGTTCGCCGTTATCCTCTAATCCAAGATCTTCTAACGATGCTATTACTTGTTTTCTTTCGTTTTCATCAGTATGTACAGATAACCAGTACCGTTTCGTTTCAAAAGCCTTTAAAATACGATCCTTTGTTATTACTTCTTTCATGGTGGCTCCTTCTTTTTTTGGTTTTCGTATACCAAAAAACCTCCCTCGAAACCTCCGAGGAAGCCACCTTCTTCCCTTCGTTATTGTGTTGTCTTTTTATGCTACACACAGTTTTATGGTTACAGAGAATCGTAATAACACCCTACTATTATTAAGTATCGGAAATTTTAATAGAAAAAAAGAAAAAAAGAATTTATGTGAGCGACTGTTTTCGAAAACCCAATTCCATCAACAGTTGTATCATTCGTAACTGAACGGTTTTGAACCCTTGTATTTGCTCTACGGGTGTGCTCATCGACTGGCTCTGTGAATTCCCTGCAAAGTCAAATGCCGTAGCGGTCACTGTATGATCCCCAAGCCCTGTCCACGTCCACTCGTAGGGTGATTGTGTATCATTGTACTGCAGCACTCCATCGAGGGCAAACTCCACTCGGTCGATACCACTCGTCTCGTCACTCACTTGTGCGGTGAATTTGACATTAAAGAGGTCGATTTGCTGTTTGGTGAGAGTTATGGATGGTTGTGTCTTGTCGATTTTAAGATTTGCTGTTTTTGATGTTTCCATATTGCCAACTTTATCTATAGAATAGTAGGAGACCGTATGGTTTCCATCAGCCGATACAACAAACGGTGCGGAATATGTCGTCCAGCTGCCGCTGTCGATCTTGTACATTGTTGAGGTTACACCAGATTGGGAATCGGTGGCGGTAAAGCTGACCAAAACAGGACTGATATACCAGCCATTGTTCCCCATGGTTCCTTCAAAAGAGATGGAAGTAACTGGCGGTGTGGTATCTAAAACCGTAGTAAAATGCCATATCGGTCCTGGTGTTGAAGCACCGTGATTATCCCATGCGACAATTCTCCAATAGTAGGTTGTGCTGTAATCGAGTTCTGAGGGGTTATACGAGTTGCTTGTCTGATTGCTGACCACCTGTGGTGGCGGACTTGTGGTTCCGAAATACACATCATAGGACACTGTATCATTAAAGTCAGGATCTCCACCTGTCCAATTCAAAATAATTTGGATAGAGATATTTATTGCTCCATCCGCTGGTTGAGGATCGTCTGGTGTATATGGTGGCTGGTTTACAATCTCAAAAGTATAATTGACAGAGTGATTACCATTCCCGCTTGTATCGTTCGCCCAAATATGATACGTATAGACTCCAAATTGATAGTAGGTTTTGTTACAATAGTAGGTATCACTAGTTTTGTTTTGTGTGATTGAGAAATTCTCGATAGTACTTCTTTTTGAAGAATAACTTTTCATGATATTGTTTGGATAGTTTATGGTGAGGTAGACCTGATTGACTTCGATGTTGTCGGTCACTATTGCGGAGATATTGACAAATCCGTCTTCCATTTGCACAGATGGAACTGCTTGAACATTTGTTATCTCTGGATCATCATTATCGTGGATGGTGACGTTTTTAGTATCTGTGGTGTTCCAGTTATCCGAGGTGTCATTCGCAGCGATAATGTAGTGCAATGGATTTACGGAATGCGGAATTACGATTGTTTTTTGCCAGAAATTCCCTGCGACATTAGTCATGCTGACATTTGTATGAGTCCCTGTTCCATACCAGTATTCAACCCATACACTTGCAACTTGCGTGTTGTCTGTAACAGTCGCATTAAAGGTAAAGGAATCCCCGGTTGTACCCGTGCTTAGTGTGTTATCTATTATTTCTGGTGGTAAAGTAGTGTCTACCACAGAAATAATCTTCGTGATATTATCTTCGTTCTCCTCGTTATCTGTTACCGTTAACGTCACAGAGAAATCTCCTACTGAATTATACGTATGGGTGATAATTGGGTTCAAAGTGTTCGTGACATTCTCATCGCCAAAGTCCCACTGGTAGTTTGTGATAAATCCATCTGGATCCCAGCTCTGTGAAGCGTTGAAAGTGATTATTTCTCCTGCTCCAGGTAGCCGCGGGGAGTAGGTAAATGCAGCTATTGGCGGTGATGGGAGGGCTTCGAAGCAAAACATTGGAGTCGCATTTTCATTCCCCGCGGTATCGTTCGCATGGATCCTCCAGCCGATGAGTCCAGTTCGAGTCGGTTGTATGGTGAAGTTGCTCCACCCCTCATTCCAGATTCTTACATAACTCTTGTTCACCCATGCTCCGCTTTCATTTGTCTCTAACCAAGTATAGTTTAACTGCCCACCATCCTTCCAGTACGCATAGACTCTAACTGTGTCTCCAGTGGTGACTATAGATTTATTCTGCCCAGCCTGGGAATATCGTGGGGGGATTATATCGACAATTGATATAACGCCATTGGTTCTCGTTTCTTCGGGAATGCTAGGGAAATATACGGTCGCATAATTGATGATCTCTGTCTCTATTACCTCACTACTAACATTTACACTTATATTGGTATAACCGCCTTCTCCAGGACTAACTTCGCCAACAAACCAGGTGATTGTTCTTGTATTAGGATTATAGTATCCTGGTGGAGCGATTACTGAACCATTTGTTGTATTGATGACTGGTCCGATTTCCAGAGAGGAGTCATTTAAATCTTCATCCAAGGTATCGGTAAAGTACGCACCAAAAGCAATTCCTTCTCCTTCGTTTTCATATTCTATGGTGTAGTTTAGTTTTTGATTTGGAAAAACAATACCTTCAATGCCGTATTTGATATTTGGATCTCGGGCAATAACAACTGCTGTAGATGCAAAAGAACTTTGTTTTTCAAGTGTGTTCAATTGAAAATTCAATACCCAATGGGGCCATTCTTCATGCATAAGACTATTGATAGGATTTATTTTTATTCTCTCATCAATCCATGGATCATTGGGGTCTAATTTAGCTTGATACATATATCCGTATTGTAATGGTAGTTTATCCTTAGTTGATTGATAAATTACTATTTCTTCTACATTTCCATTGTTCAATATTGTTTCAAGATCTGATATATAAATCTCCAAATCTGTAAAACCCTTGATAGGAGACATTAAAACAAGTTTTTTACATCTTAAATTATAATGCAGAGCTGCTGTTACTGCTGTTCTTGTCCCTCCAGAGTACGCATAAACGACATCATAACAAGCATTGATAATATTGGGATTTTTCAATCCATTATTATCTGTAGGTTCATTATTTTCTGCTGCCAAAACATCCTTCCAATCGGATTCCCACCCTTTAGTATAAATTGGATCCCATATACCCTCTTTTCCATACATCTGCGCTTTACGTGAGATGAACTTTTCTGAAGCAAGTCTATCAACACTGTTCTCTTTACAATTAATTCCATTCAAATAAAGTATCTTTCCAGTGGGATAGTCACATGGTTCTCTAGATGACGGTATATTTCTATTGTGTGTTTCTGTATTTGACATCTCATTGATGTATGCTGAGTTTGCTAGGATGGTTCCCTGAGGTAAACCCCAGTTGACTACTCCGGTTACGCTTAGATATCCAATGGTTTTTGGTGGTATAGTGTTCAAATTCCAAGCTAACTCATGATAATAATCATCATAAATAACCCCAGCAGAAGCCGAGGTTATGTTAACTAAAGAATCTAAGATGTTGAACACCATGACCCTATCAGCAACCTTCAACCCATCATTCCTATACTCAATGATATAGTCCACAGTCTGTCCAGGACTAACTCTTTGAGGACCCCATACTCGAACCTTTAAATCGACTCTTGGCGGTAGACCGATGTCGAGTCTTTCTATCGATATCGCTAAGGTTCTTGATTCACCACTTTCATTCAATACCCCGGATACAATGCCTGCGAGTGGGTCAGTGAAAACGCCATTCAACTGTGATACATTTTCCGATACAAGATGGTTATAAGTCCATCCATCTCCTGAACCAAAATCTGTGACATAAGAAATAATTGAGAATCCCTCTCCGTAATAGGGGTTAGTTTCATTATTAATTCTCACATGCGTTATTGTGATACTTAAAGAGCGGTTGTATGTTCCCGGCGCTACTCCTTCGAATAAAGATTGCAGAACATAGAGTTCCGATGAATAATTACTTGAATCTTGATAGTAGAGTGTTCCATTTACCGCTATTTGTGCAAAAACAAAATAGCCCCCTATCCGATTAATTTGCCAGCTTGCTTGATAATGATCGTAAACACCACTGCCGTTCACAGATTCATTAAGGTAACCGTCGACAACCCCTGTCACGTCACCTCCGACCTCGCCTTTAAGATAGATTTTTCTTTCTCCAGGCATCTTAAATGCAAAGCCTTGGGAGTACCCTTCACGAAGAATGCTTTCAATATTTGCTGACCAATTACCCTGGTAAAATCCTTTTCCCTCAAACAATCCTGAATTCACAAGAACTAGTTTAAAGGAGGTGAAATTCATTGTCCCGTTGAAATCACCGATAAACGAAGCATTTACTGTTGCATTTTGACTGACGATGGTTTCAAATAAAGCATGAGTGGTTGATGTCGTCTCATTCATTACTGTGGGATGTATTTTCAAGGTCTGTGCGGGATCACCAAATAGCAGGCAACATTCTATGACTCCCCGCCATGATCCAGATGAAGAATCCCAGTTGATGGTCGCTGCCATTCTGTCTTTTGACCAGGCTTGTCCCTTTCCGAGTTGCCAATTACCAGGAGTTCCGGAGTGGTTTTCAAGGTCAAAGAAATAGTCCCAGAATTCCTTTTGTTGGAAGGCACTGCTTGAGTTTGTGTCATCGAATTGTCCCCATCCATATCCAGTGTTGTAAATGCATGCAAAAGCAAGCTTTGTATCTGAACGGAAAAGCATAGATTCTATGACACCGTCATCAGCAGCATTGAAATCACCGCAGTGAGTTCCATAGTCGTGCAGGAAGAACGGTTTCGTATTGGTGTACTGGGACTCCCAAGCGGAAGCAGAGACATCTAAAGACATTTGTACATTTGCATGCGCAATTCCACTGAGCAGAGTCACTGTATCATTATTGATTGCGTTTTTTAATCCGGTGATAGCTGCAGAGGTACTTCCTCCTTGCCAGCCACCAGGGTTTGGTGGTTCCGCTGTCCATTTCACAGATAGATCAAATTGATCATTGGGATTTACAGTATTCCATGTTTCAAAACCATATTGGAACCCTGCCCAGGTTGGGAAAGGACCGTTCGCCCCAGGACTCGGCCCAAGCCAGTTGTTCGTCCCTTTTATGGCACTGTAATCGATCAAATCATCTCCCTCAGTGGGCCATCCGGTATCTCCACCGTAAAAGGCTGCGTTGTCAAAATAATTAGAATCAAGAGAGTCTGCATAGTAGAAACTCTTGGTCAACCAGTTGGAGACATCCTGAGGAACATCACAAGTGATACGTCCGATGTATATCTCCGAGTATACATCGAAGCCACTATCCCCTGCTTCGCCCCATTGGGAATCGTGATCGCTGTTGAAATCGTTATCAAGGTTGCTCCAGTAGAGATCAGAGTCGACATTCCCTTCAAATTGGTAGTACAACTGCCGGGCGGGGATCGTATCCGCATCACCAGCGATAAGAACATACCGTGTTTCCCAGTCTTGATACGCGTCTTTACAAAACTCACGAATGTGAGCCTGGGAGCCATTGAAGAGCGATGTTGCATTAAAATAATCAGAGCATGCATTGATCTGCTGAACGGTGACTACGGTGCTGCTTAATCCATCACCGTTATGTTTGGCTATAAGACTGTTCCAGTTGTAATGAAGCGTACCACCAATATCCCAGTAATCGAGTCCGTTTTGCGTAGTGGTAATAATGACGTAGTCGAAATGCTGACTAGGGTCACACAGCCCTCCAGGATATTCAAATGTGGGCAAATCGGCTGTCTGGTAGAGGTTTGTTATGTCAGGGTTTGATACAAGAGTTTTGACATATGCTTCATCACTTGGATTATTGCTGAAAAACTGGTCAACATAATTGGTGTCCTGAAGATTTATGATAACCGTCATTTGTGAATAGCAGACAAGAGTGCCATCCTTTGGATTATATTGTAGTGGATTAAGACTGAAATCTAGAATCGCATAGCCGTGGGAATAACTTATTTGATAATCATTGTACATTGTAGAGGGATAAAGAGCGATAGAAGAATAGATATTTGTATTTTTTATTGTATAGAAAGTATATGTTTCTCTCTTTTTGTTAAACAGTGCACATCCTAATTAGGACATGCACTGTTTGCATGTTGGAATTTAACACATGCAACAACTGATTGTTTCTCAGGATAATA
>Ga0315274_10007889_pt1 | contig 15386 bp, 10 predicted proteins | sample YL17G02_20_MG_FD_203700 | JGI IMG/M metagenome (GOLD analysis project Ga0315274, IMG submission 203700) | Sediment microbial communities from Yellowstone Lake, YNP, Wyoming, USA - YL17G02_20 | ecosystem: Environmental > Aquatic > Freshwater > Lake > Sediment | place: USA: Wyoming | collected... | reverse complement strand
CGGCGACGACGCTGGCGGGCAGGGCCATGACGCCCACCGAGGCATTGTAGAGCCCGTAAGCCGTGCCGCGGTTGTGCTCCGGCACCAGCTCTGCGACTAGCGCCTTGCCCGAACCCTCGGTCAGCGCATAGAACAGGCCATAGAGGCCATAGAGCGGCCAGACCATCCAGGCATGCCGCACCAGGGCGAAGCCCAGGTAAGTGAGGGCATAGACGGCCCAACCATAGGTGATCGTGCGCCGGCGGCCGATGCGATCCGACAGGCGCCCTGCCGGTATCGCCGCCAAGGCTGAGACCAGGTTGAACAGGGCGATCACCACCGGGATAACGGCAGCAGCCACGCCCACGTCCTGCGCCCGCAGTATCAAGAAGGCGTCGGAGGAGTTGCCAAGGGTGAAGAGCAGCATCACCGCCAGGAAGCCGGCGAAGGGTCCGCGCAGGTCCGAAAGCGAGATGCGTGTCGTCGAGATGGGTGCCTTACGCTCGCGGACGGCCAGGCCGATGATCAGCAGGGGCACGGCGGCGACCAGGCCGGCCAGGAAGAAGAGTTCGCGGTACTTGTTGGCGTGGCTCACCCACAGGCGCAACAGGCCATAGGCGATAAGCGGCCCGGCCACCGAGCCAAGCGTATCCAGGGTGCGCTGCACACCGAAGGCAAAGCCGAGCTTGCGCCCCCCGGCCGAGCCGGCCACCAGGGCATCGCGCGGCGCGTCCTTGAGCCCCTTGCCCACGCCGTCGGCCAGGCGCAGGCCGAAGGCGGCAGCACCACTGCCGGCAAAGCCGAACGAGAAGCGAGCGATGGCCGAGAAGGCGTAGCCCAGGAAGACGATGGCTTTGCGCAGCCCCAAAGCGTCAGACAGGTAGCCGGCGCCGATCTTCACCAGGCTCACCACGGTGGTGAGCGAGCCCTCAATCAGCCCGATGAACTCCTTGTTGAGCCCCAATACCTGGGTGTAGAAGGTCGGCAGGATGGGCTGGATCATGTCCTGCGCCAGCCCACCGAAGAAGGCCACCCAGCCCAGGGCGATCACGTTGCGGCCCAAGCCAGGGTCCTGGCTGGGCAGGGACGGCTCCGCGCGCTTCGACTCTATCCGGTACACTTGTGGTCCCATACGCCTATGGCTCCCCTTCTGGTGCTCTGAGCAACGAGGCAAGCTCGAGGGCCAGCTCCGCTAGCCGGCCCATGTAGGGGTCGAGCAGCGGGCCAAGGCGTGGATCCACGGCGCCATAGGCTCCAAGCTTGCACGAGCTCGCATCTAGTAGGTTCGCCCAACTGACTGTCATGTCGGCCGCCATGCCCGCCCCCAGGTCTTCCTCGACCGGCTCGAGGGCGAAGTCCCGTGCCACCTGGGCCACTAGCGCCAGCGCCTCGGCGATCTGCTCCAGGGCTAGCTGCTTCTGCTCAGCCGAAAGCTGCAGCACCCGCCTGTAGAGGATGCGGGGGCCAGGCGTCTGCCGCAGCCACTCCTCGGCTTGGCGCAGTCGGTGCTCGTGCAGGCGCAGCACCACCGCGAGCAAGTTGCGTTGGTAGTCATTGAGCAAGCCCGGGTTGCCGCCTGAGCCTAGCGCCCTATCGGGATCGGCGTGGCTTGCTGGCGTCGTCACCAGCGCCTCCTAGCTGGGGGGATGCGCAGCCGGCACGGCAACACAAAAGCCTCTACCAGCGGCAAACCGGTAGAGGCTATCAGTCTTGCGACGGTTCGGCCTTTGCGGTCCGGGGAGCCTCATCCCCACCAGACAACACTTCGAGTATAGCACATCTACCAGACGGCGAAACCCTAACACCGCGTTCGTAGCAGCTCACGGTTAGGGGAACGAGGCTCGGAAGCGGCACAAGGACGGGGGATGCGTCATGGCCATGTTCAATGAGCAGGGACAGGGCAAGCTGGAAAGGCCGGAAAAGAGATCCTCAAGAATGGTAGTTGCACTGAGTGGGAGAAGCGGCAACTCGAGGATCCGGAGTCTTGCGCCGTCGCCGAGGCACCGGAACCCGACCACGAGGTGGCGCTCCTGCGCATAATGAAGGGCATCACTCAGGCTCAGCTCGCGGAAATGGCCGGCACGACACGGTCGAGCATCGCTCGCCTGGAGAGCGGCAGGCGCGATCCGAGCCTTTCCTATCTGCGCCGAGTTCTCGCTGCCTTAGGGTATGACATCTGCCTTCAGCCGGTTCCCCTCAGCGAGGCGCAGAAGGCGGCACCGGCCTGAGGGCCCTCCCCTCACGGCGTTGACCGCGGCCGTCGCCTCGACCACAATGGCCAGGTTGAGGCGGCGGCGTCTCGCCGCTGCTGGCGTTAGCGTCGGCCGGGACGCGAGCCTGAGCTGCGGGAGTGCCTCATCGTGGCCAACTTCTCGGCCCCCCCTCCACACTACTGGAGCCTCTCATCTGAAGAGCTTATGGCCGGGCTTGGGAGCGGCCCCCAGGGGCTAAGCTCGGGCGAGGCTGCCGAGCGCCTGGCGCGCTTCGGGCACAACAGCATCGGCCCGCCTCGGCGCCTGGCCGTCTCGCAGCTACTGCTGCGTCAGTTCAAGAGCCCCCTGATGCTCATCCTCATCTTCGCCACGGCCATCTCGCTTGCGTTGGGCGAGTGGGTTGACGCCAGCATCATCCTCACGATCGTGCTGGCCAGCGGCCTGCTCAGCTTCTACCAGGAGTACAGCGCCAACGCCGCCGCCGAGCGCCTTCGCGCTAGGGTCAGCCTCAAAGCGACCGTCTTGCGCGATGGCTCGCCTCGTCCGGTGCCTGCCGAGGAGGTCGTCCCTGGCGACGTAGTGCTCCTCTCGGCGGGGAGTCTCGTGCCTGCCGACGGCGTGGTGCTGGAGCAGAGGGATATCCTCGTCAACCAGGCGGTCCTCACCGGAGAGACCTACCCGGTCGAGAAGCGACCTGGGACTGCCGTCCCGGAAGCCGCGTTGGGCGAGCGCGCCAACAGCGTCTTCATGAGCACGGACGTCCGCAGCGGCAGCGCTCGCGTGCTTGTTGCCGTTACCGGCCAGGCCACCGCCTTCGGGGAGATCTCACAGCGCCTCCAAACCCGTGAGCCAGCGACGGAGTTCGAGCAGGGCATCTATCGTTTCGGCACGATGCTCATGTGGGTGGCGCTGGCGCTGCTGAGCTTCGTCTTCGCTGTCAACGTGCTCAGCCGCGAGCCAATCCTGGACTCCTTCCTCTTCTCGCTGGCCCTGGCCGTGGGCATCGCGCCCGAGCTGCTGCCGGCTATCATCACCATCAACCTCGCGCGTGGGTCGCAGCGCATGGCGGCGGGCGGCGTCATCGTGCGCCGGCTGGCAGCGATCGAGGACTTCGGCGGCATGGACGTGCTCTGCACGGACAAGACAGGAACGCTCACCGAGGGTGAGGTCGCCCTGGACGCGGCGCTGGACGAGGCCGGGCAGCCGTCGGAGCGAGTCTTCTTCCTCGCCTATCTGAACGCGCGTCTGCAGGCGGCACTCCCCAATCCGCTTGACGATGCGATCGTGGCCCACGCTCGGCCGGACATCAGCGGTTTCGCCAAGGTCGACGAGCTGCCGTACGACTTCCAGCGCCGGCGCCTGAGCGTTGTCGTCGAGAATGAGGGCAGGTGCCAACTGGTGACCAAGGGCGCCTTCGAGCATGTGCTCGCGGTCTCGAGCCAGTTGCGGCGCGGCGAGTCCAACCGGCCCCTGGACGAGCCGGAAGCGGAGGCGCTGCGCCAGCGCTTCGCCGACTACAGCAGCAAGGGGCTGCGCGTGTTCGGCCTGGCGACGAAGGAGGTGCCGAGGCGCGAGAGCTACGAGTTGGCTGAGGAGGAAGGGCTGACCTTCGAGGGCTTCCTGCTCTTCTCTGACCCTCCGAAACAAGGCATAGCCGACACGATTCGCGACTTGAAGACGTTGGGTGTGAGCCTGAAGGTGATCACGGGCGACAACCGGTTGGTGGCCCGGCACACGGCGCAGGCCATCGGCCTGCTCACTGACGGCGTGCTCACCGGCGGTGAGCTACGGACGCTCACAGGCGAGGCGCTGCGCCAGGCCGTGGAGCAGGCGACCATCATCGCCGAGGTGGACCCGGGCCAGAAGGAGGGCATCATCCTCGCCCTGCGTGAGGGCGGCCACGTCACCGGCTTCCTGGGCGATGGCATCAACGACGCGCCGGCGCTGCATTCGGCCGACGTCGGCATCTCCGTGGACACGGCGGTGGATGTCGCCAAAGAGGCGGCCGACTTCGTGCTGTTGGAGAAGGATCTGGCCGTGCTGCACCAAGGCATCGTGCAAGGACGCACCACCTTCGCCAACTGCCTCAAGTACGTCTTCATCACCACCAGCGCCAACTTCGGCAACACCTTCAGCATGGCCGGCGCCTCGCTCTTCCTGCCCTTCCTGCCCATGCTACCCAAGCAGATACTTCTGACCAACTTCCTCACCGATTTCCCCTCCCTTACCATGGCCGGGGACACGGTGGACCCCGAGCTGGTGCGCGCGCCGCGCCGTTGGGACGTGCGCTTCGTCCGCCAGTTCATGCTCATCTTCGGCGCCATCAGCTCTGCCTTCGACTTCCTCACTTTCGCCACGCTGCTAGTGCTCTTGCCGGCGGGGGCGGCCGAGTTCCGCACCGGCTGGTTTGTGGAGTCGGTGCTGACAGAGCTTCTGATACTGGTAATCGTGCGCACGCAGCGTCCCGTCTTCCGGAGCCGGCCCGGCCGCGCCCTTTCCATCGCCTTAGTGGCAGTAGCCGTGGCGACGTTGGCCCTTCCCTACTCGCCCTTCGCCGGCCCGCTTGGCTTCGCACCGCTGCCGGCGCCGGTCCTCGCCGCCGTCATCGGCATAACCGCTCTCTACGCCGTCGCCTCCGAGGCGGCAAAGTGTTGGTTCTTCCGTCGTCAGCGGACGCGGGCGGACAGAGACGTCCGCCCCTACGGCAAGGGCTTGTAGGGGCAGACCGCTAGTCATTCCGAGGAGTGCGTGCGCCCGAAGCCGCAGAGCGGCTAGGCGAAGCAGAGCTTCGCCTAGCCGCGCGCCGTCGGTTGGGCACGCCCGCGCCGCTAGCCGCAACTTGTTGCGGCGCTTCGGGGCGCGGACTCCTCACTCTGCGATTCCACCGAGGAGTGCGCGCGCCCACGCGCGCACGGGTCGGGCAGCACGGCGCCGTGCGCCCCTACCACGGCCGGCGGCGCGTGTGTTGACGGTGTAGGGGCGCACAGCAGTGCGCCCAATCCAGCCGGCGAAGGCCGGCTTCGCATCTCGTAGGGGCGAACCTCTGTGTTCGCCCTCCACGGGTCTTCAGGCCCGCGTCTCCGTGCGCGCCTCCGCCCACCATCTGACCAGCCTGGCGACCTCCAGCCAGAAGGTGCCGGCGATGGCCAGGCCAACCACCATCAGCCACTCGCCCGCGCTCAGTGAGGTCGCGCGGAAGGCCGCCTGCAGACCCGGCAAGAGCGAGACGGCGGCGACGAAGGCAACCGTGGCCGCGCCCCAGGCGAGCATCAGCCGGTTGCGGAAGAGGCCGAGGCGGAACAGCGGCTGGCGCTCCGAGCGCATGTTGGCGGCCAGGAGCACGTGCCCGAGCAGCCAGGTGAAGAAGGCCACCGTCTGCGCCCGCGGCAGGTCGCCGCTCGCGTGCCACGTGCGCAGGTAGGCCAGCGAGACGGCCAGGAAGAGGCCGGCCGCGGAGGCGAAGATGCTCGTCACCATCGCCCGGTCCATGAAGGGGGCCCTGGGGTCGCGGGGCGGGCGGCGCATGATCCCCGCCTCCGGCGGCTCGGCGACGAAGGTGGCGGCCGCCGCCAGGTCCATGAACAGCTCCATGAGGATGATCTGCACCGGCGCGAAGGGAACGGGCACCCTCAGCAGCACCGGCAGCAGCGTCGCCGAGATGAGCGCCACCTTGCAGGTGAGGTAGTAGCGCACGCCCTTGCTCAGGTTGGCGAAGAGGGTGCGCCCCTCGGCCACGGCGCGCACGATGGTGGCGAAGTTGTCGTCGGCCAGGACGATGTCGCCCGCCTCGCGGGCCACGTCCGTGCCGGTCTCGCCCATGGCCACGCCGATGTCGGCCGCGGCCAAGGCCGGCGCGTCGTTCGTGCCGTCGCCGGTGACGGCGACGAGTTCGCCACTGGCCTGCAGCGCCCTGACGATGCGCAGCTTGTGCTCGGGCGTGGTGCGGGCGAAGACGGATGCCTCGCCCACGAGCTGCCGCAGTTGTTCGTCCGAGAGGGCATCCAGCTCCTGGCCGATCACCACCCGCCCGTCCGCCAGCAGGCCGACTTGCTCGGCGATTGCCTTGGCCGTGAGCGGGTGATCGCCGGTGACCATGAGAGGGCGGATGCCGGCCGCGCGTGCCTCGGCTATTGCGCCCTTGACCTCGGGCCGGGGTGGGTCGGCGAAGCCGGCCAGCCCGATGAAGGTCAGCTCGCGCTCCAACTCGTCCTGCGAGAGAGAGTCACCGGCGATATCTCGCTCGGCGACGGCGATCGCTCTCAGGCCGGCGGCCGCCATCTCGGCCGCCTGCCCTAACACGGCTTGCCTCTCGGCTTCGGACAGCGGCGCGGGGTCCTGGCCGCGCTGGATCCAGGTGCTGCGGCTCAGGATGGCCTCGGGCGCGCCCTTGGCGGCGAGGTAGAGTCCGCCATCGCGGCGGTAGACGGCGGACATCATCTTGCGGCTGTTGTCGAAGCTGAGCTCGCTCACCAGGGCGAGGGAGTCGCGCAGGCTACCGGGGTGTAGGCCGATCTCCTCCACTCGGCGCAGCAGCGCCGCCTCCATGGGATCGCCGCGCAGCGCTCCGCCGCTCGCCACCACGTCGCTGCAGAGGAAGGCAGTCGCCAGCAGGCGCTCCTCCGCCTCGGCCGGCTGCACCCGCTCCAGGCGCATGCGGTTCTCGGTGAGCGTGCCGGTCTTGTCGGTGGCGATGGCCGTGACGGCGCCCAGGGACTCCACGGCGCGCAAGCGCTTGGCGATCGCTTTCTGCCGCGAGAGCCGGTAGCCGCCCAGGGCCAGCACCATGGTGATGATGATCGGCATCTCCTCAGGGATGGTGGCGAAGGCCAGAGAGAGGCCGGTGAGGAGCATGAGACGCAGCGGTTGGCCGGCGAGCAGGCCGAGGATGGGAACGATGAGGCTGAAGCCGAGCGCCAGCCAGATCAGCCACCGACTCAGCTCATCCATCCCCTTCTGCAGGGGGGTCTTCGGCTCCTCCACCTGGCGCGCCAGGCCGGCGATGCAGCCGAGCTCGCTCCCCATGCCCGTGGCGGTGACGACGGCCAGGCCGCGCCCGCGCGTCACGCTCGTTCCCGCGAAGACGAGGTTGCGCCGATCAGCCAGCGGGGTGTCCGCGGGCAGCACGGTCTCCGCCTCCTTCTCCACAGGCGCGGACTCGCCGGTGAGGGAGGACTCGTCGGCCATCAAGCCGTAAGCCCTAAGCAGCCGGGCGTCCGCGGGCAGGCGCCGGCCGGCCTGAAGGCGCAGCACGTCGCCGGGCACCACCTCCTCGCTCGGCAACTCGATCACTTGGCCGTCGCGGATGACGGGCGCGGTGGGCTCGGCCAGCTTGCGCAGGGCGGCGATAGCCCGCCGGGCGCGGAAGTCGTTGTAGACCTCGATCGCCGTGAGCGTGAGGATGACGGCGAAGATGGTGAGCGCGTCCTCGGGCTTGCCCCAGAGGGAGTAGAGCACGGCCGTCACCAGGAGGAGCAGCATCATCGGCTCGCGCAGCTCCTCGAGGAACTCCTCCCAGATCGGCTCTCGCTTCTCCTCCCGCAGCCGGTTCGGCCCGTGCTCGGCCAGGCGCCGGCGAGCGGCGGCAGTCGTCAGGCCGGAGGCGGCGTCGGAGCCCAGGCGCTCCACGGCCGCTGTGGCCGGCATGGCGTGGTAGGCAGTCGGCCGATCGGACATCGGCGTCTCCTCGAGCGCTGGGGCGAGCGTCAGCGCCTGCCCCATTTCTGTCAAGGACGGCTACCGCTGTTGACGCCGCGGGCAGGCGCCCGATACTGGACCTGGAGACCGAGATCGTGGCCCAGGCAGTGCCTGCCTGGAACCAGTTGCCCCTTGGGAGCCGAGGATGAGGATAGGAGTGATGGCCTACTCATTTGCCGGCGCCCTGCGGCGGGGTGAGATGACGCTGCCGCGGGTGCTGGAGTTCGTCGCCGCGCTGGGCGTCCGCGAGGTCGAGTTGGTGGACGCGCAGGTTGACGCGCTCGGCGTCGAGCCTGTCCGCGACCGGCTGCGCGCTCTGGGCCTGTCCGTGAGCTGCTACGACATCGTCCGCGCCGATCCGGTGCAGTCTACCGAAGCGGAGCGTCAGGCGGCTGAGGCCAAGTTGCGCGCCGGCCTCGACGATGCCGCCTCGCTTGGCGCCGGGGTGACCCTGGTCGTGCCGGGGCCGTACAGGGTAGGCGTCGAGCGCGAGCGGGCCAAAGCGGAACTTGCGGCGACGCTGACCCGGCTGACCGGCTACGCGGCCGAACGCGGCATCGCTCTCACCATCGAGGATTTTGGCGTCGAGGCGGCGACCGGCTGCACCTCCGACAGCCTGCTAGAGCTCTGCCGGGCGGCGCCAGGGCTGGGCGTCACCTACGATTCCGGCAACTTCGTCTTCGGCGGCCAGAGTCCCCTGGAGGCATGGGATACCCTTGCGCCGCTCGTGCGGCATGTGCACGTCAAGGACTTCGTCGTGGCCAAGCCCGAGCGGGCCGCGGCCGACCGCTACCGGCGCTCACTGTCAGGAGAGGCTTACATGGGCGCCGTGCTCGGCCACGGGCTGATCGCCAACGCCGAGATCGTCGCCCGCATCAGGGCCGGTGGCTACGGCGGCTCGCTCTCGGTGGAGTACGAAGGACCGGATGACCCTCGGCCGTCGGTGCGCGAAGGGGTAGAGTACCTGCGGCAGCTGCTATGATCTCACCGCAGAGCACGCGGAGAACGCAGAGGGCTGGAAAGGGGGGGGGTGAGGGCTCGTTCCTCCTCTTCCTCCGCGATCTCTGCGTCCTCTGCGGTGACACAGGAGGTGTGGTTTGGCGAGTAGGCTAGCGCTTTTCGGCGGGCCTCGGGCTGTGCCCGAGGGGATGGTGAAGCCCTGGCCGGAGATCCGCCAGGAGGATAAGGACGCGGTCATGCGCGTCCTCGAGCGCGGCCAACTCTGGGGCGGTGCTGCCCCGGAGACGAAGGCGCTCGAGGGGGAGTGGGCGGCATGGCAGGGAGCGCGGTACTGCCTCTCGGCCAATAGCGGTACGGCCGCCTTGCACATGGCCGTCGCCGCCGCGGGCGTCGAGCCGGGGGACGAGGTGATTGTCACCCCCTTCACCTGGACGTCTTCGGCGACGGCGATACTGCACCACAACGCCGTGCCCGTCTTCGCCGACATCGAGCCGCGCACCTACAACATCAGCGCCGCCGCGATCGAGAAAGCGATTACGCCCAGCACCAAGGCCCTGATCGTAGTGCACCTCTACGGCCTGGCGGCGGACATGGAGCCAATCCTGGCGGTGGCGCGACAGCACAACCTGGCGCTGGTCGAGGACTGTTGCCAGTCGCACGGGGCGCTCTACAAGGGGCGCAAGGTGGGTAGCTTCGGCGACGTCGCCGCCTTCAGCCTCAACGGCAACAAGAACCTCGCCGCCGGCGAGGGCGGACTGCTGGTCACGAACGACGAGCGCGTCTACGAAGAAGCGGCGCGGGTGCAGCAGTTCGGCGAGCGGCGGATGAAGGACGGCAGCCGCGAGTACAACGCCTACGGCATGGGCTGGATGTACCGCCTGACCGAGATGACGGCCGCCTTCGCCCGCTCCCAACTGACGCGTTTAGACGAGACTACCGAGCACATCCAGGAGAATGCCCGCTACCTGACTGCCGGCCTGTCGGACATCGAGGGCTTCGACACGCCCTACGTGCCCGAGGGTTACAAGCACGTCTTCTACCGCTACAACCTGCACTTCCTGCCCGAAGAGCTGGGGCTGGACGTGCCGGTCGAGGAGTACGTTGGCAAGGTACGGGCGGCGCTCGCGGCCGAGGGCGTGGCGCTAGGGCGGGCCGAATTCCTCGTGCCGGCGATGACTCTCTTCCAGGAGCGCCGCGGTTACGGCAAGGGCTGCCCCTGGGACTGTGCCCACTACAGGGGCGCCGTCACCTACAACCCCGGCGACTACCCGGTGGCGCAGGACACCTACAGGCGCGTCGCCGGCCCTGTCGGCCTGACGCCGCCCAACGGCCGCGGCTTGATGGATGCCTACCTGGAGTCCTTTCACAAGGTCTTCGCCAACCTAGACGAGATACTGAACGCCTAACCACAGAGACACAGAGACGCAGAGGGCCACCCGTCATTCTGAGGGCGGAGCCCGAAGAATCCCTCCCGTGTCTGTAGACTGCTTGTGTGAGGGATTCTTCGCCTTCGGCTCAGAATGACGATGTGTTCTTCTCTGCGTCTCCGCTAGGCGAAACTCGTTTCGCCGCGCGGTGAACCGTACCGAGGTGGTGCGATGCTGAGAGTGGGTTTCGGTGAGACGGACATAACGCCGGAGGCGGGGCGGCCGATGGCGGGGATGATCGACCCGCCTCGGGGCGAGCGCGGGCGCTGGCCTCTCTACGCGCGCGCCGCCCTCTTCGAAGGCGGCGGCGAGCGGGCCGCCGTCATCAGCCTGGACAACCTCTTCCTGAACTACGGCACGGTGCTCGAGTTCCGCCAGGTGCTCGCTCCCCTGGGCGACCTCTGCCCCGGCAACATCCTGATCGCCTGCACGCACACGCACCGTGCTCCCTATGCCGCGCCGCTCATGGACGAGCCGGCCGACTGGGAGTATGTGGACTTCATGCTGGCGGGGACGAAGCGGGCGCTGGCGCAGGCGGCGCGGAGCCTGCGGCCGGCGCGGCTGCGCGTCGGGCACGTTGAGGCGCCGGGTTGGACCTTCAACCGCCGACCGATCTACCGCTCCGAGCGCTACGGCGAGCAGGTGGGCACGCAGGGGCCGTGCTACGGGCCGGGCTTCCTGGGCATGGAGGGGCCAGAGGACGACGAGCTGATCGCACTCGTGGCCGAGGACGAAGCGGGCCAGACGCTCGGCGGCATCGCCAACTTCGCCTGCCACACGACGGTCACCGGCGGCCTGCCCTACTACTCGGCGGATTTCGGCGGCGCGCTGGTCGAGGCGCTGGACGCGCGCCTGGGCGGGCGCTTCCTCTTCCTTCAGGGGGCAGCGGGCAACCTCTGGCCGGTGGACAAGCGAGTGGAAAAGCCGCTGACGGAGTGGGGAGATGAGCACGCAGAGAAGATGGGGCAGGCGCTCGCCGAGAAGGCCGTTGCGGCGCTGGCCGTAGCAGGGGCCGCCGAGGGCGAGAGCGTGTGCGTCGAGCGTAAGGTGCTCTCTATCCCGCAGCGCCAGCCGACGCGCGAGCAGGTGGATCTGGCGCGTTGGTACCTTGAGAAGAGGCCGGCCGACCTGGACGAGGACGAGTTCACCCGCCGCCTCTATGGCCACGACTATACCTTCTACGGCAGTTGGCAGCCCTCACGGGTGAGCGAGTGGTTCTGCCGCGAGACGATCGCCATGTACGAGTGGCAGCGGCACATGGCCGTACGCCAGCCGCGCGAGGACGTCGAGATCCAGGCCATCGCCATTGGCGACGAGGTGGCCTTCGTCGGCTATCCCGCCGAGTACTTCATCGAGTTCGGCCTGGAGACCAAGGCCAAGTCGCCCTTCAGGCACACGCTCGTGTCCGAGCTGGCCAACGGCTGGGTCGGTTACGTACCGACCGAGACCGCCTTCGCCCACGGCGGCTACGAGTGCCGCCTGGCCTACCAGAGCCGCCTGGCGGCGCAGGCCGGCGACCTCATGTGCCGCGCAGGCGTTGGGCTATTGCGCCTGTTGGGGTGACGGGTTCACCGCAGAGGACGCGGAGAACGCAGAGGCTTTTCCACGTTCTCTCTGCGTTCTCCGCGTCCTCTGCGGTGCTATGTTCCCTTCGGCACGAGGGCCATGGCGCGGCAGGGGGAGGCGACGGCGCCGCGGATGCGCAAGGGGAGGACGACGAGCCGCACGCGAGCGACCGGTACCTTGGTCAGGTTGACCATCGGGGCGAGCAACAGCGTCTCGGACTGGAAGAACATGGGGAAGAAGCTACGCTTCTCCGTCAGGTCGCTCCAGTTGGCGGCGTCCGAGCCGAGGATGCTGCACTGGTGCCGCACCACCCACTCCACGGCGCTGTAGCGGAAGTGCGGCGAGCGGGTCATGAAGTCCGGCTCATCCCAGTGGCTGTCCCAGCCGGTGGAGAGGAGCAGCGCGTCGCCCGGTTGCACCGTTTCGCCTGCCTCGGCCAGCGCCGCCTCGATGTCGCCCGCGGTGATCAGTTCCTCGGGTCCGCGCGGTATCTGCAGCACCACAGCCGAGGGGAAGAGCGTCTCCAGCGGCACCCCATCTATCTTCTCGCGCTCCGGGTACATGTGGGCCGCCGTCTCCAGGTAAGTGGAGGCCTGCACCGGCAGACGCATCTCTTGGGCGTAGACGTTGTAGGGGACGACGGTGAAGCGACCGGCGAGCGGTATCTCCTTGACCTCGACCGGCGGATAAGGATCGCGCATCCGCCACATGCCGTTGTAGATGCCGCCGGTGAGGTCAATCACCTCGCCGACGTCCCAGGTCTGGTCTAGACAAGCGCGAAATTCAGCCAAGCTTCCTCCAGTCACGTGTCACTCGTCACTGACGCCGCACCAGCGCATGATGGCCAGGGCCAGTGTCTTGCAGGCAGGCAGCAACTCGGCGTCTATCGAGACTGCCTCGTCGGGTGAGTGTGCCGCGCCTTCTCCAAGCCAGCGGCCGACGCCGAACCCGACGGTGGGGTAGGCGCCGTAGCGGTTCATCAGCGGCGCGTCGGACATCTCGGCGCTCCCCAACTCCATCTCACGGCCCATGACCTGGCCGAAGGCGCCGGCCAAGCTGGTGGCGATCTCGACGTCCGGCGGCACACGGCTGGACTGAAGGAAGCGCCCGACCCAACTGAGCTCGTAGGTGAAGGCGTGGTTGTCGCCGACACCCGGCGCCGCATCCAGGTGGCACGTGACGGCGGCGAGCATCTCCTCGGCTGAATCCTCACTGGGCAAGGCGTAGGCCCAGGCCTCGATGTCGCCGCTCTGGGTCAGATCGCCCAACGTGTCGCCGGCGCGCACGGTGCCTATGGTGCTGCCGCGGCTCGCGACGGTGTTGTCCTCAGTAGCCGGGGCAGGCGCGGATCTGCTGGAAGCGCGCCTGGCCAAGCTCACGCAGGGCTCGGCAGACGGCGCCCAGGTAGGCCAACGTCTCCTCCACCAGGCGGTACTCGTCCACCTGGCGCACGCGCACGGCGAAGTTGCCGCCGCCGAGATAGGCCAGCTCGCCGCGCAGGTTGATGCCGTCCACGTAGATGCCGGCCTCGGCGGTGTGGCCGCGCAGCAGGCAGGCGAGGGTGCCATTGCCGCCGCCCTGCTCTTCGTCCACGATGGAGGCGATAGCGATGCGCCCCCTCGGCCGCAGTCCGCAGCGTCGAATGGCGGCCAGAGCCATGATTGCCGCTGCCAGCCCGCCCTTGTCGTCGCCGGCGCCGCGGCCGTAGACCTGCCTGCCCTCTATTTCGCCGCTCCAGGGATCGTGGCGCCAGAGCTCGCGTGGCCCGGCCAACTCCACGTCCGCGTGGCCGAGGAGCAGCAGGCTGCGTCCGCCGCCCAGGCCCGGCTCGACGCCGACCACGTTCGGCCGGCCGGCATAGTCGCGGCCGGGGAGCCAGCCGGGGTGAGCCTCGATGCCCGGCACCTCGTCGGGGGTGAAGACGTCCACTTGCAGGCCGAGGGAGCGCAGGGCCGCGGCGATGTACTCCTGGCAGGGGCCCTCGCCACCGCGAGGCGGCCGGTTCTCGCTCGGGCGGCGAATCAGCTCCTGCAGGAAGGCGACCAACTCGTGGCGCATCGCGTCCAGCGCAGCTAGGACACGCCGCTCCGCAGCCGTTAGACTCATGGCAACTGCTCCTGAAGCACACCGGCAAGCATGTATTCCAGCACCGGGTGGTAGCACGGGTAGAGATCGGCTGCTTCGGCCAGTAGGGCGCGGGAGCGCGCCGGATCGGCAAGCTCCCGCGTGATGGCCAGGAGGCGCTGCACCGCCGCCATTTGCTCCGCAGGTAGCCGCGACCCCAGTCGATCCAGAGCCTGCTCGCTCGTCAACTGCTCGCGGCAGGCAAGTGAGGCGTAGGCGCCTAGGGCCGGCGCGAGCAGCAGGCCGCGCAGAGTGTCCAGCTCGTTGGCCACCAGCCAATCGGCCTCGGGGCCCATGCCGAGGTAGTAACGGAAATGCGCTCGCCTTACGCGCGAGAAGCGAACGGCGTTGTAGAGGGTGAGCAGGGGATCCGGAGGGAAGGCATCGGCGCGCTGGCGCAGGCACTCCAGCGCCGCTCCCACGTCCGGCTCCGACATCCCCAAGTGGGCGGCGACGGCGGGCGCCAGGCCGTGCAGCACGTCGCGGCAAGCGTGGAGGAAGGGCGGGCAGGCGGCGGTGTCGGCATGCTCGCCTTCGCCGGTTCGGATCAGACGCGCCGCCGCGTTCAGGGTGGCGTTAGCCGGCCTCTCGGCAGCCAGCCTGGCCAGCGCCCACAGCCTGCCCGGCACGGCCCGGCCCTCCAACAGGCAACAGGCCGACTCCAGCGCCGCCAGGAAGTAGTGCACGAGTGCACCCCGGCAGCGGCAGCGCGGCGGTTGTCCCGCGGCAGCGGGATCGGGTGTGCACCGGCCGCATGCGCTTAGGTAGCGGGCCAGGTGAAAGGCCTCGTCGCGCGCGGACCAGGGAGCGGCGGCCGCCCGCGCGGCCGCCTCGCGAGCCGCCTCGTCACCGGCGCACCAGCCCCAGAGGCGGCTCTCCGGGTGCAGCAAGGCCGGGTGGCTGAGTTCGGTGAGGAGCATACAGGCGCCGGGCGGGTGCTGCAATAGGCCGCACTCGCGCGAGCCGCGGCCCGCCAGTTCACGCTGCACCGCGAGCACGGCTTCATCCAGCGCCGACCACTCCTCTGGCGCCACACCGTCGCAGAGCAGGCGCAGGTCAACGTCGCTCAGGTCGGGCAGAACGTCTTCCAGCGGCCCGCGCGACACGATGCCGACGACGCCAGCAAAGCGCGCACGACAGCGCTCATAGTACTCGGCGATCAAGGCGTGCACTAGGCCTCGGCGCCCTCCGCCGCGAACAGGTGACCACACGTAATGTCATGCCGAGCGAAGCGAAGCATCTCGCCGTGCGCGAGCCTACTGGCCGCCATTGCAGGACGAGATTCCTCACTGCGTTGTAACTACTCAGGCCCAGATTGAGTGGGCTGCTTGTTGGCTTGTTATGATGAGTGGTCATAGCGTAGACTCATCGTATGCAACCGATTGTGACCCGTGACGCCATCGCCGAAGCATACAGTCAAGGT
>Ga0315274_10007886_pt1 | contig 15387 bp, 11 predicted proteins | sample YL17G02_20_MG_FD_203700 | JGI IMG/M metagenome (GOLD analysis project Ga0315274, IMG submission 203700) | Sediment microbial communities from Yellowstone Lake, YNP, Wyoming, USA - YL17G02_20 | ecosystem: Environmental > Aquatic > Freshwater > Lake > Sediment | place: USA: Wyoming | collected... | reverse complement strand
CCGGAGAGCTTCGCTTCGAGCATCGTGGCCCGCACCGGCGTGCCGCCGTCGATGGCCAGCGGGCCCGCGGTCGGAGCCCAATTGACCGGCGCGGGTGTTGCGGCGGCTTCGCCGCCCTTGGCCAGCCAAGCCGCCGAGGCCAGACCAGTGGCGGCGGTCAGGAACTGCCTGCGGTCAACACCGCTGTCCTTATTTACAGACTTCCGATCTTTCCTATCTGCTTTCTTGGGCATGAACACCTCCTGGCATAATCCGAACTATTAGGACGCATCGCAGCGAGTCTGCGCAGGGCAACTTTAGCACCGAACGGCCCCGCGTACCACAAAGTCTCTCCGCCCGCGCACCCCGCCTTGCCCCGTCGTCGTTGACTCGGCCCCGAATCGCGTCTATACTGAATGAAGTCAGGGGCTGAACAAAGGCATCGGCGGAAGAAGGATCTACGGCATGGAAATCATCTTGGACGAGGGCGCAGGTTTCTGCTTCGGTGTGGAGCGCGCCATGAAGATGACCGAAGAGGTCGCACGCTCCAGCCACGGCCGCGTGGTCACCATCGGTCCCTTGATCCACAATCCACAGGTGATTGAAGAGCTGAAGAAGGAAGGTGTGGAGGTGGCATCCGCGGACGACGATCTCCACGACGCCGTGGTTATCATCCGCACGCACGGTGTCGCACCCGAGGTCGAGCAGCAGCTCCGCCAGAAAAGCAGAAGCCTCGTCGACGCCAGCTGCCCCTACGTGAAGAAGTCCCATCAGTACGCGGAACTGCTCCATAAAGAGGATTATCACATCCTTATTGTGGGCGACAGAAACCATCCCGAGATCAAGGGTCTGCTGGGCTGTGCCGGAGAGCGTGTGACCGTCATCAATGACCCGGACGAGGCCGATGCGCTCCCCCACTTCCCCAAGCTGGGCGTGATCATCCAAACTACCTATCCGATCGAGAAAGTGCAGAAGATCATCGCGAAGCTGGTAGGACGAACCACCGAACTCCGCGTCTACAACACGATTTGTGACTACACTTCGGACCGCCAGACCACCACGGCCAGCATCGCGCGCCGCGTGCAACTGATGTACGTCATCGGCGGGCGCAACAGCGCCAACACTAACAAGCTGGTGGATACCTGCCGGCAAGAGGGCGTGGAGACTCGGCTGATCGAAGTGGCCGAGGAGATCGACGAGCGGGACCTCGAAGACGTCGAGCGGGTCGGCATTACCGCCGGCGCCTCCACCCCGGAAATCCGCATCGCCGAGGTACTGGAACGGCTCGAGCAGATTTCCGCGGCCCGCGTCACGCATTAAGCCGAGTCTGCTCCAGCCTCGTCACTCGCTAGCTGACTGTAACCCCCGAAATGTTGAATGTGGAATATGAGAGATCTGGCTGGTGCTGGATTTTCGACTGTTGACTGATGGCTGTCAACTCAGACTACTGGGATGGTTGTGAGCCCTGTTGGAGGTCGCGTTCCACCGTGATTCGCCGATTCTCGCCCGCCAGATACTCCAGTTGAATTCTCACCCGAGGGGCCAGGGGACTAGCTCCGAGCTTTTCGCCCCATTCAACGATAACCGTTGCCTGCTGATTCCAGAGGTCATCCAACCCCAGTGTCTCCAGGTCGCGTGCGCCCTCAACCCGATAAAGGTCGACGTGATAAACCTTGGGCGCGCAGCCGTATTCATGCACCAGGGTGAAGGAAGGGCTGGTCACCTCGTCTTCGCGCGCCGCACCCAGACCGGCCACAATACCTTTGGTTAAGGTTGTCTTGCCGCTTCCCAGTTCGCCTTCGAGCAGCACCAGGCAAGGCGGCTGGAGTTCTCTAGCCAGGGCGCGCCCCAAGGCTAGCGTCTCCTCGGGCGAGTGCGTGACGACCTCAAGTGTCTTTCTTGCCTCCAAGGAAGTTCCCTGCCCCGCGCTCAACCCCGCCCTTGCTCCGCCAACGTCCGGAACGCCCGCGGCAAAGTGTCGAGGAGGTCACCGGCAATCAGCGAGATCTCTCCCAACTCGCGAGCCGCAATATCGCCCGCCAAGCCATGCAAGTACACCGCAGCGGCTACAACGTCGGTCTCAGGCCGCGCTGGGTACTGCGCCAGAAGGCCGGCAATCAAGCCCGTCAGGACGTCACCAGTCCCTCCCGAAGCCATACCGGGGTTGCCGGTGGGATTCACCCAGACCTGCCCGTCCGGCGCAGCGATCAGTGTGCGATAGCCTTTCAAGACCAGAGTGACTTCGTGCTTGCGCGCGAACTCCCTCGCCACATCCACCCGGTGCGCCAGAACTTCCGCGGTCTTCTGCCCCGTCAGGCGGGCCATTTCGCCGGGATGTGGCGTCAGGACCCGGACGCGATTCGCGGCACGCAAGGCGCCCATGCAGCCGGCAAAGGCGTTCAGGCCATCGGCATCCAGCACTACCGGAGCTTCATACCGATTGACCACGGTCCGCACCAGCTCAGCCGTCTCTGGAACCGCGCCGATCCCCGGCCCTACAGCCAAGACTGACTTGCCTTCCACCAACTGGTCCAGGCGTCCGCAATCGAGCGCACGAAGTGAAATCGTCCCGGCCTCCGTCTCCGGCAGCGCCTCCGTCATAAACTCCATGCCCAGGGACGCAATGATAGGCAAGGCGCTCTTCGCGGTGGCTACGGTAACCAGCCCCGCACCTGCCCTCAATGCAGCCTTGGCAGCCATGGCGGCCGCGCCCGTCTTCCCAATCGACCCCGCTAGAATCAGGACGTGGCCAAAGTCGCCTTTGTGAGCTTCCGCTCGCCGGGGATGCGCCAGCCAAGTCAGGTCTTCCCGGCAAGTCAGGTTCAACTGAAGTTCGGGATCGTTTTCGAGGGCCTCGGCTGGCGTCCCGATCGCTTTGACGATCCACTCCCCCACACGCTCGCAGGCCGGCGGGAAAACGTGTGCAACCTTCGGCGCAGTGAACGTGACGGAAGCGTCCGCGCGAACGCATTCCCCAATCAACTCCCTGGTGTCCGCAGAAACACCTGAAGGCAAGTCCACCGCCACGACGCGCGCCCGGGGGAAAGCGCTGTTGATGTCGCGGATGACTTCTGCGAGAAATCCCTCGACAGGCTTTGAAAGTCCGGTACCAAAGAGAGCGTCGACCACCAAGGTGGCGTCCTGAAGGCTGGGTTTCAGGAGGTCCCAGGCAGCGGGATCGTTGACCACTTCCGGCGCCCCCGATGTCGCCAGGCGTTGCCAGTTCACCGCAGCGTCGCCCTTCAAGCCGTTCGGGTCGGTCAGCAGCAGGACACGCGGTTTGAGTCCCTGCTCACGCAGTAGCCGCGCAACTACCATACCGTCGCCGCCGTTGTTACCCCGTCCGCACAAGATGACAAACCTGTGTTCCGCAAGCGGCGAGAAACGGTCGGTTAGAAACTCAACAAACCCGCGCCCGGCATTCTCCATCAAGGTAAGACTGGGCACGCCGTACCGATCGGTGGTCAACCGGTCAATACGCTGCATCTGGGCGGCGGTGAGGATTTTCATCGGTTAGTCCAAAGGCGATGAATGAAATTACATTTCTCGTTTCTCGCCCATCAGTTCGCCCTCACCCGCCCACTGCGGTGGCTTGGGACGTGAAGGCGTCGATCTCATCGGACAATCCTAACACTCTTAGCCTGTCACCAAGCTCCAGGATCGTGCCCGCCGGAGGGTCCAGCATTGCTTCCCCTGTGGCCCGCGTGATCGAAACGATGGTTACGCCAAAACGCTCTCGGATCCGGGAATCGCGAAGCGAGCGGCCGCCAAATGACGGGTTGGATAGCGTCAGTTCTCGCACCTCAGAGAACGTAAGGCGTGATGTTATAGGCTTGCCTTGCAGGGAGTCCATGGCCTCGCGGAATCCTCTCAGATAAGCTCTGACCTGATCATCCGGCAGCTTCAGATAAGCGAACGCATGCCGGATCACGGTTGCCGATGCTTCGAGTTCTGGTTGGATGATCTCGGTTGCTCCGGCCTGGGCCAAGACCTCGTAATCGGTGCGCCGGTGGGCTCGGGCCAGGATGGGAGCATGGGGATTCATGCGACGGGCATTCACAATGGCCAACCGGGCGCGGTCCGAGTCCGGGATTGTCAGAATTACCATAGAGGCATTTTCGGTGCTCGCCCGCTGGAGAATGTGCGGGTGGGCCGGGTCTCCGAAGGTGGACGGAATGCCGCGCGTGCGAAGCTCCCCGCATAAGTCAGGATCAATTTCGATCACGACGTACGGAACCCCAAAGGTTTCCAGAGCCGTTCCGATCGCGCTGCCCACACGTCCAAACCCGCAGAGCACGACGTGGTTCCGCAGGCCTTCTCCTTCCGGTTTCATGTGGGAGTGTGCGGCCGCCAGTCGGGCAAGGCGCATGCGACCCAGCCGCGGGGGGATGGATCGGAACATCGCGGCGTTCAGAAGGATGGTGACGAGGGACGCGGCCAGGGTGGCATTATAGACGTCATTGCCGACGATCCCGGCGTTGCGCGCCACCTGGACGAGGACGAACGAGAGCTCGCCAATCTGCGTTAGCCCCACCCCGACTGTGAGGGCCATCCAAATGGGGTAGCCGAACAGCCGAACGACCCCAGTCCATACAGCGAGTTTGCCGAAAACGATGAGCGCGAACATGGTCCCGACGATGGGGAGGTTTGAAAGGAGTGTCCGAGGGTCAATCAACAGTCCGATCGTAACAAAGAAGAGCGCCACGAAGGCATCCCGCAGTGCGAACAGTTGGGCTAGGGCTTCGTGAGCGTAATCTGATTCGCTAATGATCAGGCCCGCCACAAACGCGCCGAGCGCGAGAGAAAGGCCGAGGGCCTGCGTCAGCGCTGCGGTGCCCAAGCAGATGGCCAAGACGATGATGAAGAAGAGTTCGCGGTTCTGCGTCCGCGCCACTCGTTTGAGGAGAGGGGGCACAATTTTCGCGGCGACCAAGAGCGCCGGCGCGAGGATCACGACGGCGCGACCCAGTTCCTGTCCCACGGCCCAGAAGCGAGCGGCTTCAAATTTGCCTAAGCCGGGGATCACCACAATCAGTACAACCACGGCCAGATCTTCCACGAGAGTGATGGCGACCATGACGCGGCCCGCGGCGGTGTGCAATTGGCCCTGGTCGAGCAAAAGGCGGGTGAGGACCATGGTGCTGGCCACGCAGACAATTGCACCAACAACGAATCCCTGGCTGGCAGTCCAACCCAGCAGGCGCCCCGCACCTAAGCCCATGCCAATCAAGAGCAGAATCCCTATGAGCCCTCCAACAAGAGCAACCCACTTCGCTCGAAGGAGGTCCTTGACTGAAAACTCCAGGCCGATGGAGAACATGAGGAGGATGACTCCGATCTCGGCAAAGAGTTCGAGCGTGTGGACATTGCTGACGGAAGGACCGGGCGTAAGGGGACTGATGAGAATACCTGCAAGGACGTAACCGATGATCAAGGGTTGCCGCAGCCGCCAAGCCAGCAGGCTGCCGGCGATCGCAGCGAGGAATACATATGCCAAATCTCGAAAGAAGGTTGGACTGGGTTCCATCGCTCTTTTACGGCCCCGCCCTTCTGGCGGTGAAGGGCTCAGGTTACTCGCTTCGTCTTTTCGTCTTGGCGCTTCCTTCAGAGCCCTGCACTTCAGTTTTCTGTGCTTCGACAGTAGAGTTGACGGAAGCTCTCTTCCCCTGAATGTCAGCCCGGTCTCGCCGCGCCGGATCGCCGGGTGCGCGGATTAGAGCATCCACCCCCCGCTGACATTCAGGACCTGCCCGGTCACGAAAGCGGCTTCCTCGGAGGCAAAGAACTTCACGGCCTCGGCCACATCCTGGGCCGTGGCCGGCCGGCCGACCGGAAACCTCGCATCCGTCATCCGCTGAGCTTCTTCCAGAGAGAGTTCCTTGTCGTCGATGACCGAGGGATTCACCACGTTGACCGTGATGCCGTGTCGGGCCTCTTCAAGGGCCAGGGAGCGGCTGAAGGCTACCATGCCGGCTTTCGCGGCGGAGTAAGCAGAGATCTTCGCTTGGCCGAAAGCCCTCTCGGCGCCCACCGCGCCCAGGTTGATGATCCGCCCCCAACGCTGCCGACGCATCGTGGGCAGGGCATACTTCGAGGTGTAGAAGACGCTGAAGAGGTTGGAGGCGATGAGGGCGTGCCATTCTTCGAGGGTCGATTCCATGACCGGCTTCCACTCGAAGTCGCCGACGTTGTTCACCAGAACGTCGAGCCGCCCAAAGTGGCGCACCAAGCTGTTCATCAACTCCTTGGCGCGAACCGGGTCAGTGACATCGGTCTCGGCCGCCCAGCCTTCCGTGCCGAGCGCTCGCAGGGCGTTGACCACTTTCTGCGCGCCCATCTTGTTAGTCCTGTAGCTGACGGCTACCCGGGCGCCCGTACGGCCCAGAGCGAGCGCGATTTCCTTGCCGATTCCCCGCGAAGCCCCCGTCACGAGGGCCACCCGATTCTTTAGGGACACGCCTTAACTCCTTCGCAACAAAAGGTTTAGCTCCAGCCTGTCTGATTTGCCTCGGTCCGGCAGTCTCAAGCGATGGCCTTGGCCACAACCATAGTCATATCATCCTGGAGTTCCGGGCTACCTGTCCAATCGTTCACGCTGCGATAGATCTCATCCGCCAGCATCTCCAGGGGACAACCGAGAGCACGCTGGGCGACCTCCAGGAGGCGCTCCTCGCCAAACTCCTCCCCGTAGATGTTTTCCGGCTCGGTGAGACCATCGGTGAACGCCAAGAGCACATCGCCCGGTTCAAGTTGAATCACGGCCTGGTCGTACGTCATGGGTGAAAACAATCCGACCACCGTTCCGCCCTTGTCAAGGCGTTCGATTCGGCCCGGGCGGAACACCACGGGGGGGAGATGACCGGCATTCGTGTACGTCAACCGCCGCGTGGCGCTGTCGTACTCTGCACAGAAGAAAGTCGCGTATTTCTCCGTCGAAGTGCTTTCGTAGAGCTGGCGGTTGAGCCGCTCGACGATTTCTGCGGTGGAAAGCGCCCGGGCTCCGGCTACACCCCGCGCGGAGCACCCGTCCTGGAGTTGGGCGCGCAGTGACGACTGGATGGCAGCCATTAGGAGGGCCGCAGAGATTCCCTTACCAGAGATGTCGCCCAGCACCACCGCGACCCGGTCGTCCCCCAACCGCAGGAAGTCGTAATAGTCCCCGCTCACCACCCGGGCGGGCTTACAGACCCCGTAAAGCTCCAAGCCCTTGACTGTGGGCGCCGCGCCAGGGAACAACTGCCTCTGGACTTCCCGAGCGATCTCGAGTTCACTCTCCAGCCGTGTCTTCTCGTGCGACTCAAGAAGCAGGCGCTCCACCGAGGCCGTCATGCCGTCGAATGCTTCTCCCAGGGCACTCAACTGGTCGCGGGCGCGTACCTTGATGCGGTGGGAAAAGTCGCCCTCCTTCACCTTCTCGGTGGCGTCATATAGCTTGTCGACCGTCTGGGTCATCGTCCGCGTCAACCGAATCCCAACGATGAGCGCGAACCCCTCGATGACCAGGAATATAATGGCCACACCCTCGAACGCAAGAACGTAGATCTGGGAATACTCTCCTAGTGTGGCAAGGAGTTGGTAGTTCAAGGTCACAATCCGGGAAGTCACGTAAACAAAGACCGGTTGCTCCAGCTTCTGTTCCTTTTCCCCACCCCAGAAGACGGGCTCGAGCGTGGAGGCGCCAAACACCGTGAAGTCAAAGGGATTGAGAGGTTTGGGAACCTGAACCGACTTTGACCGGACCGAGCCGGCCTGGACGTAGGCCCCCTGCGGTGTCTTCACGCGCAGGCCGGGCTGCACCCTGTCGGCTTCACTCCGCTCCCGTTGTGCCGTGACCACGCCCACAGGCCCAACCCCCGCGCCGACTAGGTCTAGGAGTTCAGGCGTCAAGGGCTGGGAGAGAATAATCGTCAGTTCGCCCGAAGGTGTCAGGTCTCGCTCCACCGACCGCACCGCAATCTCCCCCTCATCTATAACGATGCCCGCGAACTCCTCGCGAGTGAGCCAAGTTGGCACAGACATGGGCTTCACAATAGGCTTGCCAGTGAGGAAAAACGCGCGCGTCTGCGAGCCGAGGCGGACGGTGATCTCCAGGCCGGGGTAGTTCGCTTGGTGCTCTTGCAGCTCGGAAACGTAGAACTTGCGGACCCGCTCGAGCATAGCGTCGGGGGGCATTCTTTCCGTCAGGCGCGCTTCGTGGATCACCGCACGGTTAACTTGCTTCAGTTCCGCGAAGTTCTCGCGGAGCCGTGAGGCCACCAGAAAAGCTGCAAATTGGCCATTGACAATGAAGGCGCCCAGTCCGACGAGGAGCACAATGAGGAGTATGGGGACTACCGCAATGAAGACGTAAGCAACAATGAGCCGCCGGCGCAGGCGCCAAAGTAGGCGGTGCCGGACGTACCCGATCCCGCGAACCACGTAGTAGATAATCAAGGGGAGGAAGGTGATCCAGAACAGGAGCCACAACAGCCCGGGGACGGGACCGCTAAGGCGTTCCACCAGCCACAGGGCTATTCCGTATGCCACGACCCAGACGGCGAAGCGCGCCATCCGGTGAGTGCGGAATTCGAGGCGCAGTGCTTCGATGATCACGTTGTCCCGTGTTGCTTGTCAGCCGAGGTTCGGATATCGGCCCTCCGGAGGTGGCTGTGTCGCACGCTGTAACCGAAGTAGATAACGAGGCCGATCGCCAGCCACACTAGCAGCCGCACCCAGTTGACCCAGCCGAGCTTAATCATCATATAGCCGTTGAAGCCGATACCCAGCAGCGGCACAAACGGCATCAAGGGAACGCGGAAGGGCCGGTGGATTTCCGGTCGCTTGACGCGCAGAACCATAACGGCCGCACAGACGATCACAAAGGCCAAGAGGGTGCCGATATTCACCAGCTTGGCAAGGTCTTCGATGGGCAGGAACCCACCCACCAGCGAAACGAACCCACCCGTGATCAGGGTGATACGAAAGGGCGTGCGAAAGCGTGGGTGGATCCATCCGAAGATGCCTTTGGGAAGAAGGCCGTCACTGGCCATGGCGTAAAAAACGCGCGTCTGACCGAGCAGCATCACCAGTATCACGCTGGTCAGGCCGGCAATGGCACCCGCCGTGACCACGCCGGAGGCCGCGTGCAACCCATAGCGCAAGAAGGCTTCGGCGATAGGAGCCTCAATGTCAATCTCTTTATAAGGCACCATCCCGGTGAGCACGGCGGCCACCGAAACGTAAAGCAAGGTGCACACTCCGAGCGAGACGAGAATACCGATGGGGAGGTTGCGTTGCGGATTTCTCACCTCCTGCGCGGTCGTGGAGACAGCGTCGAAGCCAATGTAGGCAAAAAAGATATACGCCGCGCCCTCCCAAATCCCGCCCGCCCCATAGGGGGCAAAACTCCGCCAGTCGTGGCCCCAGTTGTCCCGGCTGATGTACTGCAATCCCATCACAATGACAAACAGAACCACACTCACCTTGATCGCCACAATGACAGCATTTATGGAGGCGCTCTCGCGGATCCCGATTGCCAACACTGTGGTAATGAGAAGAACAATTAGGGTAGCCGGAACGTTCCAACCGACGGCCCAACCGAAGATCGTGGGGGCATCGAGCGGAACACCCATCTGGGCCGCCTTGCGCGCCGCGGTCCAGTGGTCGTAAGAAAGCCACAGAGGAAGCTTGATGCCCAGGTCCCGGAGCAGAACCACGACATGGTTTGACCAGCCCGAAGAAACGGTGCTGGCGCCCATGGCGTACTCCAGCACCAGGTCCCAGCCGATTATCCACGCGAGGAACTCTCCCAGGGTTGCGTAGGCGTAGGTGTAGGCACTGCCGGCCAGCGGGATCATGGCAGCAAATTCCGCATAGCAAAGCGCGGCGAAAGCACAGCCCAACCCCGAAACCACAAAGGAGAGCATGAGCGCCGGACCGGCGTAGGTGTGCGCGCCCAGGCCGCTCAGGACAAAAATCCCTGCGCCAATGATGGCGCCGATCCCGAGGGCCGTAAGCTGTACCGGGCCCAACGCGCGGCGCAACCCCCCTTCCCTCTCCTGGGCTTCCTGCAAGATAGTCTCCAGCGGTTTCCGCGAAAAAAGCCCCGACATTCGCTCTCCTTCTTAAAAAGGTTGTTCAGTCGCTCCGCCCCACTCGAAAAGACGGCCGCACCCTGTCACCGTCAGCGGGACTCCATCCCCTGAGCGCGCGTGCTCCGACGGTGCCAAAGGTAGTACATGGGAATTCCCAGTGCCACGATCAGCAATCCTGCAAGACTGCGCTGCGTTTTGTGCGTCAGCAGTGCCCACTCAACGAACAACGCGAACCCTATATACAGCGCCGGCAGGACTGGATAGCCCCAGGCTCGATAAGGCCGTGGGGCATCGGGTCGTGTCCGCCGAAGCTGAAACACGGCCGCAATCGTCAGAATATAGAACAGCACGACAGCAAAAATCACGTAGTCCAGCAACTCGCTATAAGTGCCCGTGAGCGTGAGAAGCGCGGCCCACATTGCCTGGACCATCAGAGAAACCGCGGGGGTGTGGTACTTCGGGTTGACACGCGCCACGGCGGAGAAGAACAGACCGTCTTTCGCCATCGCGTAGTAGACGCGCGCCCCCGCCAGGATCATGCCGTTCAGACACCCGAAAGTTGAAACCATGATGGCCGCCGCCATCAGCCACGAGCCTGTATTCCCCAGGACGATCTGCATGGCGGCCGTCGCCACACGGTCCTCCGCGGCATACTGGATGCCACGCTCGAGTGGCCCTACCCCGGTGGGGGACCCGAAGAACGGCAGCACACGGAGATAGACCCAACTGCAGGCCAGATACAGCGTGCACACAACTGTCGTTCCCACCAAGAGCGCCAGCGGCAGATTGCGCTTGGCGTTAATGACTTCCGCGCCCGTAAAGGTCACATTGTTCCAGGCGTCTGAAGAGAAGAGCGGGCCCACCAGCGCCACCGACACGATGGTGAGCGCCGCCAGCCCCCACTCAGTCCCCTGCCCCGCGGGTGTGATCGGAGTCGGCGAGGACACCGGACGGCTCACCCACCACAGACCCAACCCCACCATTCCCAGCAAGGTCCCGACTTTCAGAATAGTGAAAATGTTCTGCACCCATGCACCCGTCCGGAGCCCGAAGATGTTGACCACACTCAGGAACAGGATAGCCAAGATCGCCACCAGCTGCTGGGAGGAGAGAGTCAGGCCGATGGCCCGTCCGAAGGCGTGAACGCTGCCCAGGTTTAGCAGGATGTTGCCAGCAGACACCCAGGGGACAAACACGCCCAGGAATTTTCCAAAGGCCACTCCCACGGCGGCGTGAGTGCCGGTCTGGATTACCAGGAAGAATGTCCAGCCATAGAGGAACCCGAACAGCGGCCCGAAGGCTTCGCGCAGGTAAACGTACTGCCCCCCTGCCTTCGGCATCATGGCGGCCAATTCCCCATAGGTAATCGCGGCCGCCACAGTCATCAGCCCACTGATCAACCAGACAAGCATAAACAATCCGGGTGAGCGCACCTGACGCGCCACATCCGCGGCGACAATGAAAATTCCCGACCCGATCATCGACCCCATGACGATGGTCGTGGCATCCAGCAGGCGAAGGCCCTTGACCAAGTCAACGGCCGAGACTCCGGTAACGATGTTCGTGGGTGTTGTGGTTGCCATGCGTTCACACATCCGTGATGCATTGTCAGTCGCCCGGCGCCACTGACAACCAGACACCGACAAAAAACAATGTCACGAATCACCCAGAGCGCGCAAGAACTCTCTCGCCCGTTTGCCGATATCCGGAGCCCTTAGCAAATCGGCAATGACCGCCACAGAATCGGCCCCTGCCTCGAGTACGTCACTCACCTTCTCCACCGTTATCCCTCCGATGGCGACCAGTGGCTTGCGCGTCAGCTTGCGCGCTTCGCGCAAGCCTTCCAGGCCCACCACGGGGTCGGGCTTCTCCTTGCTTTGGGTGGGGAAGATAGGCCCGAAAGCGATGTAGTCGGCAGAAGACCGGTCGGCTTCGCGCACTTGGGCCAAATCGTGCGTCGAGTAGCCCACCCACTTGCCCGGCTCGAGCACCCGACGGGCCAGTTCAACCGGCAGGTCTTCCTGACCCAAGTGCACCCCGTCCGCTTCGACGGCGCGTGCGATATCGGCCCGGTCATTGACGATGAAGATCCCTCCCGCGCGCCGAACCTGCTCTGCGAGCTGACAGCAGATTTCGTAGAGCTCTCGAGAGGAAGCACGCTTGGCGCGATACTGGATCAGGCGGACGCCCGCGGCGAGCAGAGCCTCACAGACCGTAGCTGGCGGCTGGTTTCCTATTTGTGCGGCGTCGCAGATGGCATAAAAGTGCGGGATCGAGAGACCCATACGGGGAGTGAAGGCGTGCCCCTAGATCGCCCCCGCCCCGTTGGGCGAAAAGCGAGCCAGGAAGCCTGTGTCGAATTTCCCGGCGCGGAAATCCGGGTCGGCCATGATCTTCTCGTGGATGGAAATGGAGGTGGAAATCCCCTCCACCATGAACATCTCCAGCGCCCGCGCCATGCGACTAATCGCTTCGGTGCGGTCCTTGCCGTGAACAATCAACTTGGCAATGAGTGAATCGTAGAAGGGCGGAATCACCGATTCTGCGTAGGCAGCCGTATCCACTCGGACGCCCGTGCCCCCCGGGACGTGGAACCCGGTTACCTTACCGGCGGAGGGCGCGAAGGTCTCGGGATTCTCCGCGCAGATGCGGCATTCGATGGCGTGGCCGCGCAAACCTACCGTCTCACCCTCGATGGGCAGCCGCTCCCCAGCCGCCACCTGAATCTGGAGCTTGACCAGATCCAGCCCCGTCACCATCTCGGTTACCGGATGCTCCACCTGAATCCGCGTGTTCATCTCCAAGAAGTGGAGATTCCGGTTCTCGTCCATCAGGAACTCGACCGTGCCAGCGTTAGTGTAGCCGATCTTCTCCAGGGCCCGGATCACCTGGCTACCCAGCCGCTGCCGGGTGGCAGCATCAATTTGGGTAGAAGGCGACTCTTCCAGAAGCTTCTGATGGCGGCGTTGGATCGTGCACTCGCGCTCCCCAAGATGAATCACCTTGCCGTGGTGGTCACCTAGGACCTGAAACTCGATGTGTCGAGGCGCGGTGATGTACTTCTCCAGATAGACGTCCGGTGTACCGAAGGACGCAGCCGCCTCATTCTGTGCCGTCTGAAAGGCATTCGCCAGTTCCTCTTCCGTCCTGACGATGCGCATTCCCCGGCCACCGCCTCCCGCCGCCGCTTTGATCATCACCGGGTAACCGACAGTCCTCGCATTCTCCCGGGCTTCGGCCTCGGACTGAAGCACCTCAGATCCCGGCAGCACGGACAGGCCCAACTCCGCCATCGTCTTCCGCGCCTTGTTCTTGTCGCCCATCAAGCGAATCGCCTCCGGGCGAGGGCCGATGAAGGTGAGCTGAGAGGTCTCGCAGACCTCCGCGAAATGTGCGCTTTCCGCCAGGAAGCCGTAGCCGGGATGAATGGCCTCCGCGCCGGTTATTTCTGCCGCCGAAATGATGCTGGCCACATTCAGGTAACTCTCCGAACTGCGCGGGGGCCCAATGCACACAGCCTCATCGGCAAACCGCACGTGGAGCGAATAGCGGTCGGCCTCGGAGTACACCGCGACCGTGCGGATGCCCAGCTCCTTGCAGGCGCAGATCACTCGCAGGGCGATTTCCCCACGATTGGCGATCAAGATCTTATTGAACATCAGCGTCCAGACTATCTGCCGTCGCCGCTCACGCCTTGGCTGTCCGCAAACCTCGCCCCGGGTGAAAGCCGCGTCGCTGCCGCGAGAGTGCCGACAGCGTCAGGGCTTCTTGTGAGAGGGATTGATGGCGAACAAGGATTGCCCGTATTCCACCGGTTGCCCGCTCTCAACGTAGATACGGACGATCTCCCCGGCGACTTCCGACTCAATCTCGTTCATCAACTTCATGGCCTCGATAATGCACAGCGGCTGCCCCACCTGCACCACGTCCCCGGGCTTGACGAACGGAGGCGCATTCGGGGCGGGCGAACTGTAGAACGTGCCCACAATCGGCGACTTGATAATATGAAGGTCTTCGCCTGCTTCCGCTGCCGCCAGCCCCTCCGGAGCCGTTACTGGGCCCGCAGGAGGCACGGCATGAGTCGGCGAAGGCGGGGATGACCACACCGCCGTCCCGTTTGCCGGATAGGCCGCCGGGCCGAGGTTCTCCGCGTGACTATTGCCGCGCTTGATACGGATTCTTGCTCCGCCCTTCTCCATCTCAAACTCGGTGATTTCCCGCTCGATAAGGACGTCAATCAGCTCACGGATATCCTTCAGGTTCCAAGCGCTGCCTGAAGCCTCTCCGCCACGAGGTGGGTTTCTGCCAGGCATTTGTTCCTCTCCTGAGGGCGACCTATTCAATCGGTCCCCACGTGAGCAAGGCGCTGCCTCGCCCTTAAGAGATATACCAATCGTCCTTGGACGCCGGGGTAAGGTTCTCGGAGCCCCGGGCGTCTACCAGGACGGTGTCCTCAATGCGGATGCCCCCGAACCCCTCCAGATAGAGTCCGGGCTCGACCGTCACCACGCAGCCAGCTGCCAGCCGTTGGTTTTCGCCCCGTGCCAGCCGGGGTTTCTCGTGGATTTCTAATCCCACGCCATGTCCCGTACTGTGCGTGAAGTACCCCGCCAGCCCTCTGCGCGCCAGGGAACGCCGTGCCGCCGCGTCCACGTCACTTGCTTGTGCTCCGGCGCAGACAGCCTCCCCCGCCCGCCGCTGGGCCTCCCGCACCGCACCATAAAGACTTCGGACTCGCCGACCGGGATGGCCCAGGTAAACGGTTCGGGTCATGTCGGCTGCGTATCCGTTCAATATAGCACCAACGTCGAAGATCACCAACTCACTTTTCTTCAACAATTTGGAGGAGGCGCGGGCATGGGGCCAGGCCCCCCGAGGGCCCGAGGCGACGATCGTCTCGAAGGCAGTGCCGTCTGCACCCTTGCGCTTCATACGGTACTCGATTTCCGCGGCCAAGTCGGACTCTCTCACCCCCGGTCGTACTTGGCGGACCACTTCCTCATAGACCTCCACGGTAAGGCGACCCGCCCCCCGGATGCATTCAACCTCCTCAGCATCTTTGGTGTAGCGCAATTCCTCAATCAGCCCGCCCGCCGGCTGCAACCGCAGCCTTGGGGGAGCATACCCCCGGAGCTCACGGAGCCCCGCGCAGGTCAGGTGTCCATCCTCATACCCGGCCGTCCTGGATGGTTGTTCTCCCAGCCATCGGCCAACAGCCTTAAGAAGTCCACCCTTCTCCTCGATGACTTCCACGCCGCAAGCTTGCTCCCGCGCCTGCCGTGTATAGCGGGGGTCCACCCAGAGAAGGGCGTCCGAAAGGCCAAGAATTGCGAAA
>Ga0315274_10007885_pt1 | contig 15387 bp, 9 predicted proteins | sample YL17G02_20_MG_FD_203700 | JGI IMG/M metagenome (GOLD analysis project Ga0315274, IMG submission 203700) | Sediment microbial communities from Yellowstone Lake, YNP, Wyoming, USA - YL17G02_20 | ecosystem: Environmental > Aquatic > Freshwater > Lake > Sediment | place: USA: Wyoming | collected... | reverse complement strand
CTGGTATTCGGGAAGCACGATCATGTCCAGAATCAATGCATGCACAACGCCGTCGCAGATCATGCGCCCGAATCCGGCCAGCCGGTCCCCGTCGTACGCGGACACCGTATGCCAGCTGCTGACCACCGCCTCGTAAAGCTGCTCCTGCGTCAACCGGTACTCGTCGTTCCAACCTGTCGTTTCGAACAGGCGGAAGAATTCCTCCCGGCCAGGCGGACCGGTCCGGTAACAGATTTCGTCGATTCGCTCAATATTCATTCGGCCTCACCTCAGCAGGATCATTTTCCGGCTCTGCATCGACCACGCCGTAGTCAGGCGACCGACGTACACCCCGCTCGACATCGGATTCCCCGCGTCGTCCGCGCCGTCCCACTGAGCCGTGTGCGTCCCGGCGGGAACGGGTCCGTCCATGAGCGTGCGAACCAGCCGTCCGCGCGGGTCGAAGATCCGGAGCGTCGCCCGCGCCGGTTTATCCAGGTCGAAGCGTAGATGCGTGGTAGGGTTGAACGGATTCGGATAATTGGGATGAAGTAGGACGTCCTCCGGCATTGCGATCATCGAACCGTCGTCCGCGATTCCGGTGTTCCCGAAGCGGACCGTGAGGGTATCCGAGAGGACCTCCCTGCCGGCCCTGAAAGCCAGCGCGTAATACCGGTGCGTCGTGCCGAGTTTGGCAAACACCGTGTAAGAGGCCGCTTCAACGGGCTGGTACCCGACCAGCGCCGAATAAGCCGCCGAATCCTCCATGGCCCGGTAAATCACGGCGACGACTCCGGAATCACCCGAAGGCGTCACGCGGACTTCGTATTTCATGCGCGTTTCATTGATCTGCAGCGCCCGCCACGAAAGCAGCGGGGCGTGGACCGTGCCCGTATGGCGCCTGACGCGGAAATCGTGGACGTTGACGATTCCGTTCTTGTCGACCGCATAAAATCCATAATAAAGCGCGAGCCGGACGTACCGCGCAGTTGCGGGTTTGATCTGATCGACGCGGACGGGCCAGGTCGTGTCGGGGTCGTCGCTGTGATCCGCCACGGTCCGCCAGTCAATGGAATCAGACGAGACCGAAATCGTATAGAGAATTCCCTTTAAGCGGTCCGTCCCGAAATCCGTCTGAAAGAGTTCGACCGGTTGTTCTTCGCCCAGGTCGATCACCGCCCAACCCGGCGGCCGTACGGACCATTTTGTCGAATAATCGCCGTCGTTCAATCCCCCGGGACGATTTTCTTCAAAGCCGCTCCCCGTGACCGGACGTCCACGGGCCAGGTCCGGATCGGAAACGCGCCGGATATGAATGCTGGTCAAGCTTTCGAAAACCATGCCCGCCATGAGGCGCCCCCCCTCGATATCCGGATGGATGCCGTCAGGGAACAGGTCGCCGCGGCCCCACAACGGCGCGTTAAAATCGATCATCGGGACGCCCGCGATCGCCCGCACGGAATCAATGGAAGGCAGGATTTTATTCGTGATGACCGAGTCGCTGATGCCGTAAGGATTGTTGAAAACAGGCGGAGGATAACCGAGGTAGGCCTGCGGCCGGGATTCCATCCTGAAAAATGATTCGATCATCTCGACATAATCGGCCGTGAATTCGTCCCGGGTCGTCCAGTTCCACGGCTTGCTGTCGTCGGCGCCGAAGCAGAAAACCACGATGTCCGGTTGGTAGACGAGCGCATTCTCGAACGCGCTTTCCTCCCAGAACGGATGGTCACTTTTCTTCAGCACCGTGCTCCCCGACGCGCCAAAATTGCGGACGTCGTATCTTCCGCCCAGCATCCTGCCCAGCTGGGCGGGGTAGCTGTCCCGCGACGGAAAGGACAGGCCGCTGCCTTCGGTGACGCCGTTCCCCAGGCACGCGACACGGATCGGTTCGTTCTGCCCGTAACAGATGCCGGACAACGTCAGGAGGATGCGGACGGAAACGCATGAGATTCTTAAAATCCCCATGATTGTGCCCTTATACGATTTCCACGATCGCCGCCATGGCCTTGCGGGGGAATTCCAGGACAATTATAATAATCATTCTTTTAAATAATTTCAAGCAAATAGCTGTTGACTTTGAATAAAATACTCACGATTTTACTGCTGAGAGCGCTTTATCAATTGCACCAAAACAATTTTAAAAGCCTTTTTTAGGCCTAATCGGCAATTGTGCCGCCGTCTATTAAGCGCTCTCAGTAGTAATATTGGGACTTTGGTTATCAGGGAAATTCCCGTTACAAAGGCTAAATTAAAATTACTAATGGATTTGGCATGAAATCTGCAAAACAACTACTGTTACGTTTTGTAATTCTATTGAAACACAAATAGACCACGCTTACGGTTGCAGAACAGGAGATAGACCCGGTGAGTCTGTCCGAGAGCCAGGCCATATTGCTCGACATTGTTGTCAAGGACTTTCGTATAGCCCTGAAAAACAGCATGTTATATGTTCCGGACCATCCCATTTGCACCTTATCAATCCGAAATTTCCTGGGCAGCCTTGATAAATGGTTCACCACCAATGCCCGTTTGGAACTCGGTATTTCCCCCAATCATCTTTTCTATGATGGCGAATCAGTAAAGGAAAAAGACGACGGTTATACCGAATTGGCCCGCTATCTCCACCTCCGAGGGCTGCTTTCCGTGTCCATTTCCCGTGGTGTGAAAGAGAATGAGTTGCGGAATTTTTTCAGTCTGATCAAGCAGGACCGGAAATCCATTTATAAGAACGGTGGAGTCCGGAAAAATTTGCCGGAAGACAAACACATTCAAATCAAGGAAATCGATTACAGCTCTCTGATGGCGAGCGCCCGGGAAAAAACCTCGTCTGAAGAGGGAAAAGTCTGGCAATTTCTTTTCAACATCGCCGAAGAATCCAAAACGGGTGACCTGCCGCCTTCCAAGGTGGAATTTCTGGTCGATTTCTTCAAGGATACGAAACAATCCGCAAAAACTCTGAACAAGGTCTATCAGGATGCGACAAATCAGCTGCAGGACGAGAACGTCACCGAAAACATCCGCTCGGCCATTGCGCAGATCTGTCAATACTTCGAAAAGCACGCGACCACCGACGCCAAGGACCTGCGCGTCAAGCTGATGAACGTCATCTCCCAATTGCATCCGGATCTCATCCATGTTCTTTTCGAACAAACCGTGCAGGGCGACGAAAATTTCGACCTCGTCGAGTCGATCACCAAGGACTTCTCCGAGGACTACATCGCCGAATTCATCGAATCGCTGATCACGACCGAAAACAACTTCAACGAAAACCTTCTCAAGGTGTTCGACAAGCTCGCGCCCGGTCCGACCAAGGCGAACAACATCGTTTCATTGGTTGCGGACCGCCTGTTCAGAAAGCGCATCATCAATCCCGAAACCCTTTCTCAGCTCCAGATGTCCATCAAGGAGATCTTCCGGAAGCATCCCGAAAGCGACTTCATGAACCAGATCTACAAGATCACCGTGGACGCGGTCATGAATAAAAAGGTCGACACGCTGGTCTACATGGCCAAACTCTCGCCGCTGATCAACAAATTCGTCCAGTCCATGGAGGAAGGCCAGCTCAAGACCGAAAAAATCTGGCTGCTGCTCAACATCCTCTGGCTCGAAAACAACCCTGAGGAATTCAGCAAGTTCACGGACAAGCTGGTTTCGGTGATGCCTGAGCTCCTTGACACGCGTGACATGGTGCGTATCCGAGAAATAGTCGAGTTCTTCACCGAAAAAATCCGTCCCGAGCAGAAGGAGGACTCTCAGCTCAACGCCCATGTCCGGGAGGCCCTGGGCAAGATCACGAACCGCAAGACCATCGACAACATCATTTCCATCATCCCGGAGGCCACACAGAAGGATCTCGAGGACATCGTCTATACGTTGATCCGCTCCGAGGCGGATTGCGCGAAAACTCTCGTCGATTCCTTCATCATGGAAAAAAATCCGGCGCACCGTCAAAAGTTCTGGTTCATCTTCTCGATGATGAAAGCCGAAGTGACGCGCGAAGTGGTCAATCGCCTCGTGTACGGCGAACCGAACGCGGTGAAGGATCTGTTTCTGATCCTGAAGGAATGCGATCCCAAAAAGACGCGTCTCGCCGCCAAGAAACTCATCAGCCACCAGAATGCCCAGATCCGCTGGGAGGCGCTGGATGCATTCGAACCCCGGACCTCGGACGAATTGGGCGTGGTGTTCAAGATTTTCAGAAAGGAAAGGAACCGCGCCGTTAAGAAAAAGGCGACCTCCGTTCTACTGCGCAGCGGACATGCAGAAACGACACACAGGCTCTTCAGGGAATGCGAAAGGAATTTTTTTCATCCCAGCAACCTTCTCGATCTCGTTGAACTGTGCGGCCAGATCCGCGTCCAGGCTGCCTTCCCGCATCTCAAGCAGTTGTTCGAGAAACGGGCCCTGTTCAACACGAAACGGAGGGACGACCTTCGTATCGCCGTGCTGACCAGCGCCGCCCGGCTGAAAACGGAGGACGCGTTGAAACTCGTGAAGCTCGGATTAGAGGACCGAAGCCGCCGCTTGCGCGAGACCAGCGAAATCATTTTAAAGTTGAACGAATAGACCCCAAGGGTCGGCACCACAGGACCGGAACCGTCATGGAAGAGACTCCAATCAGAGAACGAATCGAGGAATTGATCACCCGACTGGCGCGGGCCGTTCAAATCATCCAGATGTACGGCCCCCAGCACAACCTCGCCACGGAGTCTGTCGACAGCCTGTTCGCCTTGTTGACCGAACTGCTCGTCAGGAAGAAAGAGATCACCATCGGCATCATCGGCGACGAATTCGCGTACGAGAAACAACCCCTGTTCGAATACAGCCAGAGGAAAAAAGGCTTCATCGAATACTTGAAAGCCAAGGGAGCGAACAAAATCAGCTTCTACCCGGGGGTGGACAAACCGGAAATCGTCCAACTGAGCAAAATTCTCGCCGCCAAACACAGATCCCTCGACAAGCCGGAAACCGTTCAGGCCATGCTCACCGATGGAGGTATCCGGCACATCACCATTGGCGACATCGGATTTGTGGACAGGACCAGGGAAATTCCCGTTTCACCAAAAATCCGCAAGCCGGATGAATCGCCCGAAATCCAGGTGCGTCGGAATTACCAGAAGAGCATCCATTTTCTCACAAAAACGTTTCAGGAATTGAAGAGCAACCAGCCCCTGAACGTCCAGAACGCCCGGCAGATTGTCGACGGCCTGATTAAAAACATGCTGACCAATAAAAACCTGCTGCTCATGCTGACCTCGATCAAGGGGCAGGATGAAAACATGTTCATGCACGGCGTGAACGTGGCGGTCTTCACCCTGCTTCAGGCCGAGGTGCTGGGACTCGAGGATAAATACCTCGTCGACATGGGCATAGCCTCGCTGCTGCACGACATCGGCAAACTCGGCTTGCCCGGCGACGTCATCAAATCCCTCGAGGCAAAATCGCAGAATGAGTTGACTGAGGAGGACCAAAAGCAGCAGGCATTTCAGGACATCACGGGCGCAAAAATTATGCTCGAATCGGAAGGTATTCCCGTGCTGGCGGCAATCGCTGCGTTCGAGCACAACATCCGTTACGATATGCAGGGACCGCCTAAAAAGATATTCGGCAAATCGCTGAACCTCGTCAGCATGATGCTCGCCATTTCGGATTATTACGACAAACTGAGGCGGAGTCCGGATTTCTATAAGGAAGGCGGCCCCGAAAAGGCGTATGATAAAATGATGGCTGAATCCGGGAAACGATTACACCCGGACCTTCTGGAAAACTTCTTCACCGTGATCGGCGTGTTTCCTCCCGGCACTTTGGTGGAACTCGACACCGGGGAAATCGCCCTGGTCATACAGGCCAGCATGCTCGACAAAAAACGGCCGCAGATCGAGATCATTTACAATACCGACGGCGAAAAATACCAGGAGCCCAGTATCGTGAATCTTGTCGAGAAAGACCGCAGAGGCCAATACAAGCGGAGCATCACGCGCTCCATTTCTCCCATGGGCCAGTTCAAACTTCCGGAAAAATATTCTTCCTAAAAAAATGAGTCTGATTCTAAAAACGGGAATTGCATTTTTCTGCATGGGCCTTTTCTTCGCCGCCGGCGCGGGCCTGGGCTTGAAAGCGGGGATCCCGTGGACGGCCGTTCTGCCGGTGGCCGTTGTTCTCGCCGGCGGAGGGGGATGGTTCGCCTCGAAACAATTGCTTCGTCATCTCGTCCGGCTCGATCAAGGCGCGGAGATCGTGGTCAATGGCAATCTGGATTATCAGTTCACCGTTCGCACGAAGGACGAGGTCGGAAAACTGGCGGGTGCGCTCGAACATCTCATCAAGGAGTTGAAAAAAAACATCCTCTCGGTCGAATCGCTGGGCGAGGAATCCGTCCGGCGGCAGGAATCGGAGAGGGAGCTTCGCGACCGGGAGGAACACTTCCGCCGGCTATTTGAATACTCCAACGACGCTGTGTTCATCTACAATTTCGACGGCAGAATCATGGACGTGAACAATCGCGCCTGCCGCATGCTCGACTATCCGAAGGACGAACTTCTGAAAATTCCGTTCATGGACCTCCAAACCCTGGACGAGCTTTCCCGGTCCAAGGCCGCGTTCAAGACGGGCGGCAAGACCGGTTCCCTCCGCTTCGAGTCCAGGTTCCGCAAAAATGAGGGCGGCGTCATCGACGTGGAGATCAGCTCGAGTATCGTGGACCTCAAAAAGGGCATCATGCAAAGCATCGTGAGCAACATCACCGAGCGCAAGGAAATTGAAAAATCCCTCCGCGAATCGGAGGAAAAATTCCGCTCGTTCATGGAAACCGCGAGCGACCTTATGTTCATCACCGACGCGGACGGTGTATTCGTCTACGTCAACGAAGCCATGCTCCACGTCCTGGGCTATTCCCGCGAAGAGACAGTCGGCATGCCGTTCGCCGAGATTCTCGACAGGGACAACCTCGAATACGCCAAAATGAAACGCCGACAATTCGTCGAATGGGGCGAGGACATCCACCGCCTGGTATGGGAGACGAAGACGCGGAGAAAAATCCACGGCGAAATGAAAGCCTCCGGGATCTATGACACGGACGGCCGGTTCCGGGGAATCCGCGGCGTGTTCCGCGACATCACGGAGCGGAAGAAGGTCGAGGAGTCCCAGCGTCTGGCCGAACTCGGCAAGCTCGCATCGGACATGGCGCACGAGGTGAACAATCAGATCGCCATCATCTCCACGCGCGCCAGCATTTCCCTGATGAGGAATGTGCCGAACGACGATCTTCAGAAGGACCTGAAGGTCATCGCCGACCAATGCGAGCAGGTCAAAGACATCGTCAAGCGGCTGTTGCTGTTCTCCAAACCCAGCAAGGGCAATTTCCGCGAGGTGAATCTGAACGACGCCGTGGAACTCATCATCCAGCTGGTCAAGGACCAGTTCGCCAAACACAACGTGGCGATCGACAGGGAATCCGACTCGGACCTGCCCCGCGTCCGTATCGATGAAAAACAGATGCAGGAAGTCTTTCTGAACCTGTTGCGCAACGCTTTCGAGGCCATGCCGAACGGCGGCCGGATCTCCGTCCGCACTTACCTGAACGGTGATATGGTCCAGACCGACGTGACCGACACGGGAACCGGAATCTCGGAAAGCGATCTTTCGCATATTTTTGATCCCTTTTTCACGACCAAGGAAAACGGTACTGGCCTCGGGCTGTCCGTGTGCTACGGAATCGTCCAGGCCCACCGGGGCGATCTGAAGTACAAAAGCAGGGTCGGCCTTGGCACAACGGCGAGCGTGGCCCTGCCTTTGGCTTCCTGATTTTGCCCGCCGACGGAATCCGGACCAAGGGGGAACTCCTTCTATGAGCCAACCGACACCCGACCATCAGGGACTGCAGGCCATCGTTGAAAGGACGGGTGACGGTCTTCTAGTGGTGGACGGGGAACGCATCATCCGTTTCTGCAATCCGGCGGCCGCCTCCCTTCTAAGCAGAAAGCCCGCCGACCTTCTGGGTCAGCCTTTCGACCACCCGATTAAAATCGGGCAGAATCTGGAAATCGGCATCGTCCGCGAAAGTGGCAAGAGCGGCACCGGAGAGCTCCGCGTGGTCGGCATCGAGTGGCACGGCCAGAAATCCCATCTGATCTCCATCCGCGACGTCTCGGAACGCATCCTGTTCGACCGGCTGAAGGACGATTTCATCAGCAACGTGTCGCACGAACTGCGAACTCCGCTCACGGCCATGCGGGAATCCGTTTCGCTGATTCGGGACGGCATTCTCGGAGCTGTGACCGAAGAACAGAAAAAATTCCTGGCCGTATGCGTCAGGAACGCCGACCATCTCCGCCGGATCGTGGACACGCTCCTCGACATTTCAAAAATCGAGGCCGGCAAGGTGAAGCTCGCCATGAAGAAGGCTGACCTTGCCGAGATCGTTTCTTCCAGCTGCGATGTCCTTAGGCCGGTTGCGGCCAGGAAATCGCTGACTCTCGAGGCCGCGCTTCCCGGGAAACCGATGGACGCATTCGTGGACAGGGACCGGATCGCCCAAGTGCTGAACAATCTGATCGGCAACGCGATTAAATTCACCCCATCCGGCGGCATCCGGTTGGCGGTATCCGGAAACGCCGAACGGCTGGAATGCTCGGTTTCGGATACGGGACGGGGCATCGCCGAGGAAGACCTGCCGAGCGTGTTCGGCAAGTTCCAGCAGTTCGGCCCCGTGGCCGATCCGGAAAACAAGGGCACCGGGCTGGGCCTCGCCATTTCCAGGGAGATCGTCCGGATGCACCGGGGTGACATTTCGGTTAAAAGCGCGATTCATCAGGGAAGCACATTCACCTTCACTCTGCCCGCGTACACGCCGGAGCTGGAGGTGCTCAACCATCTCCAAAACCGCATTTCGGACTCCCGGGAGGCGTTCGTATTCTTCTGCATCCATCTGCATGAGACGCGCATTCTCGAATCGACGATCGGAGCGGGCTGGCTGGACAAAGTCACGCGAAGGATACACAAGATCCTTGAATCCGGTTTTAAAAGCATTTCCTCGATCCATCTGGAGCCGGACCGGATCTTCCTGACGCTGGAAATGTCGCACGGAAACGGACTTCGTCCGAACCGCAAACTGCTCCGGGGCATCAAGGAGGCCGTTTTCGAACTGGGAATCGACTCCGAACTGGACTTTTCCTACGGCATGTCCGATTTTCCGCAGGACGGCGAGACGCCCGAAGTGGTTTTAAACGCCTGCCTCGACAGACTGAAGCATGAGAAAACGGAACGCTTGAATAAAACCATCATGCTCGTGGACGACGAAAAGGAATTGACCGAGGCGACCAAAACGCTTCTGGAGCTCATCGGATACCCGAACGTCCTGATCGCAAACAACGGCCCGGAAGCGTTTGAAATGCTCGGAAACCGCATCCCGGACCTCATGATTCTCGACATGCAGATGCCCTACATGACCGGTTACGAAGTCATCGGCCGCCTGAAGGAGGCGCACGAGACCAAGGATATCCCGATTCTCATCATGTCGGGATACGAGGTGGAAACCGGCCAGTTCCTCGAGTACATCAATCGGAGGGCCATCCTCACCATCAACAAACCGGCGAATCCGGAAATTCTTAAAAAAATGGTTTATTATTTAATTTAGGAGGTTTGCCATGCCAAAAGTATTGATCGCAGACGATGATCCCGACATTCTGGCCACGCTGGAAATGCGTCTCAAGGCCAGCCAGATCCAGGTGGTGACCGCTCCGGACTGCAACCAGGCGATCAAGCTCGCCTATGCGGAGCAGCCGGACCTGATCCTCATGGACATCAAGATGCCCACCATCGGGGGCATCGCCGCCCTGGACAACATGAAGATGTACGCGAGGACCAAGAACATTCCGGTGATCTTCATCACCGCGTTTCCCGGCCACGAAGTGCGTGAAAAAGCCATGGAGCTTGGCGCCGCGGATTTCATCGCCAAGCCCTTCGATTCCGAGGATCTAGTCGCGCGCATTAAAAAAGTGTTGAAGATGGATACGGAAGGATAAGCTTGCATTGATTCCGTCGGATCATGAGGTTGTCCCTTTTTTCCGGAAAAAGGGAACAACCTCGTACTTCAGGCTGCGCAAATATACATGACTTATTTTTTTATTTCGGGATGGCGGGGGAACAAGACCTTTTCTATGCCTTCTTCGGATTGATCCTGTCGAGATACTTGCCTCTATTTTTAAAAAAATCCATATATACCTGAAAGTGTTCGGTCTCTTCATATTCGAGCGGCCTTACGGGAGAATCGTCGAAACTGAATATGGACGCATCCGGGCAGGCCAGCAGAATCGGGGAATGCGAGGCGATGATAAACTGCGCCCGTCCGTAGAACGCCTCCCGGACGATGATTTGAAGCAGCCGGAGCTGGTTTTTCGGAGACAGCGCGGTCTCAGGCTCGTCGAGCAGGTAGAGTCCCTCGACCTTCGTCCTGGTCGTGAAAAAGGACAGCAGCGACTGGCCGTGCGATTGTTTGAGCAGCGATTTTCCGCCGAAGTATTCCAGCATGCCCGGATCCGCGTGCGCCCACCCGTCCAGAATCTCGGCGAAATTTTGGAACAGCTGCGATGAAAAGAACGAACCGGGAACCGCGGCGCGCATCCATTCCACGGCGATTGCGCGGTGAAAGTCGTTTTCGTACCGATTGTGCTGGAATCGGGTCCGCTCGGTGTTCTCCCAGATGTGAATCCCGCAGGCCGTCGCGATCGCCTTGAGAAAAGTGGATTTCCCGGAACCGTTCTCACCGATGAAAAAAGTCACCGGCTTTGAAAAGGGAACCGACTTCGTCTTATGAAAAACCGGGAGGTTGAACGGATACCAGTCCGTGGTGGGAAACTTCTCTTCCAGGATCCGGACGCTTTTTAAATGCATGCTCTCTCTTCTTTCCTCAAGCAACGGGTACCCACCCTCCCAACCTGCAACCTGCAACTTTCAACCTTCAACCTGCAACTTTCAACCTTCAACCTGCAACTTTCAACCTTCAACCTGCAACCTTCAACCTTCAACCTGCAACCTTCAACCTTCAACCTTTCTTTTCAAAGCCCCGCGTTCTTCCGCAGCCTTATGAGCGATCAGGGCGTGAATTCAATCGTGTACCGGGTTCCGTTTCCTCTTTCCACGCGGAGCTTGCCGTGCAGCTGCTGTTCCGCCAGCATGGCCACGAGATGAAGCCCCAGCGATTTGGTCCTTCGGATATCCAGATCCTCCGGAAGCCCCTTGCCGTCATCCGCCACGGTCAGTTTCACCATCCCTTTCGCGCTCTGGCGCAGGACGATTTCAATCCGGCCTTTTTTCTCCCAGTCTTTCGGGAAGGCGTATTTCAGGCAGTTTGACACCAGTTCGTTGACAATGAGGCCGCACGGGATGGCGGAATCCAGTCCCAGCGTGACCTTCTTCGCATCCACCTTCAGCAGTATTTTAGATGGATCCGCAGCGTAGGAATGGTACAGCTCGATGGCCAGCGAGTGGGCGTAATCGCCGAAATCGATTCCCGAAAGGGATTCGGTCCGATACAGTCTTTCATGGATGAGGGACATGGTCCGAATGCGGTCCCGGCTTTCCCGGAAAACCTCGAGCGCCTTCGGATCCGAGACGTTCTGAGACTGGAGGTTCAACAAGCTCGCGATGATCTGGAAGTTGTTCTTCACCCGGTGAAAGATTTCCCTGAGCAGAAGTTCCTTTTCCGCGACGAGGGATTTGAGCTTTGCTTCCGTTTCTTTGTTCTCGGTCACGTCCCGGATGATGCTCCCGGCCATGAATTCGTGTTCGAGCTGGATGGGAAAGACGATCGACTGGATGGTCCGGTGCTTGTCGTCCAGCCGCTGGATCTCGGTCTCCACGATATGGTTGAGCCAGGACGCCTTGCGCGTTTCAAAAAATTCCGAAAGCATGGATTTCAACTGTTGGTAGGCTTCTTCGCTGCGCTGCGACTGGGGCGCGGTCATGAATTGAACGTCCCAGAGGGTGGAACCGAGCACATCCAGCCTGTGCAATCCCATGATGCGTTCCGCGCCGCGGTTCCATTCGATGACCTTGCCGCGGTCGTCCGTCAGCACAATCCCGTCGCTGGACTGCTCGATGATGCTGCGGAATTTTTCTTCACTGCTGCGCAGGGCCTCTTCCGCCCGTTTTCTCTGGGTGATGTCGATCACTCCCGCGAGCGCCCCTGAATAACGTCCGCGGTCATCCGTCAACGGAGCGGTTTCCAGTGTAGTGGTGATCCGTTTTCCGCTTTTGGTGATGAACTCGAAATCATGCTGTTCCCTGATCCCCCGCTTTCGGCGGTCCAGGTTCTCCTTGGCGAGCTCGACGCCGCGTTCGTCCATGAATGAAAAGAGGTGTTTCCCGATCATTTCCTCCTGAGTATAACCCAGCATCTCGAACATTTTGGGATTGATGAACGTTGTATTGGACTTCTCGTCGATGGCCCAGATGCCCTCCTGGAGAGTTTCGATGAGATGCCGGTATTTCTTCTCGCTCTCCGCAAGACGCAGGACGATCGGATTGGTGACGCGGAAGAAAAGCGCCGCTCCGAATACGATGGCCAGCAGCGCCGCAGCCCCGCTGATCATGATCGCCCGGATAAAAGGCGCCCGGATTTCAGACAAATCGATCTTGGCGACGACACTCAGATCAAGCGTGCGCGCGTAGGCATAAGCGGCAAGGACCTTCCTGCCCCGATAATCCAGGCCGACAAGGGTTCCGGAACCACCTTTCAGGGCCCGTCTTGAGGGTTCAGCAAGATGAGAGGCATAGGGGATTGATTGAAGGGGTTGTTCATTCGGGTACCGGCGGTTCAACAGAAATTCGATCTGATCTCCGTTTTTGCGTGCGACGGTGATCTCTCCGGTTCTCCCCAGTTCCCTGAAACGGATGTCTCGGACATAATCGAGGGCTTTCTCGCGAGTGATTTCGGGATTGGCATTTGGGGATTGTTGCGCAAAGAGGGCGACGGATTCGATCAGGTGCGCCTCGTTTTGCGCCGTATCCACCAACCGGTCCTGCTGCCCCGAAAGGGAGGCGTGATAGAGGACCAAAACCGTGGTCCAGGTGACGCCCAGAACGATGACGCTGAAAATGGCGATCAGGATGAATATTCTGTTGCGGTTATTCATAATGTTGTTCCTTGATTCATTCCTCTTCCACGGGAACCATAGGATGAGCAAAAATCATGCGCAAATTGCGGATAAATTGTCGTTATCAATCGAATATTTATGGGAAAATATGCGGTATTATCGAAAATTATTGATTTTTTAAAATTTTCATTGTATATTCATTCTTAAAATTCAAAAAGAACCAACCAATTGAGGGGATTGCCCATGTCGAACTTCGTGAACGATTTGATGGCTGAAGTCAAAGCGAAGAACCCGAATGAACCCGAATTCCACCAAGCCGTGCAGGAAGTCGCGGAATCGGTCGCGTTGGTGTATGAACGGTATCCCGAATACAGGGCCGCCAAGATTTTTGAAAGGATCATCGAACCCGAGCGCCTCATCATGTTTCGCGTGGCCTGGACCGACGACCAGGGCGTGGTCAAGATCAACCGCGGCTTCCGCATCCAGATGAACAGTGCGATCGGCCCGTACAAGGGCGGTTTGCGCTTCCATGCTTCCGTCAATCTCGGCATCCTGAAATTCCTCGCTTTCGAGCAGGTGTTTAAAAACAGCCTGACTTCCCTGCCCATGGGCGGTGCGAAGGGCGGGTCGGATTTCGACCCCAAGGGCAAAAGCGACCGTGAAGTGATGCGCTTCTGCCAGAGCTTCATGAACGAGCTCTACCGCCACATCGGCCCCGACACCGACGTGCCCGCCGGCGACATCGGCGTGGGCGGACGGGAAATCGGATTTCTGTACGGCCAGTACAAAAAAATCACCAATGAATTCACGGGCGTCCTGACGGGCAAGGGCCTGACCTGGGGCGGATCGCTCATTCGGCCCGAAGCGACCGGATACGGCGCCGTGTACATTGCGGCCGAAATGCTCGCCACGTGCGCCGAAACCCTGAAGGGTAAGGTATGTCTCGTGTCCGGTTCCGGAAACGTGGCCCAGTACACCATTGAAAAGCTCCTGCAGTTCGGCGCAAAGACGGTGACCCTGTCCGATTCCAACGGATACATTTATGACGAGGAAGGCATCGACGCGGACAAGCTGAATTTCGTCATGGACCTGAAAAACATCCGGCGCGGACGGATTTCGGAATATGTGCAGAAGTACAAGAAAGCCGTTTACACGCCGGTCGATCCGAAGCAGGACTTAAACCCGATGTGGAACCACAAGGCCCAGTGCGCGTTCCCCAGCGCCACGCAGAACGAGATCAACAAGAAGGATGCCCAGAACCTGGTCGCGAACGGCGTGTACGTGGTCAGCGAAGGCGCCAACATGCCGACTGTCGCGGACGGCGTGGAAGTGTTCCTGCAGAAGAAAATCCTCTACGCGCCCGGCAAGGCGGCGAACGCCGGCGGCGTGGCCACGTCCGGACTCGAGATGGCGCAGAACAGCATGCGCCTGCCCTGGCCCCGCGAGGAAGTCGACGCCCGCCTACAACAGATTATGAAGAACATCCACAGGACATGCGTCGAAACCGCGGAGCGCTTCGGCACCCCGGGTAACTACGTCAACGGCGCCAACATCGGCGGATTCCTGAAGGTTGCGAATGCGATGCTTGATCAGGGGATCGTGTAATCATCTTCGCGAACCCCCTGTAGTCCCCCTTGGAAAGGTGGACAAATATTCAAGCCCCCCCGATAAAAACCCATCCCGCGCTGCGGGAGGGATTAAGGGGTTATCAGAACTGAATTCAACCCTCCCGAAGACCAGAGCCTTCGGGAGGTTTTTTTTATTTAAGGGCAGATCAGAATCCGTAAAACAGCAATCCTTAAAACAAAACGGAAATATATCCTTGACATTGATTTTTATGATATTTAACTTTCTACTATAAGAAATTTTTTCTTTCTCCTATTAGAAACATGCCATTTTTTTCTTATAGTAGAAACTTTATTTCTGCATAGACAAACATACCGATAAAGAGATGTGTATATAACCTGAAACCTGCGTGAAAGAGATCAATTTTAGACGAATAGCAAATATTTAAAGGCCTTTTAACGTGTTTTGCAATCTGACGTTAACCTAACTAAAAAGTAGGTTAATGTCAAGCCACTTACGATTGGTTCGAAATTATGAAAAGTATCATAAATAAAGGTTTTTTGAATTTTACGGATATTCATAAGTTAATAATTCACGCCGGATTCAGGTATAATACTATGTTATGCCAATATTAAGAGGATAGTTTATATGTCATTATTGACTTTACTTGATTCAAGAGCTCATCGCAATCGGAATATGCCAAACATTACTATAAAGGCACTTTTAATTTATGATAATATTAAAA
>Ga0315274_10007882_pt1 | contig 15389 bp, 14 predicted proteins | sample YL17G02_20_MG_FD_203700 | JGI IMG/M metagenome (GOLD analysis project Ga0315274, IMG submission 203700) | Sediment microbial communities from Yellowstone Lake, YNP, Wyoming, USA - YL17G02_20 | ecosystem: Environmental > Aquatic > Freshwater > Lake > Sediment | place: USA: Wyoming | collected... | reverse complement strand
AAAATGATTTCGTTATAGCTTCACCTGACATAGTTTTTTTCATACTTTTAAGGAAAAGAAAGACGCAACATATTCAGTTCAATTATACCGAGTGGTTAAAAAGTTTATACTGTGTAGTTTTTGATGAGTTGCATCTTTTTGACACATATACGCTACTAAATGTCAAGAATTTAGTTGCGGTTATGAAAAGTCAAAATCCAAATTTGCATACCTATCTTATCAGTGCAACCATGGAACTAGGCGGCGTGATAGACCCTTCATTATTCTTGACAATAGATGGCGAAAGTAATACGAGCTCTATACAGGTTTCAGCTGTGCATCTTGACTATCGGAGCACAGGTGAAATAACAGCATTTTTGAAGGATAGGAAATATGAACAAAACACAGTTTATGTCTGCAATTCAGTGGATCGTGCAATAAAACTTCATAAAGTTTTTCCTGAATCAGCGTTACTAATTGGAAAGGCATGGTATGAAACTTATGAAGCCCCTAGAGAGGAACAGATAAAAAGGAACTTGGAAAAGTGCAAAAAGGGCGTCCTCACTTTTGCGACTTCTGTTTTTCGTCAAGGAATAGACATTGATGTGAAACGTCTAATAGTAGAAGAACCAGCCAGTTCTCAAGACGCCATCCAAACATTTGGCAGGTGTGGAAGACATGGCCAAAGTGAATTCATTATGCTTACAAACAAAAGTCAAGTTCTCAGCACTATGTGCTCTGATAACGTAGTTAGTAGAGGCGATTTTGAGAGCCTTCTCTCGAATTTGTTTATACCACGAGAATATGAAGCGCAAAAACGCATGATGAATGCTATGTGGTATAAACTGTATGATGCCACACGACTTAAAGACCAAGTTGAGATCGTAATTACCGAGCAAATGGAAAACGATTTTAAAGAATTTGAAGACTTTCTCCCTGATATTAGTTTTAGAGAACCAGCACCTTCAATAAAATACGAAGACATAGCATTCTCACTGTTTGAAATTTTGCAGTTTAAAGATGCATATAAGAATATCAGATACATCGATGACCGCTTCTTTAAAGGCGAACTTATAGATGGTGGCAGATTTATTAGACGTGAATATCGTCGCGCAAAAAAAGAAGATCAGCCATTTTTCACTCTCATAGATAAGAGACAATACAAGGATACTAATTACTATAACTTGAAATTAAAACTCCAAGATACCACATTTTGGATAAATGGTAAGGCTGGGCAATTCAATGATTACCTTTATAAATTCACCGACAAAAATGGCATAATACCTTGGCGGGGCTCATTTGAACCTTGCATATTCTTTGAGTGATATATATGAACGAAACTTGGATGATGAAAAAAGTTAAGTACGGCGATTTTGTTTCAAAGGAAACCTTCATTGAACATTCTGTTAAGACATTTCACGTAGGTGAGTATCTCTACGAGCAAACAAGGCCAAGGTTTGATAAAGCGGAATTTCTCTACTGTTGTGCATTTCATGATGTGGGAAAACTTGCAGCAACGCCCGGTACGCCACATACGCCCCGAACTAGAGAAAGTTTGCAATTAATAACAAAAACAAAAGAGTATAGAGCGATTCTTGAAGCATTTGGGCTCAAGGATCTCTCGGACAATGAAAGGGTTATTCACGCCATTGAAAAACATCACGACTCTAACGAAGACTTAAGTGCCTTTGTATCAATGGCTGATCAGATAGCCTCAGCTGAAAGCGACGAAAACCTCAAAAACCGCCTCAAGAAATCTCCAATATCTACTCTTATCACTTGCTTAAACGAAATGCATGGTTTTTCTGAAAGACATTTTTACTATGTCCGGTTCTATTCTTTCTCAAAAAACGAACTTAATGCAGTCGGCAGACTATTTCTACTCAAATTACTTTATGAAACAATTGAACAAATATCTGATGTGGAGCTTTTATATGAAACGCTTGATGGCTGTCGCGTGGTAACAAAACTTGACTCTCATGAGTTGAAGAGGCAGCTCGTAGTTGCCTTCAACAGAAACCTTGTGACATTCATCGAAAAACAAAATCTCAAAGATGTCTTGGGTGGTGCACCGGATAACTACGCTCAATTTACGAATCTGCCTAAAGAGATAAAACCGCGACTGGTTGAGTTAACTGTTCAAAAATACGTGGACGACATAATAACTTCACTTGAGAAAAAAGGCATCGAGAGAATAGAAGACGTTGGCTTGAGCCTTGAAATTTTGACCAAGCTTGTAAATCTACCAGAAGTAACTGATCTCGCTAACAAAGGTGTTAGAGGAACTAGCAAAACCAAATATCATATTTTTGCTGATGAAAAAGGGAACTTTTCAGAATGGATTGTGGACACTTTTTTCATGGATAAAAAAGCCAAACTCAAAAGTAGAATTGTCAATAATAACATGCCTCTAATTGAACAATTCCTATCGAAGGCTGGTGCAGATGTACCCAAAATAACCTGCAAAAAAGAAGTCTACAGCAAACTGTTTCCATTAGTGGTTGCAACCAATTCTATTAATGGATCCAAGATCGAATTCTGCTTTAACGTTGGTGATTACCTTATTATCGATGATCAAATCTCGCTAGAAAAGATTGCTAAAGAAAATCCTTGCGCTAATTGCGGCACATTTGAGAGTGAAGTAGAAATTACACCGTTCGTATTTGAATATAAGCAACATGCTAAAGAGACTTTGTTTAAAGAGACTGAAGATGACTTTCGCCATCGAGAAAAAGTTATATGTGGTCTATGTCAAATTGAAGCAGTTTTTAACACATTACTGTGCGGAACAGCGCAAATACAAAATCAAGCTCGAATTGACACACGTACACATTTGATTATCTGCAGTCTGGGAATCAGCGAAAATGACTTTGAAAAAATGGTTCCTTTCCAAGAGTTGCCAGTAAAAAAAATCATTGAAAGATTCAGGATAACAAACCAATCAGTATACCTCAAAAAACCTGATGATATGCAATACCTAATTATGTCAATAAGGAATTCTGAAGCGGGACTAGAGAACGCCACTTTTCAGAGGATTCTTTTTTCAGCTATTGCTGCAAGATTGAAACAAAATTGTCTGATTCTTGCAGCGGGCGTTAACAAAGTACCTACAGTCATCGACAATGGCAGTATTCAGTTTAGTGACGGCGAAATTCCCATAATTGATGATATACGGACAGAGTTTTTTTGGTTCGTATATGTTTATTCAAATTTGCCTTTCAGAGAACAAAAGAATTTCGTCTTACAATATGTTAATAAACCATTTATCGGTATTGCCCAAATATTTAAGAAGACTAACCAAAGATACACTGACACCACCAAAGAGTTGGTTGACAAGATGTCAAAAGATGATCAATTGTTCGGCATAACTGACAGGGTATGGGAAATGGCAAAAATCGGCGGTTCTCTTGAAACTAAGAAAAATGTTGGTTCCTTCCTTGTTGGATTCAACGGCTCTCCTAGAGCATTGGATACATTAGTCAACAAGCTGTTAAAGAATTCGCTATTAAGCGCTGAAAAAAGAAAACAGATTATCGAGATTCATGGAAAACTAAGACAGGAACTTGAAGGAATGGATGATAAGCAGAGGGCTCAACTAAAGAATTACATCCAAAAAACTAAATACCTCTTTAACTCAAAGAAGTTTTACGAAATTGGTCGTGAAGGGGAGCCTGAACAAAGATGAGTTTGCAGAATGAATTGAAAATTATCAAAAACTTGCCTGAGTTTAAGGATTTGCGAGAAGAAATGACACTTGCGGACGAGAAAAAATTAAGAAAAATATATGTTCAAAAGAACGACTACATCGCGATAGTTGGCTACAAAATTCTCAAAGACTTTGCACGATTCACAAGCCACGAAGATTTATCAAACGATAAAATAGATTATGCTGGTAAATCCCGAATCTATTTAACTGGATTGAAACGTAGAGGCGTTTATCGGCGAGCAAGCGAGGCTATTTTGAGGCAGTATAACGAACAATACAATTGTGCTACGCCAGATCATCAATGCATGGACTGCTACAATTGCTTTACCTACGGCGGAGTAATCGCCGTAAAAAATGAAACACAAGCAATAAAATCACGGCTGAAAGCCATAACAGCTTTTTCGATTCAAAGCGACGAAGAAGCATTAATCGATGAGGAAGAATTTCACAATATAGTTCACAACGATTTCCGCATGGAACAAGCAGAACAAGGACAACAAAAAAAAGCCAGCATATATAATCTTCTCTTGATAAAACCCGGGGTTGTATTTCCTTTTATTGACATAATCTTTAATCCAACCAAGTTTGACCTATCGATGTACCTAGAAATGTTGAGACGGGCAGATGCTATGGGTTTTGGTTCACGCAGTTCTTTGCTCGGTACAATGGAAACAAAAATAATCGCAATAACAGACAACATGAAAGTATCTCACAAAGACTTGCTTACCAAGATAACAATTAATGAAACAGGCGACGTAATTTGCGAAGAATTAACTAAACAGCTTAGTAAAGATGAAATTGTTGACGACAATCAATTAGAGAAAGTCAGAAGTCTGCTTCCAGAATTAATCAAGAAATATAGTAACAAAATCTATGGATCTGCTATTTCAGAAAACTCAACTGCGAAAAGTTGAGGTAATTGTGTGCTTACCCACGAAAAATCCCCATCGCTGTACGCAGTAAAGTTTGAGCTTGAGGAATTTGGACAGAACGTATCGCATCTAACTAGAAAAACATATTACACTCATGAGTTCTTCACTGATCGACAGGTTTTCGTGGGGATAACTCATTCTTTCGCTTTTGTTGGCATTGATCAATATGTAGCAGAAATAGTGCCTTGCACTTTTGCCATACCATTAGATGTCAAGAAGCATAGAACTTTTTTCTCCACTAACAATGCGAACCTACAAAAAGAGCAGAATACTGCCAAGCTCGTGATTGTTACAGAGGGGCACCACGAATTCATTTCGCCAGGTTCAAAGTTTGTTGCCTTCTCGTTTATTGAGCCACTTTATGACAAGCTTTTCATCGGCAAAAAAAGTGCTTTAGCCCATGTTGAAAAGAAAGAAAAAGTAACTTTCGCAGAGAAAAAGGACGATTGGACAACTGAAGATATGATTTCTCTTCGAGAATACGAAATGAAAAAAAATAAAGAGATATTCGGTGTGCGATTGACTGATGCGTCAACGAGATATTTGGTTGGGCAATTCAAAGTTTCCAACCTAATAGAGACCGAGTTTGAAGGTCGCAAGTACAAATTTTACTCTTTATGGAAAAGATACAATGAATTAACAAAAGGCTTACCTGTTAGCTGATCCACTCTTTGTTTATGTTTGGCATGTTTGTTTGTGTCCGCATCCGCCTTGGCATTTGTGTTTTGCCACGCGTATGGGTAGTAGTTCTTCGTCTTTGATTATTCTCTTTATGTGCCCTAAGACGCGTTTAACGTGGCTCTTCATCGTCGGCGTAATCTCAAACTGCAGAATAAGCGTTTCAGGAATATAATTCACAAACCCACGCTTAACGATTGTACCAAAATTCTCTTCAATCAGCAACGCGTAAGCGACGAGCTGGTACTTGTGGTCCATGCAAACTCGGCCATCGTCAGAGGTCATGTTCTTGTACTCTACAGGAATAAACTCGCCTTTCGCGGTTTTTATTATGCAGTCAACATTGCCCTGCAATCCAAGGTCACTAGAACTGAGCGGAGTAAACAACAACTTTTCGGCACCAACAAACTCGGGCGAATAGTATATAGCGTCTTTTCTCCTGAGCTCTTTAGCGACATAATCCTCATGTGACTCTTTGCCTTCCTCTTGTTGAGAGCCAAAAACAGGCGTCGCATGCAAGACCCTGTCAAAATAAACCAGCCTAGGACAGTAAACGTAATGCTTAACATCAGTAACAGAAACGAAAAACTCAGCAACATCAGAACCACGCAGCTTCTGCTGACTTTTCAACCATTTATCTTCTCTCGCCGCTTTAGCCTTAATTTTCCCTCACCTAGCTAAAAATATGCAAATTTGTCTTTCTCTTCCTTGAACTCATACTTCCTCGGCTTCCCAACTTCCTTCTTTCCCTTCAAGCAGCTGTCACACATAGGGAAAAGCTGAACATTCTCAACCAGATCCTTAATCAGATTCTTTAAGTCAACGAGCAGACTGTTCAACTCGTCCCGCCGAAGATCACCCATAAACCCACTGTACTGAATCCTCTGCAATCCATAATCCTTAAGCGTCTCAGAAACCAATGAGCGTAGATTATCGTCAGAAATATCATAAATCACAACGTAACGCAGCGTTTTCACCAACCTAAACAGAAAGGCGCGTAATCCGCTTCCTTCAAGAGGAAACGAACAACGCACCTAGGCTGCAAATGAATAAAACTCTTCAAAGACCCCTTCTGACCATTAAACATGACCTCACTGTCCAGACGCTCCTGAAAACTAGCCAGCAAAACTTTAATCACCTCTTTGCTCAGAACTCGACCTTCCTCAACCGCTTCAGTGGCGATGATTTCGTCAGGCTTTATGACACTCTTCGTAATCAGCCCGATCAGAGTCCTGTCCACAAGCTGTTGGCGAAACTCTTCCATCATATCCAAGACAAGAGAAGGCTTTCCAGACCGGTCAGCATGTAAATACCCCGCATAAAAATCCAAACCAGCATAACTTACCGCCTTCCAAACTTCAGGAAACAGAATCGCCTGATAACCAAAATTCAGCATCGCATTGAAGGGATCAGTGGCGCCCCGTGTGTATCTTCCGGTAAACCCTAATTCCACTGGCAATATTTGCCTCACCGAATTCCAGTAATACCGTGCTGCCTCCGCCTCCAAATTCATCAGTTGCTGACGCTTCTCGTCAATGTTGCGACCCTGCTCATGGCTAATTCTCTCGTTTGCATCATCAATCATCTTGCCCGAATCATAGAGTTTTCCCGCTAACTCAGGGTCTGTTTGCCTCCTATTCTTCGCCATGAGCTTGAGAAAATTAGCCTGATTAACAAGTTTTCCAGCGATGAACTTCTTGGCAAGAACCACGCTACGCTCATCATTGTAGGCAATAAACTGCTCCCGCCTCGCCCTGACCGAACCAGTCATTGCACAAGGCATCAACACGGCGTAAGGCCAACCGCGGTACCTTGCGAAAACAACTTGGATATTGTTTTCCACAGCCAAATCTAAAGCGCTCGCCGAGAAGGCAACTCCCGAAGAGCAGCAGATTATTGAATCAACGTCGTCGGCCACTATCTCTTTTGCTTCAGCGCCTTTTTTGACGACGAAGCGATTTCGCTTTCTGCCCAAGAAAATACCAAAATCATCCAAAAACACGTTCATGAAGGCACACTATCCATAACAGACGTTGTAGTACTGGCAGTAGTCTTTGCATTGTGAACATTCAGGTTTGCCAGGATCTTTTCTTTCCGCCACGATTTCCAGCTTTCTGTCTCTTTCTTCAACCCACCACTGCCTCAACTCATCGTTGGCAAAAAACAGGTCCTTCTGAACGTTTATCCTGCCATTTTCAATGTTTAAGTAAACCGTGCAGCAAATATCCACTGGAACTTCATGAATACTCTCAAAAACTAAAGCATAACCAAGAGAGTAAAGCCGGTGCCACTCATCTCTCAAGCTGGTCACTTTCAGATCAAACATGATCGTCCTGAGATAATCAAAACAATCCACGCTAAGCACATCGCTAAGCCCAAGTAGCTCGCCAGAAAGCTTGTGCTCAACCAAAAAAGGAACAGCAGTACCCATCAAATCCATTTCAGTAGCGTAAGGTTGGCTGCATGAAAGCTCTGCTAGTTCAGCCTCGCACATTTTCTGCATGAATTCCCAGACTTGCCGGCACTTGTCAATGACGTTCTCGGATTTTTCAGAAATCTCTTGCCACCTAATTTTTTGCCACCAAGCATCAAAACTAAGGTTTTGCCGCTGGCGAAAAGATTGCAAGCAATCACTTACCACGCCATGAAACAATTTGCCCAACGCCATACGTGGGGTTGGAGCACAAAACTTCTTTTCAATGTGTCGAAGGTACACATCTCGATTGGTTGGGCAATACTTTGAACTGACCTCGTACATGGGCAGCTTGACATTGTCAAAATAGGGCTTTAGCGGTGGTTGATGCCAGTTCCAGCCTCTCAGCTCTTTATTCACGCCTACTTCTCTTGCGGTTGGCAGAAGCTGATAAAGGAGCTGCTTCTGTTCGATGTCAGACAGAAAGTACAATCTGAATCGACCATCAAAACGAGTTTATCCGATTATCTTTATAAATTCAGTTACATCTAAATAATAATCGAGCCTACATATCCAGAATCATGTTAAAGGAAAGCTTGAATCGGCGAATCAAGCCAAAAACGGCTCGGATGCATGGAAAAATCCCAAGCAAAGGGAATTGAAAGAAGTGGTGCGTGCATAGGGTGTGACCGTGCCACTGCTTGGATGCATGGAAAAATCCCAAGCAAAGGGAATTGAAAGACGCAGTCCCATTGTAGAATGTCAACAGGTTCCAATGATGCATGGAAAAATCCCAAGCAAAGGGAATTGAAAGCTTGCACCGGGCCTAGACGAGAAATCATCCAAGCGCCTGATGCATGGAAAAATCCCAAGCAAAGGGAATTGAAAGGTGTTGTTTCTCACTTCGTCTAGAGCCTGATTAGGCGAGATGCATGGAAAAATCCCAAGCAAAGGGAATTGAAAGTACAACACTGGATATCAAGCATGCCTTTGCATCAGCGGTGATGCATGGAAAAATCCCAAGCAAAGGGAATTGAAAGTAATTGACTGCGGAGATGTTAGAGACGTAGCGGTGAGCGGATGCATGGAAAAATCCCAAGCAAAGGGAATTGAAAGGTCATCTTGCACAGCGCGTTGCCGTCGTAGATGACTGGTGATGCATGGAAAAATCCCAAGCAAAGGGAATTGAAAGCAGTAAGCAAGGGGTTTCTGGGACTTTTGCTTGGCAGATGCATGGAAAAATCCCAAGCAAAGGGAATTGAAAGCTATAGGCGGAACAGTGGTTGGCAGCGTGAAAAACATGAGATGCATGGAAAAATCCCAAGCAAAGGGAATTGAAAGTACTCCGCCGTCGGCTGTTGCTGACCCGTAAACCGTTGATGCATGGAAAAATCCCAAGCAAAGGGAATTGAAAGATGAGTGTTAGGTGTTTCTGGCTGTTGAGTGATGGCGATGCATGGAAAAATCCCAAGCAAAGGGAATTGAAAGTGCAGGCGACAAGCATTCCTGAGAGAGTCAGTACCTTGCTGATGCATGGAAAAATCCCAAGCAAAGGGAATTGAAAGTTGTTTATGGTCTTGAGTTTTGTTATACTTTTTACTACGATGCATGGAAAAATCCCAAGCAAAGGGAATTGAAAGGACTCATCAGCGCGGCCACGGGTTCGGGCAAGACTCTAGGGATGCATGGAAAAATCCCAAGCAAAGGGAATTGAAAGTACGTGACCTGTCAACCTCTATCACGGGTATTCCGAAGATGCATGGAAAAATCCCAAGCAAAGGGAATTGAAAGCTCTTCAAGCCGCACGTAACGCACGTTACGCCTCTAGCGATGCATGGAAAAATCCCAAGCAAAGGGAATTGAAAGGCAAACGCTCCAAAACAGCAGCAAGGCGATCCAGCTTGATGCATGGAAAAATCCCAAGCAAAGGGAATTGAAAGACGTATGCAAATTAGGTTTCTAAATTCACAAGTCATTTTAAGTTAATCACCAAAAAAACAGTATTCAGACCAATCTTGAATTTGGAATTGTTACTCAAAAGTCTAATAACACCTGAACTAATTGCTCAATGCCCGAAATGTGATGAGGAATTCAAACTCTGCGATTCGCTGTTGTTTGATGGAACAAAGAAATTCCCGGACAAAGCTGAGAAAACAAGGCTCCAACTCATCCAAGAGTTTGCTGAGCGACAAAACGAACTTGAAAAAAGAAAGGTTTCAGCGGACGTTACAGCTGAAAAGAGAGCGATTGATGTAGGCTTTGGCAAAATCATAGAGAAGTTCATTCCTGCATACAAAAATCTGAAGTTGCAATTTGCCGAGTGCAGACCTTTATTCGATCCTATCGATATTCTTGTGTTCAATGGGCTTCTGAATAGAAAGGTTGACCAAATCACATTTCTCGAAATAAAATCAGGCAATTCCAGCTTAAATAAACATCAAAGAATAATTCGGGACGCCATACTGGAAAACAAAGTTGATATGAAGGTTCTATAATGCCTGAATTGATAGACGTTTTTCAATCATTAAGAAAAATACTCTGCATCTGTCCATGCTGTGGAGAAATTGTACGAATGAGCGACCTGCACCTGAAATATTCAGGCAAAGCCCCAAAGACCTGGTTAGACGAGTATGAACTTGAGGTTTTGTCATTGGCGGAGAAGGAGCGGCTGTTTGAAGAGAAAGAAGCAGAACTGCGCGAGAAAGCAATTGAACGTGGCCGAAATAAGGTGCCTCTTATGGTCAAGAATTGTTTATGCTCAGAATTCAAGCAGCTAGAATATGACCCATACGACATAAAGGCAGTTATGGATCCTGTTGAGTTCGTCGTGTTTGATGGTCTAAACGCAGGACAGGAAATTCAAAGCATTACTTTCCTTTCTAGGAAACCAAATGCAGCAATGCGCCCAGTAGTAGACTCCATAAGAAAAACAATTGATAAAGGCAAGTATGACTGGAAAGTTGCCAGAATAACGACTACAGGGAAAGTCGATTTCGAATAAGCTGATCCTCATTGTCTGCGGTAAAACCTAATCTTTAGCTTTTGTAATGATCAAATTTTTTCACCGAAAGGACGCGCACAGCGCATAACAGAATTGACAGTGCCCGGTTATATTGAAAGCCCTTTGAGGAAGGCGTTGACGCGTTGGTATGAGTCATTTCTTGCATCCTCTGACCCAATAAACCTCATTACCGCACTTGGTCCCTGAGAAGTTAGTGAAGCAAAAGCATCTTTGAGCTCTGCCACTGCATCAACAGTCGTCTTCTCCAATCCCCTTTCGTTCAAAGCTGCCATGAACGCTTCTGACGCCTGCTTAGGTCCATTCCCATAAAACCCCGCCACACTGTAAATGTCGTAACTGTCCTTGTCTTTCATCCTATACAAAGCAAGCCCCTTCATAGTCAAAGATGCAACAATGTTCGCACAACTCAACTTCGCAGAAGCTTCACCATAACCCGGCATCACAGCTCTCAGGTCAACTTCGAAATTATGCTTAAACACTATACTGCAACCCTCAATAACACACGCTTTAAGATCTGCCTGAACAGAAGCCAACCATTCACTAGGAAGCGCCTCCGCAGCCTCAGGCTCAGTCAAGAAATCAACCTCAATCTTATGCTCTGTCCCACTTTTAGGAGAAGTAACTCTTCTCTCAAAACGAAACACGCTCCCAGTAGACCCATACCCTAACCTCTCCAAAACCTGCTTGATATTCTCATAACGCTCAACAACCTTAGGCTTCAAAACAAAATCAATATCCATCGAGCCACAATGATCAAAATAGTCTTTCACTAGAAAATACGGCGCCCAACCGCCAGCAAGAACCATATCACTGCGATACTGCCGAAGAGCCCTGCACAACTCAACCAAAGCACCTTTAGAAGTTTCCGTAGCGTCCCGTTCATACATTCTGATGCACCTCTTTCTTCTGATGCCACTCTTTCAATAGGACTTCTAATAGTTGAGAAGCTGCTTCCTCGCCTCGGGCAGGAAAATTGTAAAGGTCAACGTAAAGCTGCACATTCGAAACAAGCTTCACGCCTTTGACCTCATGTGCTCCATAGAAGACGCCTTCATCGTAGGGTATCACAAACTTCACGTTCCCACCTCTCGGTGTGGGATTCACTTCTAGCTTCTCTGCAAGAACCGTAGCCATTTTCTCAGAGGGTATGTATAGATGCACATCTACAGGTCGTACGTAAGGTGCCACAAGCCAAGCCGTTGCCAAACCCGAGAGGGCGTACTTCAAATCCAAGCCATGAAGTCTGCCCAGAAATTGGTCTACCTCTTTCTCAAAAGTGTAATAATCCAAGAACTTGTTTGCACGGTCATACTGATGATAAGATGCCCATCTTCTCAGTAGCCTAATAGGATCTATCAAGACAATTCTATTTCGTTTATCTCTGGCAGCAGAGCCTAACTCAATGAGTGTCGTGCAGACATAATGGACCAGACCGCTGGAGACGTTAGCTTCTAGCGCAAGTTCCCTTTCATCCCAATCTCTGCCAAAGTTTACTAACAACACTCGCAAAACCCTCGATGATTTGGGAGCGAATATGTTTTTAACCGCGGACATAACCTTGCCCTTCACCCTATTCTTGCTCAATTGACTATATAAATGCTCAATGCTATTGAGCAATATTCTGCTCAACCACTTTTATAAATGCTCAACATTATTGAGCAAGCATGTCTCACGAACTCGATAAGACGTTTAACGCTGAGCAAAACACGCATTTCAGAAAAGTAACAGTCGCAACAAAAATAACAAGAAAAGAAGAAGAGATCCACGGGACGCAACTTCTAACCGCCCAGCGCCTTGCAGCAGTCACCAAGACATACATCATCTATCTGACGAGCTACCGTGGAAAAAAATATTTCTTATACATACGCTACCTACTATCAGAACGCCCGAACAAACTCGAGAATAGACGCTTTACCTTGGGTTTGAGCAGCTTTTTCTGCACTTTCCATATCAAAATGCTCATTTTAGGAAAACACGACCATGCACAACATCGAAAACTAACACCAACACATCTACACCAACAGTCTTCAAAACGGCGAATCCCAAAAAGCATGTACTTTTCCCATGCCCTGCGGACATCGCTAAAACACATTTGAACAGCTTTTCACTGCCATTTCCGCAATACTACGAGCATCACAAGCCCTAGAATCCTCGTAGTAAACAACTAAGAAACATAGTCTCTGCCTCCATACACAGAAGCTTTAGACGTCTGGCTGTTGCGTTGACTTTGACCTTGAATACCTTCTAAACCGAAAAGCTTGATGAGAGTATCTGTTAGACGTTCGTTAGCAGCAGTTAACCTCTCAATCAACTGCGTCTTCTCCACGTTATCCTTGACCAAAAAGGCAACCTGAGAACACAGAGAGTCAATCTTCCACTCCAAGCTCTCAAGAGTTAAAGGAAAATCAACTGCAGCCCTACCAAGATTCTTTCGGCCATCATAAGCCATAGAAACAGGAAAAGCCGCAGCAATAGCCGCATGACGCTTATTCTCATACTCCAAATGCGGACGCCCACTGAGAACATCCTGCTTATCATGCGTCGGACTAGCATCCAACGCACGATCATCGTCAACCTCAACTGTTTCAGCCTCAATCCAAGCATGACACTCTGGCCTATAAACCCTAAACCGCGGCTTACGCAACGGCTCACCAACATCGCTTAGAATCATGCTAAAACGCTCTTCCAAAATAATCCGAACCCGCTCTACAACGCGAGCGGCATCCATCTCCAACTCATCCACGTTAAAGCCTTTCATCTGTCCAGGATGAATAACCACCGAAGGCTCCAAACCCAAATTCAAAACAACACGCACCGCGCCAATCCTAACGCCCAGCTTAACCCAGTTACGAGGCTCACCCAACTTACGCCGATCAAGCCTCACACGCTCCCTTTGAAGTACCTTAAACTTAACCGCATGGTCCTCCAGCAGCACGCGCAACCGAACGGCGTTGTCACTTCCTGTGAGGAGTTTTGAACCGTAAGGCGTAAGCTCATAATACTTGACTATTCGATCCTGTTTTAGTCGCAGAGCGCCTGTCCTGACGAGCTTGTTTTTCCAATAAGTTACGTTACTTTTACAGCAACCGGCCACACGGACCGCTTCACTGGCTACCCCATCAGCTCCAAGAACACCCAGAATGGCAAGTGCTTTCTGCGGTAACGGCTCTAAGAGTTCAAAACTATCATTGAACTTTTGAACCGCTCTTTTTGAACTGGGTTCAATGGTTCGACCGCGACTAACCAGAAAAACCTCCTAGCTTTGCTTCCTCAACGCTTCTTTCCTAGCAGGGCACGAAGCGTAAACCTTGGGATTTGAGAAACAGAAGACCTCGAAACAATCGGACTTGCACTTTCGACCGGAAGCACCTTCAAATATCTCATCCTCATTCGAACTTTGAAAAAAGGAAAAAGAGGGATCAAGAGAAAAGGAGCTTACCATTTCGAGAAACGAATGCCACAGTCTCGACATAAGTAGCGCTGCATTTCTCCAGAAGGAGCTTGCCTTTTCCCATCTCTCCAAAGCTTCTGACTGCCACACTTGGGGCACTTGATTGTTTTCGGAATCGAAGAGCTCGTATCTTTCCAAAACTCTCCAGGCAACATCTTGCCGCAATGAGGGCAATTGACTATTTTTCGACCCATATGACTCATCTCCTGCCAAGCTTTTCTTCACTCGGCGTGCAAAACTCCCCAAAAAAGAAAAAAGGGAGAAAGACCGCGAAGAAACGATTTGGTGGCGATGTTGAACCTCAGGGCTGGGAACAAATCCCAGCGACCCCACCACAAGACGTCTAGTATACTCAGCACGTTTGGATCATATTCACATCATTCTTGCCAGTGTCGCGCATATGTCTTACTCCAGTCGACTTATGAGGTTTTTCAATTTGTCCTAATGCGACAACGCCATCTCTGCGATTGTCGCGAAGACTGAATAGACGTAGTGGCTGGAACTTCAATAACCAGAAACTGCAGCTTGGAAGGCACAGCCAAGAAAAGTTGTTGCAGCTGCTATTTTCCTAATCTTATTCATCATCGAGTTGCTTGATTTGATACCTTCCTTGACGAAGGCAACTTGGGAGCCGCTGCCGTATGCGAAAAAACACTTTTTCTTGCTTACCATTTTGGTCGAGTTCTGTGGCGCTTTGCCAGCATTCTGGGCTTATGAAAGAACGGCGGCGATGTTCAATCGTGAGAAATCGTCGGTCACTATGTCTGCTTTGGACAAGTCTTGGTTGCCGCTGTTAGGGTTTCTGAATCCGATGCACTTCATATGTGCGCTTTTCGCGGCTTCAACGCCTAGACTGGAATCCTCAATTACCAAACACTCGCTTGGACTCACACCGAGTTGAGCGGCTGCCTTGAGAAAAACCTCCGGGTCTGGTTTGCTGCGTGCAATGTCTTCTGCCCCAACCGCGGAATCAAACAGACGCGTGATGTCCAACTTGTTCAAGACGTATTTGATTTGTTTCTTGGGAGAACTAGAGCCTATCGCTAATCTGATTTTTCTTGATTTCAGTTTCCAAAGTAGCGCTATGACTCCTTTTGTAGGCTCCGCATCTTCTTCCAAGAGTTTGCAGAGTATATCTTCCTTCTGGCGAAACATTTCTTCAAACGTTGTAGCAAGCTTGTACTTAGTTATCAATTCAGTAAACATGA
>Ga0315274_10007881_pt1 | contig 15391 bp, 14 predicted proteins | sample YL17G02_20_MG_FD_203700 | JGI IMG/M metagenome (GOLD analysis project Ga0315274, IMG submission 203700) | Sediment microbial communities from Yellowstone Lake, YNP, Wyoming, USA - YL17G02_20 | ecosystem: Environmental > Aquatic > Freshwater > Lake > Sediment | place: USA: Wyoming | collected... | reverse complement strand
TCTCTCTCTCTCTCTCTCTCTCTCTCTCTCTCTCTCTCTCTCTCTCTCTCTCTCTCTCTCTCTCTCTCTCTCTCTCTCTCTCTCTCTCTCTCTCTCTCTCTCTCTCTCTCTCTCTTCGTCTTCTCTCTCTCACTCTCACCCTCCTCCTCTCTTCTCCTTCCCGCCCTCTACCTTCTCCGCCGCCTCTTCCTCCACCACCCTCGCGTACACCACGGCGCTCCTCGCGGGGCTCCCGACCAAGATAGAGTGCGCCCTGTTGTTGAAGTTGGTCTCAGCGAGCCCAGGGACGCCCTCCGGGTTTGAGAAGTACTCTCCTCCGCCGGAACACGACGACGGCGGCGAGGTTTCCCCGCCTCCTCCGCGGTTCCACCTCCACCCGAGCAGCCCTCTCCCTCCGAACTCGGCGGCGTCGGAGTCCGCCACGACGCGGTACTTCCCTCCGTCGGGCACGCCGATCTTGTAGCCGGCGTGGTCGACGCTGGGCGACAGGTTGAAGACGAAGACCAGGGGGCCGCGCTCGGCGACGACGACCTGGTCCCTCTTCGTGGTCTCCTGGTTCCCGCCGATGCCGACGCCGGCGTGGCTCACCAGCAGGTGCTCGGCGCCCATGAACCCGTACTCCTCGTCGAGTTCCATCAGCAGCCGGTCCCAGCCTCCCAGTTGCGAGTAGCGGAGGTTCCTCGAAGGGTCGGCGAGCGACCACTGCCTCCGGGCCTTGTCGTGCGACCAGCCGTTGCCGTCGCGGGGGAAGTCGACCCACTCCGGGTGGCCGAACTCGTTGCCCATGAAGCTGAGCCAGCCGGCGTCGCCGCCCAGGGACGCCGTCAGGGCCCGGATGACCTTGTGGAGGGCGAGGCCGCGGGCGATCGTGTGGTCCTTGGGGGGCACGGGGACGAGCTGCTTTCGACGAGGTGCGCCGTTCTTCTTCTTCTCGCCGCCTGCGCTCGCTCCTCCGTTTCCGTTTCCGCTACCTTCCTCTTCGACCTCCCTCTCCTCGAAGTCGATCGCCATCGAGTCGTACATCTTCCCTCCCATCAGCCTCCACGCCACGGGCACGTCCCCGACCAGGCTCTGGTCGTGGCTCTCGACGTACGAGATCGTCGGCTCGCCGCGGCCGCGGTTGCAGAGCGCGGCGACGATCGCGGCAGGGTCCCACTTCTCGTCCGGGGTCCCGCCGCCGCCGCTGTCGTCGATGCTCCCCAGCAGCCTGGCCCACAAATCAGGCAAACCCATCCCGAGTCGAGCGTCAAAGCCGACCCCGCCGGCAGAGACGGGCCGGCAGAGTCCCGGCATGCCGGAGACGTCCTCGGCGATCGAGATCGCGCCGCCCTCGCGGAGGCCCCCCGGAAGCAGGCGGTGCAGCAGCGCGTTCGCCAGCATCAGGAAGACGACGGCGTCGACGTTGGTCGAAGGGCTGAAGTACTGCGACTTACCGCCCTCGAACGCGACCCCGAGGCCGTGGTGGTGGTAAAGCATCGAGGTCACGCCGTCGAAGCGGAACCCGTCGAAGCGGAACTCCTCGACCCAAAACTTCAAATTGGACAAGAGGTACCGGAGCGTCTCCCAGTTCCCGTACGCGAACAGCCTCGAGTCCCACGCGTCGTGCCTTCCCGCCGCGCCCTGCGCAAAATACGAAGCGGCCGGGTCGGTGATGGCAGACTGCTGCTGCTTCTGCCCGTTGGCGGTCTCCCCGCCGAGGTCGAGCCCTGCGATCCCGTCCTCCTCGTTCGAGCTCGCGTGGCTGTGCACGACGTCGAGGATCACCAAAAGTCCTAATCCGTGAGCGACGTCGACGAGCCTTTTGAGGTCGTCGGGGGTGCCGCAGCGTGAGGAAACCGCGAACGGAGAAGTGACGTGGTAGCCAAAGGAGCCGTAGTAGGCGTGCTCGGCGACGGCCATCAGCTGGACCGCGTTGTAACCCGCCGCCGCGATCCTCGGCAGGACCTCCTCGGCGAAATAATTGTACGAAGCGACTTGGGGTGCCTCTGAGGACATGCCGACGTGGGCCTCGTAGATCCGGAGCGACGGCGGAGGGTACCGAGAAGGAGAAGAGGAATAAGCTTTCTTTGTCTCCCTCGCCATCGGCTTGGGCCTGGGGTTTTGCCACTCGTAGTCTCTCTCGGGGCTCCAGTGCTCGGCGTCGAACCTCGAGCCCATCACGTTGGCGTCCCGGAGCACGCACCGCTTGGCCCAGGCCGGGATCACGTCGACCCACCACCCTCCCGGGTGCCGGAGCCTGAGGCGGTAGCGCTGGCCGTGGGCGATCGCCGGCCTTCCGTTGTCGAGGTCGGGAAGAACAGCAGACCAGACGCCGTACCGGTCCCTCTGCAGCGGCGTGCCCTTCCAGCCGTTGAAGTCCGCGAGGAGCAGGGCTTCCACGGCGGCGGGTGCCCACTCCCGGAAGGTCGTCTCGGCCTTCCCGCCGGCCTCGCGCACAAGCCCAAACCTCTTGGCGCCGTCGGCAAAGGCCTCGAGCGAGCCCTCGGACTCCTCCAGTGCCCTCAGAGTGCGAGCAAACTGCTCCGTGCGGTACCTGAGGTGGTCCTCGTGCGCTACCAGCTCCGGGTCGTGGGCCTTGCCCGCGGAGAGCATGTCGTCGACGGCGAGCAAGGAGGGCGACGTCCAAGCTGTCGTTACTGCCTCTGTTGAGGTCGAACGAAGGAGCGAGCGGAGATGATGTGGTTGGCGACGACGACCAAGAGGAAAAGCAGCGGCAGTCCTCGCTCGGCGCTTCTGCTTCAGCGGTTCAGAGCTTCCGAAGGCTACGTCGGCGGCTCCAGAAGATGCTTTGAGGGACGCGAGACGCATTATTGGGGACGCGTCCCCCCCAAGAAGAGAGAGAGAGGGACAGCGCCGAAAATCGATGTTGATTTCGCCGAAAAAGAAAAAAGTGTGAAGAGAAAAGTCTGTTTTTTTCATTTTTCTCTTTTTCCTCTCTCTCTCTCTCTCTCTCTCTCTCTCTCTCAAAATGACGGACGCGTCAGGCCAGGGCGCCGAGCGGGCGCCGGCTGGCGACGTCGTCGCTTGTGATCATATGCCTCCTCATGCCAGCGGCAGGGGAGGAGGGCACGAGGAGGTACGAGAGCTCACAAGCAGCATCAAATGCTCTTTCTACTGGCTAGCTTTCTTTTTTTTCAATGCTTTCTTTGGCGCTCACCTTTCTCTTGTTCTCTCCCTCTCTCTCTCTCTCCGAAACACACAGGGCGCTGCCAACGGCGTCTCGCCTCCCATAGCTCTCGCTTGGACCGGGGAGCGGCGAGTGAAGAAGCCGAAGAAGAAGAAACTGCTCGCCGAGGCGATGGCAACGGCGGCGGCGACGACAACGGCGGGTGTTGATGCTTCGACGACAGCAGCAGCGGCAGTCACACCGACCTCGACCTCTTCCGCTCAGCTCGCGGCTGCGGTCTACGGCGAGGGCGCGCGGGCCTCCGTCGAGCTGCGCCGCGAGCGGGCCATCAGGCTGGAGGACGTGCAGAATCTGGTTCTGTGGGTCCTGGGCGAAGGGTCGAGCCCGCGTTGGGCGTTTGTCAAGGTGAGGGAGAGAGAGTTTGGAGGGAGAAGAGGAAAAAGAAGAAGAGTTGCTCTCGTCGCCGCCGCTGACGTTCCGCTGCTTTGCGCTCTCTTTCACGCACCAACTCACTCTCTCTCTTTTGCTCATTCACTTGACAGAACAAGGCCCTGATAGACCGCGTGCTCCTGGTCTCCGTCCCGGGACTCGGGGAGAGCCTATGGGGGCCAGTGAAGAAGGGAGACGGAGAGAAAGAGAAGAGCGACGACGACGGCGGCGCTGCTGCTGCTGCCTCTGCTGCTGCTGCTGCTGCCTCTGCTGCTGCTGCTACTCCTTCTCCTCCTCCTTCCTCCATTTCTCGCGCCCGAGCTCTCTTGCCTTCCCTGGCCGCCCTCGCAGATCCCCTGTCCTGCATCGCTCGCATCCCGGACCTGAGGCCCGCACAGGCGATGGACCTCCTCTTCTCCGTCCCCAAAGCGGCGACGCCCGAGCAGCTGCAGCGGCAGCAGCGCGCCAAGAGGAGGAGGGAGGAGGGCGAGGGCAACGGCGGCGGCGGTGGCGGTGGTCGCGGCGGCAGGGGAGGAGGAGGCAACAGTAGCGGTGCTGGCAGCGGAGCGGCGGCGGCAGGGACCAGCAACGCGCGAGAAGGAGAAGGGGTAAAAGACGCTCCCTCCTCCGTTGCTGCCGCCGCTGCCGCTTCTCCCGCTGCCGCCGCCGCCAACGGTGACGCGAAAGCTCCAGCCTCGCTTTTGCCGCAGCACCACTACCAGCGCCCCCCACCTCGCGCGCCCTTCCACCCGCCACACCTCCCTCCGCCGCACCACTACACGCTGACGAGGGACATCATGGTGGCGAGGGAGTACCCGGTGCCGCATGTGACGCCCGACGGCGCCGTGCTGTGCCCCCCTGGGTTTGTGGCGACGAGGCCGAAGAAGAAAGAGGAAGGGCGAAAGGAGGAGGAGCAAGAAAAGAAAGACGGTCCCACGACCACCACCACCACCACCACTCCTCCCCCTCCTCCTCCTCCTCCTCCTACAACTGACCAGCAGCCTTCTCCCTCCTCTTCTCCGCACCTCATCGCCATCGACTGCGAGATGTGCGAAACAGAAGAAGGGTTTGAGCTCGCGCGAGTCTCCGCCGTCGCGCCGGACGGGAGCGTCTTGCTCGACGAGCTCGTGCGCCCTGCCCGCCGAGTCCTCAACTACCACACGCGCTTCTCCGGGATCACGGCAGAGAAGCTCTCCGGGGTGGAGACCACCCTGGAGCGCGCCAGGGAGATGCTCCTGGAGCTGGTGCACGCAGAGACGCTGCTGGTGGGCCACGCCCTGGAGAACGACCTCCGCGCTCTGAGGCTGCTCCACGCCCGCGTCGTCGACACGGGAGTGCTTTACCCTCACCCTGCTGGTCCGCCCTATCGAACGGCCCTGCGCAACCTGTCGTACAAGTTTCTGCGCCGCACGATCCAGGAGGGAGACCACGACTCGGTCGATGACGCTCGCGCGGCGATGGACCTGGCGCTGTTGAAGTTTTCGAGGGGCCCCGCGTTTGGCGCGACGCCGATGGCCGGCGCGGGCGGCATCGGCGGGGTCTACCAGCGAGGGGAGAGGCTTTTGAAAGTGCTTTCTGACGCCGGGAAAAGGTGCACGCTCATCGACAGGCCCGAGTTTGTCAACAGGCACGTCTCGGGTCGCGCCTCGGGGATTCCGGCGGGCACCGACGGCGAGCGTGCATCGCGGGCGGCGAGGGAGGTCGCGAGCGGAGGGAGCCGAGGTGGTGGAAACACGAGCGTCAACCTCGTCTGGACGCAGCTGACGGGCCTGGCGAGGCTCCAGCAGGCCCACGCAGACGCCAAGCGTGCCCTGATCGTCAAGTACGCCGAGGCGGCCGAAGCGGCGGAGAAGAAAGAAGGAACAGCGAAGCCTCCGCTTCCTCGGCTGTTTGACGGCTGCGAAAATGGCGAAAACGACGAAAAAAACAACGAAATTTTCGACGACCCGTTTGAGCTCGAAACGACACTCCGCCAGATCGACGCCCACCTCAACGTCCTCATCACGGCTGCCCCTGCCAACACGCTCGTCGTCGTTGTCACCTGCCACGGGGATACTGCCGAAACGAGGCGTTTACAAGAGCAGGCCTGGCGACGTGCGCAGGGGCTCGACCACCTCCCGCGCTGGTCTTTGCAGGCCGAAACGCATTTGGCTTCCGTCCGAAGTGCAGGCATGCGCGGTCTCTGCTTCTGCGGCGTGAAGCAGTAGGGGGATCGGAGGGGTGGAAGTGAGCGGAAAGGGTTCCAAAACCCGTTTTCGATGTAAAAAACAGTTCTTTTCAAATTAGCACCCTGTTACAATCGCCTAAATGCTTCGAACCATCCCATCAAAGTCGCGCATTGGCGTCATCAGCGTTTGAGCGGGTGAGCGGGAGAGGTTGAAGGAGCGAAAGAGGGCGAAAAGGGCGAAAAACAGCGTTTTGATCCGAAAAAATGCACTTCTTTTGAAAACAAAAAAAAGGTTTTCATCCATCTTCTACATTGCTTTTTGAACTGAAAACCAGATGGGGACAGACATCTTGACGAAGGGAAGCGCAAGGTATACTCAGATTGGAAAGACCAAGAAGTTTTGGAGGAAAGTGCGCGAAAAACGGACACGCTCAAGCAGCAGAGTGCCTCGGGAAGCCGCCGCCGGCCCCTCGACCGCCGCCGCCGCCCCCTCGACCGCCGCCGCCGCCGCCACCGTTCCCTCCGCGCTGCTGCCCCCCTCCCATTGCGATAGACGCAGCAAAGGCGCTTGCCTCGGCAGGGCTGACGTCCTCGTAGCGCCCCGTTGCGCGGTCGTAGTTGAGGTAGCACTCACCTGTTTTTTTCGTTTTTGAAAGAGGAGAAGAAGAAGGAAAAGCAAGGTGAGTTTTGTCGCCCGTCGGTCGAGCGAAGAAGAAAACGCACGAGGTTGCTCGTAGCACCCCAATTCTTCGAGTCGCCGAATCGACCCAATTCACCCACCAATCGTGCCAGCAGCCTTGTTTCGAACCTTGCGAAGGATGATTTGAACCTAAAAAAGAAGAGGACGTGTAATTATCAAAGGGAATGAAAAAAAGAAAGGTGAGTGACGACGACGCTTGACGGGCTCGCTCGCTCCTTTCTCTCTCCTCTTCCTCTTCTCCCTCTTCTTCTCTTACCTTGTCGTTCGACTGCCCTCCCGGGTTCTGCTGCTGCGCGAGTTCGTCGCGGACGCGGTGGACGACGAGGCCGACGTCCGCCTTGTTGACAAAGTGCGCCGAGCCCGAGATGTCGTAGAGGTTGGGCGCCCCGCCCGTCCAGTTTTGCATTTGCTTCGGGTGGCAGACAAACCACGTCGCGACGTCGTAGTGCTGGGCGAAGCGCTTGATTTTCGTGAGCATCTGCGAGACGTACTCGGTCTCGGAGACGTTGCTGGGCCGCTGGTGGTCGAGCTCGTTGTAGGGGTCGATGACGAGACCTCGGATGCCGTAGCTGAAGTTTTTTTTTTTTTTTTTGTCGAGGTCGAGAGGTAAGAAGAGGCAAAGTTGCCGACGTTGCGTCTTCGACCCCAAAAAATCGATTCAGGAGGACGCCGTTTCGAAGTCTCAAACCCATGCCAGAGTGCAGCAATGGTATCGAGAGGCACTAAATGGGCGTCGGGGAGAGGAGAAACGATGAAAAAGGGGAAACGAAGCAGTCGAGAGTGCAAAAGTTGCCAGCTTGTTTTTGTTGCTCTCTTTTTCGCTCGGGCTGCGCAAAAAAAAAATCAAGCGCAAAAAATCAAGCGAAGAAAGAGTGCGCGCCGCAGCCTCAAGCAGCTCGGCATTTGCCGCAAAAGTTTGGATTACTTCATGCGACGCATCCATAGCGAAATGCGCGCAGGACCAAAAGCAACAACGCCGCAGCGACGCAGGAGAAAAAAATGCGACGCAGCACTCGTTCGCATGTTAACAGTTCACGCCCGCGACTCACCGCATCACCGCAGAACGCGCCACATCGAGCACCCAGTCGATGCTGGGGAGCTCCTCGTCCTCGTAGCGGACGACGTAGAAGCGCTCCGAGAGCCAGGCGAGCCCGGCCTCAACTTCGGGCAAGGACATCCGCTCCCTCCCCTGCGCGTACGTGGTCGTTTCGAAAAACGGTTTGCGGACATGTTTCTCAAGGAGCTGTCGCGCGTGGTCGCGCGCCTGCGGAGAACGAAAGGACAGGAGAAAAAAAGAGTTGATTGTGAGCCACCCAGGGAAAGCCCGCAAATCGTCGCAAACTCTCCTTCTGCTCCTTCATTCACCGCACCCTTTTCTCCATGGAGCACATTGCGAAGCTCCAGCCCTCGTTCTCGGTCAGGTTGGTCAAGAGGGCGTCAATAAACTCAGATTTGCCCGAGTTAGGCACGCCCGTAACGATGGCGAGTTCCCCCGGGACGACCTGTGGCGCGCGGCGTTTGTTTTTGCGGAATAATGCGGAGATGATGAGACTGGGACCGAACGATGCGTTGCATTGGAAAGGAGAAAAGCACCTGCGACGATGGCTGCGCCGCATTTGCGCCAAATCCTTCGCCGCGCAAAACGCACCCTGTACAGGTCGTCTAGCCCCCTCCACCCCGTCGACACGCCTGTCACGTCAGTCTGCTGGTCGACCCACGAAGAGATGATCTCGCTGTTGAAATCGTTGAAGCTGTGATGGCGTTTGCGCGTTTTTGAGTGATTGGCTGGTGAGTGGTCGAGGGCTCGAAATCGCCGCAAGGCAATGTTGCGGTGTTTGGTTTTTCGCGTCGCTCTGTATCGAGGGGCGCATGAGACGAGCATAGACACGCGCGGAGTTGTGCGGAGAACGGACGCGAGGACGCCGCTGGAAAAAATAATATATAAACTCTCTCACCTGAAAAGACCTCGAATAGGGTACGCTTCCGCCTTTTCGATCGCCTGCTGGAGCGCTCCTGGGCCATCGTTCACCAGCACGTCGTTGGCGTCCTTGCGCTTACCCCCCGGGGCGTCATCCCCAGCCCATTTGACGCGCCAGCAGCGCTCCCGCCCGAGCCTTCGAGCGAGTTCCTCGGCGAGCGCGTTGCCTGGCCCGTCGTTGTCGGTCGCGATAATCACTCGAGCAGCCAGGTCGAGCAACCCCCTGCTCGCCCACAGGTAAGAAAACTTGGTGTCTTCTTCGGGGTCGGGCAGGGCACCCTCTTTGACGTCTCGGGGCGCGCCGTCGGGAACGGAAACGACGTTTGAAAATCCGGCTTCTTCAAGAGAGAGCTTGTCTATTTCGCCCTCGACGAAAATCACGTCGGTCGCGCCCACGACGTCGTCGAGCCCGTAGAGGATTTTCTCTGCTCCTTTCACTTGCGTGAACCTCTTTTCGATCGAGCGATACTTGACATTGACGAGCTCACCGTTCCTGAAGTAAGGGAAGGCGATCGCGGGGGTCGGAGCTCCAGCTATCCAGGCGTTGCGCTCAAACTGGACCCGGTTGCGCTCGAGCGTTTTTTCCGAAATCCCCCGGCTCGCGAACCACTCGATCTGCGCCTTTTCGAGCGGTTCCAGCTTCGGATTCGGCTTCGTGAACTCCTTGGAAGGCTTGTACGTGATGGAGAAGGCTCCAGCTGATGGTCGAATTTTCGGGTTCAGCAAAGTGGTGCGGGGTGTTTTGGGGTCAGCGTGCGGCGAGCGAGAGGGGCCGAACGAGCAGAAAATTGCCCCCCCAAAAAGCGTGGAATTTCGACTTTTCAAGGTTCGGGGCCCCCCCGGCCTCTATTCTCCCCAAACGGCGCATCTAAGCAAAAGTCTAGGGGCAAAAGTGGTGGCAGAAGAACGAAAGAGTGTCTCTTTCAAAGCGCATTGAGGGGTATAATCGAGCGCTGAAAAAGAAGAAGGAAAAAACTCACTTGTCGGCGTCGAAGCGACGACGGTCGCGACCTCGGCAGAGGGTCCGCTTCCGCTGCTCCTGCTGCTGCTGCTGCTTCCGCCGCCGCCGCCATCCTCCACGTTGCTGCCCGCGGTCCTCCTCCTGCGCATCTCCCTCTCGACGTCGACTTTGCCGCTGAAGCCGCAGGTGCCCCTGTGGCAGTTCCACAGAGCGCTCTGGCCGTCGGAGGCGATGTCGACGTCGAACGAGAGCTCCCTCGTTGAGCCGCCCTGGCAGGCAGGGCAGAGCCCCCGGACGTGCCTTCCCGGGGTGTACTGCCTCAGCGCAATCTGCTTCTCGAGCAAGAGGTCGCGGACCGTCGGATTGTCCCCGTTGCCGAGCAGAGAGGCGCGGGCGGAGTCGGAGAGAGAAGAAGAAGAGGAAGAAGGAGGAGGTGCTGCTGCCGTCGCCGAGGATGAAGATGCACCAACAGGAGCGGCGCTGCTCATCTGCTGCTGGGCGACGTCGGGGCGGAGCGTGGCCTCGGAGCGAGGCACCGGCGTAGGAGCTCGCTTTTGCCGCGGGGCGGCGGCGGCGGCGCGAGGAGCGCCGGGAGAAGAAAACCGCGACGACGGCGACGACGACGATGACACCGAGAGCGGTGCGTTCCAGCGCTGCTGCTGCAGCTGCTGCTGCTGCTGCTGCTGCGTTTTCTGCTGCTGCGACTGCATCTGGCGCGTCGCATGAGGTGGCGGTAGAGCAGCAGCAGAAGCGGGCGACGACGGCGAAGAAGAAACAGCTCTGCTCTGTTGCTGCGACGGTGGCCACTGCGAGGGCGGCGGAGGCTGCTGCGACGACGAAGAACCCGAAGCGGACGAAGCCTGCCTCTGCTGCTGCTGCTGCTGCTGCCAGGCGCCATTGTTTCCGCCGTCGGAAGCGGAGGCCGCGAGGCGAGCGGCGACGGGGGCGCGGCGAGTGCCTGGTTGTTTTTGGGAGGAGAAGAGGTCGACGTGAGCGAAACTAAAAAAAGAAGGGGGGGAAAAAGAGCGGCAAAAAAAAATTGCTCGCAGACGAATCCCCTCAGCTCGTCGCTTCGCCTTTTCCTTTGCTCGGATCCGATCTTCTCCACCGTCTTGAGATAATCAATCATCGTGTCACCGCACTAGAGGTCGAAACAAGTGCAAAAATGAAGCATGGAGGGCTCCGTGCTCGTGCAAAAAAAGAAAAAAGAAAAAAGCCAGCACTCCATCGATCTGGGGCGAACAAACAAAGCGCCTTTTGCTTTTTTTTTTTCCATGAGCGCAGTGATTGCTCGATTTCAAAACAACGGCATACACACGCACCAAAACGAGAGCTACCTCTCATGAAGCAAGACGAAAAGGAAGAAGAAGACGCAGCAGCAGCCGACGGCGCCTTCATCGCCGACGAGCAAGGCAAACCCATCGTCGTCATCGTCGACTTGTTCAACAGCAGCAGCACCTCCTCGAGCGTCTGCGCGGCTGCGCGGGCGAGGCGACGGCGCATGCACTGGGGGGGGGGGGGCACGGAGCGGGTGCGTGTCCTGTGGAGGAGAGAAGCTGCTAGCGATGAAGCGGCTGAAGAGACAAGTTTTTACTTATTTCTCGAAGCGATTGATCTGAGAGTGGAGTGAAGAAAACAAAAAAAACTCAACTTCAAAAGCTCTTCAAACCTCTCCTCCTCCTCTCCTTTCCCCTCCTTTCCCCTCTCCTTTCCCCTCCTTTCCCCTCTCCTTTCCCTCTCGCCTCCAGATGCGAGGCCCTCGCCCTCTCCTTCCAATTTTCATCAGCAAAAAGGTGGAAAAAAAAGTTTCGCGCGCACACGAGGATTCGAACCTCGGCATCTTGCGATATCTCCTCTCTTCGAAAGTTTAGTTTCCGACCAAAGGTGATGACTAGTTTCGCTAGCAGGGAGACCCCTTAAAACCACTCGGGCATATGCGCGGAGGGGGAACTGATCGAAGAAGAAGAGAGAGTTTATGGAGAGAGAGACGTCGAGAGAAGTCTAAGCTCACCTTTGTTGAACGCTCAACAAAGACAAGCTTTTTTCCTCCCCTCCTCCCTCGCTCTCCTTCCTTCTTCGAAGTTCCCCTCATCTCTTGATTGCTTTCAGAAAACAACAGGAGAAAAATTCGTCGTGCTTTTTCTGATTTTTTGAGCCTATAGAAAAGACTTTTCCGAGTTTTTTCCTGTAGTTTTTGAGAGAGAGGTGCGTGAGTGTCCGACGACAGGACGCGTCTAAAGAAACGAGCTTTTCTCTCTCGCGCGCACAGGGCTTGGAATGGAGAACCTTTAGCGTGCTGCCGTAAGGCTGCGCGCATTTGCTGGAGAAGAAGGCGGTTTGCGCCGGCGGGCGGGCGTGCGGGGTTGCGAAGGGGCGAAAAAAAGTAAGAAAGAAAAAAAAACTGCGGTCTATCGTCACTGTTTCCTCTCTCGACCACCAAATTTCTTCAGGGAGTGAAATCCCCTCTTTCGTTTCCCCTCCCCGCGCGCTCTTGAAGCACCAGAATGCAGGCGGCCCTCTCCTCCACGTCGTGCCTGTCGGGTACACGCGTCACTTCGGCGTCCAGGGCCAGTGTCGCGCCCCGCGCTTCGACCGGTGAGTTGAATGCAAGAATGAGAGAATGAGTTTTTTTCCTCCTCTATTCTCTTCGCCTTTCGTCGGCGTCGGCTGTCGTCGCCGCTCTCGAGTTTGTTTTCCGCTCGGGAAATGGCGCCGTCGCCTTCCAACTGCGACCCCTCTCTTCGGCGGGGCAGGCATCTCGATGTCACCGAGGGCGCCTGTTGGAAAAGAGGTGCACCCAAGCTCCGAGCTGGGAAAGAACTGCGGCGCTCGAATTGCTCGCTCCCCCTCTCGAAATGCCGGCAGCGGCGGCCCGAGCGACACGGCGGCAATTCTCCTTCTCTGCCCCTTTTTACTCACCTGCATTTCTCTCCGTCGCCCTTTCCACCACTTCCAAACACAGGCGTCGTTTTCGCGGCGACTCAGACGACCAGGCGCGAGCGAATCCAGTCCCGACACAAGCGGATCCGTAACAAGGTAAGGAGATGGTTTTCAAAGTTGAGCTACTAGCCGCCGCCGTCTCTCTCGCTCGGGACCCACCAACGATCAGAAACGACGGGGCCCTTGACCCCCCCCCTCCGACTCCCGCTCTCTTTCGCCTGCGCGCTGCCCCCCGTGCTCGCCCTCCCTTTGCTCTCTCGCCGCGACGCTGCCGGCATCGCTCAACCTCTAAAGTCTGTCATCTTTCAATCTTCAACGCGTGCTCACCCGCGCTCTTCTCTTCTCGCTCTTCTTCTTCCTTCCTCCCAAAACAAAAAAAACAGCTCGAGGGCAAGCCCGAAAGGCCGCGCCTCGCCGTCTTCCGCTCCAACAACCACATCTACGCCCAGGTCATCGACGACACCGCCGGCTCCACGCTCGCCGCCGCCTCCACCCTCACCCCCGAGATCAGGGAGAAGCTCGGCGGGTCTGCCGGCGGGAACAAGGACGCGGCCGAGCTCGTCGGCGCCAAGATCGCCGAGCTGTGCAAGGCGGCCAACATCGAGGCCGTGGCGTTCGACCGCGGAGGCAACGTCTACCACGGCCGCGTCAAGGCGCTGGCCGAAGCTGCGAGGGCTGGCGGGCTCAACTTCTGAGAGACGGAAGAGAGAGTGGTGGTGGCGTGACCCAGAGAGAGGGGCAAAAGAGAAAAGGTTTTTCTCTCTTCTTCTTTTCTCTTTCATTTTGACTTACAAACTTTTCCATCGTATAGCACTTGTTTCTCCATTTTTTCATCCCATGTTTCTTCGAGCCGAGCGAGAGAGAAGAGAGGGGGAGTTTTTTTTGTAAACGCTCAAAAACTAGCTCCTTCCCCCCTTGACGAACAAAAAAAGAGAGAAAAGAATTGACTTGTTTTCATTTTTTCTCCCTTTGCCGCGACGTCGGGAAAAAAAAGTCAAATTGCTAGTCGAAAAAAAACCACTGTCTCTTTCTCGTTTTCTCTCGCCATGGCTTCTGCTCCTCCCGGAGAAACAGTCCCGCTGGATGGCGACGTTATTGACGACCTTATTGGCACGGGAGAAGAAGGTGAGAGACTCTTTAAGATCTCTGGAAGAAGGCGGCGGCTGGCAAAAGAGGCATTGACGGCCGAGCGGTGGCAGCGAGGGGCATTTTATCAACCCGGTTTCTCCCTCGTTCTCCACTCTCCTTTTCTCTCCGTCTCCCTCACTCACTTTCTCGAAATGAAATCATCATCATCATCAACATCATCACTCGCAGCACCCATCGACTCTGACGGCGACGACGAAGGCGGCGGCGATGCAGGTCCTTCCGCCGCTCCTTCCCAAATGGCCGCTGACGGCGAAGACCTCGAGGAGGACGTCCAGGACGACTCGGCGCACTCGTTCGACGGCCACACCGACGCCGTCTTCTCCATCGCTTGGAACCCCGCCGTGCAGGGATCGGTGGCGACCGGCGGGGGAGACGATCGGGCCTTTCTGTGGCGTGCGGGGACCGCGGACGGAACCGTGGAGCTCGGCGGAGACAGGGACGACGAGGGCGACGACGACGACGACGACGGCGACGACGGCGACGACGGCGACGAAGCAAACGGAAACGGCAGAGGAGGAGAAAGGAAGCAGCAGCAGCAACCCCGCCGACACACTGACTCTGTCGTCTCCCTCGCCTTCTCTCCCGACGGCTCCTTGCTCGCCTCCGGCGGCCTCGACGGCGCGGTCCTGCTCTGGGACGCGCACTCGGGCGGGGTGCCCCCCTCCCTGCCGCCCCTCGACGCGGGCCCCTCGGACGGCGTCGAGTGGGTCTGCTGGCACCCGCGAGGCCGCGCCCTGCTGGCCGGCTCCGAAGACTTCCTGGCCTACCTGTGGGACACGGTCACGGGCAAGCTGATGTGCGCCCCGCTGGCGGGCCACGGAGGCGCGGTCCGCTGCGGCGCCTTCACCCCGGACGGGCGCGGCGTCGTCACGGGGGGCGGCGAGGGCGACGCGGCGCTCCGCCGCTGGGACCCGAGGACCGGGGCCTGCGTGGCCTCGGTCTCGGGGCACGGGTACCACGAGGCCGGGCTGACCTGCCTGGCCCCGGCCCCGCTGAGCGTGGAGGCCGCGGGCGGGGTGTCGAGGACGGTGCTGACTGGCTCGGAGGACGGGACGGCCAGGCTCGCCATCGTCGAGGGAGGAGACGACGGCGCCGGGACGGCTTCCTCTTCGTCGTCATCGCGCCCCCTCACCACTTTCTCCGGGCACAGCGAGTCTGTCGAGGCCGTCTGCTGGGTGCTCGCCCCCAACGCCCCGCCACTGGTGGCGTCCGCGAGCGTCGACGGCACCCTGAGGCTCTGGGACGTCTCGACGGGGACCGAGAGGGTCAAGTGCGAGCACGGCGACGCCGTGAGCTGCGCCGCGGTTTCCCCCTCGGCGAGCGGGAATGCCGACGCTTCTTCTTCCTCTGCTGCTGCTGCTGCTGCTTCTGGGGCCCCTCTGATCGCCACGGGGTGCCTCGACGGCTGCGTGCGGCTCTGGGACGCGAGGTCGGGCGAGCTCGCGCGGGTCTTCAAAGGGCACCGCGGAGGGGTCCAGGCGGTGGCGTTCTCGCCCGACGGGAGGGCCTTGCTGACGGCCTCGGACGACGCCACGGCGAAAGTGTTTGAGATAATCTAAAAAGAGAATACTGTGAGAGAGGAGAAGGAGGAAGGCGAGGGAGAAAGAGAGAGAGAAAGGGACAGAGGGAGAAAGGGAGACAGAGAGAGAAGTTGGAAGACACGAGAAGAGAACTTTATTTATTTCCTCGTCTCACAGCTTGGAACTTTTCCTTTACAAAAAATAAACAAACAAACAATACGTTTGTTCATCGTCTCCTTCTTCATTTTGCCTTTCAGCGAGTGATTTGAAAACACAAGCGGGGTCAGGTTGGTGGGGCAGTTATGAGGCAATCAAAATGCCGCTCTCTCATGGTGGAAATAATGTTTTTTTTCTTGTTTTAACGAGAAGGGGGTTTTGTTGGTTTCTGTGCTGCGTGCGTGTGTGTGTGTGTGGTGGGTG
>Ga0315274_10007880_pt1 | contig 15395 bp, 12 predicted proteins | sample YL17G02_20_MG_FD_203700 | JGI IMG/M metagenome (GOLD analysis project Ga0315274, IMG submission 203700) | Sediment microbial communities from Yellowstone Lake, YNP, Wyoming, USA - YL17G02_20 | ecosystem: Environmental > Aquatic > Freshwater > Lake > Sediment | place: USA: Wyoming | collected... | reverse complement strand
TTTAAAGCTAATCAGAATTGGCTTTCACAAAACGATAATTAAAAAAATCCCTCTAAATCTCTAGAGGGCATATTCAATATGCCCCTACGAAAAGGGAGACTTTAAGGATCATTTCACATCAAAAGTACATTCACCATGCTTTAACTGTTCAATTCCTTTTTCAACAACCTTTTCTTCTTCTGGCGTCAAAACATCATCAGAAACAGTTATTTTTTTGGTTTTATAACAATTTGATTTTTGTTATGGATAATTTCTACGTAATCTCCTTCTTTAAGCCCTAAATCGTTAAATATTGCCTTAGGGATCGTTATTTGTCGTTTAGTTCGGACTTTAATTGTTGACATACATATCACTCCTCTGGATTCCAACTTTCGTTGGAATGACGGATGATGTATTATGCCATTCCTGCGGAAGCAAGAATCCATTTCCTCTTTAACTCATTATAATTGTTCATTATGGATTCCAGCTTTCGTTGGAATGACAAAACTGGCAACTTATAATTCCAATAACAATACCTACAATGCTAACTTCATTTCATTAATCTGATCCCTGATAGCCGCCGCTTTCTCAAACTCCAGTTTTGATGCCGCCTCACGCATTTCGCTTTCAAGTTCAGCGATTATTCTCTCTATGTCCTCTGGAGGCATAAACGTATCAACTTTTGCAGTTTCTAATTCTTCTTCTTTATGTATGGAGCTTTCGATCATATCTTTAATCGCTTTATCTATGCTTGCTGGAGTTATGCCGTGTAGTTTGTTATATTCCAGTTGTGCTTTGCGTCTTCTCTCCGTCTCCTTGATGACCTTATCCATAGCTGGCGTTATTCCGTCAGCATACATGATCACCTCACCGTCAACGTTTCTAGCCGCTCTACCTGCTATCTGGATCATTGCTGTGGCAGATCGCAAAAATCCCTGACTATCTGCGTTTAGTATGGCTACCAATGAAACTTCAGGAAGATCAAGTCCTTCTCTTAGCAAATTGATACCTACAAGTACATCAAATTTAGCTTCTCTCAGATCACGGATTATCTCCGTCCTTTCAATTGTATGTATCTCCGAGTGCATGTAACGTGCCTTTATACCCATCTCTGTAAAGTATTCAGACAAATCCTCTGCCATTCGCTTAGTCAACGTAGTGACAAGTACCCTTTGATTATTTTCGGCACGCTTTTTGATCTCACCAATAAGGTCGTCAACCTGTCCTTGCAGTGGTCTGACAGATATTTGCGGGTCCATCAAACCTGTTGGCCTGACGATTTGCTCTGCCACTTGCTGGCTTATACCAATTTCGTACTCATTTGGCGTTGCTGATACGAAGATTAACTGATTTATATGATTATGGAATTCGTCAAACTGCATAGGACGATTATCAAGCGCAGATGGCAATCTGAATCCATACTCCACGAGTGTCTGTTTGCGTGATCTATCACCAAAATACATCCCTCGAATTTGCGGCAAAGATACGTGTGATTCATCAATAAACATCAGATAATCTTCTGGAAAATAACCGAGAAGTGAGAAAGGCGGGTCCCCCGGATTTAAGCCCGAAAGGTGCCTTGAATAGTTCTCGATACCATTGCAGAACCCGATCTCACGCATCATTTCAAGGTCAAATCTAGTTCTCATTTCAATACGCTGTGCTTCCAGAAGCTTGTTCCTGCTTGCAAAGTAGTCAACTCGCTCCTGAAGTTCTTTTTCTATATTAATAAAAGCCTGTTCCATTTTATCTTCAGACGTCATAAAGTGTTTAGCAGGATAAATAAATATTTCCTCTGGTCGGTTTATTACTTCACCAGTCAATGTATTAATCTCTGTGATTTTGTCAACCTCATCACCGAAAAGTTCTATCCTGTAAGCGTTATCCATGTAAGCAGGAAATATCTCGATAACATCCCCTCTTGTGCGGAATGCTCCCCGAATCAGATCAGTATTATTACGTTCATACCTTATGTCAACGAGCGCACGTAAAAGCTTACCTCGTTTCATCGTATCGCCTAATTTAAGTCTTACAGCCTGTCCTTCGTATTCTTCCGGCGAACCAATGTTATAAATGCAGGAAACACTCGCCACGATGATAACGTCACGCCTTGACATTAATGCACTCGTAGCGGCTAATCTCAGACGGTTAAGGTCCTCATTTGTTCTGACATCTTTTTCTATATAAGTGTCAGTCTGTGGCATATAAGCTTCTGGCTGGTAGTAGTCGTAGAAACTCACAAAATAACTAACTGCATTATGCGGGAAAAACTCCTTGAATTCGCTGTATAACTGCGCAGCAAGGGTCTTGTTGTGGGATATAACGAGTGTTGGTCTCTGAACGTTAGCTATGACGTTAGCCATTGTAAACGTCTTGCCTGAACCCGTTATACCAAGCAAAGTCTGGTATTTGTAGCCCGCTTTTAAGCCTTCTGTAAGCTGTTCAATTGCTTTCGGCTGATCTCCGCTTGGCTTATAATTCGACACCAGTTGAAATTCTTGTAAATCTATCATATATTCTATCCCCCTTTCACAGTGATTTTAAAACAACTCAGGCGAATGATCAAGTCTAAACTGGAAAAATTAAGAAAACAATTGACTAAACTAATGAGCATGTAATAATATAGTTAGTAATCAGTAATCTGTAATCAGTAATCTGTAATAGCGATAAAACTCCTAACCTCATTTGATTATCTGAATTAGATAGATACAAGGAGAAATGATGATATCACGAGAGATAATTTATGCTAACCTTGAACACAATAACCCTGAACGGCCCGGCATGGCTTTTTCGGGCGGCCGTTTGAATGACTTCACAGGAACCGGGCTTGGTGCATCCGAGACCTATAAACCTAAACGCTGGACAGAGAATAACGTTGAATACTACGACGACGAATGGGGCAACGTATGGTTTCGGTTAGTTGGGCGCAGCGCAGGCGGAGAGATTTATAAGCCAGCGATTAAAGACTGGAAACAGCTTGATACTTTGAAATTGCCTGATCACGACAATCCAAAGCGTTACGAACACATCCGTGAGCATTTTTCAAAGCCAACAGACAAGTTTAAGATGTTCTCCATGCCCGGATGGATATTTGCAGAAAGCCGTTATCTCCGAAAAATGGAGATATACTTCGCCGACCTGATCGAGAATCGTGAGGAAATTGAGCGATTACACAAAATGATCACAGACCTATTGGTGAAGGTCATTCATCTGGCAGGCGAATGTGGTGCGGAGGGAATATTCTACTGCGAAGACCTTGGTACACAGGACCGTGTGTTGATGAGTCCTAAGATGTGGCGGGATATATTCAAACCGCATTACATCAGGCTTACCGGTGCCGCACACGAGCATGGCATGAAGGTCTTTATGCACTCTTGCGGATACAACTGGGAACTTGTTGATGACCTTGCGGATGCCGGTATAGATTGTTTCCAGTTCGATCAGCCAGCCGCTTACGACATGCCAGCGCTTGCAGAAAAGTTTAAGAAGCTAAAAGTAGCCCTATACTCCCCTGTGGATATACAGAAAGTCATGCCGACAGGAAATCGTGAGGTCATTGAAGCTGAAGCGGAAAAAATGGTCAATATATTCAGAGGATTTCTTATCGCCAATAATTACGGCGACCTTCACGGCATCGGTGTTGATCCAGAATGGGATATGTGGGCGTATAATGCAATTTTAAAGGCTTCCGGGATAACAGACAGCAATTAGTTATAATTCTTTTGGGAAGTTGTAAATGGATAACTACAGATTGGTAGTTATCCAATTCTTATAGCTTTCCTCTAAAAACACTTATAAATGTTTCAGCTAAAAGCCCTAAATCCATAGACAAACTCATTCTTTTAATATAAGTAATATCATACCTCAATTTCCTGATAATACTCATTGCATTACTGTCATATCCTAATCTAAGCTTTGCTGGACCTGTAAGTCCCGGAGTTATATCGAGTCTATGAGAATAACCAGGTATAATCGTGCTAAAATGCTCGACAAAAAACGGACGTTCAGGGCTTGGTCCTACCAGGCTCATTTCGCCTTTTATCAGGTTCACAAATTGTGGAAATTCATCTATCTTAGTTTTACGCAAAATCCTTCCTATAAAAGTAATCCTTGGATCAATTTCCACAGCCCATATAGGTCCTGTTTTCTTTTCCGCATCAACCGACATTGTTCGGAACTTATACATTTTGAATAGCTTACCGTTTTTCCCTACTCTCACCTGCGCATAGAATACTGGTCCTTGAGAATCAAGCTTTATCAACAAAGCTACAATAAGGAACATTGGAGAAAGTAAAATCATTCCTGATATGGCAACAGAAACATCCATGAATCTTTTTATTATTAGGTACCATCTTGGCAAATTTACATTTTGCATCTCCTCCACTCTATGTAGATATTGGTAATGCCTTCTCACAACATCCTGTAACTCGGAATATAACTGAGTCTGTGCCGGGATATAATGATTGGAAGTTTCCCTTTTTCCAGTGGTATTTTCAGTTATATTTTCATTAGTAATGTCCTTAATATTGTCCATACTTACTCTCACCTTTCCAATGAACTTTTGATGCTAGTATTCGTAAAAATCTGTTCAGCTTCTTATTTTTAGATATTGTTTTAGTCTTTAATCTATCCAGCAACTTAATAGCTTGATTACGTACAAATTTACTTGCTTCTTTATCATTTGCCAAAACCATCAATTCATTTACACGTCCAAGTTTACCTAATGCTTCTATAGTGATTTCACATTCCCATTCAGATGCCTTTTCGTCACGAGCTAGCACCAGCAAAATTGCGATTGCCTTTTCCACCTGTCCCAGTTTAGCCAGCATCTCGGTTGCTTGTACACGATACCAATGATCTGTTTTTTCATCAACTAGCATTGATAGAAGTGAGATTGCTTCTTCTACCTTATTGAGTTTGCTTAAGGTTTCAATTGCTTGCATACGGCAACGTTTATCAATTCCTTTCTGCGCGAGTGGTAACAAAACAGAGACTGCTTCATTAATTAGTCCTAACTCACCTAGTATTCCGACTGCTTTCATACGATCATAGTCGTTGGCATTTTTATCAAACGCTATTTTCAATAGAATTGGTATTATTTTCTCTGATTGTCCTAACCTTGACAGTGTGCTAGCAATTTCTAATCGGTCAAAGCTGATTAATCTTGACTCATTAACTAAATCTAGTAAAATTGGAATTGTCAAATTTTCTTGTTTCAATTCGATCAACATTTCGGCGGATCGCTTACGAACTTCCATTTGCATTTTGTAATTTTTAGCCAACGCCAATAAATCATCTATCCGATTAAGTTTACCTAAAACCTCAACAACTCGTTTACGTACATTCACTTGGACTTTGTCGTTGGATGCCAACTCAAACAGGTGATCCTCTTGTCCGATTTCTCCAAGCACCTCAACAGCTCGCATGCTTATGAATTCACTTTTCATTTCACGCCTTTCTCTCGCCAATGTTAGAAGATGATCCACCTGTCCTAATCTGCCTAATGCTTCGACAGCCTGCTCTGGCTCATAATAAAGCCCATGCCGACGCCACCAATAGCGAGCCATAGTCAATAAATCCAACCCTATTTGCTTTATTAAATCCTCACGATCATTCAAACTATCTTTGACTTTGGCAATGGCGTTAATGGAGAAATCCAATCTTTCATCTCGCTGTTTTATGTTAGTCATTAAGTTGTTAACATTCTGAATACGATTTCTCAAGCTCTCCTCAACTTCAATTTCAGCTAGTGTATCAGCTGCAAAGTATAAACCTTCTTCACGTTTCCATCGTTTCCGTCGTATGCTTTCAATCAAATTATTAACATACCAAATGCTATATTTTAAATTTTCTTTGACCTCAGTATTTATATTAGCATTGAAGTAAAAGTTTTCTAAATTAGAATGTCGAGTATTCTCAACTAAATCGTTGGAATACCTTACCAATCTATCTCCATCATAGTCTAATATTCCAAGGACAAAGATTGTTATCTCACGCCAATTGTCCTTGTTCCAATGTGATAAAACATACTTCCGAATCTTTTTTATGTCTCCACTAAACTTTCGTACTAACGCAGCTGCCGCTAAGTATCTTTGTATGACTGGATGAAGAAATTCATAATATTCACCATGCCGCACTATAAGACCAGTTAATCGTACCAAAGATCCCATTATGGCATGTAGTTTATCATTATTAATATCTCGATCAGTAAACATCAACTCCTTTTGCAAATATTCACCCAAAGCATCATATATACTATTACCTTCTTGGTATGCCAACGCAATATGCTCTAACATCTCACGAGATTTTTTATCTAATTCTGTGCTAAACTGATCGTATATTTGTCTATGTATTTCATGGTTATATGTTTCAGGAGCATCACCAATTAAAATGTTTATGAATTTATTATATAAATCGAAGCGGTGAATAGGTAATCCATTGTTGTTTTGGAACACTACAGCTGCAATAGTTAAAATTAGTGGTGTATGTCCCAGTTCCTCTAATTTTACGGATTGCAGATTTTTCAGGAAAGCACGTGCCTTTGTATTGTCTGAGTGAAACCATTTAAACGCAAACTTTTCTACCTGTTCAGGCCCAAATGGTAATAGATCAAAAGGTGCAAATTTTCCTAGAGTTCCATATTCGTAGTTACGGGTGGTAATAATAATACGTGATTCTTTAGGCCAGATTGTTTGTGATATTTCATCAACTAGATTACGACGTAAACCGACATCCACAATATTGTCTAATCCATCAAAAGCGATTAACCATTTGGCTTGAGTGTATTTTATCCAATCTTCTAGAAAATTTTTTGGTAATTCAGATAATCTCCCGTCTAGTTCATTAACAATTTGTTCATGTAGACGTTTCTGTATAGAACCTTGTCTTTTAGCTATGTTGCGTAATGAAACTAAAATGGGTAGATAAGATTGTGTATGATTGTCTCCTGTCAACTGATTCTCAGCTAATTGCTGGACTAAGTAACGTATTTGCGAAGATTTACCCAAACCTGGACCACCTACTAGCATAAGCATTTGATGTTTTTCTAATGCCCTAATAATTGATATTGGATTCGGACGGGGTTCTGTAATGCTTTCCCCAGGTTTTTTGGCACTGGTATCAATAAAGCGAATTTGCTGAGGAACATACACCATTTCTAACGGTATATCCCTATATTGGCTTACACAAGGAAGACTATTGCAAAACCATTTGACGGCATTTAAATAATCCTCTATTGCTTCGGGCCAATACAACCGTAAAATAGGACAGATTGACTTAAGTGTATCAGATGTTGTTGTAAATTCTATTTCATAAAACTTTTCATTCAACATTCCTACCACACACTGAGTATTAAGGTCTAAAATAGGGGAACCGCTCATTCCCTGATGGATAGGTTCTGCATGTATCTGTAGCATTGGGCTTTTATTAGAGTGTGCTACTATTCCATATATTTCTCCTTTAGACCTAACACATTCATTTCCAACAAAGCCAATCGTCTTTATTTGATGATCTTCACAATTACTAGTCCAACCTAATTTTGCAGGAACAACCTCATCGGGTAATGCTTCATGCTCTGGAAGAATAAGCAAAACAGCAATGTCATCTTCTTCAGGTGAACGCCAATATTCTGATAACACTTTCGCTTCGCGATGCACATTGTTCTTGTAAAAAACTATATTTAGATTCTGACCAACATCTACACCACAATCTCTAACTACATGAGCGCATGTAATCGCAAGATTTTCGGATACAACGAAGCCAGTGCCTTTAGTTTTAAGTTGGTGGTCGCAAATGCGAACTAAACATGCTTCGAGATTATCTGACACCACATTTTGCATTTCACTTTTTCCATATCATTTTAATATTAAAATTAGCTTCACCGCTGGCTTTTGCTACTACTAAACCTTGAATTTCACCTGAAGCTTTTAAACCAAAAGTAATTTCTATCTCATCAGGACTCAGATCTCGTAACTTGCTTAGAATAGCTAATGAAGCTTTGTGTGAGTTTTCTACTGCTTGTTCGAAAGTCTTGCTAACTCGATCGGTGATATCTCCAATACCAAGTTTGACTACACCACTTTCCCCTTCATCACTTTCAAAAAAAATTTTGCTGCCATCATCTAATTCAAATTCTATATAACGGCTCATCAATATTCCTCCTTATTTGTCATCTTCTTCTATCTTCTACTAAATATAAGGTCTGGTGATTAAATAATTTATTCGAGATATAGATTGGAAAACACACATCCTTCGATGTAAAAATAATGTCCCTATATCATATTTGCATGCACTATCATCCTAACATATATAGTGACAAAAAGTCAATATTATTTTAGTATTCTGCATGAAAGATATGCCTGAATTTTGAGTTTAGTTTGAACAGCTCTAAAATTATCTTATAAATGAAAGAGAAATATGATATAATTTCTCAGCTTTAACAAGGTATGTGTATCTCCTTTAATGTTTAAACACAAGGCACGAAAGTATGTCAGGGATAAAATACTCTAAGCACTATGATGTCCTCGTTGCTGGCGGAGGCGTTGCAGGCGTCTCAGCGGCAGTAGCATCGGCACGAGAGGGCATGAATACCGCACTTGTAGAAAAAACTATCATATTCGGTGGGTTAGCCACGTCCGGATTGATACTGGTGTATCTTCCTCTCAGCGACAGCCGTGGAAATCAGGTCACTTTTGGGCTTGCCGAGGAATTACTCCATGCCAGCATCAAATACGGACCCGGTAATGTACCTTCGGATTGGCGTGATCCAAATACAGGTTCACGTTACAGCGCATGGTTTTCACCTGCTTCCTTTGCCCTTGCACTAGATGAAATACTGCTGGATGCAGGCGTTGATCTCTGGCTTGATACGCTAATCTGTGATACCGTAGTAAAAGGGGGGCGTGTTATAGGTATAGAAGTAGAAAACAAGAGTGGGCGAGGGTTTATCGGTGCGAAGTGCGTCATTGATGCAACTGGTAACGCTGACGTAGCTTATCATGCCGGCGCCCCATGCGTTGAGCAGGACAATTGGCTCTCAGTCTGGGCAATGGAGGCTTCACTTGAAACTGCGGGTCAGGCTGTATCGGAAAATTCAGGCAGAAAACTAAACAGCAGTCGGAGACTCGGTGCAAGCGACACTGGTGAAGGTGCGCCCGATGGAATGAGGAAATTCTACGGCACTAACGGTAAAGATGTATCTGAGTTCGTTCTTGAAGGGCACAAATTGCTGAGAGAGTTTTACAAGAGTGAGCAATCACTGCGTGGGCTTTCAGGTCGAAATGACATTTTCCCGATGGTTCTTCCGTCTGTGGCACAGTTCCGAACGATCCGCAGGATCGAAGGCATCAAAACGCTTAAAACTGGCGAATTCGGAAAACACTTTGATGATTGTGTCGGGATGGTGGCTGACTGGCGTGGTGGTCGTGACGTCTGGGAAGTGCCTTACTACGCCCTCGTTCCGCAGAAAGTCAAAGGGCTTTTGACTGCCGGAAGGTGCATATCGGCAGAAGGTGAGGCATGGCAGGTCATGCGAGTGATTCAGGCGGCGGCACATACAGGTGAGATTGCAGGTCTTTCTGCAACATTATCGGTCAGACTGGATACTACCCCTGATTCCATAGATATGAAGGCATTACAAAATCAACTGAAACAGAAGGGATTTCTCATTGATATTCGTGAGCTTTGATCTGTTTTTGATTAAAATAATCGGTATGGTAAGGTAATTTGATAAATATCAGGTATTATTCTATCAGGATTAACTTTTTTTTCAGTTGAAGTATGTATTAATCCATGCTATGCTTTCAATGTCTGATGATGTTGCAATAAAAACAGAGAATTCTTGATCTGAGGAGGAAGTATTGATGGATGCTAATAGCGTAAATTCCTTTGAATTGTGTAAATTGTATAAATATCTCCGAGTTGTGGATGTATGTGATGCAATGGACGGTATTGGCTACTTTGACTTTGGGCTTATGTCACCGGAGATACGCCCATTGTGGGCTGGAATGAAATTCTGGGGAGTAGCTTTCACCATACGCTGTGTTCCAGCGAACCGCCCCATGTGGCGTTTGAATACCACAGAGGATATTGTGAATGCACATGGAATATGGTTCAAAGAGGTTGGTAACATTGGCACAAAAGGGATTCAACCCGGGCACGTCATAGTTACTGATACAGGTGGCGCACGTGAGGTGGGATTCTGGGGTTCAGCCAACAGTATGGGAGTTGTCGCAGATGGCGCTGTCGGGATCGTGACAGATGGTTACTGCCGTGATACTGACGAAGTGACACTGCAAAAGACACCCATCTGTGCCAGAAAGCGTGGACGCACTATTATACCGGGACGTATCGAGGTGGCAGAGATTCAGACCAAAATAGGATGTGGAGGTGTGCAGGTTCAGCCCGGTGATATTATCGGGTGTGACGGTGACGGCATAGTTGTCGTGCCGATCAGGATCGCTGAGGAAGTAGCAGTCCACGCCCGTGCTATACTTTTAGCGGATATGCGAGCGCGCAGAGGGTTATATCAACGTCTTGGTATGGAACCCGATTACACAGTTGATTTTGAAACAGTAGAAGCCTATTATAACCAGTTTAAGTAATAAATTACAGTGATATAGGGTATCTCCCATATTTATGGACGGTTTCGTAAAAAGCCAAAATATTCTCTACAGGTGTTGCAGGCACTATTTCACTGCTGGAACCGATGAAATGACCACCGCCATGTGATGCGGCTTTGATGCACTCCTTCGTAGCTTCTATAACTTCCTCACGAGTGCCAAGGGGAAGCACCTGAGAACAGTCTACGTTACCAACAAGGACAAGGTTCTTTCCATATCGTTTCTTGAGGTATCCTATATCCATCCCAGCCAGCGGCTCAATGGGATTAAGTCCGTCTATCCCTGCTTCGATCATATCGTCAAGTACTGGCATCACGTAGCCATCACTGTGGAATATGGTCTTGATGCCAACATTTTTAACTGGTTCAATAGTGCGTCTCAAACACTCAACAAAAGTCTCTCTCAAAAAATCAGGAGAAAACATAACCGCATTCTTATATGCTATGTCATCACCGATGAAGAAAATAGGGCATAGCTTACTCTCTGCCGCCGCACGAGATAACCTAACGTTATCTTCGTTGATAGCCCACATAATCCTTTCCACGTTATCACGGTCGTAATATGTAGCCAGAGAGAACAATTCCAATCCCATAAGCCCGTAAGTCGCATGGAAACCGCATCCAATACCAGGTACGTACATCGTGTAGGGGTCAAGGAGTTCCTGCATACGCTTGTTATACGCTACCCAACTGTCAATCTGTTCCTGAGTTATACGTCCGGGTTCGTACGTTTTCAGGTCTTCGAGTGTCTGGATGGGATACTTTGTTTGCCACCACGTTCTTCCAGATACGACGCCATGATCGTTAGATTTCCCTTCATCAGACATGGCAAAGGAACTGCCGAAACCCCGGCATAGATCTATCCCTAAACCATGATAGACTTTTATCATGCCTTTGGTGTAGTCATTTTCATCCTTAGCGAAGTATTCGTATATGCCACGATTATCAAGGTAATCCCATATAGGCACTCTATCGCCTTCCTGATGATTCAATGAAAGCATTATTCTTTCTTCAACGGTTTTATCCAGCATTAGCTAACCTTTTCTTAAACTACCGGGATAACAGGTCTTTGAGCGGTTCTGCCAGCAGATTGTTAAACATAATACAGCACCATTTACAACCTACCCCGTCAGTCTCCATACGGTGAGTGACACCGGGTGGATGGATGATGAAATCGTGAGGTGTAACCTCGTACATCCGTTCAGCATCGCCTTCACCCTGAAACACTCTTGCACGCCCTTCGAGGATGTACCAGTATTCTTCCATATCGTCGTGCTTGTGGCCAGGTTTCCAGATGCGATTCGGTTTCCACGTATTGATGTCCCAGTGATCCAGATCACGGATTGACTTATCCGTTGGGAAACGCTGACAGCCGTGATCCTCCATCGGCGGGAGATCAGCAGATGTTAGAATGGTTTTAGAAACAGGAGCCACGAATCCATCATGTTTGCCGTAAACGCCTTTTTCTTCCCTTATTTTTTTCATTCCATCAGCAAAACGGTTACTGAATGCCATACAAAGCCATTCACATCTGTCGTCACATTCCATCCTGTGATAGACTTCCCGCTCGTGTATTATCAGGGTATCCGCCCCTACTTCAGTAGTCACGTCTGCTTGATAGACCCTCATTCCTCCGCTCATTACGAACCAGTATTCCTCCATAGCATCGTGTTTGTGCGGGTCTTTCCATTCTATCTCAGCAGTGGAGATATTGTAGTCCAGATGATCGAGGTTAGTCTTATCGTAAGGTATCTCGTACCTCTGCACCCAAAACGTACGGGGAGACATTTTGTTGTAATGTATAACCATTATTTTACTCCTATCGTTTCAGTGTTATTTTATACGAAAAGGATTCGTCGGATATCTCAATGTCTAGTTTGCCCTCTCTCGCAAGCCAACCCAGAGCCATCATCAGAACTGTTGATGAGACGTCAATCTCTTTCTTGAGGGTTGAAAGAGTTACAGGCTTTGATTGCTGCTCCAGGTAACTCCATATCATACCAGCGGCGTTTCCAATAAAATCAGTCATATTAATCCTCCATATCTAAAGCAGTTAAGCAGTTAAAGATTCTTCGCTTTACTCAGAATGACATTTGCGTTTGTCATTCTGAAGTAGCGAAGCAACTAAAGAATTTCAATTGACCTCTGATGTGAAATTGTTTAAAGCTAATCAGAATGGACTTTCACAAGACGATAGTTAAAAAATCCCTTTAAATCTCCAGAGGGCATATTCAATATGCCCCTACGAAAAGGGAGACTTTAAGGATCATTTCACATCAAAAGTAATTGTTAAACTTACCTAAGTACATTGCACCGTAAATTCTCACCTGGTTAGAGACTTTTAGTTGGGTTTCGTTCCTCAACCTAACCTACCTATAACTCGTTGAGGATTTATGGCGTAGTGTACTAAGTTTAATCGAGGCATAGCCAATAAGAAATAAACACGGAGACACTGAGGCACGGAGAAGATACAGGATGCAAGATATTAACCAGTATCTTGTATCTTTTTTCTCTATGTCTTTGTGACTTCGTGTTTTGATTTATGGCCAAGACTCAATTAGTTATTATCATCCAATATTATCACCCAACGTTTCACGCTGGGAAAGTATAACATAGCCATATAACAGTGTCAATGCTGAATAGAAGCGACTGTAATTTAGGAAGTAATTAACTTTCGACTTGATAAGTCTGCGGAAATATAGTATCATCATTAGACGTTATAATAGGTTTAATTTTGGATGAATTTAGTAACCAGTGAATAAATATTGCAGATTTCAAGGAGATTTGGTGATGGCGAAAAAACAGATAATTTTTCATGATGATGCAAGAGCGCCCCTGAAAGCTGGCGCCGATAATCTAGCAGACACAGTGAAAGTTGCTCTGGGTCCAAGAGGAAGGAATGTTATTCTTGATAAAAAATTTGGTTCACCGGTAGTTACAAATGACGGTAATGTTATAGCTAAAGAAATCGAGCTAGAGGATCCAACCCTTAATTTAGGTGTACGTATGGTTCGAGAAGCCGCCACTGAAACTCACAAAATAGTCGGAGGTGGAACCTCAACGTCAACAATCCTTGCTCAATGTATTCTGCGTGAAGGAATCAAAATAATAACTGCTGGTGCAAATCCGATGAAGCTTAAAATTGGAATTGATAAGACTACTGAAACAGTAGTGAAATACATCAAAAGCAAGAGCATGGAAGTAAAAACCAGAGATGATATAGTAAAGGTCGCTACTGTCTCTGCAAACAACGACAGCGAGATCGGGAACCTCATCGCAGATGCACTGGATAAGGTAGGAAAAGAAGGTATTGTCACAGTTGAGGAAGCCAAAAGCGTCGAGACAGGAATAGAGATTGTTGAAGGAATGCAGTTTGATCGGGGTTACATATCACCTTACATGGCAACTGATCCCGAAAGGATGGATGCGGTTCTTGAGAATCCATGTATACTGATATATGGCAGTAAGATCAGTGCTTTACAGCCTCTTATGCCAATACTTCAGAAAATATCGCAGTTAGTCCGCCCGCTGTTGATAATCGCTGAGGACATTGAAGGGGAAGCCCTTTCTACTCTGGTTGTCAACAAATTAAGGGGGGCGCTTCAATCTGTTGCAGTGAAGTCTCCCGGATATGGTGACAGAAGAAAAGAAATGCTCATGGATATTGCTGCTACTACTGGTGGACAGTTTATTACGGAAGAATTGGGATTCAAACTCGAAAACGTAGTCATCGGTATGCTTGGTCAGGCAAAACGTGTGATCATAGACAAAGATAACACGACTATAATTGGCGGCGCTGGTAAAAGCCAGGATGTAAAAGGTAGAGCTGAGCAAATACGCAAACAGATAGCAGATACCACTTCAGATTACGATAAAGAGAAACTTCAGGAAAGGCTGGCACGACTGGTCAGCGGCGTGGCTATAATCAATATCGGGGCACCAACACAGACTGCCATGAAGGAAAAGAAAGCAAGGACAGAAGACGCACTTGCATCAACAAGAACCGCGTTAGAGGGAGGTTTCGTCGCTGGCGGCGGGGTTACACTTCTCCATGCTGTCTCTGAAGTAGAAAAGCTAGAGCTTCCTGGTGATGAGGCTATCGGAGCGAGTATAATCAAAAAGGCTTTACAGGAACCGATGCGATGTATCTCAGAAAACGCAGGTGCAGAAGGGGCTGTAATAGTCAGTTATGCACTAGAAATGGGTGAGAATTTTGGATTTAATGCTCTCACGGATCAGATTGAAGACCTTTTAGCGGCTGGTATAATTGATCCAACAAATACCGTATGCACTGCACTGAAAAGTGCCGCAAGCGTCGCAGGAATGATGCTCACTACGGAAGCATTGATAACTGATGCGCCAGAGAAAGACTAGGAAGAATCAGAAGGTTACGGGCATAGCCATTAATTTTTTAGGTTCTTCCGACTTGAGTGTGCAAATATAAGATTTTAAATCCCCCCTCTTGAAAGGATGAGGGATGAAGGATGAAATCAAATATCCTATATTCATCCTTCCGCCTTCATCCATCATCCTTTATAAAACGGGGGAAGGGGGATTTGAGTCATAAGCAAGAATCATTCCCACACTATAATCAGTCAGCAATAGTCATTTCTAAAAATCCAACCAGATTTTAGTATCCATTTGTCATTACAAACACATTTAGTAAATATCGGAGGGGTGTGCATAATTAAAGGAACACAGTCAACAAATGTGAAATGTTATGAAACGATAAACCATATATGCTATTCATTAACAATGCTAACTGTGTTAACATCACCCCAAATGCTAAGAAACTCTT
>Ga0315274_10007879_pt1 | contig 15396 bp, 12 predicted proteins | sample YL17G02_20_MG_FD_203700 | JGI IMG/M metagenome (GOLD analysis project Ga0315274, IMG submission 203700) | Sediment microbial communities from Yellowstone Lake, YNP, Wyoming, USA - YL17G02_20 | ecosystem: Environmental > Aquatic > Freshwater > Lake > Sediment | place: USA: Wyoming | collected... | reverse complement strand
TGCCAGGACGATGACCGCCAGGTACACGCCGTCCACCTTCCCGGCGCCGACCAGCGTGATCCCCAGCAGGAGCACCAGCCAGACGCCCAGGTTGGTCAGCAAGCTGTTCAAAGCGCTCTGCAAACCGCCGATGTGCGCCATCTTGCGCTGGGCACGCTGCAGATCGGCTTCAGCGGATTGGACGCGCTGCCAATGGGCTGCGACGCCGCCGTAAGCCAGCAGATCAGGCAAACCCTGGAGGCCGTCCACCAGGTCGGCGCGCAAACGGGCGCGGCTCTCGATCAGGGTCCGCCCGGGGACGCGGCCCAGGCCCAGGGTCAGGAGCGCCAGTCCGATGCCGATCAGGAGCAGGAAGGCCAGTAGAACGGTCGCCAGCGCCGGGTCGAAAACGCGCATAAAGAACGACATTCCCAGGATGACGACCAGGGCAACCAGCAGCGGGGCCAGGGCGCGCACGTAGAAGCTCTCTAGCGTCTCGATGTCGGCGATGGCGCGCGCCAGCAGGTCGCCGGCGCGCTGCCCGACCAGTCCCGCCGGGGCGAGCGGCTCGACGGCGCGGTAGAACCAGACGCGGACGCGCCCCAGCAGGCGGAAGGTGGTGCTGTGGGAGGTCAGGCGCTCGAGGTAACGAAAGACGCCGCGCGAGATGCCGAAAAAGCGCACGCCGACGATGGCGACTTGCAGTTCGGCGATGGATGGGTGCAGCGCGGCGGCGGAGATGAGGTAGGCGGAGGTGGCTAGCAGCCCGATGCCCGCGCCGACCGTCAGCGCGCCGAGGGCGACGGCGGCCAGCACCCAGTGCCAGGAGGGGATTATGAAAGAGAGGAGACGGCGAAAGGCAGTCATCAGTGGTCAGTAATCAGTGTTCAGTGAGCAGAGACCAGTCTGGCGTAGAGGCCGTTGCGCTGGAGCAGGTCGGCGTGGTTGCCGCTTTCGGCAACGCGGCCTGCATCCAGCACGACGATCTGGTCGGCCTGGTAGACGGTGCTCAGGCGGTGGGCAATGACCAGCGTGGTGCAACCGCCCATCAGCTCGTGGACAGCCTGGGAAAGACGAGATTCCTGGGCCGGGTCGAGGCTGGAAGTTGGTTCGTCCAGGATAAGGAACTGCGCCTGCCGGAGAAAAGCACGCGCCAGGGCCAGACGTTGGGCCTGTCCGCCGCTTAGACGCGCGCCGCGCTCCCCGATCCGTGTCCCATACCCCCCCGGCAGGGACAGGATGAATTCGTGGAGATCAGCGCGCTGGCAGGCGCGTATCAACTCGTTGTCGCTTGCATCGGGGTTTGCTAGGCGCAGGTTAGCCGCCAGCGTATCGTTGAAGAGATAGGGCATCTGCGGAGCCCAGGCGATCTGGGCGCGCCAGTCTTCGGGGGGTATGGCGGAGAGAGGTTGGCCGTCCACGCGGATCTCGCCCGCGCCCGGCTCGATGAAGCGCAGCAGCAGGCTGGCGAGGGTGCTCTTCCCCGCGCCGGTCGCGCCGACCAGGGCCGTGCGTTGACCGGCGTGGATGTCGAAAGAAACATTCTGCAGGGCAGGCAGGTCACGGGTTGGGTAGGCATACGAGACGTTGGAGAAAGAGATGTTACACGTTTGCACGTTGCACGTTGAAACGTTGACACTTTTAGAAGCTGCAACGTGAGAACGTGGAGACTTGTAAACATGCAAACGCGAAACAGGCGTATCCAGGATCTCGAAGATGCGCCGCGCAGCGGTTGCGCCTGTCATACCGGCGTGAAAGCGCAGCCCTAGCAGGCGCAGGGGCAGGTAGAAATCGGGGGCCAGGACGAGGATGAATAACGCCTGCTGGAAGCTCATTTTGGCGTAAAGCAGCCGCAGGCCGATCTCCACGGCGACGACCGCGGTGCTGATGGTGGAAAGCAATTCCAGCGCCAGGGCTGAGAGGAAGGTGACGCGCAGCGCGCTCAGGGTCACGTCGCGGAAACGGTCGCTGGCCTGCTGGATGCTGCCTGCCTGGTTACGGGACTGGCCGAGCAGCTTCAGTGTGGTCAGCCCTTGCAGCACATCTAGCAGGTAAGCCGAGAGGTGGCTGAGAGTCTCCCACTGGCGCTTGGTCAGCGCTTCGGCAGCCTTGCCTATCAGGTACATAAAAAGGGGGATGAGCGGCGCGGTCAGCAGGAAGACCACGCCGGTCAGCGGGTCGAGGGGAAAGACGAGCAGCAGGATCGAGAGGGGAATGAAGGCTGCCAGCGCAACCTGGGGCAGGTACTGGCTGAAGTAGGCGTCCAGCGCTTCCACGCCTTCGATGGCAGCGGCGGCCAGCTCGCCGGTCTTCTCCCCCTGGGTGAAAGCCGGACCGAGGGCAGCCAGGTGTTCCATCAAACGGGCGCGCAGGTCGGCTTTGAGGCGCAGGGCGACCGCGTTGGCAGAGAGTTCCGCGCCCCACAGGCTGGCGGCGCGCAGCAGGATGACGACCAGCAGGATTTCGAGAATGGGGAAAACAGCGGCGAGCGTTTGCCGGCCGAGGAAGACCCCGTCCACGGCCCGGCTGAGGAACCAGGCTTGCAAAATGACCAGCAGCCCGCCCAGCCAGCCGAGCAGAATGGTCAATGAGAGAGCCAGGTGACGAGAGCGCGCCAGGTCGAGAAGACGGGAGAACATGGCCTAATTATAAGGTTATTGCTGCTTTCCCTCACAAATCTGAAAGTTTCCAAAATATTCGTGAAAGAACAGTATAATAAAACCGGTATGGAGAACTTATGAGAAGCTGTCGGTTGCAAGCCGCTCGCCGGTTGGTTGTGGGAGTGTTTGTCGCCGCCTTGCTGACAGCATGTGCAACCCCTCCCTCGAATCCGCCGCCCTCACCGTCTTCTACGGAAAGCAAGCCTGATATGCCTGAAATCTGGAATGTTCGCCTCGGCATATCGGGTGGGATTGCTGGTATCCAGAAGAATTTGGAATTAGCCAGCACCGGTCAATTGATCGTTACAGATCAAAAGAAGAATCGTCGCGTGGAGGGTATCGTACCGGCAGAGGAGCTGGTCAGCATTTCTGAACTTGTCCGCGTTGTGGTTCATATTCAACCTCTCGGTCAACCTCCCGCCTGTCCGGATTGTTTCCAATATCAACTCGACGTGCAGATGGACGAGCAGCACGTTTCTCTTCAGGTCAACGATCTGAATTTGGTCGAATCCGGTCTCGAGCCATTGATCAGCGCCCTTACGGCTCTGCAAGAACGAGCATTATCCGGGCAATTACAGAGTACTGCGCACATAATTGAACCCGAAGCATCGTTTTTCCCATGTTCTTTGGCTGCTTCAGTTCAGAAATATATACAAGAAGCAGTAGAGCCGTAGAAGAGTGAGAGCAGAAATTTCCAATTCAGAGGATACAACCGGGAAAAGGTTACCATTCGTTTGAAACCAAACGATCTCATCAACACATATCTATTCGGAGGAAAGAATGAAGCAGCTCGAGTGGCACCAAAAGAATCACGTTGCACGCCGCCTCTTGGCAGTCATTGGGGTGGTTGCTCTGCTTTTCTCCGGAAGTGGGATGCGCGCAGCCGCGCGAGGCTCCTCCTGGCCAGCGCAACCAGAGCCAAAAGGTTTACTCGCCGCTTGTCTCGGCGAGATACAGGCAAGGAGCTTTGATCAATCGCCGACAGGTGAAATCAGTTTCGTCGGCATAGAGCCAGGGAATCCAATTCCTCAGCCAGTCGCGCTTCCTGAATCTGCCTCAGCGGAGCAGGCAGCCCGCAGTTATCTCTCCGTTTGCGGCTCGCTGTTCGGCCTAAGCGACCAGGCTTCTGACCTGACATTAAAACAAGCCGCGCAGCCCATTTCAAGCCAGGAAGGTCAGGAACGATCTGTTCTACGTTTTCAACAGACCTTCAAGGGTATACCGGTATTTGCGGGGGAACTTGTCGTGCAACTCGACGAGATGAATAAAATAATCCTGATCAACGGCGAGATTCTGCCCGGCATAAAAGTGGACACCCAGCCAGCCGTGGATGCCTCTGCGGCCCAGCAAGAAGCGTTACAGGCCGTGGCTGGAGAGCATCAACTCGGCAGCGACGAGTTGACAGTGACCTCGCCGGAACTGTGGGTATATAATCCAGTTTTGATCAAGCCTGGGGGTGGGGTCAGCGCGCTCGTGTGGCGTATGGAGGTTGCCTCGAAAGAGCTGGCTCCAATCCGCCATCTCGTGCTTGTGGATGCCCACAGCGGCTCGATTGTCCTCAGCCTCAACCAATTGGACACGGCCATGAATCGTAGAACTTATACCGCAAACAACACCAGACATCGCCCGGGCACTCTGGTCTGCAACGAATCCAATCCCACTTGTTCGGGCGGTGATACACATGCCGTGAATGCGCATGTCTATGCTAGCGATACCTACGATTTCTATTCCAACTATCATGGCCGGGACAGCGTTGACAATGCTGGCATGACGCTGATCTCGACCGTCCATTACTCAACCGCCTACTGCAATGCCTTCTGGGATGGTTCACAAATGACCTATGGCGATGGTTGTTTCATCGTCGTGGATGATGTGGTTGCCCATGAAATCACCCATGGCGTGACCGAATACGAGTCCAACCTGATCTACGCTTATGAATCCGGCGCCATCAATGAATCGTTCTCGGATGTGTGGGGGGAGTTCGTTGATCTGGTGAACGGGAGAGGCAACGACGTTCCGGGCGTACGCTGGCTGATGGGGGAAGATACATCCATGGGGGCGATCCGTAACATGCAGGATCCTACCACAATGGGCGACCCCGATAGAATGAGCAGCCCGTATTATTATCATGGTTCTCACGATAACGGTGGTGTGCATACCAACAGCGGCGTGAACAACAAAGCGGCGTACCTGATGACCGATGGCGACACATTCAAAGGCTACACGGTCACAGGCCTCGGTCTCGAAAAGGTTGCCCGCATCTACTACGAAGCGCAGACGAATATCCTCACCTCCGGTTCGGACTATGGCGACCTGTACAATGCCCTCTACCAGGCCTGCAGCAATCTTGTGGGCAGTGGAGGCATCACGGCTGACGATTGCCAGCAGGTGCGCAACGCCACCCTGGCGACGGAGATGAATTATGGCCCCACGCCTCCGGCGAATGACGATTTCGATAACGCAGTAGAAATCGCCAGCCTGGACTACACTGCTGACCAGGATGCGTCTGCGGCAACCACCGCGGCTGACGACCCCATTTTCACCTGTGTTTCGGGGAAGAAATACAATACCGTCTGGTACCGTTACACCGCTTCCCAGGCAGAGAACCTGACTATTGATACTTTCGGCAGCAACTACGATACGATCTTAGCCGTCTGGACAGGGGCGCGTGGAAGTCTGGCTTCCGTAGGCTGTAATGACGATGCTGTCGTTCTCCAGTCCGCTCTGCAGATAGCCGCGACGGAGGGAGAAACGTACTACATCGAAATTGCGGATTTCTCAGGTAGTGGAGGACAATTAACGCTCAATGTGAGCCGCCGGACATGTTACACGTTGACCACTGGCGTAAACCCAGGCGGCAGCGGGAGTGTAAATGCCAACCCAGCCCCCAACTGCGCAGGCAGCCAGTACACCTCCGGCACGCTCGTGCAGTTGACCGCCACGCCCAACAGGGGTTATACCTTTGCAAACTGGAGCGGAGACGCGAGTGGCTCCTCCAATCCTGTACCGGTGATAATGGATGCCGCCAAGTCGGTGACGGCCAACTTCACCCGCCAAGCGCCTGGGGCTTTCGACAAGATAACGCCGGCGGATGGAACTGCCGATTCGCACATCCGTACCACGTTGAGTTGGGGGGCCAGCAGCGGGGCAAGAAGATACGAGGTCTGTATTGACACGACGGATAACGACACATGCGACAGCTCTTGGATCAATGTCTACCTAAACTTATCCAAGACCATCCGCCGTTTGAGCATTGGAGGAACGTATTATTGGCAGGTGCGCGCCATAGGCAGGTTTGCCACTACCTATGCCAATGGCGGCGCCTGGTGGTCATTCACCACCACAACCACGATCGCTCAGTAAGAGAGGAGATGATCAATGACAAACAAAGTCAGCGGTGTGTATGTGATCAAAGCCATGGATTCGCCCATGGATCGTCGCGTCTTTTCCGATCCTAACGTGGACGGCATCGTGGTCAGGACGACCTGGCAGGATACTGAACCACAGAAGGGCAAATACCAATGGGGTTATATGGATGGAGAGATCAGCCAGGCTGCGGCCAGCGGCAAGATGGTCGATCTCATTGTGCTGCCGGGTGCGTACACCCCGGACTGGGCAAAGCAAGGCGTGCCGACAGCTTCTTTCATTTCCAAGTATGGCTTCTCCGCCGGAGAGGCGCTGAACTTGCCGATACCCTGGGACAGCACGTATCTGGAGCGGTGGCATGGGTTTGTCCGCGCCCTGGGGGCGCGTTATGATCCCAACTCCGCAGTCGTGTTGGTTCCGGCGGTCGGCCCGACCTCCATCAGCGCTGAGATGTCATTGCCCGACTATCCGGAGGATGTGGAGAAGTGGATCAGTCTAGGGTACACCAAAGAAAAGTATGAGACTGCCTGGCAGAAGACCATTGACGTTTATATCCGAGCCTTCCCGCACAAGAAGATCACGCTGACCCTGTACCCGGGCTTGCCCATCCCAAATCGTGCGGCGCGGGATGCGCTCCGGCAGGATGTGGTGGATTACGGCGTCAACCGCTATCCCGCGCAGTTCAGCATCCAAACCAGCGGCTTGAGTGGACGAAAGATGATGGATCCTCGCTTGGGTTACATGTTGGTAAAATCCTATTCGAGCAGGATCACGACCGGCTTTACCCTAAGCACGGCGGCCTCGGTCAAGCCGGAGGTCATGGGTAGCTCGGATCCTCTCCAGGCGCTAATGGAAACGGTCAAATACGGTCTGGCAGCCGGCGTGAAATATCTGGTGATCTATGAGAAAGATATTCTCGATCCGGTCACCCAGCCGGCGGTAAAATACACACACCAGCAACTGGCTGCCCGCTGATTTTTCACCAGTAGTCGGTTTGGCGCCAGCCTTCGCACCAAGACGCACGACAAAAGTGAATATGGGTATGGCTATGTGAGCGGCTTGCTGCGGATGGAAACCAACAGGTGGGTATCTTTGCGTCGCTGGTCACGCCACGCGTCAACCCGGCGGACGCTCTGTACGCGCTCATGGCGGTGGAGGCGGTGGAACGTTCAATCCAGACCAGGCACCCGGTCGGCTTAGAACCTATCCGAAAAACGCTCCAGCCGCCGTCCTCGGCGGCGTGGACGCCGCCAGGAGCCGGTTATCCGGATAGGCTCTTATAAGCCATGCAGTGATATACTCAATGCAGGAGTGTGAAATATGCAAAACCTGAAGCGAATAACGTTTGCCCCCAATGTGATGGGCGGCAAGCCCTGTATTCGCGGGATGCGGGTGACCGTTGGGACTCTCGTCGGCCTGATTGCCGCCGGCCATTCTATTTCCGACATTCTCAAGGCTTACCCATATTTGGAAGAAGAGGATATCCGTGAGGCGCTAGTGTATGCTGCGTGGAGAGTGGAAGAAATAGAATTGCCATTGGTGTCCGCATGAAATTCTTGTAGTACAATGTCATTGCGTCTGGGATGAGTCGCCAAGAAGCTTCTCATGATAGGGCTTTCAGCCCCAACCCCAGTCGCTTTTTTTATTACCCGGCGGACGCGCTGTACGCCCTCAAGGTGGTGGAGGCGGTTTTTCGCTCGATCCAACAAAAGCGGTCTGCCGAATTATGAGTTGGGTAGTGCGCCGTAAAATCCAGGGAGTGGATAAGTTCGTGGGCTTATTTGTATTTCTGCCCTTGAAAATAGGGTGAAAGCCCACCATGTTAGCCACTCCCAAAATCCATAAACTCATCACGGCGCGGGAAACCAGTGATAAAATTAGAGCGGATGATCTAAATTCACAAATAAGAGAGGGTTGCTATGTCAGGAAAAGGAACTGCCCCAAAAAGCGGAGAAGACCTGAAACAAAAAGTCGTCGGTCTTGCAATGAAACTTGGCTTGAAAGTTGAAACAGAAGTAACCGCAGCCCGACGATTATGGGGCGCGAAACGACACATAGATGTTGTACTTACTCAAGAAAAAACGGGGAAGAATCTTGGCGTTGAATGTAAATTTCAAGGTGGCAGCGGATCAGCAGAAGAAAAAATACCAGCAACGATCAAAGACATTGAGTCCTGGCCTATTCCTGGTATAGTTGTCATAGAAGGCAAAGGGTTTTCTGCCAACATGCAAGGCTACTTGATGGCAACAGGGAAAGTAGTTTGGTTTGAAGATCTCGAAGACTGGTTGCGTTTATACTTCGCTTTGTAAATTTGATTGAAATGGCCTATCTTTCTATTCCTCGTCCTTTTCTAAAATGGGCTGGCGGTAAAACGCAGTTAGTAGACGCACTGACAGCACGTCTGCCATTGAATTTTTATAATTATCACGAACCTTTCGTCGGGGGCGGGGCATTATTTTTCAAGTTATATCGGGAAGGCAAAATCGAGAAGGCTTTTATCTCAGACTTAAATGCAGAACTGATAGACACGTACTTTGCTATCCGCGACCACGTTGATGAGGTTATAAAAGAACTTTCGCAGTATCCCCACAACACTGATTTCTACTATCACCTACGTTCACAAAACCCCTGGGAACTTACATTGCCCACCAGGGCTGCCCGAATGATTTATTTGAACAAAACAGGATATAACGGTCTATATCGGGTAAACCGAGAAGGCGGGTTTAATGTACCCTTTGGGCGATATAAATCTCCAAAATACTTTGACGAAGACAATCTCCGCGCTGTATCTAAAGCTCTGAAAGACGTAGAAATAGCCTGTGCACCTTTTGAAACCGTCCTTGACCATGCAAGAACGGGGGATTTCGTATACTTTGACCCGCCCTATGTGCCTCTCTCACAGACGGCAAACTTTACAGCATATCATTCCAATGGTTTCACCATTGAGGATCAGAAAATATTGCGAGACGTTTGCATCGAATTAACCAAACGGAATATTAGCGTCATATTATCCAATTCGGCCACAAATCTTGTTCGAGAGTTATACTCACCCTATCCATTCGTGGTCAATGAAGTAAAGGCTATACGCGCTATTAACTGCAATGGTGATAAACGAGGAAAGCTAACAGAGCTTCTCGTAACTAATTATCCCGTAGAAAGAATTGCGCAACTACGTCTGTTAGAGGAACGAGCGTCATTTGTGGTTAGCATTCCATAAAAGTGTTTTTCAACACTCACCACACCCGCGAACGGCTTCGCCGTTGCGGGTGAGTTTTTCTATGTAATTTGACCTTATAGAGGAGGCAGAAATGTCCTTAGATTCCTTCCACCCCATTGGCCTCGACCGCGCCCGCCTGACGGCGTTGATGCAAGCCCGCGGCCTGGACGGCATCTTCTTGTCCTCGCCGGAGAACGTCTTCTACACCACCGGCTACCCGTGCCTGCCCTCCAGCGGTAACCCCATCATCTATGCCCTGCGCAACCAGTTGCCCTTCTTCTCCTACGCCTCCAGTGATGGCAGCCTCAGCCTGCTGTGCTGGGCGCAGGCGGCGATGGGCATCGAGTACGGCACGCAAGACGTCCGCTCGTTTTTCACCTACGATATGGCGCTCGGCGAGCTGACTGCCTTCGTCCAGGAGAAACTCAAGCCGGGCTGCAGGCTGGGGGTCGACTCGACTTTCCCATACTTCTTCCTCCAGATCATCCAGGAAAATGTCAAGCCGGTGACCCTCGTCGTGGTGGACGACCTGATCCACGACCTGCAACGGATCAAGTCCGCCGCGGAGATCGAGCGCATCCGCCGCAGCACTGCCATCGTTGACCAGACTGTGCTCGAGCTGGCCGACTTCCTGTACCCCGGCATGTCCCGCCTGGAGCTCATCCAGGAGGCCAAGGCGCGCCTGCACAAGAACGGCGCGCACGGCGTGGATCACGTCACGGTTGCCTTCGGCCCTGCCAACCCGGAGATCGCCCTGGGCGAGACTCTCGAGTCGAACCAGATCGTGACCCTCGACCTGGGCGCGGTTTACGAGGGCTATGTCTCCGACAACCGGCGGTTGGTCTACACCGGCACTGTCCCGGAGTCGCTGAAAGAATTGCACAAGAAACTCTGTTGGGTGGTGGCCGAGATGGGCAAGGCGCTCCAGCCCGGCAAAACCTTCGGCGAACTGCACGCCCATGCCTTCGACCTGTATTCCCAGATCGGCGTTGACCCGATGTTCCTGCACGTCGGTCACAGCATCGGCCTGCACGTGGACGAGCACTGGATCATGGCCGACGACCCGATGGTCATTTCCAAGGGCATGGTGCTCAACATCGAGCTGTACTCGTTCAGTGACGAGGCCGTCATGATCGGCGACGAGGAGACCTTCGTCGTCACGGATGGCGAGCCGGAGAAACTCAGCACCTTGCCGGTGGATATTATCGAGAGGAAATTTTCCTGAAAAGTGTCATTCTGAGCGACCGGAGGGAGCGAAGAATCTCGCGTTGAGACCCTTCGCTCCACTCAGGGTGACATGCTCTCGAAGGGAATGTGCATGCCCCAACAAAAACTCAGAGTCGCCATCCTCGGCGCGGGACTGATCGCCCCGAACCACGCCGCCGGGTTTCAGGAAGTGCCCGACCTGGCGCAGGTGGTCGCCGTCTGCGACACCCACCGCGAGAACGCCGAAAACCTGGCCGCGCTGTTCGACGCCCGCGTCTGCACCAATTACCGAGAAGTGCTTGCCGACCCCGAGATTGACCTGGTGGACGTTCTGCTTCCGCACCATCTCCACTACCCGGTGGCGATGGATGTCATCCGGGTGAAGAAACATCTCCTGCTCGAGAAGCCGGTGGCGATCACGTACCTGCAATCGCTGGAGATTTATGAGGCAGCCAAGCAAGCAGGTATCCATTTCGGAGTAGCCGAGAATACCCGCTTCATCCGAGCCTATGTTGAGGCCGAAAAGATCATCAAGTCCGGGAAACTGGGCGATATCACCCTCGTCCGCACCTTCCTGCCCGCCAACGAACGCATGCGCCTGTCGAGTGACGACTTCTGGGGTAAGAAACTCTCCCAGGGCGGCGGGGCGCTGATCGATTCTGGTCCGCACACCTTCTACCTGCTCAAGTGGTTGTTCGGCGAGGTAAAGGAATTGGTCGCTTTCACTTCGCAGCTCTATCACGTGGATAGCGAAGTGGAAGACAACGCCGACGTGCGCGGCAAATTGGCCTGCGGCGCGGACTTCCTGTCCAGTTTCACCTTTACCGCTGAGATCCCGCACAGCGAGCACCTGGAGGTCTACGGCACGACCGGCTCGCTGATCGTGGATCAACTGGTGAACCCGCCGGTCAAATTCTACGCCGAGCCGGTTGATTTTGACGGTACGCCGGTTGAGGGTCCGGAATACGATCCGTTGGGCTGGCACTATTTCTCCATCGTGGAAGAAGTCAAGGATTTCGTCCGCACCGTTGTTGAGAACCGTCCGCCGACCGTTGACCCTCTCGACTGCTGTTATGCCGTCAAGGTGATTGAGAAAGCGTATGAGTCAGCACGAAAGGGAAGCAAACTGATGCAGGTCTAGCAATCTTCAATCAACAATCCTCAATCCTCAATCATCAATCCGCAATCAAAAAAGGAGAATCCCATGACAAACATCCAACCCTATCTTCAGAAAATGGTGGACCGCTTCGCCAACCCCGGCGTGCAGGCCGCGCTGAAGGGCTTTACCAAGACCCTGCAATTCAAGTTCACCGACACCAAGGAAGACTGGCTGATCCGCTCCGTGGACGGCAAGGAAGCGACCCTGACACAAGAAACCGTTGAAAAACCGGATATCGTTGTGACGATCGCCACCGACATCCTGGTCGGCATCATGGACAAGAAGATCAACGGCACCACCGCTTACATGCAGCGCAAGATCCAGGTCAAGGGCGCGATGGAAGATCTGATGAAGCTGCAAAAGTTGATGCTGTAAGTCATCGTGTCGTTGCGAGGAGGGTTGAGTAGGCCGAAGGCCGTACACTTGCACCTGCATGCAAGTGCAGGTGTCGAAACCCGACGCCTGCCCTGCCTGCGCCAGTGCCGTAGGCACAGGTGAGCCTGTCGAAGGGAAGCAACCCCTCCGTGCGTGGAGACATCGTCCCCGAAGGGGATTGCTTCGACGCCAAAGAACGGCGTCTCGTAACGACACGTTTATCTACTTTTATAGAAAGGATTTCGAAGCCCTGATGTTTGATTAGGGTCACTTACAATGCCAATTCCTAGCGATGCTGCAAAGAAACGCTCCATCGGCTTCCTGTTCGGCATGTCCACCCTCATGCTGGGAGCGAACCTGGTCTGGGTGGCTTATAACAGCGTCCTGCTGCCCACCCTGGTCGAAAATGTAATCACCGCAGGCAAGGGACTGGCGGTCGGCCTGATCGGGTTCTTCGGGACACTCCTCGCCGTCGTGATCAGCCTCCTGGCGGGCATCCTCAGCGACCACTCCGCCAGCAGATGGGGTAAACGCACCCCGGCCATCCTGATCGGCGCGCTGCTCGCCCTCCCGCTCATTGGATTGCCCACCCTTTTCCTGTCGCCCACTCTGAAAGCCATCTTCCTCCCGCTGGCGCTGCCGGTCATCATCGTCAGTTACTGCGGGATGCAATTCTTCACCAACGTCGGGAATGGCGCCTGGTGGCCGCTGCTGGTGGACGTGGTTCCGGAACACCAGCGCGGGGCGGCCTCCGGCATACAGGGCTTTTTCACCATGCTCGGCTCAGCCCTCGGCATTGTGTTGATCACTACGCTCAACCAGAACGGGCATACACTGGAAGCACTCTGGCTGATCGGTGGCATCTTTGCCCTGACCGGCATCCTCAACGCCTGGGTGATCAAGGGTAAGGATAAACCCGCAGATGCCGCAGAGCGCATCAGTCTGGGGCGAGCCGTACGTGATATGTTCCGGGTCCGGACACGCGTGGCGGTCTTCTTCTGGGTGGTGCTCGCTGTGCTGCTGGCATTCATGGGCCTCAACAGTATGCAATTCTTTGCCCGCTATTTCTTTGAAGTTTATTTCCCGTCCATCCCCCCGGACGCCGCCTTCCGTATCATGGGCGGAATCAGTCTGCTGGTCACCATGTTGGCTGCAGTCGGGTCGGGCATCCTCTCGGACAAAATCGGGCGGCGGCCCTTGATCTTGGGCGCAATGTTCGTCAGCGCAGTCACCACCCTGCTCATGGGCCTTACCTCCAATTTCACCGTCTTCCTCATCATGGTAGCCATCCGCTCCGCTGCCACCGGCCCGCTCCTGGCTATCGCTCCGGCGCTGGCCAGCGACCTCGCCCCGAAGGACGAGGCCGGGCAGTACATGGCCTACAACAACCTGTCCACCGGGCTATCGGGCGCGCTCGCCGCGCTGATCTTCGGCGTACTCCTGATCACTATGACTAAAACCACTTTCATGGTCCTGTTCGTCGTCTCAGCCATCTTTTTCCTGATGGGCGGGATCGTCTTCCTCGTCAAAGTGCCGCAAAAGGAACTGGACGCCCACATCAAAGGCACGAAATAGGACGCGGACTAGCGCGGACAAGCGCGGAGAATCTCGCTCTTCGGTTACTTCTTGAAAAGTCCGCGTCCATCCGCGGAGAATCTCGCTCTTCGATTACTTCTTGAAAAATCCGCGTCCATCCGCGTTTATCCGCGTCCCATCATCAAGGTGCGAAATGAAAACCTGGATTTTTCTCTCCGCCCATTTCGACGACGTGGTGCTCTCGGCCGGCGGCCTGGTCTGGGAACTAACCCGGCGCGGCGACCAGGTCGAAGTCTGGACGATCTGCGCTGGCGACCCTCCAACCGATAGACCGCTGACCGAATACGCCCAACTCTTGCACGGCTTCTGGAATATCGGCGAGGATGTTCCTCTCAAGCGCAGTTTGGAGGACGCCGCCTGCTGTGCTGTCCTGGGCGCGGGCTTCCGCCGCTATACCGTGCCCGATAACATATACCGCTACCTTCCCGGCAGCGATGAGCCGGTCATCAAAGAAAACGAAGATCAGATGAAGACGCTCGAACCGGGCGAGTCGGTTCTCATCCCGCTCGCAGCCGATTTCATCCGCAAAAACCTCCCTGAGACCTGTGAACTGGTTGTGCCATTGGGCATCGGCAGCCACCGCGACCACGTTCTGACCCGCCGCGCCGCCGAGCGGACCGGTCACCCGCTCTGGCATTACGCCGATTACCCATACCTGGTTTATGGCGAGCATACCCTCGCCGATTGGATTCCTGCGAACGCCGAGAAATTATCGGTCGAGATTTCCCCGTTCGGTTTGAAGGCCTGGCAGGACGGCTTCGCCTGTCATCGCTCGCAGATTCCCCTCCTCTAGGTGGACGAAGACGATATGCGCGCCTCGATTGAGAGATATTTGAAGGCGGGGTATGGTTTCACCTTGTGGAAGTTCTAGAAGGAGACTGTTGACAAAAACAGTGTTTGTCTACCTTGACAGGCTAGGTGTTTATCATTATTATTCACGTCATGAATAACTCTTATTCATCCCCGGAAAGATATTATGATCGCTGGATCACCCCCTCCCTCCAGGAAGCCAGCCGGGATCATGCTGTCATTGTTTTAACCGGTGCACGCCAGGTCGGGAAAAGCACGTTGCTGCTCAACGCCAAACCATTTCGCGACTGGCGCTATCACAGCATGGACGATTTCGATGTCCTCGCCCAGGCCTGTCGGGACCCGGATGCCCTGTGGGCTGGCACGGATCGGGTCATCCTGGACGAAGTGCAGAAGGCCCCGCACCTGCTGGTGGCCGTCAAGCGGGCCGTTGATCGGAACCCGGGCAAATATCGCTTCGTGCTTTCGGGATCGGCCAATTTGCTTCTCATGAAGCAGGTCAGCGAAAGCCTGGCCGGTCGGGCGGTCTATTTTATCCTTGACCCAATGGCTCTCGGCGAACTCCACCAGACACAACCCCCGAACATCCTGGCACGTCTCCTGGCCGGGGACATTCCTGCTGAAGGTAGCATACCGCAGGCTCCCCCTGACCCGACCGACATCCTGATGCGCGGCCTGATGCCCTCCCTGCTGACACTCGACAGCCCGCAGTCCTGGACGCGCTGGTGGGATGGGTACGTTGGCCACTTACCTGGAGCGCGACCTGCGCCAGGTGGCCCAGATTGACGCCCTGCTCGATTTCCGCAAGACGATGGAATTGGTAGCCCTGCGCTCCGGCCAGTTGTTGAACCAGTCCGAAGTGTCCCGCGACGCCCAGCTTTCCCAGCCGACAGTCCACAGGTATTTGAACCTGCTCGAAACGACCAACCTGTTCGAACGCCTGCCAGCTTACACGGTCAGCCACACCACCCGCTTGCTCAAATCCCCCAAAGCGTTCCTGAACGACCCGGGGCTGGCAGTCTTTCTTT
>Ga0315274_10007878_pt1 | contig 15397 bp, 13 predicted proteins | sample YL17G02_20_MG_FD_203700 | JGI IMG/M metagenome (GOLD analysis project Ga0315274, IMG submission 203700) | Sediment microbial communities from Yellowstone Lake, YNP, Wyoming, USA - YL17G02_20 | ecosystem: Environmental > Aquatic > Freshwater > Lake > Sediment | place: USA: Wyoming | collected... | reverse complement strand
CCGCGTCTCGCTACCATGTCTCCCATTCAAACCCCATAGGTCCACCCCGCGCGGTTTCGTTCAATGAATTCTTTCGGAAATGCTCGCTACAGAACAGCGAGACTTCCGAAAGAATCTTACGCATTTTCCACCGCGTCAAGAAGGTCCGGATGCTGTGAAAGATATGCTCGAACTGGGGGGAGACCGCGGACGCGGATGTGCTGTCGAAGGAGGCGTTCTAGCAACCCCTTGATCTCGTCGGTGACGTGCATTTCGTCGAGTTTTCCCATGAGCGCCTTCCCCCGCTCGCCTCGTTGGCAAAACAGCCCCATCGCCGAGAAACTGTCAACACTTGTTCCGGCTCAAAACTCCACCTTCGGGGCCTGGCGCTGGGCGGCGTCTTCGAGTTCGAAGAACTCTTCGGCCGTGAAGTTGAACATGCCCGCCACGACGTTCGCCGGCACGGTCTGGATGCGCGTGTTGTAGCGCATCACGGAGTCGTTGTAGAACTGGCGGGCGAATCCGATCTTGTTCTCGGTCGAGGAGAGTTCCTCCTGGAGCGCAAGCATATTCTGGTTGGCCTTGAGGTCGGGATAAGCTTCGGCGACGGCGAAGAGCGACCGAAGCGTCTGGGTGAGGAAGTTTTCGGCGCCGGCCTTCTCGGCCACGCCCTTGGCGTCAATGGCCTGCTGGCGCGCTTTGGTCACGGCTTCGAGCGTCCCGCGCTCGTGGGCGATGTAGCCCTTGCACGTGTTGACGAGGTTGGGAATGAGGTCGAAGTCGGTGTCCGAACCACGCAGCTTGGGATCGTACTCCTCGCGCGAGGCATGTTTATGGGTGCTGACTAAAAGAGACAACGCCCACCTCGTCATTCCAGATACGCTGCCAGGAACTCGTCACGCAGCCGAGCGTTCACATTTCTCATATCTCGAAGAACGTCATACAAAGTCTCGTCAGTGGTGAGAAACATATCAGCCGCAGATGAACAATAGGCTTCCACAAGGTAAACGTCCTTTCTGGGAATTGTTCCGGCCACGTCCTCTGGCAAACTGCGAATCTCGTTCGCCTCAAAGTACCGACACTTTTGTAGATCCTGCAAGATGCCCCGATGAAGAAACTTGCTTAGTCGCCGGACATCAGGGTCAAGGCTCTTCATAAGGGCATACGCTTTCTTCACCCAAACGCTTCCCCGCAAGACAACCAGTCGGTCGCATTTGTTTTTTAGCTTTGACAAGAATCTGTATGCTTGCCCTTGTGCTTTCGGCCCGTTTTCTCCCGAAAGGTCATGAAGAAGCCACTCATCAACAACGATGTTTTGTGATGGCATAGCGCCACTCTATTCAGAAACTCTCAGAAGAATCTTGAGGTCTTCCAATTCCCCCTGAATAAAACTCGTTAGACCACCCTCGATTTGGCCTTTTTCATTTAGCGCCTGTCGTTCAAACTCTGTGGCCCGATTCTTCTTTTGCGCCAGATAGCAGGCCAAATCATTCGGTTTCATGCGACCCGTTTCCACGAGAGCCAGAAACGCGGAGAGGAAAGCCTCACTGTGAGTCGAAATCAGGAATCGCTTGCCTTCATTGGCCACAATGTCTGCCAGACACCTGGCGAGGCCCCGAACGGCCGTCGGGTGAAGGTGGATTTCCGGCTCCTCGATGCAGACCAATTTGGCATCTTGGTGCAGGGACCTCGCCAGGAGATCCACGACCTGGTTAATGCCAAACCCTTCGTTTACCAGCTCCGTTGCGAGTTTGGTACCCCTGTCTGTTGAATCGAGAGAGAACATCGCGGTTCCTGGCTGGACATGGACCCTAAAGTCCCTCTGAAAGATTTCCTCCAGATACTGGCTCACTTTGGATTCCAAATATTTATCGGATGCCAGCATCGTTGCCACTTCATCCTCTGTCGCTACAAAGGGCGACATAGCGACGGAAGAGTAGAGGGGTTTAGAGAAGCCCCTCTTGAGGGGAACCATGGCGATGGTCCGAAGAAACTCTAAGGGATAATTCAGGAGGGCGAGGAGACTATCAGCTGCCAGACGTTCCTCCGGATCAGCGGTCTTGCGTTGGGTCTGCGCTGTAATGCCATTCCAACTGACTTCAAAGGGCTTGCCCATCCACGAAATCGAACATTGCGTTTGCTGGTTCATTGGATAGGGAAAAGAAACGGGGAGCTGCAGTTGGACATCACCATGCCCGATCCGCACTATCAACGTAAAGGCTGCTGCTTCCCTTCCAATCCCAACTCCATAGCTGACAGTCTCCTCACCCTCCCTTGGAGATGGAAGCGTTAAAGCGAATCCAATCCGGGCTTTCGTCTGGTGGTCGAAGACCACGGCTTGGAACCCGCCGAGGTTGGCGAATCCGTAGTTGAAGAAGCCGTTCGGGTCGCGATTGGGGTTGAGAACAATGTTCTTCAGGGTCAGCAAAGCGTAAAGCAGGGTGGATTTGCCGGCCCCATTGGGGCCATAAACGACGGTAATGGGCGCTAGACCTATGATCTGTTCCCGAACCGATCGAAAATTCTTCACCGTGAGTTCCATCTTGCTTTCCTTTTCGCAGAAGTGGCTTGTTCTCTATTTCGATGGAGCTCGCAAGATCTCTTTTACGATCCGAGCTTCATCAATACCAGCGATTGTGTCAGACTATTTATCAACAGTCAACTAGCTTCAGAATGCACACCGGGTCGCCGGGTCGCGCTCCGGCGAGATTGCCCTTGCACCACACAGCCCACGACACGAAACAAGTTCAAACGCACGGGAGCATTCACGGCCATGTAAGTCGGTCAGCCGCTCAAAACTCCACCTTTGGGGCCTGGTGCTGGGCGGCGTCTGCGAGTTCGAAGAACTCTTCGGCCGTGAAGTTGAACATGCCCGCCACGACGTTGGCCGGCACGGTCTGGATGCGCGTGTTGTAGCGCATCACGGAGTCGTTGTAGAACTGGCGGGCGAATCCGATTTTGTTCTCGGTCGAAGAGAGCTCTTCCTGGAGCGCCAGCATGTTCTGGTTGGCCTTGAGGTCGGGATAGGCCTCGGCGACGGCAAAGAGCGACCGAAGGGTTTGGGTGAGGAAGTTCTCGGCGCCGGCCTTCTCGGCCACGCCCTTGGCGTCAATGGCCTGTTGGCGCGCCTTGGTCACGGCTTCGAGCGTGCCGCGCTCGTGGGCGATGTAGCCTTTGCAGGTGTTGACGAGGTTAGGGATGAGGTCGTAGCGGCGCTTGAGTTGGACGTCAATCTGCGCCCACGCGTTCTTGACTTCCTGGCGAAGGCGCACCAATCCGTTGTAAAGACCGATGAGAAAAAGAACGAGCAAGACGATTACCCCGAGACTGATCAGGCCTGGCAGCATTGTTCTTTCCCCTTTCGTCTTTGGATTCGTGTCAGACTTCGGCCACCCGATTACCGATACGCATCACGACGCGGAACGGTGGTCAAGATCAGACCCGTTGGGTCCTTGTCGCCCGGTCGCGAGCCTTTGATTTGTCTGCGAACCGCCCGCTCTCCATAAACCGAAGCGCGGCGGTCTCCATGAAACTCGACAGGGAGCGCTGTTCTGCTCGGCCAGCTTCCTATCGGTACACTTCCCTTCGGTGCCCAACCTCCACCACTAGGACAAGGAGACGATCGTCGCGAATCTCGTAAATCACTCGATACCTGCCGATGCGGATCCGCCACGCCGAACGTCCGGATAGCTTCTTGCAGCCAGGCGGGCGAGGGTCGGTCGAAAGGGCGCGGATCGCGGCAATGATTCGCGCTCGATCCTGAGCGTTGATTCTCGCAAGTTGCCTATGGGCCGCACGCAAAATGTTGACCGCATAGGTCACGCGTCGCGTCCCTGTTCGATCTCGCGCACCGCTTGCTCGAAAGGCATGGCGTCCTGCGGACCCGACTTAGCCGCATCGTAGGCGCGAATATCGTCGAGCTCCTCAAGTTCCTCGATGATTCGCTCCCAATCCTCGATGGGCAAGATCACCGACTTTCGATTCTGCTCCTCGTCCACTATATAGTCTGGATGTACTGTCGCCATTGCCGTCCCTCTGATTGAGAGTGTCTGCAGAACCCCTCCGTCTTCAATGCATTTCTTGAAGCAGACACAACACCCCATACTCTGCGAAAGTCGAGAGTCGAAGGCCCAACGTCACTCGGAGCGCTGGCCGGGGTTGGCGGCGGTGGTAGCGGACGGGTTGCGGGCGGTCGCTGTAGCGGGCTCGATGAACTTTCCCATCGCGCGATATTTCTCGTGGCGCTGCTGGCGCAGCTGCTCGGGAGCAACCCCGGCCAGCTCGTCGAGCGTTTGTTCGAGCGCCAGGCGGACGTTCTCGATCGCGACGCGCGGGTCGCGGTGGGCGCCGCCCAGCGGTTCGGGAATAATCCCGTCAATCACGCCCAGCTCCATCAGGTCGGGGGCCGTGAGCTTGAGGTTCTCGGCGGCGACGGGCGCCATCTTGGCGTCGCGCCAGAGAATCGAAGCGCAGCCTTCCGGCGAAATGACGCTATACCACGCGTTCTCCATCATCAGGATGCGATCGCCGACGCCGATTCCCAGCGCGCCGCCGCTGGCACCCTCGCCAACGATCGTGACGATGATCGGCACGCTCAGCGCGAACATCTCCATGATGTTGCGCGCGATGGCTTCGGCCTGGCCGCGTTCCTCGGCGCCAATGCCCGGATAAGCGCCGGGCGTGTCCACGAGGATGATGATCGGGCGGCGGAACTTGTCGGCCAGTTTCATCGCCCGCATGGCCTTGCGATAGCCCTCGGGGTGCATCATGCCGAAGTTGCGGGCGACGTTCTCTTTGACGTCTTTGCCCTTTTGCTGGCCGATGACGACCACCGGGCTGCTCTGGAAGAAGCCCAGCCCGCAGACCACCGCCGGATCGTCGCGGAACTGCCGGTCGCCGTGAATCTCGACGAATCGTTCGAAGAGCGCCCGGATGTAGTCGAGCGAGTGGGGGCGGTCGAAATGGCGGGCGACGAGGACGCGCTGGTGGGGTGTGAGATGGCGATAGACGTTCTGGCGCGTCTGCTGGAGTTCGGCTTCGAGGGCGCGAATTTCGCTGCCGACGTCCTCGCCTTGCGCCTCGCGCTCGTGCAGCTGGTTCAACTTGGCCTCGAGCTCCACAATGGGCTTTTCGAACTCAAAGGTCGTCATTGCCATGATTAGGAAACCTCGCTGTTGCCGACTCCGTCTCCTCGATGCAATAGGCGCAGGCGCTCCGGAAAAGCGTACGCCCCCAACGGGCCGAGCTACAAATCCAATGTTGTTGCCCTTCTCGATGGCCGCGCGAATACCGGGGAGAAACGTATTTCAGGTCTCGCGGAAGGTCAATCTCTTTGTGGCGGGGGATTCGCGCAATTCGGCCAGCAACCGGGGGGTCGGCGACACGCGAATCTCGCGGCCCGCCTCGAGCGCCAACAGGTGTCCCTGCGCATCGAGCGGGACGACCAGCCGAACGGGCATTGCGCCGCCGTGTCGGCGCAGCACGGCGCAGACGGCCTCGAGCTCGTCGCGTCGGCAAAGGGAGTCGCGAAGGACAATTTCGAGCCAGCGCGCATGGGCCGCGCGGTAGTCTTCGGCCCCGATGATCTCGAACGTCTGACACTTCACGTCGCCTTGCCGCGAATTGGGCGTCCCGCGCACATAGACGATCTGGTCTTCCTCGATCAAGGCGCCGAACGTCGCGTGGGTTTTGCTGAACGCGATGCATTCGATCTGGCCCGTGAAGTCCTCCAGCTCAAAGAAGGCCATGAGGTTGCCGTTGCGGTCGAGCCGGCGGTTGACCTTGTGGATTTCGCCGAGCAGCCGGGCCTCGCCGCCGTTTTCGTTTTCGCGGAAACGGCGGATGGACGAGGTGGCGAACGAACGATAGTCCACCTCGAATTCGTCGAGCGGATGGCCGCTGATGTAAAAGCCGACCTGCTCTTTTTCGTTCTGGAGCGTTTCGCGCGACGACCAGGGCGGCACGTCGGGCAAGGAGGAAGGAGGAAGGATGAAGGACGGAGACTGGCCGGGGCCGGCTGCCGCGAGATCGAACAGCGACGACTGGCCGGCCTCGCGTTCGCGCTGCGTGGCCGAGGCGGTTTCGATCACCGTATCGAGCGCGGCGAGAAGCTGGGCGCGGTGGCCGCCGAGGGAATCGCACGCGCCCGCTTTGATCAGACAAACGATGGCGCGCGAGTTGAGGGCGCGCAGGTCCACGCGCTCGCAGAAGTCCTGAAGCGACCGGAACGGCCCGCTCCGGCGCCGCGCGGCGAGAATCCCTTCGACCGCGCCGTGGCCGACGTTCTTGACCGCGCCCAGGCCGTAACGAACATTCCGCCCGACCACCGTGAAGTTCAGATCGGACTCGTTCACGTCGGGCGGCAGAATTCGAATGCCCATCGCCTTGCACTGCGCGAAGTAGAGCGGCATGCGGTCGGTGTTGCCCATGTCGTTGGTCATCAGCGCGGCCAGATACTCGACCGGAAAGTGGGCTTTGAGATAGGCGGTGCGGAAGGCGATGACGGCATAGGCGGCGCTGTGGGACTTGTTGAAACCGTAGCCGGCGAAGTGGGCCATTTGTTGGAAGATCTCTTTGGCGACCAGAGGGTCCACGCCGCGGGCAACCGCGCGCTCGACGAAGACCGACTCCTGCTCGGCCATGACCTCGGCCTTTTTCTTGCCCATGGCGCGCCGCAGCAGGTCGGCTTCCGAAAGACTGTAACCCGCCAACGCGTGGGCGATCTGGGCGACTTGTTCCTGATAGACGATGACGCCGTAGGTTTCGCGCAAGATGGGTTCGAGGCTGGAGTGCAGATAGCGGACCTCGGTCAGGCCGTGGCAGCGATTGATGTACTCGTCCACCATACCGGCGCCCAGCGGGCCGGGACGGTAGAGGGCGTTCATGGCGACGATGTCTTCGAACCGCTCGGGGCGGAGTTTTCGCAAGTAGCCCTGCATGCCCGAGCTTTCCAGTTGGAAGACGCCGAACGTGTCGCCGTCCTGGAGGAGGCGGAACGTGGCCGGGTCGTTCTGGTCAATCTTGTCCCAGTCGAGGCGAACGCCATGGTTGCGCTCGACGGCGCGGAGCGTGTTGGCGATGACGGTGAGGTTTTTGAGGCCGAGAAAATCCATCTTGAGCAGACCGATTTTCTCGACGTCGTTCATCGGATACTGGGTGACGATTTCGTTGTCGGCCTTGTACAGCGGCAGATACTCGACGAGCGGACGGTCGGCGATGACAACGCCGGCGGCGTGGGTCGAGGCGTGGCGAGCCAGCCCCTCGAGACTCTGGGCGGCGTCAATGAGGCGGCGGGCCGTGGCGTCGTTTTCGTAGCGCTCGCGAAGGCGGGGTTCTTTTTCCAACGACGCGGCGAGGGTGATGTTCAATTCGGGCGGGATCAGTTTGGCGATCTCGTCCACGGTGCGCAGGTCCACGTTGAGCGCGCGCCCGACGTCGCGGATGGCGTTCTTGGCCTTCATGGTGCCGAACGTGATGATTTGGGCGACGTTGCGCTCGCCGTACTTGCGGCGGACGTAGTCAATGACCTCGCCCCGGCGCTCGTAGCAGAAATCAATGTCAATGTCGGGCATGGTGATGCGGCCGATGTTGAGGAAGCGCTCGAACATGAGGTTGTGGACGAGGGGGTCCATGTCGGTGATTTCGAGGCAAAACGCCACGAGGCTTCCGCCGACGGAGCCGCGTCCCGGCCCGACGGGAATGCCCTGTTCGCGGGCAAAGCGCATGAAGTCCCAAACGATCAGAAAGTAGGACTCGAAGCCCATGCGGCCGATGACGTCGAGTTCCATTTCGACGCGGCGTCGCTTCTCGTCGGTCACGGGGGCGCAACGCTTCTCGAGACCTTCGAGCACGCGCTTGCGCAAGAAGACCGACACGTCTTCGCCGCCCGGCGGGTCGAAGCGCGGGATGAGGCGCTGGTTGAGCGGGATTTCGAGCGCGCACTGGTCGGCGATGGCGACAGTGTTTTCGAGCGCGCCGGGAACGCCGCCGAACAGCGCGGCCATCTCGTCGGGGGACTTGAGGAAGAACTGATCGCTTTCGTAGCGAAGCCGTTTCTCGTCGGTCACGACGCTGCCCGTGCCGATGCACAGCAGAATGTCGTGCGCGACGTGATCGCCCGCGTTGAGATAATGAACGTCGTTGGTGGCGACGAGGGGGACATCGTGATGTTTGGCCAGACGAAGCAGCGCCGGGTTGATCTTCTTCTGTTCGGGCAGGCCGTGTTCCTGGAGTTCGAGGTAGAAGCTGTCGCGGCCGAAAATTTGCCGGTAGTCGTCAATGGCCTGGCTGGCGGCCGGCTCGTTGTCTTCGAGGATCGGGACGGCCACAACGCCCTTGGTGCAGCCCGACAGAGCGATCAGGCCGCGGCCGTGCTGGGCGAGGATTTGCTTGTCCACCCGCGGCTTGTAGTAGAAGCCTTCGAGGTAGCCGATCGAGCTAAGGGCGGTCAGATTGCGATAGCCTTCGAGATCGCGCGCGAGAACCGTCAGATGGGTGTAGGAGTGCGCCTGACGGCTGATGCGGTCGGCGCGGTCGGAAGGGGCGACGTAGAGTTCGCAGCCGATGATCGGCTTGAGGCCGGCGGCGCGCAGGCCCTGGTAGAATTCGAGCGCGCCGAAAAGGTTTCCGTGGTCGGTCAGAGCGGCCGCCGTCATGCCCAGGCGTTTCAGGGCGTCGCACAAGGCGTTCACGCGGACGCAGCTGTCGCACAAGCTGTATTGGCTGTGAAGGTGCAGATGAACAAACGACGGCGCACTCACAACGGTTTCCTCTGCGGCAACAGGGAGGCGCAACCCACGCTACAGCGACTCGGTCCCGGGAGCGGGCGGCGCGGCCGGCGCGGGTTGCGGCGGCGGCGTGGCCGGCTTGGCGCGAGGGGGCCGGGGTCGGCGACTCGGCGGTCGGTGGAATTCGCGCACGTGATATTGTTCGGGCAGCAAGGACTCATCGGGGTGCAGGTGGATTTGAATCCGATAGCGCGACTGCCACCGGGCCAGGAAATCGCCGTGTTCCGATTCGATGTAGGCCTTCTGGTCGGGATGAACCCGGATTTCGAACGAGGGTCGCGGTGGGAGGGCCATCCGCGAGACCAAGTCGCGGCGAATGTTGCGCCACACCTGTTCGCGGGTCAGAATCTCGCCCGACCCCCCGCAGACCGGGCAGTCGGTGAAGAAAAAGCCCTTCAGACTATGGCGCACGCGCTTGCGCGTCATTTCGACCAGGCCGAACTCGCTGATGTTGAGCACCGACGTTTTGGCCTTGTCCTGACGGAGCAAGTGCGTGAACTCGGTCATGATATTTTTCTGATGCTGCTTGTTCCCCATATCAATGAAATCAATGACGATCAGGCCGCCGATGTCGCGAAGCCGCAACTGATGGGCGGTCGTCCGAGCCGCCTCGAGGTTGGTTCGATAGATCGTCTTGTCCTGATCGTGCCCGCCCGTATATTTGCCGGTGTTCACGTCAATGGCGGTCATCGCTTCCATTTCGTCGAAGATCAGATAGCCGCCGCTGCGCAACCAGACGCGGCGGCGCAGGGCCTTCTGGATTTGTTTTTCGACTTCGAATTGGTCGAAGAGGTTCTTGAGCGGGTCGGCCTGACACATCACGCGGCCGGCGATGCCGGGGATCATCTGCTCGACCCAGCGGTGAAGCTGTCGAAACTCGGGGCGCGCGTCTATCCAGATCTCGTCGGCGGTCGAGCTGACGACGTCGCGCACCATGCGATAGAGGATGTCGTGATCGTTATAGAGCAGCGAGGGGGCTTTGGCCGAACGATATTTCTGGCGGATGCCGCGCCAGGCGTGGTCGAGAAAGCCAACGTCGCTTTTGATCTCGTCGGCCGTGCGCTCGAGCCCGGCGGTCCGCACGATGTAGCTTTTGTCGGGCGCCTGGATTTCGCGGAGGATTTTGCGGAGGCGCTTGCGCTCGCGGATGTCTTCGATCTTGCGCGAGACGCCGCCTTCCTGATGACCGCCGAACGGCAGCAAGACCAGGTAGCGCCCGGGCAGCGAGATATTGCTGGAGACGCGCGGGCCTTTCTGGCCGATGCCTTCCTTGGTCACCTGGACCAGCAGGGGATCGCCGGAACGAAGCGCGGTGGCCGGGTCGAACCGCGGCGGGCGGGTGTCGCGGGAGCCGTGGCCGCGCGGGCGCGGCGCTTTTTCGCTTTCGGGCCGGCGCGACGGGCTTCGCGAGAACTCGACCGTTTCGGCCTCGACGTCGTCGAAGTGAAGGAACGCATTGCGTTCCATGCCGATGTCCACAAACACGGCGCGGATGCCCGGTTTGACGTCGGAGACGACGGCCTTGTAGATATTGCCGAGAAAGGAGCGTTCGTCGGTGGGTTCGATCAACAGCTGGACGAGATTGCCGTCTTCGAGGACGGCGACCCGAATGTCCTTCTTCTCCACGTTGACCAGGTATTGCAGCTTCATCGGAGGGCCGGCTCCGGGCGAGCGACGGATTCGATGGGGGCAAAGGGTGGAAAATCCAGTCGGTCAACCCCTGGCCCGCGCAAGTCCACCTTGGCAACATTCACTCGCTTCGCCCCATGACCGGTCCATCCCTAATCACGGGCCGAGGGAGAATCAAGGAGAGAATCAAGGAGAAATCCGAACGGGGACGTCGCGCACTTCGATCTGCCGGGCGTCAAGGGAGATTTCCCGCACCGTGGCGCGACCGGGCGAATCCTCGGCGGCCACGATCCAGGGCGCGCCCGGCGCTCCCTGCCACAGGCCGGCGACGTGCTTGTGGCCGAAAGCCAGGACGTCGGCGCGGTTGAATACGACCCGCAGGAACGCTTCGCTGTCGAGCAGACGAAAGAAGGGGTTGTGATAGAAGGGATGATGATGAAGATAGACGATCTTCCGGTGGGATTGGTGGCGCGAGTTGGAGAGAATCTGGGCGAGCCGCGCGCGCTGCGATTCGCCGATTTCTCCACAGGCGAAATCGAACGGGTCCATTGTGCGAAGGTTGCTGTTCAAGCCGATGAGCAGGACTTTGTCGGCGGGCGTTTCGAGAACCTTGACCGACGGAACGTCGCCCTCCGCGAACGAGGGGAGATCGAACGGCATGGCGAGAAAGAGGTCGAAGCGTTTGGCGCAGGTCTCGTCGTAGAAGTTGCCGAACGGCCCATAGTCGTGGTTGCCGGGCACGAGCCAGACTCGTCCCCGGAACGGCAGCAGGGCGGCGCAAGCGTTTTCGCATTGGGCCTCGCCGCCGTCGTCGGTGATGTCGCCCGTTATCAGAAGGTGGTGATCAGGAGAGTCCGCCGCGATGGACTGGAACAACGCCGCGACAGCGGCATTCCGGGCCGGGCCGCTGTGGAAATGCAGGTCGCGGAGATGAAGGAATCGGATCATGGCCGGACGGCTCTTTCCTCAACAGGCGAAGAACAGCTGGAGGGGCAGAATCGTTGCAACAAGCGATCGCCAAGCGCGAGGATTCCTGGGAAGAGCGCCTCGACCAGATAGGCAGCCATCCGATTGGCCAGCGGGCCCGGCAGGTGGGCGCCGAGAGCCGCGGCGGTCAAACGCTCGGCCGCTTCGCGGAGCTGCTTGCGAAAAGTGGGATCTTGCCACCCGGGGCCGATGAGACGACAAATCTCTTCGGGCAAAACCATTTCCGCCGGCACGGCCCGCAGCAGTGCGCCGGCCAGGCCGACGACGGCTTTCTCGATCAGAACGTGGGGTTCGAGCGAACGCAGGACATCGAGATTCTGTTGGGCGAGTGCATCGGGACATTTCAGTACGAACGGCATGTGAAGCACCTCCGATAGATGAGCAACTCCGGGCAGATCGGGAAGTCGGGCTAGCCGGTGACCTTGCGAATCAGATCGAACAGCCACTTCAGGAGCGGGTCGCGGAGATCGCCGATCAGGGCAACGGCCAGCGAGGCGGCCAGCGACAACAGGCGAAACGGATAGCGGTGGCACCAGGCGATCAGGCCCCAGCGGTGCTCGCTCGTGTCATGGTAGTGGTCGTGAGCGTCGAGGCGGGCCACCACCAGTGACCGCAGTTCGATCAGCTGGGCCTCGATGTCGGCGAGACGTTCGTAAATGTGCTCGACCTCGACGCTCATCCGGCCGCGGAACTCTTCGCTTTCCTGAATCATGGGCAAGGCGCCTCCCGTGGTCTATTCGAGATGATATTCCACCTTGAATCGGGTGACGTGGAGGTGGCCCTCGGGTTCCTGGCGGCTGAAGAGCATGCGGATGACGTAGCTGCGCGAGTCGTTCATGGTGAAGTCCGAGGTGAGCCATTGCGAGTCGGTGGTGACGTTGTTGAAGGTTCGCACCGCCGTGTTGGTGTCGTCCACCAGGGCGATCTCGTCAATCTGCTCGCCGGTTCCCTCGTGTTGAAAGCAGTAGATCGTAATGCGGTCGAGAACGACGTTGGCGCCCATGACGTCGTTGGGGATAGGGAAGGCGATGAAGCTGTAGCCGGCGCCTTCGTATTCGAGGGCAACGCGGGTGCGGACGGTCGGGCTGAGGGTTTCGCCGGTGTCGGGATAATAGTTGGCCGCTGCATTGAGGTTGACGATGAAGGGGGCGTCGGTTCCGTCGGGGATCGTTTGTTTGGCGTTGACGGCCATGGCGACGTTGCCGTCGCTGTCGCAGGTCCAGACGTCGGCGGCCAGGCTGTCGCGGATGCGAAAGAAGGTCGAGCCGTTGCTCGAATTGGTGTAGTTTTCGATGTCGCCGGTGGCATTCCAGGCGCTGCGGGCATTGGTGCCGGCGCCGAAGCCTATCACGGCCTGGGAGGTCCAGGCGTAGAGGCGCAGGTATTGGAGGCCGTCGGAGTTGCGGCGATACGAGAGAGTGCCGTTGTCGGAGTTGCACTCGATGTCCCAGGCGGGCCACTTGGGATGATCGCCCGAGAAAACGCGGAGCCGTTTCGTGCCCGAGATCGCGTTGTTCTTGTCGAGGACCACGGCTAGCGAGTGGCTGGTGGTTTCGAGGCGCGAGAAGCGGCTTTGGGTTTCGGCGGCTTCGGTCTGGGTGGTGAAGGTGAGATTGACGGTGGTGAGGGCGGCGCTGGCAACGGCGTCCTTGAGCGAGAGCGTGTTGAACATTCGCACGGGCGCGAGGAAGTCCCATTGGCCGGAGAGGTCTTCGTTGACGGAGCGGTCGAGCAGGTTGCCGGCGGCGATGCCGTTGACGCTCGCGAAGTTGGTCAGCGTCGCCGAGGGCTGGCCCGACAGGCCGCGGCCGTCAAGGTTGGTCCAGACGCGAAACCGGCTGCCGACCAGGTCGGTGAGAGAGGCGCTGGTGGCGCGGATCGGCCGGGTGAATTCAAACTCGTTGAGAAGGCCGAGAAAGGAGAGGCGCGGCGAATTGTAGCCGGTTCCAAAATCGAGAATGGCCGTGGAGTTGGGCGCCGTTGGCTCGATGCGAAGGGACTGGACGAAGACGGGGATGCCGGTGAAGCGCCAGGCGCCGGCGATGGTTTCGGCGACGTTTTTGAGCACGTGGATGTTGCCGTCGCCGACGTGACCGCCGAGCGTTGAATTGTTGCCGACATCGGGCGGGATGGGGAGTTCGTCGTTGTAGGCGGCGGTGTGGGTCTGCCAGTGGCGCGCGTCGTTGAGATAGTGTGGGTGGTCGTCGTCGGCCAGTCCGGAGAGCGCGCCGTGGTCGTTGGCGCCGCCGAGCAGTTGAGTCAGAGAGACGGTCGAGGCGACCTGGCGGTCGCGGAAGACCATGCTGCCGCTGGTATTGCGGGCGATCCAGACGGTGCCGTCATAGGCGCCGTTGTTGCCGAGTTCGACTTTGGCGGTCTGGATGGCGTGGGTGGCGCGCGCGGCCAACAGCAAGGCCGCGAGAATCGTGATTGTTGTGGCTTTCTTCATTCTCGTATTCCTCCTGAGTTTCTTGTCTATCGTTCGAAAAGCGAAAGGGCGCGGAGCGGGCTGCGCACCTGCCAGTCTTCAGTTGCGCTCGCGCGTCCCAGACTGTGTGCGAGAAGCGGTTCGGACTTCCGGTCGGACCGTTCGTAGTTGCTCATGACGCTTTCGGCCTCACCCGGAAAGGGACGGGGAGTTCGTAGTAGCGCCGCAAGGCGCGTTCTCGCGTGAACGGCATTCTTGCTTCAGGCCCCGCCTTCAACGCGCCTTGCGGCGCTACTACGAACCTCCCACACACGCTTTTACAGCGGCGCGTTCTCGACGATGTGGCCGGCGAGGTCCAGCCGGTCGGCCCCGGCTTCGTAGTCGAACACCGCGTTGACCCGGTCGCAGGAAAACAGAAAGCGGGCCGGGTCGGCGCGATGGCACGTGTCCATGACCAGCGAGGAGAGGTCGGCCTGTTCGCGGGCGGCCCCGCGCAGAATCAGGCGACCGTCGGCGTCGAGAGCGAACACGGCCTCGTAGCCGCCGCCGGGGCTGCCGACGCCGAAGTAGAGCCGGTGCGCATCGGCGTCGTGTTCGATGGCGTCGGACATGGGGCGCGGCGACAGTCCTTGCTCGACCACCTCGCTGCGAAGGCGCAATTGGCCGGTTCGGTCGAGCGACGCCACGCGGACGCCCTCGAGCACGAAGATTTTCTCGGTGTGGCCCGCGAGATGGACGATGAAGGTCTCGGCGTCGCCATACCAGCAATAGAGGGCGGTGGTCTGGAGGGCGACGGCGGCGCGGACAGATCGTCCGTCGCCGAACTCGACGGCGACGATCTCGCCGAGGGCGCTTTCGAGCCGCGACGCCGGGTGATCCACCGTCACGATGTCGCCACGCTCGAGGTGCGCCAGCGAAAGCGGCAGCCGGACCTCGACGACGGGGCGGGGCTGCGCCGTCTGAGACAGCCAAAGCGCGGCCAGCCGCGCGGCCATTTCATCCGGGCTCGATTCGAGCCAGTGCGTATGGAATTCGCGCTCCAGGCGTCCCCAGGCGCTTGCCGCCGAGCCGGCATCGGACATCTCGACCCACTGGTCGTCGCCGTAGCGGACGCGGACGACGTTGGCGACATCGGCGAGGGGCGAGCGCCGTTTCGACAAGGGCGCCGAGAGGATCAGCGAGGAATCCGCCAGGGCGACAGAGTCGGCCGGGAGAAGGAAGCCGGGCGTTGGCCGCATTTTGAGGCAGCCGGCTTCCCAATAGATGCGGCAACCGCTTTCGCGCGCGATCTCGTCGAGCAGCGAGGCGAGCGGCATGGGCGTCGCGAGGCGGCGCGACAGCCGCCATTGGCGCGCGTCGAGCCAGGTGCGCGATTGGGCGAAACTCGATTGGTCGAGCATGGTTGGCGGCCAATTGAGGCCGGCCGGGTCGGTGACGAGCCACTCGACGACGTCGGCGGGATTAGCCCAACTTCCGCACCTGGATGAGTAGGGACCAATGTTTTCGCGGGTGCGGGGAGTTTTTCAGTCACTATGTTTTGGCGGTTTTGGATTCTTGTCTCCTTCCGAGGCACCAGGTTTTGCGGGGA
>Ga0315274_10007877_pt1 | contig 15397 bp, 3 predicted proteins | sample YL17G02_20_MG_FD_203700 | JGI IMG/M metagenome (GOLD analysis project Ga0315274, IMG submission 203700) | Sediment microbial communities from Yellowstone Lake, YNP, Wyoming, USA - YL17G02_20 | ecosystem: Environmental > Aquatic > Freshwater > Lake > Sediment | place: USA: Wyoming | collected... | reverse complement strand
TAAACCCGCAAAGGGGGAAAAACCCGGTGCGGGGCGATTACGGTTTTTCTACGGCCATTCTCGATGACGTCTGGCCACAGGGCGAGCAAAATGCCGTGAGCTGGCGGCATCGTCGATTTTCCGGGTGTGGAACCTCTGCCGACCGCGAATCCGGGAAACGGGCCGCGAACGGCATCGATTCAAATCGCCGAAAAAGCGCAGCAGACAATTGAAGCGGTGGTGCAAGCGATGCCATCAGGGCGACATGGTCTCCTTCGCATAAGCCAAGCGTCGGATGGACCATCCGGTGTCTGCTTGATTCGCGAATGTCAAGTCGATACTGTGGGTGTTTATGAACTTCGGCGGGAGTGACGGCCGAGAGAGGAGTTTTGACGCGCTGCCTTGCGGCGCGTCGAATTCGGGCCGGCAACCGTTGCACATCCTGCCGGTGGGGAATGCGCCGGAAGGAACGCTGTTTGATCGTGCATGGTCGTAGTTTGCGCTCGACGCCGAGCCGGGCGTAAGCCGCACTGAACGGTCACGCGATCCGTCCCCATCCGTCTACTTATCAGAACGCGTTGAAGGAGACGCCCATGCGACTTTCTCTTGCTGTCTTGTTGACCGGGTTACTTGCACAAACCGAGCCGCAGGCGATCCAAGTAACGGACACCACTGGTTCGATTCAATGGATTTCTCCCGTTGCGGCTGGCCCAGTCCTTTACGTGGATGCGAGCGCGACAGGATCGAACAGCGGCTCAAGCTGGTGCGATGCTTATGTAGACCTTCAAGACGCCCTGGCAGCCGCGGGCGTATCCGGAGGGACCGTAACCGACATTCAAGTAGCTCACGGCCCTTACGCGCCAGACCGGGGCATCAATCAAACGCCGGGTAATCGGGGTGCGACATTTCAACTGCTCGAAGGGGTCGCCATGCGCGGCGGTTACGCGGGATGCGGTGCCACGGACCCCGACGCGCGGGATTTACAGCTTCACGAGACCATTCTGACGGGGGATTTGAACGGCGACGACGGTCCCAACTTCGCCAACTACGGCGAAAACAGCTACCACGTCGTGACGGGGAGTGGAGTGGACGCCTCGGCGGTGCTGGAAGGCTTCACGATCCGCGACGGCAACGCCAACAGCGGAGGAACCTGCACAAGTTCCACCGACAACGGCGGTGGCCTCTACAACAATGGCGGCAGCCCGACGCTGAGGAACTGCATCTTCCGGGAGAACCGGGCAGGCTGCTGGGGTGGTGGAATCTGCGACAACGGTAGCCCCAACATCACCAGTTGCTCTTTCTTGAACAACTGGGCCGGCGGCGGGGGCTGCGGCATGGCCACCGGTGGCGGCAACCCGACATTGAGTCAATGTACTTTTTCCGGAAACTCCAACGCTGGCTACGGGGGCGGACTGGCCCTCTACGGGACCACCGGCACGGCGACCCTGCGGAGTTGCACATTCACCGGTAACCTCAACGCAAACAGCGGCGGCGCGATCTACTGTAGTGTCGGCAACGGCCCGGTCAATCTTGTGATGGTGGACTGCACGATCACGAACAACTCGGCAATGTACATCGGCGGGATCATGGTCGACCACGGCGGGCATGCGACGCTGACGAACTGCCTGATTGCTGGAAACGCGGCGACCGGCACGGGTCAGTGGGGTTTTGGCGGCGGCCTGGGTTGCGCAGGAAGCGGTGTCACGTCGGTTCTCAAGAATTGCACGATCGTCGGCAACAGCGGGACGAGCTATGGCGGCGGCATCTCCTGCTTCGGCGGTGGTTCCACGACCCTGGACAACTGCCTTCTCTGGAACAACACGGCTCCGAATGGTGCTCAGATTGCGATTGGCCATCGCGGAGGTGCGGCGACGGTTTCAATGACCTACAGCGACTCGCAGGGCGGGGCTGCCGCTGTCTACCAAGGAGGCGGTTCTACACTGACCTGGGGCGCTGGCAACATCGACGGCGATCCGAAGTTTGTAAATTCCAGCGAGGGCAACTACCAGCTATCGTCCTCCTCGCCCTGCATCGACGCCGGCAACAACGCAGTCGTCCCGGCGGGTGTCACCACCGATCTCGACGGCAAACCGCGATTCGTTGACGACCCCGGCATACCCGACACCGGTAGTGGCACGCCGCCGATCGTGGACATGGGGGCCTATGAGTACGAGCCGGCACCGCCGCGAGTGGTATTCGTAGACGATGATGCAGCGGCGGGAGGTGACGGGCGGAGCTGGGCGACGGCTTATCAGTACCTTCAGAATGCCTTGACGGCGGCGCAGGTCGATCCGCTGGTGACGCAGATCTGGGTAGCTGAGGGCACGTACGCACCGGACGAGGGCCAAAACCAAACCCTGGGCAACCGCGAGGCGACGTTCCAGTTGCTGAGCGGGGTGGCGCTTCGCGGAGGTTTTGCCGGGAATGAGGATCCGGACACGTTCGACCTGGCGAATCGGAACTTTGCGTTGCACGAGACCATTCTGACGGGGGATTTGAACGGCGACGACGGTCCCAACTTCGTCAACTACGGCGAGAACAGTTATCAGGTCGTGACCGGGAGCGCGACGGACAGCACAGCCGTTCTGGATGGCTTTACGATCACAGGAGGTAACGCAAACGGTTCGATCCCCTATGACACCGGCGGTGGAATGTACAACGCTGCCGGCAGCCCGACCGTGACCAACTGTGTTTTCACGGCGAACGTCGCTGATCGGGGTGGCGGAACTGGTAACATAAACAGCGCCAACCCGACGTTCGACAACTGCACCGTCCGCGGGAACAAGGCGATGGGGCAAAGCAGCGGGATGTACGCGGACCACAGCAGCCCGACGCTACGAGGCTGCACCTTCGCCGATAATCAGGGTGGCGCCTACGGTGCGTTGCACTTTCAGTGGGCGGATAGCCCAAGTGTTATCAACTGCGTTTTCACGGGAAATGTGAGCGCGGGGCGGGATGGCGGCGGTGCCATTTCTTGCTTCTACAGCACACTTACGATCACCGGATGCAGGATAACCGGCAACTCTGGCAGCTATGGTGGAGGCGTCTCGATTTCTCACTCCAGCCATGCGCAGATTGCCAATTGTCTCATCTCCGGGAATTCGGCGACCGGCACACCCTCGTTGCGAGGATTTGGTGGCGGTGTTACCTGCTACCTTGGAGCGACCCTCGCGCTGGACAATTGCACAATCACCGGAAACTCAGCCGCTGGCTACGGGGGGGGCGTCGCTACTCTTATGGCACTTGGGGCGCCCGGCACTGTAACGATGGCAAATTGCATCCTGTGGCAAAACACCGCGTCCTTCGGTTCACAGATCGCTATTGGAAGCGGTTCCGCATATCCAGGTGCGAGCACAATCTCTGTGAGTCACAGTGACGTGCAGGGAGGTCAGGCGGCGGCGTACGTCGATCCGGCTGGCACACTCACTTGGGGCCTCGGCAACATCGACGCCGATCCGAAGTTCGCTAACCCGACCGCCGGTGACTATCACCTTCTACCCGGTTCGCCATGCATCGACGCCGGCAACAACGCGGCTGTCCCGGCGGGTATCACCACCGATCTCGACGGCAACCCGCGATTCGTTGACGACCTCAGTGCGCCAGACACCGGCCAGGGAACTCCACCCATCGTCGACATGGGGGCGTACGAAGCCGTATCTACCTCGTTTGCACTCGCAGAAGGCGACGTCATCTGGACGAAATACATCGGCCCGAGGATTCAGATCGTAGTGTCCAGTGGAACGACTGGTGTGCAGCGTGCCGTCATATTGGACAACGCCCCTGGATCGCCACACGGTATCGCCCTGGGCCCCAACGGACACGTCTTCTTCACCGGTAACAGCACGCTATTCCGCGAGGTCGATCCGGTGTTGGGCCAGATCGTGGGGGCATCGCAGACCGAGACAACATATGGCAAGGGCATCGCTGTTACGTCGGATCTGACTGTCTATGCGAGTGACAATGAGCCGGGCCGCCTTTACAAGGTGGACGGACGAACCGGGGCAATGCTCGCCTCCTACGCAATGCCCGGCGCAGAAGATATTGAGATCCTGCCGGACGGCGACTTGCTCGTTGCCGGACACAGCTACAACTGCATTTATCGCTTCAAACCTACATCAGGGCAGATCGACCTCTTCATAGCGTCCGGCGAACAGACGCCCCTAGTGGCGCTGGGGCTGGCCGTGCGCGGCAACGGCAACGTTCTCGTATCGAGTTATAACCAGAACAATGTGCTTGAATATGACGCAACGGGACATTTCATCCGGACTTTTATTCCCGGCGGACTGGGTGGACTCCAGGGTCCTTGGGACTTGGATTTGACTCCCGAGGGAGACCTTCTGGTTGCCTCAAACGGTGGCCGAGTACTTCGATATAGCGGGACGAGTGGGGCGTTCCTCGGGCAGTTTGATTCAGCGACCGGACGGTTCATCGAGATCGTGCGGAATACTGGCGTGCTGTTTGTCACAGGGCACATGCCACGCGAACTGACGAATCAGTCTATCAGCCATGTCGACGTGACTTTCAGCAGGCCCGTCAAGGGTGATACGTTCACCGTTGACGATGTTGTCATGACCGGGCCCGGCGGGGCGATCGCCGTTGCTGCGCCACAGGACCAGGGCAATGACGTCTGGCGGATCAGCTTCCCCGAACAAACCGCCGATGGGCTGTACAGCGTTCTTGTCGGCCCGCACATCGCTGGGCTCGATGGCCGGGAGATGGACCAGGACCGTGATGGCACGCCTGGCGAAGACCCTGACGACACCTACGACGCGACGTTCACCATCGACATGACGTCGCCCTCGGTTGTGATCGAGACTGTGGCGGTGGGCAATCCCGGCAATGCTGGGGATGCACGATACCCGAGCGGTGGGGTATCCAGTTTCGGCTCCGTCGGCTACGTGTACAACATCGGTAAGTACGAGGTAACGACGGGTCAGTACTGCGAGTTCCTCAACGCTGTGGCGAAAACGGACACCTACGGGCTGTACAACACGCTCATGGATTATTATGCCGCCACGAACTGGTGGGGGTGCAATATCAAGCGGAGCGGGTCGTCCGGTTCCTATACCTATACGGTAGGTACTGGGAGTTCAACGGATGTGACGAACTGGGCGAACCGTCCGGTGAACAACGTGAGCTTCTGGGATGCCGCACGTTTTGCCAATTGGCTTCACAACGGTCAGCCGACGGGCCCGCAGGGCTCGGGCACGACGGAGAGGGGAGCCTACACGCTTGACGGGTACAACGGCCAGGACGACCGGACCATCCAGCGTAACGGTGACTGGAAGTGGGCGATCACCAGCGAGGATGAGTGGTACAAGGCGGCGTACTACAGCGGGACCGGAAGCACCTACTACGACTACCCGACGGGGACGAACGCCGTGCCGAGCAACGATCTGACTAATCCCGACGGCGGGAACAACGCGAACTTCTATCAGAACGGGTACGTGATCCATGCCCCGTATGGGCGTACCCCCGTAGGCGAATTTGAGCTTTCCGACAGTCCATACGGGACGTTCGACCAGGGCGGGAACGTCTGGGAGTGGAACGAGGCGATTGTCCAGCAAGGCTCTGATTACGCGTATCGCGGCTTGCGGGGCGGCTCGTGGACTAGCGGCGACGTCACCCTGCACGCGTCGGATCGCAGCTACCGCGCCGCCCCCTCAGACGAACCGCCGAACAACGGGGGGGAATACACTTGCGGGTTTCGTGTCGTCGAGGTACTCGAGAACACTGGCGTGCTGTTCATCAAAGGACACACGCCAAGCGAACTAACGAATCAACCCATAAGTCATGTCGACATGACTTTCAGCATGCCGATCAACAGCGGTACGTTCACCGCTGACGATATTGTCATGACCGGGCCTGCCGGGGCGATCGCCGTGGCTGCGCCGCAGGACCAGGGCAACAACGTCTGGCGGATCAGCTTCCCCGAACAAACCGACGACGGGCTCTTCAGCATTCTTGTCGGCCCGCATATTGCCGATCTTTCCGGTGTCGAGATGGACCAGGACCTCAACGGCACGCCCGGAGAGGATCCCGACGACGCCTACGAAGGCACCTTCACGATCGACATGACCGCACCGCAGATTATCGACTGCACCCCATCCGGCATCGTAAACACCCCGGTGGATCACGTTGATGTCACGTTCAGCGAAGAGATCAAGACGGATACGTTTACCAGCGCCGACATCTTGTTGACCGGCCCGGGCGGCACGATCATGGTCAACGCGCCTGCACACCAGGCAGGCAACACGTGGCGTATCAGCTTCCCCACGCAGAGCACCGTCGGCGACTACACGATCGCCATCGGCCCTGATATCACAGACCTCGCCGGAAACCCCCTGATTCAGCCGGCTGCTTGCGGATTTTCGATTGCGCTGTCGGATCTTGTCACCGCCAACCTCGTTGTGCCGCCGACAGGAGACACTGGCAGTCAGATCGCCGTTTCCTGGCGCGTTGCGAATAACGGCACGGCGAGTGCTGCCACCACGTGGCAGGACTGCGTGTTCCTTTCGACGGACAATCAACCTGGCAACGATACACAGTTAGCGTGCGTCAATCGGCCCATCCCGCTCAACCCGAGCGAGTCGTACGGTCAGACGGTAGGCGTGACAATCCCCGGTGTAGTCGAGGGGAACTACTGGATCATTGTCAAGGCCGACAGCGCCAACAGCGTTTTCGAGTCTAACGAGCAAAACAACACGGCGGCCGGCCCGATCGTCATTCGCCGTCCGAACCTCACGGTGGGCAACGTCGTGGTTCCCGCTGAAGCTTGCACTGGTGAGCAGGTGGCCGTTTCCTGGCGGGTTACCAATGCCGGCGCGGCGCCGGCGGTCGGCAACTGGCAGGACTGCCTGTACCTGTCCGTCGACGATCAAATCGGCGGAGACACGCAGCTCCTTTGCCTGGCTCGCCCGACGAACCTCAACGCCGGCGAGGGCTACGACCGTACCGGCACCATAACCATCCCGGCTGTTCCCGCCGGCAATTACTGGATCGTCGTTAAGGTCGACAACGGCAATACGCTGCCGGAGACGAGCGAGACGGATAACGACGCAATCAACGGACCGATTGCAATTCACCGGCCGGACCTGGTCGGCAGCAATCTCACGGCCCCTTCGTCCGCCGGTACAGGTAGCCAGATCAATGTCTCCTGGCGGGTTACAAACGGCGGTGCCTGTCCGGCGATCGGCACTTGGCGTGATTGCGTCTACCTGTCGGCCGACAACCAACCCGGAAACGATACGCAACTGATCTGCCTTGATCGGCCCAATACCCTCGGACTTGCCGAATTCTATGACCGCACCGCCTTGCTCACCGTTCCCGGCGCACCGGACGGCAATTATTGGATCATCGTGCGGGTTGACGACGCGGGTTCGGTTCCCGAGACCGATGAAAACAACAATATTCTCGTCTCAGGACCGATCGGGATCAGCCGGCCAAACCTCGTGGCAAGTAACGCGGTCGTGCCGCAGGAGGCCTGGACGGGCTGGACCGTGAACGTTGCATGGCGCGTGAGCAACATCGGCGCTGCCTTCGCCCTCGGCATGTGGCGTGATTGTGTTTATCTCTCCAGCGACAACCAACTCGGCAACGACACCCAGCTTCTGTGCCTGGATCGTCCGACGGAACTGATCCGGCATGATTCGCCGAACGATCCGTATTATGACCGTTCCGGCGGCGTCACCATCCCCAGCATGCCTGACGGAGATTACTGGATCATCATTAAAGCGGACGACGCCAATTCGCTGGCCGAGACCGATGAGAACGATAATGTCGCCAGCGGGCCGATCCACATCCACGTGACGCCGAAGCCGGATTTGAAACCGCAGGACGGCAGCTTGGTGATTCCGGCCGAGGACATCGTCGCCGGCTCACCCGCGGGCATCGACTGGGTCGTCACCAACATCGGACAGGTGCCCACGGACGCGCCTTTCTGGTACGACCGAGTCTACCTCTCGGCCAACCAGACGCTCGACGGCGGCGACCGGGCGATCGGCGACTTCCAGAACCCCACCGCCCTGAACCCCACTGAGGCTTATGCCCAATCGGGGCAAGCGACCATTCCCTCCGACTTCGTCGGCAATTTCTACGTGATCGTCAAAACCGACGCCGGTAACAACCTGACCGAATCTGACGAGAACAACAACGTCCTGGTCAGTTCAACGCAACTCCACGTCGTGCCGAGGACCACCCCGACGCTGACCGTCACCAATGTCCAGGTCGTCCCGTCGAGCACCTGGCCGGAAGCCTCGGTCACGGTCAATTGGAAGCTAACCAACACCGGCAACGTAGGCACCGGGCCGTTCACTGCGAAGCACAACATTGTTCTGTCTGGCGACAATGACCTCAACACGGCCGGCGACCGCACCCTGGCCAGCCAGGTGGTCGAGTTCTCAGGCAACCTGGCTCCCGGAACGAGCAGCGGCACGCTCACCACGTCGGTAGCGATTCCGCCCGATGTCTGGGGCGATCGCTTTGTTTTCGTCTCCCCGACGATCGCGCCGGGCACCAGTATCAACACTTGGCCTGCCTCGGCGCCGGTGCAGATCGCAACGCCCGTCCCGGCCGATCTGGAATTCACTTTTGTCAACGTTGAGCCGCACGGCATCTCCGGCCAGCCGATCATCATGGGATGGACTGTCCGCAACGCCGCGAATGCCAGAACGCTTACACCGAACTGGGTGGACGTGGTTACGATGTCGCGCGACCAGGACCTCGGCACGACGGCGGACAACATCACGCTCGCGGTCATCCCGCATTCCGGCGCGCTCGACTTCGACCAGGCATACGGCGTGAATCTCAGCCCCACGACAATGAAGGTCTTCCTGCCCGACGACGCGAACGGTCGCTACTACGTCTTCGTCACTACCGACGCGCTCAACCAAGTCTATGAGGGCGACCCGGGCTCGCCGGGTGAGAGCAACAACATCTCATCCATCAGCCAGATCGACATCGAGTACAAGGCCCCGGACTTGCAGTTGATTTCGCTGGAGGTCCTGGCCGGCGCCAACCCGGTTACTTCGGTGCTGTCCGCGACCAGTGTGGCGGTCAAGTTTACCGTCAAGAACATCGTCGCTGACGACGGCACCCGCGTCGATTCATGGTCGGACCAGATTTACCTGTCAACCGACGACCAGTTCGACGCATCCGACATCAGCCTCGCCAGCGTGACCCACTCCGGAGTGCTTGGCCCCAACGGAACCTACACTGTGACCAGGGATGTTACGATTCCGCTGGCATTCAACTCCGCGACGACGCACGTGTTCGTCTGCACGGACAGCGAGAACAGAGTCCACGAATCCAACGACGCCAACAACTGTGCGGCGTATGGACCGTTCTCTGTCGCCGCCGGTACGGCCGATCTGGAGGCGTTCATCTTCAACGTTCCCATCGAACTTCAGCCCGTTGCGCACGTTTTCACGGGCGCGACCCTCACGGCCTACTGGCAGGGCTTGAACCACGGCCCCGCGGCCACTTCGGTCAGCTCTTGGTCGGACCGCGTTTATCTTTCGACCGATGCGACGCTCGACGGTAACGACCGCGTGCTAAGGGGCGTACCCCGCAACGGAGGGTTGGCAGCGCACGATGAATATGCAAGCCAGGCGGACATAACTATCCCTATCGACGCCGTCGGGCAGCAGATGTACCTCTTCCTCAGGGTGGATTCCCAAGAGCAGAACTACGACCCGAACCGAAACAACAACATCAGGCAACTGGGGCCCTTCGATGTCTGGTGGGGGCCGCCCGACCTGTCCGTGCCATCGGTTTCTGCGACGCACGGCACACCCCGCGGCCAGGTATTCAACGTCACCTGGACGGTCACGAACAGCGGTGGTCCGACCGTCGTGACGGAATGGGCCGACAAGGTTTACCTCTCAGCCGATCGCGTGCTCAGCGCCGACGATGTGGAGCTTCAAGGGCCGACCGGCCCGCTGGCCCCGCACACCGGCGCCCTGGCCTACAGCGAGAGCTACTCGCGTACCGAGCCGATCCAAGTCCCGCCGAACGCCTCCGGCTACCTGATCGTCAAGACCGATGCGGCCAGTCCCCCCCAAGTGCCCGAGTCCAATGAGGACAACAACACGAACTACACGGCGCTGCCGCCGCTGAACTGCGACGCAGACCTGGTCGTGCTTTCTTTCGATGCGCCGGCCACGGCGCTGTCGGGACAGGTCATCAAATTCCGCTGGGCGATTCGAAACTCCGCCGGCCAGGCAACCAACGCCGCGTCGTGGCGGGATGTCGTCTACCTGTCGCGCGATCAGTGGCTCGACCGCGGCGCGGACGTGTACCTGGGCTACCGCGACCACAGCGGTGTGCTCGGGCCCAACGGCGTGTACGAGACGCCGGACGTCGAGTTCCGCATCCCCTATGGGCTGACCGGGCCGTACTACCTGTTCCTTGTGGCCGATGCGGGTAACAATGTTTGCGAGATAGACAAGACGAACAACGTGCGGATGCACATGCCGGTGCAGATCGAGCTCCCGCCGCCGGTGGATCTGGTCGTCACCTCGATCAGGCCCCCGGCAACGGGCCGGGTCGGCCAGCCGGCCGTCATCAACTGGACCGTCAAGAACCAGGGCGATTTCGAGGCCCAGGGCACGTGGACTGATTCGGTGTATCTGTCCGCTGATGCGATGTGGGACATCAACGACCAGAAGGTAGGCGAGCGTAGGCACAACGGTTCGGTGGGAGCTGGCGCCGAGTACAGCGAAACCCTGACGGCTACGCTGCCTGGTGTCGTTCCGGGCAGCTACTACGTGATTGTCCGCACGGACATCCGCAACGAGGTCCGCGAGTCCGCTGTTGGCGAGCAGAATAACATCACCGTCTCTGCCGGGCGGATCGACGTGCAGCTCACGGATCTGACACTGGGCACGCCGCACATGGGAACGATCCGCCGGGGCGAATCGCAGTACTTCCGCGTCGTGGTGGCGGCCGATGAAACCCTACGGATCACGTTGGACAAGACCGCGCCCACCGGCGTCAACCGCGTGTATGTTCGGTACGGACAGGTACCCGATCCCGGACGCTTCGACTACATCTCTGTCAACCCGTTCGACCCGGATCAGACCATCACCGTCCCGACGACTGAGGCGGGTGCGTACTACATCCTCGTTTACGCTGCCACTTTGCCCACAGACTCCGCGGGCTACGTCGTGCTGGCCGAGTCGATACCGTTCGGCATCGAGTCCGTCACACCCGCCCGAATTGGCGACAACGGGCAGGTGACCATCACGCTGCACGGGGCGAGGTTCCAGCAGGGTGCAGAGGTTCTACTGGTAGGAACGGGCAACGTCGTCCTGAACCCTGTGAAGGTTGCGGTCCTCGACGGTGCCACGATTAAGGCCCGCTTTGTCTTCACGGAACCGGTGCCGCATGGTCCGTGCATTGTCGAAATCCGTAATCCTGACGGTTCCACCGCTCGGAAGGCGGAAGGTGTCACCATTGAGCTGGCCACCGCCATCGATGTCAGACTGATGAGAACGGTCAACCTGACGCCGCGCGTTGGTTCGGCGTTGTTGGTTGAGGGGACTTTGATTAATGTTGGAAACATTGACGTGCCGTATGCGGTGATCTCCCTATCTTTCAATGCCGACGTTGAGATTGGATGGTGGCGACCGGAGGCGTCCATACCGTCTCAGACTGGGAATGGTGAGGTTAACTGGCTGAACCATTCACCAACAGTCACATCTTATGCGGGGGCTTTCGGCGATGCTTGGTTCATACGAGACCTAGAGGCGAGCCAACAAACCACGTTCACCGGGCGAGTCAAGGGATTCAAAGCAGGTGCCTTTCAGCTCAGGCTTAGCGTGCTGACGGCAAGCGCGGATGGGTTCCTCCAGGTTCTGTCGGACTCTTTGGAGATGGCACGGCAATACATGCTCAGGATGGATCCCTCAGAACTGGGTGCGGAATTAGCACAAGCTTCTTCCAGCCCAGACGCGTGGGTCGCTTACTGGTCTGCCTGGCTTAGCCTTGGCGGTTTGGTTGACGATGACCCATTATCCCAGCACAGTCCACAGCGTTCTCCATCTATTCAGCGGGCATCAGTGAGTTCAGTTGTAGTGTGTGAGCCACAATACGACGATTGCGTTCAGGTGGCAGCAGAGGATTGGGCTGTTTGCGCGAAAGGCGCGCTGGGTTTAATCCATCCGTACCTAATCACAGCCCGAATGGCTTGGTGCACGGCAAACCTGTACTGGCGGTTGGGTGTGTGCCTATATCTGTACTGCGACGTGGATGAGAACCAGAATTGCTTCGATGGCATGGCCGAATGCGTGGACCAGGCATTATTTGGTCCGCCTGTTCCCTTAGGAGGAAACACGACCACGTGTTGCGGAACCGGAACCGCGGCTCGCGACCCGAACGAGAAGGAGGGTCCGCCCGGCTATGGGCCGCAGGCCTTCGTCCCGGAAAAACAAGCTTTGCCGTACACAGTCGACTTCGAGAACGTCCCGACGGCGACTGCCTGGGCGCGGGAGGTGACGATTACTGACCAACTCAGCCCGAACCTCGACTGGCGGACGTTTCAGCTTGGCGAGGTCGCGTTCGGCGACGAAGTTATTCAGGTCCCGCAGCGACGGCCGTTTTACGCAGGCGACGTTGCCTTACCCGACGGCCTCATCTGCCGGATCAACGCCGGCATCGACATCCAGACCGGCCTCGTAACATGGACGCTGATGGCTATTGATCCCGAGACCGGCGAGATGCCCGAGAGTCCGGCTGTCGGACTCCTGCCGCCCAACGACCCTGAAACCCACGACGGCGAAGGGCACGTGACCTTCACCATCAAGCCCAAGCCCGGCGTTGCGACAGGAACGGAGATCCGCAACGAGGCGACGATCATCTTCGACGTCAACGAGCCGATCGAGACTAACGAGGTCTTCAACACGATCGACGGCGGCAAGCCGGAAAGCAACGTCCTGCCACTGCCGGCCGACACGCCCACGGCTGACTTTGATGTTCAGTGGTCCGGCCAGGACGACGCAGGCGGCTCGGGCATCGCGAGTTACGCGGTCCATGCCCGCCTTGAGGATGAGCCTTACCAGGAGTGGCTCAGAACGCCGGAGACGGGCGGCACGTTCACCGGCGCCCGCGGCGGGGGCACTTATTCGTTCTACACCGTGGCGGTTGATAACGTGGGCAACACCGAAGACGCGCCGGACGTGCCCGATGCGACTACCTTGATCGGGCCGCAGATCCCCTTCGCACCGACGCCAGGAACAATAACGGCGGCAACGGCTCGCTTGGCCGACCTTGGACTTGCAAACGTAGGCAGAGTCGAACATGCCGTCTTTGAAGAGACCACCGGTCTGTACGTCGGCGCTGACGGTCGGTTGACGAATGTGCCGTTGTGGCAGCCGCTCGATGCGTGGGCCGGATTTGCGGTTCGCGCGTTGGAGCACTCGAGGCAATACGAGTTCGCGGCCAAGGCCCACTTCGCGCCCAACGAGGAAACCGAATTCGGGCCCGCCGTCTCGGTCCTGACCAAGGGTGCGGGTGACGCCGATGGGAGCGGGCGCGTGTCTCAAGCCGATATCGCCATCGTTCAGCATGCGCTCGGGACGCGCTACGGTGATTCCGGCTTCGATCCGAGGGCGGACCTCAACGGGGACAATGCGGTGACCTTTGCGGATTTGGGAATCGTTCGATTGATGGCAACACACAGCGGTGACTTCGATAGCAATGACAAGATCGATCTCGTTGATTCTGCGGCATTCGCGGCGTGCTTGGCCGGGCCGGGAGGAGCGCTGCCGGCGCCGGCGTGCTCGTTGGGAGATTCCGATCTTGATGATGACGTGGATCTTCGGGACTTTGCGGCGTTCCAGCGGGCGTTTGGATTAGATTGATGCCGAAAAAGAGGCGGAGTGAGGATTTCGTGAGAGCAGCCGAGGTCGGCACGACCGACATTTGGGAACGGAGGTAAAGGAGCCATGAGTAACAAATTTGGCCTCGTCGGCTTGGTCGCAGCCGTCTTGTCGCTGCCGACTTCAGCGGCCCAGGCCGCAGATTATAGGATTGCCGGCGGTGATGCGCTGGTCGCGCCGGGCACTACCACTCACCTCACGGCCGAGGTCGAAACCAATGCAGGGGACAATGTCGTCGGCGTCGGTTTCTTCTCGTTTGCTATCGATCTGGGCCTGTCGGGCAGCGCCGGCGTTTTAGGCACCGACATCAGTGGTATCGTTCTTAACACGACGAACTTTGACGACGTGCTCAGCGGCTCCGTGGGCGTTCCCCAAGGTGACCGCTACCTCGGCATCGCGGGGCTTACGACCGACTTCGTCGCGCCGACATTCGGCTACAACGCGGGCGACGTGACACGGCTTTTCGACTTCGATCTCGCGGTGCCGGCATCGGCCCTGATGGGCGATACGATTACCATTACGCCGAGCGGAGGCGCCCTCGAGAACCTGATCGCCAACACCACCTTCGACAGCGTGCGTCCGCAGAACTTTGCGCCGCTTACGTTGGTTGTTGTACCTGAACCGACAACCGCGTCGTTGCTCCTGGCATTTTTGGCTTTGGGCTCATCCGTTGTTTGGAAACGACGGTGATGTTGCGTCGGCCTCCGGCGGGGGTAGTCACCCGTATGGAGGTGCTCATGAAGTTGTTTTGATCGTCAAGCTCCAGCCGGAGCGGCTGGTGATGGATGGGTACGAGGCGACCGGCCTGCTCCGGCAGAGGGGCTATACCAGCCCCATCATTGCACTCACCGCCCACGCGATGGTCGGCGACCGTCTGTGCACATCTGCGGCGTCCCGTCCTTTCGCCGTGATGGCCGCCGGTGCGAAGCCTGATGTCGCCTGAAAGTGACCGGACAAAGGTACCTTCGGACCATCGTCGGGGACACTACGCACTGCGCCACGCACGTCCGCTTTCATGGTTCAAAACTCCACTGAGCCGCTGGTTGGCTCGTCACAGCGGTGCTCAGCGGAACCTCACGAGAGCGAACTCGCGCCGATATGTCAGTGCCTGCCCAGTGTCAGTGTGCCGCCCTCCGCGCGGCCCCCCGAAGCAGGTCGCGGGGATGGTGACAGGCCACTAACACCGCCACGCTGCGTATGCCGGCCACTACCTGGGATCCGTGCGCGACCGGGCCACCGCCAGTACCCAGGGATACCTCCTGCGACCCGCGGGGGTTTTTTACCCGCCCCGGTTTTTTCCGGTGCCCGGGATTCGCGCCCCGATCGCGTCGCCCGGCCGCGAATTGCGGACGGCGGTCGAACCAGGAACGGCTGCGCAAGGCGGATCAGGCTGCGCGCGGGAATCTCGGCGTGACCGCCGGAGACGGGGGCGACATAGACATCTGATTCTGGCGCGTCGATTCGGTGGCTGGGGTGCGGCTTCGCCCAGGAAAGCGTTGGATGATTATCGGGCCGGACGGGGGTGGTTTCTGTCGCTGTCC
>Ga0315274_10007876_pt1 | contig 15397 bp, 13 predicted proteins | sample YL17G02_20_MG_FD_203700 | JGI IMG/M metagenome (GOLD analysis project Ga0315274, IMG submission 203700) | Sediment microbial communities from Yellowstone Lake, YNP, Wyoming, USA - YL17G02_20 | ecosystem: Environmental > Aquatic > Freshwater > Lake > Sediment | place: USA: Wyoming | collected... | reverse complement strand
GGTTCAGGATGTCACCCTGCTCGATTTGCGCTTCCTGGGCGATGCCGGCGTTGCCCGGCACCGCGTACACGCCTTCGACGCGGGCGCTCTGCCGCAGCTTCCAGGCCAGGGCGTGCTCGCGTCCCCCTCCGCCCAGCAGCAAAATCTTCATGGGTGCCATTTCACCACAAAGCAAAGCCAAACCCAAGCGTCGAACAAGGGAGCGCCACAGCGGCCAAAGCCGCTCGTCACTGTTGGTCCGCGACGGCCTGCTGGTAGATTTCCAGGACGCGCTCGACGGACCAGTCCCAGGAAAATCTGCGGACCTGCTCGAGCCCGCGCTCGTGAAGCAGGCGCCGCGCCTCGGGATCCAGCAGGACCCGCTCGATGCCGCGGGCGATGTCGAAGATGTTGTCCGGGTTCACCAACATGGCGGCGTTGCCCACCACCTCCGGCAGAGACGAAACGTTGGAGACCACGGCGGGCGTTCCCTGGGCCATGGCTTCCAGCGGCGGCAGCCCGAACCCTTCGTACAGCGAGGGGAAAACGAAGACCTCGGCCGCGGAGTAAAACACGCGCAGCACCTCGACCGGCACGAAACCCAGGAAGCGGACGTCGTTCTGAATGCGCGTCTTGACCACCGTGCGCCGCAGGTCCGCGTGCTTGCTCAATTCGTCGCCGATCACGATCAGTTTCAGGTCGGCGTAGACGGGATGCTGCCGCAGCTTGCCTTTCAGCACGGCAAAGGCCTCGATCATGCGGGCCAGGTTTTTCTGCCGCTTGACGTTGCCGGCGTACAGGGCGAAGGGGTAGTTGACGCCGTAGCGTTCCAGGACCAGCTTCTTCTCTTCGAAGGTGCAGCGCCGGCGGAACCGCTCATCAATGGCGTTGTGCACCACTTCGATTTTGGCCTGTGGAATTCCGAAGAACCCGGTCAGGTCCAGGCGCGTGGCGCGGGACACGGCGATAATGCGGGAGGCGCGGGCCAGCGCCCGCCGCGTCAGGTAGGTACCGATGGTACGCCGGAAGCCGTTTTCGGTGGGAAACAGGTGGTCGGCCAGGTCGTGGACCGTGACCACATAGCGGCAGGGCAACCGCAGCGGGAGCGTGGAGTGCGGCACGTGGAGCAGATCCACCCGGCGCTCCCGCAACAGCATGTACATGCGGAACTGGTGGCGTAGCGAGTTGTCCGGGCCGGGCGCCGCGATGCAGGTGAAGTTCTCCGGCCGCTCGCCAATCTCCCCCACCGCTTCCGGATCGCCCAACAGAAGGTATTGGTTGCGCTGGTCCTTGCGATACAGGGTGCGCACCAGGTTCCGAATGTAGGTGCCTACGCCGAAATCGGCGAGCCGGCGCACATCGATGGCGATCTTCATAGGCTACAGGCTACAGGCTGCAGGCTACAGGCTGCCCTCCTGCAGCCTGCAGCCTGTAGCCCGTAGCCTGCCTTCGGCCAGCTTCCAGGAATAGAGCGGGAAGGCGCAACAAAGCTCGCGCACCTGCTCGCGGACGCGGCTGATCAGGGCCTGGTCGGTGTGGTTGCGCAGCACCTGCCCGATCCACACGGCGATCTGCCGCATCTCTGTCTGGTTCATGCCCCGCGTGGTGACCGCCGGCGTGCCCAGCCGGATGCCGCTGGGGTTGAACGGCGAATTGGTCTCGAAGGGGATGGTGTTGCGGTTGACGGTGATGCCGGCATCGTGCAAGGCGGTCTCCGCCGGCCGCCCCAGCAGCCCCTCGCGGAACACGTCCACCAGCAGCAGGTGGGTGTCCGTGCCTCCGGACACCACGCGGAATCCCTGCTCCACCAGGCCGGCGGCCAGCGCCCGCGCGTTAGCGACAATGCGCGCCTGGTATTGCTTGAACTCGGGCTGCATCGCCAAGTGGAAGCAGACGGCCTTGGCGGCGATGATGTGCACCAGGGGGCCGCCCTGCATCCCGGGGAACACCATCTTGTCGATGGCCTGCGCGTACTGGGCACGGCTCAGAATGAAGCCGGAGCGGGGCCCGCGCAGCGTCTTGTGCGTGGTCGAGGTGACGATGTCGGAGTACGGCACCGGGCTGGGATGAATGCCGGCGGCCACCAGGCCGGCGAAATGCGCCATGTCCACCAGCAGCAGCGACCCGGCGCGGTCGGCGATCTGGCGCAGCCGCGCGAAGTCAATGATGCGGGAATAGGCGCTGCCGCCCGCGATGATCATCTTGGGCCGCTGCTCCACCGCCATCTTCTCCATCTCGTCGTAGTCGATGGTTTCCGTGTCCTTGGAAACGCCGTAGGGAATCACCTTGTAATAGCGGCCGGAAAAATTCACCGGGCTACCGTGCGTCAGGTGGCCGCCGTGCGACAGGTTCATGCCGAAAATGGTGTCGCCCGGCTGCAGAACGGCGGCGTAGGCGGCCATGTTGGCCTGGCTGCCGGCGTGCGGCTGCACGTTGGCGTGCTCGGCGCCGAACAACTGCTTGGCCCGGCTGATGGCCAGTTGTTCGACGCGGTCGGCCCACTCGCAGCCGCCGTAGTAGCGCTTGGCTGGGTAGCCCTCGGCGTACTTGTTGGTGAAGACCGATCCGGCGGCCTCCAGCACCGCTTCCGGCACGAAGTTCTCGCTGGGGATCAGCTCGAGCTGGTCGTCCTGCCGGCATGTCTCGTTCTGGATGGCTTCAAAGACATCCGGATCGGTTTCCCGCAGAGAACGAGCCAGATCATTCATTCTTGCTTCCTTTCCAGTTCGGCGATCTTCTCGATGCGCCGTTGATGGCGGCCTCCCAGAAAACCGGTTTCCAGCCAGACCCGGACGATGCCCAAGGCCTGGTGTTCGTCGAGCAGGCGCGCGCCGAGTGTCAGGACGTTGGCGTCGTTGTGCTCGCGGCTGAGCCGGGCCGCCGCCTCGCTGCACACGTTGGCCGCGCGGATGCCGGAGAGCTTGTTGGCCGCCACCGACATGCCCACGCCGGTCCCGCAGACCAGGATGCCGCGCCCCGCCTGCCCCCCGGTCACCAAGCGGCATACCCCGGCGGCGTAATCGGGGTAATCGACCGACTCGTCCGAGTCCGTGCCCAGGTCCCGGACGCCGTGCCCCAGGCGCTGCAATTCCCCCTTGATTTTCTCCTTGAGGTCGAATCCGGCGTGGTCGGCGCCGAGGGCGATTTCCATACCGCGATTGTAGCAGGTGCCAGGCGCCAGGTGTCAGCCGACAGTCGCCAGCCGTAGGCAGGGCCTCTTCACCGCGCTTGTTTCTTTGCGTGAACCGGCGGCGACTTGCAAATCCCCGGCCCGCTCAGATCCTGTTCCCGGCTGGTGTCTCTTCGAACCAGCGATAGACGGCGGGCAGAACAAACAGGGTCAGCAGGGTCGAGGAGATCAAGCCGCCGATCACAACGGTCGCCAGCGGCCGTTGCACCTCGGCGCCTGCGCCTGTGGAGACGGCCATGGGGATGAATCCGAGGCTGGCGACCTGTGCGGTCATCAGCACCGGGCGGAGGCGGGTCAATGCGCCCTCCGTGATCGCTGCCTGGAGCGGGAGGCCGTCACGTCGCAATTGCGAGATGTAGGTGAGCAGCACTACGCCGTTGAGCACCGCGATTCCAAACAGGGCGATAAAGCCGACACCGGCGGAAATCCTGAACGGCATGCGGCGCAGGAGTAGCGCCAGAATGCCTCCGGTGGCGGCCAAGGGCACATTGAGGAAGATCAGCAGAGCCGGCCGAACGGCATTGAAGTTCAAATAGAGCAGCACGAAAATCATCGCCAGCGCCAGGGGGACGGCGATCATCAGCCGGCGGCTCGCGCTCTCCAGTTGTTCAAACTGGCCGCCCCATTCGATGCCATATCCCGCGGGCAGTTGAACCTGCCGCCGGACGGTCTCCCGGGCCTGCCCCACAAACCCGGCCAGATCGCGGCCGCGGACGTTGAGTTCCACGCTGATGCGCCGCTGTGCGTTCTCGCGGCTGATCTGTGCCGGCCCTTCTTCATCGAAAACGCCGGCCAACTGGCTGATAGGGATGAAATGGCCTTCGGCGTCGCCGACCTTCAAGTTCTTGATCGCTTCGACGCTTGCGCGCTGTCCGTTGCATGCCTCGTACGCAGCGCACGCAGACCATTGGCGATAACTGCCAGTGAGGCACCCATGTCAGCGGCGACAGCCATCCACAGCGTCGCCCAGCCGATGAGGGCGAGCACTATGAACACAGCTTTGACGGCGATCGAAAACACAATATTCTGCTTGATGATGCCCGAGGTCTTTCTGGAGATAGAGATTGCAAAGGGCAGGTGAGAAAGATCATCGGCCATCAGCGCGATGTCGGCCGTCTCCAAAGCAACGTCCGTTCCGGCAGCCCCCATCGCGATTCCAACCGTGGCTGCGGCGAGAGCCGGTGCGTCATTCACACCGTCGCCCACGAGGGCAACCCGTTGACCGCTCGCCTCTAGCTCGCGCACGACGGCAACCTTCTCGTCAGGCATGAGCCCGGCGCGAACATCGTCGATGCCGACCCGCTTGGCAACCGCCTTCGCCGTCCCAAAGTTGTCACCAGTGAGCATCAGGAGATGTCGCACTCCACCGTGGCGCAACGATCGGATCGCTCCGGAAGCTTCGGAACGAACCTCGTCGGCCAGCGTGATCGCCCCGAGTGGACCAAACTCGGAGAACAGCAGCATCGCTGTCTGCCCCTGACTCTCAGCAAATCTCAGTGAGCTGCGGGCGTCGGGCGTGCACAAGCCAATGTCATGGCATAGCCGGTCACTGCCGAGATAAAGCCGCCGGCCGTTAACGCGAGCGCGAATACCGCGCCCGGTCAAGGCCTCAAATTCCGATATCGAAGGAATGGACAAGCCGCGATTGCGCGCCGCGACCAATACGGCCTGCGCCAGCGGATGTTCTGATCCTTGTTCAAGAGCAGCAGCAAGGCAGAGCACTTCCTCTTGATTGACTCCGTCAAAGGGGATGACGTCAACGACCGCAGGCCGGCCGCGCGTCAAGGTCCCGGTCTTGTCGAACGCAATTGTTGTCACTGCGCCGGCGTTCTCCAGATGGATGCCACCTTTGATTAAGACACCCGCGCGGGCCGCGGCTGCGAGCCCGCTGACGATCGACACGGGCGTAGAGATGACTAACGCGCATGGGCACGCAATGACGAGCATCGTCAGCGCTCGGTAAAACCAAGTACCCCAGGTCCCGAACCCCACAAGCGGCGGTACAAAGAAGACGAGTACGGCTGCCGTCACCACGGCCGGCGTGTAGATCCGTGAGAAGCGATCAACAAAGCTCTGCGATGGTGCTCGTGTGGCTTGTGCTTCCTCGACCGCGTGAATGATGCGCGCCAGCGTTGTATCTTCCACGTGCTTGGTGACGCGGACCTCCAGCATTCCGTGCGCATTGATCGACCCGGCGAAGACTTCCGAACCCGGTTCCTTGTCCACCGGGATCGACTCACCGGTGATCGGCGCCTGATTCACGGCTGAGCGCCCGGCAACGACAGCGCCGTCTAGCGGTATCCGCTGCCCTGGCTTGACGATAATCGTTTCATCGACTGCGACCTGATCGACAGGAACACTCATCTCCTCGCCATCGCGCTTCACTGTCGCCTCCGGGGGCGAGAGGTCCATGAGCGCCTTGATGGCGTTGCGCGCCCGGTCCATGGAATAGACTTCGAGCATCTGGGCGACCGAGAACAGGAACATCGCCGAAGCGCCCTCGCCCCACTCTCCGATTGCGCCCGCTCCGATGGCGGCAATGGTCATGAGGAAGTTCATGTCCAGCACGCCGCTTCGCGCGGCCCGGAAACCGCGAGGGGCAATGAACCAGCCGCCGCTGATGGCCGAGGCGGCCAGAACCGGCAGCAGCAGGTAGCGCGGTGCGCTGAAGATGATCAAGACGCCCCCGAGCACCAGCAGTGCGCCCGAGATGATGGTGACTGTCAGTCTGCCGTGTTTTTCCCGGAACGTCAGAGGCTTGACCTGCTCGTCCTCGCGCCGAGCCTGCATCCCGATTTCTTTGATCGCCCGCTGAACCTCTGCTGTACTAATGCTGCCTTCGACCGTTAATCGACGGCGCATAAGGTCAAACTGCAAGCGAGAGACGCCCGGCAACCGAGCGAGCTTGCTCTCGATCTGACGGATCTCGTCCGCGCAATCCATCTCGCCGATGATGAATGCCGTAGACCTCGCCGGGCCATCCTCGACCCGATATCCGACGTCTGCTTTGTCCCGGTCTGCCATAAGGGCCTAAATTCCCGCCTCTCCTCGGTCACCCGTGCGAATGCGGACAACATCGTCCACCGTATGGATGAAAATCTTGCCATCGCCCGGATTCCCCGTGTGGGCTTTCTCGCGTATCGTTTGAACTACTTTCTCCACCAAGGCATCGGGAACAACGATCTCCACCTTCGACTTCTTGACGTACTCGACCGTGTCGTCGATCACGATATTGGGTGAGCCGGCCGCGCGCGCGCGCCCGAAGCCGCGCACGTCGGTGACAGTCACTCCGGGCAGCCCTGCAATGTCCTTCAGGGCCCCAACCACTCTCGACAGCAGAAAGGGCTGGATGATCGCTTTGATCTCTTTCATGGCGTTCCTCTCTAAAGTTCCACTTCTTCCCGCCGCGATTCGAACCATCGGTAGAGCGCCGGCAACAGGATGAGCGTCAGAATTGTTGATGTCAGCAATCCGCCAACCACAACAGTGGCGAGCGGCCGCTGGACCTCCGACCCGGGACCGGTGGCATAGAGCATCGGGATCAGGCTGAAGATGGCTATGGAAGCCGTCATCAGAACGGGCCTCAGCCTGTCCTGACTCCCTCTCACGACCGCCTCCTCAACAGAAACGCCTTCCTGCCGGAGTTGAGCGATGTGCGAGACAAGCACAACACCGTTAAGAACAGCGACCCCGAAGAGCACGATGAATCCCACGGAGGCGGGGACGGAAAGGTAGAGTCGCGAAAGATAGAGCGCAAACACGCCACCGATGAGTGCGAAGGGCAGGTTGAACATGACCAGCATTGCCAGCCGCATCGATCGGAACGTCACGAACAGCAGCAGCAGTATCAGGCCCACTGCTATCGGGCCGATGATCATCAGTTTCCTCATCGCCCGCTGCTGATTTTCAAACTGTCCTCCCCATGTGGTGAAATAACCCGGCGGCAGGTTGACTCGATTCCGTATGGCTTCCCTGGCTTCGGCGACATAAGTGCCGATATCCCTGTCGTGAATATTGATCTCCACGCCAATGCGGCGCAATCCATTCTCCCGGCTGACCTGCACCGGACCCTGACTGATTTCAATATTGGCCAACTGGCTCAACGGCACATTGTATCCGCCTCGTGTCGGAACCAGCGTGTTGCCGATGGTCTCGACCGAGTTTCGGTACTCACCCGGGTACCGGACGGCAACTTCGAATGCGCGGTTCTCCTCGTAGAACTTTGTCGCCGCTTTCCCGCCAACGGACATCTCAATGATGCGCAGCACATCGCTCGCGTTCACGCCGTGGCGCGCGATCCTGGCCCTGTCAATGTTGATGGAAAGGTACGGCTGTCCATCAATCCGCTCCACCACGAGATCCGCCGTGCCCCGAATACCGCCAAGCACGGCCCCGATTTGTTCGGCTTTCGTCTTGAGGACCTCCATATCGTCGCCGAAGAGTTTCACGATCAGCTGCGCTCGTGTTCCGGCTACAAGCTCGTCGATGCGACACTGTATGGGCTGGCTGAAGCTGAAGGAGATCCCCGGGATTGTGGAGATGCTATCCCTCATCTTGTCGACCAGTCCATCCCGATCCGCCGCCGTGTTCCACTCCGACCGCTGCTTGAGTATTCCGGTAAATCCGGTTTTGTCGACACCCCTCGCCTCAAGCGCGATGCCCGTCTGTCCTGTCCGCGAAATAACGGTCGTCAGTTCGGGAAACTGCTTGAGCTTCTTCTGGACGAGGTTCGTGATGTCAAGAGCCTTGGCCAGGGAGATACCGGGCAAGAGCTGCACGTCCATATCGAACGCGCCTTCATCCATGGTCGGAATGAATTCCGTTCCAAGCCGCGGCACGACGAACAGCGCCGCAATCAACGCCGCGCAGGCACCGGAGATAACCAGGAATCGCTTCCTCAGGGCCCAGGCGAGGAGCGGCCTGTACACCGCCCTGGCCCCCCGCATAACGAAGCTCTCCTTTTCGGGGCCGGGGTGCAACATGAGTGCACACAGCACCGGGATGACGACAATCGACAACACGAGCGAGGAAAGAAGCGCAATTGCCACCGTGAGCGCCAGCGGACTGAACATTTTCCCTTCCAGCCCTTCCAGGGATAGAATGGGGAGGAACGTTGTTGCGATGATCAGCTCGCCGAAAATGCTGGGTTTGCGGACCTCCAGCACCGCGCTCAGCACCGTCGCAAGTTTGTGCTCGGAGCTTCCCTTCTCGCTCAAGTGCCGTTGCACGTTTTCGACCTGGATAATGGTTGCGTCGATGATCATCCCAATGGAAATAGCCAATCCACCCAAGGACATAAGGTTTGCATCGAGCCCCGCGTGTTTCATCACGGTGAAAGTGAGAAACAGGGAAAGAGGCAGCGCGAGAATAACGACAGCGGCGCCGCGCAAACTCCGCAGCATGAAGTAGAGAACAAAAACAACCAGAATGGATCCCTCCAGCAGCGCCGTGGTGACGGTTCCCACGCTGCTCAAGACAATACCAGAACGGTCGTAATAGGGGACTATCTTGATCCCGGAGGGGAGAATGTTGTTGTCATTGATGTCCTGTGCCTTTGACTTTACGCGTTCAACCACCGCCCGGCTGTTCCCCCCGCGCAGCATCATCACGATGCCGCCGACGGCTTCTCCCTCGCCATTCAAGAGCGCGGCACCCTGCCGGACAGCCTCGCCAACCCGAACGTCCGCAACGTCACGGACGAAGATCGGAGTACCGGCACGCGCGGCCAGGACGATGTTCTTGAGATCGTCTTCCGATTTCAGCAGCCCGACACCCCGCACGATGTACTGCTCGTCGAAGCGGTCGAGAACGTTGCCTCCCACGTTTTCATTGTTCTGTTCGATCGAGCGATAGACATCATCAAGCGAAAGGTTGTAAGCGACCAGCTTAGCGGGATCGACCACGACTTGGTACTGCTTGAAATATCCTCCGAACGAGTTGATCTCATTAACGCCCGCAACGCTCTTCAGCAGCGGCGTCACCACCCACTCCTGAAGCGTGCGCAAGTCGGTCAGATATCGTGTCCGTGCGTCCGGGTCGCTTGGCATCGATCCTTGCAGGGTGTACTGGTAAATCTCGCCCATCGCCGTTGCAATCGGTCCCATGTTTACCGTCACGGACCTGGGCACGTTCGCCGTCGCCTCCTCGAGCCGCTGGAAGACCAACTGGCGCGCAAAGTGTATGTCGACACTGTCCTGGAAGACAATCGTCACGACAGAGAGGCCGAACTTCGTGATGGAACGCATCTGAACAACGTCGGGCAGCCCTCTCATGGCGTTTTCGATCGGGTAGGTGACGAACCGCTCGATCTCCAGCGCCGATAGGCCGGGCGCGGTACTCAGGATTTCGACTTGAACGTTCGTCACATCGGGGAAGGCGTCGATGGGGAGATTCATGTAGGAATGAACGCCAAAAGCCACCATCACAAATACGCCAAGGATTACGAAAGTCCGGTATTTCAATGTCTGCGCGATAATCGCCTCAAGCATCTCTCATCCTCGCTCTTTGATCACTCTGATAGTCTCCGGTAAAGCCGCTACGGCGTCCCAGGCCGCGAGCGACATGGTGCGGCCAGGCAGATTCGGGCCAAGCGTTGTGCGCAATCTCATCCTTCTTTCTGGCCAATAAGGTGCCTGAGAAATGCGGCTTTCAGAACGAAGCTTCCCTGGCTTACCACTGACTCTCCCGGCTTGAGCCCGGACCGTATCTCGGTGTATCCCTGGCTCTGGATTCCGGTTCGAATTTCGCGCTTTTGGAACTCCGTTTCAGAGTTCCGGACAAAGACAACGGACTGACCTTCAATTTGCTGGATGGACGAGTCCGGAACCGCCAGCACGGGGCTCGTCTGCAAGACAGGTATCTCGATAGTCGCGAACATTTCCAGCTTCAGCAGTCCGCTATTGTTCTGGACCAGGCAACGCACTTTGGCAGTGCGTGACTTCGGGTCTATGACGTCGGCTACATACGTGATTCTCCCTTCAAACACCTTGCCGGGGTAGGATGCGACTCGAACTCGAACAGCCTTACCGGAGCGGATATGGGAGAGGTCCTTCTCATATATATCCGCCAGGACCCAAAGCGAGGACATATCGGTGATCGCGAGCAACTCTGTTGCCGGCTCTACAAGTTCACCTTCAGCGGCGTGGAAGCTCGTGACCACACCGGAGAAAGGCGCCTTCACAATGCTATGCGATATGCTGTGGCCGGAGGCGTCCTGCTTCGACGGGAGATCCGCCAGATCCCGATCAGTCCATCCAAAACGACGGATCTGTTCTGCGATCTTGGCTACCGTCGCCCGGGCGCCGGCGGTTTTGGCCTGCGCATCCTTGTACTCGGCCTCGCGCAAATCGTACGTGGTTTGGGCAACTGCGCCCTCCCGCAACATCGCGTTGCTCCGTTCCAGGATCTTTTTCCTTACTTCGAGGTCTGTGAGACTTCGTTGCAGCTCGGCCTGCGCGCTGAGGAACTCTCCGACGGCGAGACCGAGTTCGATGTTGTCGTATTCTATCAGAGGGTCACCGGCTGATACGCGGTCTCCCAACCGCGCATAGATCTTCTCGACGAGACCTCGGGCCAGGGGCCGAATGTGAGCCACCCGGCCAGGATCCTCACTTACGATACCCGTCGCGGAAAGTGTGCTCTCTAGGCTGCGCAATGCCGCCGATTCGACAGCTATGCCGACGTCCCGCTGGGACTCGGGGCTGATCTGCACGACATCGGAAGGTGCTGCCGGATGGGCGGACTTGTCCGATTCGGCGGCCGCCGCATCCGAGGACTGCTGTGGCAGACCTGTTCCAGCAAACTTGGCATAGAGCAAGGCGCCAAGAACAATGCCCACGACCAGAGGGACGAGAACACGAGCAAGCCCGGGAATAACGGCAAAGCGCGGCTTCTGCTTCATGTGATTCGTTTCCATCATTGGACTCCTAACCCTATTGAGTTTGCTAATTCGTACAGGCTGATGCGCTCGTCGAAGAGCGCCTGATTGTATATGCGCAGCGCGTCGCGATAGGTTCTTTGCGCATCGAGATAATCGATGAGGGTGGCGCCGCCCAGGTTATAGGATGCGAGAGTGACACGGCTGGCTTCCTCGGCTTTCTTCATGTGCTGCGTCCTGATGTACTGAACCCGCTGGCGGTTGACTTCCACCGCGTTGTAAGCCTGCTGGACGTCCAGCTCGATTTCTTTCCTCACTGCGGCCACCAGGTTGGCAGCCCGCATCCGCCCGGCATCCGCGCGAAGAATCTCGCCTTCATTACGGTTGAAGACCTTCAAGGGAATCGTCACGCCGAAAACGAGGCTGTTGTCGATAACGTTCCTTTTATAGCCGCCGCCAACCGTAATGTTTGGTGACCGAATCGCCCGCTGCAGCAACGTTTCCGTGTCGGTGCGTTTCTTCTCCTGCAGCCGTGACGCCATATCCGGCCTTCGCTCCAAGGCAATGCGAAGCAGTTCATTCAGGGGCGCGCGTGGCGGCAGTCCCGGTTCGGAAGCCTGCTCACTGATTGGTAGCGTGCCGATCAAATCCACATCCCGCGAAAGGTCAGGGGCGTTCAGCAAAGCCAACAACGAACTCTTCGCGTTGCGCAGCATGAGATCTGCCTGAAAGACATCATCCTGAAACCTTAGCTTCTCCACCTCGATGCGATTCAGTTCCAGAGCCGATATGTCGCCTTGCGTGAAACGCACCCGGTTCAGCGCATTCATTCGTTCCGCTTGCTCCAGTATCGATCGCGACGCTTCCAGGTTGGACTTTGCCAGGATCGCACGGGAAAAAGCTCGCCTGACCTCCAACTGCATCAGGCGGATGCGGTCCTGGTATGCCAGTCGTTGCGCCTCCAGGGCCTGCCGGGCCACCTCGGTGCGTAACTGCCGGCGCCCCCCCCTCTCAATTTCATAATCAAATCGGAGGATGATCTCCTGGGTGCTGAAGAAGGGGCCCGGATTCGCGCGAATGGGAAAGTCTTCCGCCTGCAGGCTGACAGCGGGGTTCAGCCGCTTGCTTGCGGCCACCGTATCCCCTTCGAGCGCCTGAACCTCGTTCTTGGCGGCCGCCAGCGATGGGTTTCGGGTGACCGCCAGGCGAATGGCATCCTCCAGAGTCAGCCGGGAGGGAATATCCGACTCCTGCGCCTGGATGCAAAGTGCGCTAAGAACAACCACAAGGCAAAGTAACGCTCGCATGCGCGAGCCGCGGACTGGCATATATGTAAGAAGAATCAGGACTGTGCTGCACCGAGGCAGCAATTTCAGGGTCATGGGAACGACCTCCTCGAAAGACTGGGAATGTCAGCTCTCTGCGCCACTATCTACCGCTTCGTATCCCCCGCTGTTTGGTCTTGCTTTTACTTTCGTTCAAAATCGCATCGAACCGCGCCCTTTGAACAGGATCGAGGACGGCACGAATCCGCGCGCGGCCGTCCTCCCGGATGTGTTCAGTAAATAAGTGCAGGTCATCGTACTGGCGCGCGGAATGGTCCAGGGTGGTGTTCAACTGCTCGGCCTGGGCGTCGCTGAGTTTCAACTCCGCCCGGAGCCACTCCGTCATGCTGGCCCGCTCCGAGGCTTCCGAACTCTTGGCGGCCGGCAGGTGCCTCCCGCGGTGCAGCCAGTAGTGCTCCGCCAAGTTCTGGAGCAACGCGCCGGTCAGTATCCCGGAAAGAAAAACCACAAGGATGAAAACGATTCCTTTCGCCTTTTCCGACATCTTCCAATCTCCCCCGATTAACGCGGCGTCGGCCGAGTTGAAGAACCATGCACCGACTGATCAAGCATCCCTGCACTCGCGGCTTGTTTCACGAGCCCCTGCCTGGCCTGGAGGAGCATGGCACTCACGGTCTCGACGCTGGTGTCCATAATGCGGGCCAGTTCCCCGACCGGGCGTCCTTGCATTTCTCTCAGAATCAAGAGGTCCCGCTCTTCCTCGGGCAGGTTTGCCAGCAGCCTGATAACCGCCGCGCGGCGATCCTCCAGCCTGCCAGACTTGTCGCGGTCTCGGTGTTGCCTGAGGTAGTCGAACGACTCACTCATCCCGGTGCGATGAATCCAGGCGGCAAGGGAAGGCCGAAATCCGGCGCGTGGAAGAGAACGGTACAGCTTGGCGAAGACACCTTGGGCGATATCGTCCGCCGGACCGGCGCTTCCGGCAATCGCGGCCGTCAATGAAAAAAGGCCGTCCTGGCACCGTTCGACGATTTCTCGGAAAGCCCGCTCCTCCCCTGTTCTGGCGTGACGGAGTAACTCCTCATCCGATTCAGATGCCATTACCTGACCGGTGACACAAGCAGGGTTGGCTTGCATGGCCTCCTCCCGGAGCGCTCTGGGAAAACGCCGCAGCGGCACTATAAGCGTTTCCCCCGGCACTTCTCACTCGCAGACTCGAAGATTCGCAGTGCGGGTTGGGAGCTAGGTCCTGGGAGGGTGGTAGATGGGAGGGCGGTCCTGAGAAACAACGGAGAGATGAGGAACCACGACGACTACGGAAGCAACGGCTCCCGCTTCGAGCGTTACCGGTTCTGATGGCACAACGTGCCTGCAGCAGCAGAAGCAATCGTGGTCGTCGGAGCCGTCTGTGTCGCAGTCGATCGTGGAATCCGAGCCGAAGGCGGGGAGCAGACAATGAATCACCATGAGATCCATCGCGGCCGCTGATAGCAGCACGATCGCCGCGCACATCATGATTATCCGTGTGGCGCTCATCCATCCCCATTATCGCACGCCAAACGACACGGGGCAATCGCTCAGTTTCACGAGGACCACGCTGTACCAAAGTAGCCCACTACCGACACCTGCCGATCCTTGATTTCGCTTTACAGCGGCCGGGCCGCTGCATATAATCGCCCCATGACGCGTCGATTTAGCCGCTACTACTGGTTTACCTGCCAGGTGGGCGGCTGAGCGCGTCTGAGAATTCAGCTTCAGCGGCCCACCGGCGACGGTGGGCCGCTTGCTTTTTGGCCCGCCTGAACCGGTCCCCGCAGAAGTGACGAGTGAGAAGTGGCAAGTGACGGAAAGCTGCCTCTCGTCACTCATCACTCGTCACTGGTGGGGCGTTGGACGCTGAACCAGGGAGAAGACGATGATTGTGTCGATGAAGCGCGGAGCCAGCCGGGAAGAAATTGACCATGTGTGCCGCCGGATCGAGCAGTTCGGATACCGGGTGCATTCCATCAACGGCGTGGAGCGGGTGGTGATCGGCGCGGTGGGCCGCGGGGATCTGACCCAGGCCATCGAGCAACTGGAGTCGGCGGCGGGGGTGGAGACCGTGGTGCCCATCTCGCAGCCCTTCAAATTGGTGAGCCGCGAGATCCAGCCGGCCAGGAGCGTGATCCGGGTGAACGGCTGCCGCATCGGGGGCGGCGACTTCACGGTGATAGCCGGCCCCTGCTCGGTGGAAAGCGAGGAGCAGATCCTGGCCACGGCCCGCGCGGTCCAGGCGGCGGGCGGCCGCATTCTGCGCGGCGGCGCCTTCAAGCCCCGCACCTCCCCCTACGATTTCCAGGGTCTGGAAGTCGAAGGGCTGCGGTTGTTGCGCAAGGCCAAGGAATGCACCGGGCTGGCCATCATCACCGAGGTGGTCAGCGACTCCACCCTCGAGATGGTCGCCGAATACGCCGACATCATCCAGGTGGGCGCCCGCAACATGCAGAACTACGCCCTGCTGAAGGCGGCCGGCCGCCTGGACAAGCCGGTGATGCTGAAACGCGGGTTCGCTTCCACCATCAAAGAACTGCTGCTGTCGGCCGAGTACATCGCCAGCACCGGAAACCAGCGGGTGATCCTGTGCGAGCGCGGCATCCGCACCTTTGAGACCTATACGCGCAACACCCTGGACCTGGCCGCCGTGCCCGCGCTGAAGGAACTGACCCACCTCCCGGTCCTGGTCGATCCCAGCCACGGCACCGGCCGGCGGTCGCTGATTCCGGCCATGGCCCGGGCCGCCGTGGCCTGCGGCGCCGACGGGCTGATGGTCGAGGTCCATCCCTGCCCGGAGAACGCGGTCAGCGACGGCCCGCAATCGCTCGATCTGGAAGGCTTCGCCCGCATGATGCGGGAGCTGGAACCCTACATCGCGCTCTGGAAACAGCAGCGGGAAGCGGAGGACGCAAGCGCCGCAGACGCCGCCTGCCGGCAGTAGGCGGAAGGCAGTGTGCGCCGGGATAAACCGGCACTGAGTAGCGAATGAAAGAGTCGTACAGGGAAGGATTAGCCAACCAACCTGACCCCGAG
>Ga0315274_10007875_pt1 | contig 15399 bp, 12 predicted proteins | sample YL17G02_20_MG_FD_203700 | JGI IMG/M metagenome (GOLD analysis project Ga0315274, IMG submission 203700) | Sediment microbial communities from Yellowstone Lake, YNP, Wyoming, USA - YL17G02_20 | ecosystem: Environmental > Aquatic > Freshwater > Lake > Sediment | place: USA: Wyoming | collected... | reverse complement strand
CACGAGCGTGATCAGCGACGTCAGATCCAAATCCTGGCCGCGCTGCCATGCCCAGTCGAGCAGCGTGGAAAGCAGGATGTGCTCGCGGCTCTTGATGGGATCCGCTTGGATCCCGACCAATCCCAGCAGGCTGGCCACCGTTGTACTTATGCGCTCGGCCAGGAACTCCCTGTCCGCCACCGTCGCCTGGTCGGGTGCGGCGAAGGACTTCAGGATGGAGACCGGGATGCCCGCCGTGCTGCCGGGGGTGTAGATGACAAACTCGGCGGCGCTGCGAAGCCTCGCGATGCGATCGCCGCTCTGTCCCCACTCCTCAAGCCCCGACTTCCAGCGCTCAGCCTGCTGGCGGGCGAATTCCGCCGGAGAGAGATTGGCTTTGCGGGCGTCGTCCTCGTTGATCCATGGGAGGAACTCTTCCCCGCTGAGCTGTGGAAATGTCAACAGGAGATTGGGCAGGTCCCCTTTCGGATCGATGACGATGGCAGGGATGCCATCGATGGCGGCTTCCTCGAGGAGGCCGATGCAAAGGCCCGTCTTTCCGCTGCCCGTCATCCCGACGCACACAGCATGGGTCACCAGGTCTTTTGAATCGTAGAGCAAAAGACCGGCTCCGGGCTTCTTGTCTTCCAGGGAGTAGGTGCGGCCAAGGTAGAACGCACCAAGTTTCTCGTAGTCTTCCATGTTTGGCCCTCCGATGCCGGCCTCCGCGTCATTTCACAGGTTCAACGGAGGCTTTGATGGACACTGTCAAGATCCTACTGCGGTCGGACGCGCGCTTCGCCTAGATCTCCTTGCGGGTTTCAATCCACCGCCCTCGGCCGAACGAGGATTCCGCGCCACCCATCATCCTAGTCGCCCCAGGCCTACATCCATAATCCCCGGCATTCTAACCGAAGGATCGCAGATCTCCCAAGGCGGAAACCTGACCCTGCCCACCTTTTCCGTACCTGGAGGACGCCGCGGCGCCATCATGCCTTGCGTGTAGGGGAGCGCAGGACGCCTGATGGTATGTCGCCGACATCCCGCACGGGCGCTTTCCTCGCGCGGGGTGCGTCTTCTGCGGAACGCTGTTAGGGCACGGCCAACCCCATGACGCGTTCGAACTCGGCGCGGTAGGCCTGGGCAAGCTCGGGGTTGTGCATGATCAGGACGTTCTCGTCGTTTCGGATCTCCGCGCTGCGGCTGAAGTTGTAGGAGCCTGTGATCACAATCTGCCCGTCGATCAGGATGACTTTGTGGTGCAGGTTACGCGGGTTGCCGTCCAGCCGGACGTCCAGGCCGGCGTCTCGCAGCCGCGAGAACTGGCTCGCCCCTCCGGCGACCTGGCTCGCCTCGAAGACGCCTCGGACGGCGACCCCAGAGCGCGACCGATCCAGCATCGCCTCGGCCAATTCCTCGGAGGTAAACGCGAAGGCCATGAACTCGATGCTGCTGCGTGCCTGGCTCAGCAGTTGAACGATCCTGTGCGCGACCCCGTCGTCAGGCGAGAACAGGTTCTCCACCACCGTGCCCTCCACCTCGAGAACCGGAGAGGGCGTGTCCTTGCGCGAGGCGTCGCCGAAGCGATCTTCAACGAACATTTCGTCGAACTCCCGGGCGTAGTTCTGCGCCAGGAGCGGGGATCGGAGCCGCAGCAGATTGTTGTCGTTGAAGTATCCGTCGGAGAGGGTCAGGTTCATCGAGCCGGTCCACACCTCTTCTCCGTCCAGGACAACGAACTTGTGGTGCATGAGCCCTTCCCGGCGATCCCCGAGCACTGGGATCCCGCTCGACTCAAGCGCCTGTACCTCGGGCTCAAGGACGTTGTCGCTGTCGACGACCACCCGCACCTGGACGCCGCGGCTCTGCGCTTGCTGAAGCGCATCGCGGATGGTCCACAGATTGAGTTCGTACGTCGCCACATCGACGCTGGCGCGAGCCTTCGCGATCGCCGCGGCCAGGTCCTCGTCCGGCCCCGCGGAGCGTCCCGTAGTAGCGGAGGCGGGGGGATCCGTGAAATACACGGTGTACCACCCGGGAGATCCTTCGGGAATGGACGCGGGCGCGGGGTCCGTAGCATGGGGGGTGAGGCGGAAGACCCCGAACAGGCCCGCCAGGAGGAACAACACTAGCCACGCACCAAATCGGCCCGACAACAGGCGGAAACCTCGGCTCATGCTCAATCCTACGCCTCGCCGCCATCAAGCCTGCGGGATGAGCGGAAAGTTGGACGGGCTGAGCTCGCCCCATCCGGCCGATAACGATAGCAGTCGACCAGATGATCATCGATCATGCCCACGGCCTGCATGAAGGCATAGCAGATCGTGGTGCCCACAAAGGTGAACCCGTGCGCTCGCAGGTCACGCGCCATGGCATCGGATTCGGGGCACGAGGCACGAAGCTCGGTGAAGGTCTTGGCCGGCGGTCCCTTCAGGGGCCTCCCTCCGGTGAAGCGCCACAGATATCGGTCGAAGGTGGCGAACTCCTCTTTCACCTTCAGACACGCCCTGGCGTTGGCTATGGCCGCCTCGATCTTCAGCCGATTACGAACGATTCCCTTGTTGGCCAGCAGCCTGCGCCGATCCGCCGCGCCATACCGGGCGACCACCTCTGGCTGGAATCCGTCAAACGCGAGGAGAAAAGCCTGGCGCTTGTACAGGATCGTGCGCCAGGAAAGCCCGGCCTGGAAGATGTCCAGCATCAGGTGCGCGAACAACGCCTGATCATCGTGGAGTGGGAATCCCCACTCGCCGTCGTGATACGCGGCCATGAGCTCGTCCCCGGTGCCCCAGCACCGGGGCAGCCCTTCACGGCCAGATTCGGTCACTGCGGCGATTCCCATTCGATAGAACCGTCCCAAGGAGGTCCTGGCCGGGCCTGGAAAGCTCACACGATAGGCGCGCCGCCATCAAGCTCTCTCTTGCTGTTCGGGGTTGAGAACCCCCTTCACGGCTTCCTTCCGGTACCCGATGATCTTCACCAGATCATTGATCGCCTTGGTGCCTCCGGTGAGGAACAGTGCCGTGACAAGCACGTCCAGCCAGTCCACCCGCTGATACCCGAAGGGCGCCAGCAGGCGCAAGCCCAGCACCAGGGTGATCAAGAATGCAAACAGAAGCGAGACCAGGCTGAGGATCCACTTCTTGTTGGGCTTCGTCACAAACTCGAGGACGGGGTCAAGAAGCTCCAGAAGCTGTTGGATGGCGAAGCTGGCGATGAAGGCCGGGCCAAGGGATATGATCAGCATGTCCATGAGTACTCCTTCTTATGCCTCCGCCCTGCAGATCGGGGCAGTCACGCACGGAAGCAAGATCGCATCTCAGGCGGGGCGTGCCGCGTCGCCTTCCTTCGATGCCGTCTGCGATACGTCGTCGGTGAGGCCGTCGCTGGAACAGGACAAAGCCCACGGGCAGGTCAACCAGGGCAGCCTGCCCTTCTCGTCCCTGCGCCGTTCGCCCCTCGTGGCGTCGACGGAAGAAATGGTCGGCACTGGGTCACGCAAAATGGTCTCTCGGCGCGCTCTGGGGAGGAAAGGCGGCGGCCCTTCGTCTCCCGGCCCTGCGTATGTCCTCAGACGGTCCCACGAGCGCGAGGGAGGCGCGCCTGTCATTCCGAGGCGATCTTGACGACCGTCACCCCATCGCCTCCCTCTTTCTCTCCGCCTGCGCGGAACGAGGCAACGTACGGGTTCTCCTTGAGAGCCTCCCGGATAACCTGCCGGAGTCGTCCGGTCCCCTTACCATGGATGATCCGCAGAAAAGGCAGGTTGGCCAGATAGGCCGCGTCCAGCCTCCGCTCCAACTCTTCCAGCGCTTCATCCGCCATTCGACCGCGAAGGTCGATCTCCAGCGGCGGCATCTCCCCCATCCCACGTGAAGCTCTGCCTGGCTCCCGATCCAGGAGCCCATTGGTCCTGCCCGTCGATGTCGCCGAAGTCGATCCGTCCATGGGGGGTGACAGATCTTCAAGCCGCGCCTTGATCCGCAGCCGGCCGATCTGCACCTCGGCCTCCTGAGGTGTCAAATGGGTGATGACTCCAGGTGATCCCAGATTCCGGACGATGACCCGGTCACCGAGTCGAATGCCCCTGTTGGAAACGGACACTTCTCGTGGTGCGGGGAGAGGAGACCTGTCTTCAAGGGCCTCCAGCTCCCGTTCGACATCTCGGAGCGCATCCAGAGGTTGCGCTGCGGCTGCCAGGCGCCGACGCAGCTCGCGCAACTCTTGTCGGAGGTCCTCCAACTCTCCCTCCACTTGTTCCCGCGCCCCACTCAGGATCTGCCTGCGCTCCTCCTCGATGGCCTCCAGACGCCCTTCCAGCGCGGCCTGCATCGCTCCCAGTTCCTTCCGCGACTCTTCTGCTTCGTGAAACGATCCCCGCACGAGGTCCCTTTGGCGATGGATTTCGTCGAGAAGGCTTTCGACCTTGAGGCTGTCGGGGGAAAGGTACGCCTGCGCGTTCTCAATGATGTCGGACGGCAGACCGAGCCTCGAAGCGATAGCCAGCGCATTCGATCTCCCTGGCAGGCCGATGCTCAGGTGGAAGGCGGGGCGCAGCGTATCCAGGTCAAACTCGACGCTGGCGTTTCGCACCCCCTCGGTCGTGTTGGCGTACACCTTGAGCTCGGGGTAATGGGTAGCCACGAGCGTCGTCGTCGGCCGCGTGCGCAAAGTGTCCAGGATGGCTCGAGCCAGCGCCGAACCTTCCTCGGGGTCTGTCCCTGCACCCAGCTCATCCAGAACCACAAGCGATTGGCGGGTCGCATCACGGAGAATGCGGACGGCGTTGGAGACGTGGGAGGAGAACGTCGAGAGTGACTGCTCGATCGACTGCTCGTCGCCGATGTCGGCATACACCACGTCGAAGCCCGACAGCTCCGAGGCCGCGTCGCACGGCAGATGCAGGCCGCACTGCGCCATGAGCGCCAGCAGGCCGGCCGTCTTCAGGGCCACCGTCTTGCCTCCCGTATTCGGTCCGGTGATGACCAGGGCATAGGTGTCCGGATCCATGATCAGATCGATCGGGACGACGGCTTCGCTCTCCAACAATGGGTGGCGCGCCTGGATCAGACGCATGGTCGAGCCCGGATGCAACTTCCCCATGCGTTCGTCGAACGCCCTGAGCCCGGGTTCGGAGCCGCGGATCGCGTCCGCATAGCGGGCCTTAGCCAGGGCCAGGTCCAGGCGGGCGAGGGCTTCCACCGACTGGACAATCGTCTCTTCGTGTGAGCCGACCAATTCCGATAGCCTTTGAAGAATCCGCCGGACCTCATCCCGTTCCGCCAACTCCAACTCCCGAACCGCATTGTTCAGATCAACAACCTGGAGAGGCTCGATGAACAGGGTTGCACCGGAGGCAGACTGGTCGTGCACGATCGCTTTGATTCTCCCCTTGAACTCCGCCCGCAAGGGGATGACGAACCGTCCGTCCCTCTGGGTGACGATGGGCTCCTGCAGGAACGGCGTCACCTTCGGATCGGACACCAGCCGCTGGAGCTTCGTCGTCAGCCGATCGTGCGCGATCCGCAGATCTCGCCGGATCTCCGCCAGCTTCTCGGATGCCGAATCCAGGACCTCCCCCCGTTCATCCAGGCACTGGCCGATGGCCTCGATGAGGCCTGGAGGGGGCTCGAGCCCTGATGCGGTGGCCGACATGATGGGGAACTGGTTGCTCAGTTTCTCGAACAGTCGTTGCAGCGTTCGAGCCGCAATCAGCGTGACCTTGATATTCAGCAGGCTGTCCGGCTCCAGGACCGCCCCTCGAGCGGCCGCCTTGGCCTCGGGACGCACGTCGCGCGAGCCGCCCACGCTGAGGTCGGCCCTCCCGGCCATCAGGGTCCGGGCCTCGGTGGTCTCGCCTTGCCTCCTGCACGCTTCCACGAGGTCGCTGCTCGGCGTCAGGCTGTGGGCGAGCTCCTTGGAGGCCGAAAAGGAGGCATACGTGGCCAGGCGGTCCAGGATCTTGGGGAGTTCAAGAACGTGAAGCGACTTGAGATCCACAGCGAGGGCAGTGTAACACGAATTGCGCGCGTCCTCATCGCACCTTGCACCCGACGCCCTCACTCTCTTGCTTTTCCCAGACGGCTATTCCTCCGAACTATCGAGCGGAAGCAAGCGGAACACTACGATATCCCCGAGTTCAATCACAAGCTCAAGGTCCGGTGAAGAGGCCAGTTCTTTCTCGAGGTCCGGCTCAGCTCTAGCTTGGCGATTAAGGAGCACATAGCGGACGTCCCACTCCCTCAGCCTGGTCAGACACGGACTTTCAGGACAATGCGTGAGCTCAGGGAATGACTCCCTGTACCAATACGGGAAGTAGGTGCCGTAGGCAAAGGCGATCCGCTTACCGTGATACCGCGTGTACTGCATTTGGGACGCACCGAGGGCACTGACCAAGGGCAGTTCCATAATGGTGAACTCGTCAGTCTGTTGGGCGAGCCAGCGGTCTACGGGGCGGGCCTGGACAGCCACCAACGGGATCGAACCTGGCCAGAGCTCGAAACACGCAAGCAAGAGAACCGCAAGGCCCCCCAACAATCGACGACGACGTCTCCGGTGAGACACCATCCCTTCCGGGGCCCATTCTCTATCCATCCAGCTTGCGAGCCCTATTCCCGCCAGGATGGATAACCCGAAGGCCACGAAGGCAGCGAAACGGTTCCAGCCCCTGAGTCCCAAGAGAGGTGGAAGCAACCATCGGAGAGCGAGCGCAGGCATCGGAACGGTCAAACCATCCGCCTCGAGCCCCTCATAGGACTCATGAGAGGGCAGGAAGCGGCCTATGCCGTTCATGGCTTCGTGGAATCGAGACACGATGGAGGAGGCGGCAGGGATCGTCAGGGCATGCCTTCCTATATGGAGACGTGGGCCTAGGCTGAGAATCCCAGCCGCCAAGACAAGGGCTACGAAGGCTCTCCGGGTTGGGCCCCTCCCAGTCCGCCAGCCGTAGAAGGCAAACAGCATGGATACGTAGCCTACGCCGAGGATGAACTCGAGGGCGATCATTGGATAATCCTCGGGCACCGATACCAGCTTCTCGGCAACGAAGTCCCCCCACAGCGGGTGCAGGCCCGGCGGAATCAGGTAATCGGTCAGGCTTGCCGACCAGAAGTCCGACTCCTCGAGCGGAATCCTCATCTCGACCTGCTGCCCAAACTGCCAATAGGGGATTAGCACCGGTATCACAGAACCTGCCGAGATCCCAAGAAGCAAGGCAGCGCTGGCCAGGGCCTTTCGATCGCGGAGCAAGGCGTGAAGAGGCGCCAGCCGCACACAGGCGTAGATCGGAGCGAGCAGAAGGAGTGCGGCCGCGTAGTACAGGGAGCCCCATGCCGCGACGGCGTAGCCGATCCCAGCAACAAGACCCCACCGCCATTCACGTTTCTCGGCCCACGCTTCCATTCCCAAAAAGAAAAGGGGGATTCCCTCCACCGAGGCAAGGGGGAGTATGCCACCTACTCTCACGACATGATAAGGAGTCAGGATGAAGACCACCCCGCCCAGCAGTCCGGCCCAAGCGTTGTGCGTAAGCCGGTTGATGAGTGCGTACGTCGCCCATCCCGAGATCACATAGGACAGAACAAGGAAGAGGTTGTAGACAGGAATTTCACCGAATGCATTTGTAAGGGGGAGGCCGAGCACGGTGACTAGTGGTACGAGCTCAGCGTGAGCCAGATTGAAGCCGTACGGGTAGGCGATATTCGGAGCAATCAGAGGGTTCTGTCGTGTCTCCAGCAAGGTGTGTTTGAACCACCACATCTTCCACAGGTACTCATAGTTGTCTGCCACGGCCCAGCCGGGGACCAAATCATTGAAGTGCAGGACAAGGGGCCAGGTGGCTAAAAGGGCGAGAACCACGAAGAATAGCAGCACTGCCATGTGGCCCCTAGAGACCCTTGGGGAATCCGCCATCTCCTAAGTCCCTCCAGACGAGTGTCGAGTAGTCTCCCGCATTCCCCCTTCGACCTACTCAGGAGGCCTGTTGCCGCTCAGACCCGCAGAGCGTTCAACTCCCCACGGACTTCTCGCGATCGACGCCCCGGGCCGTCCTCCCTGTGCCGGACGGCATAGTGCGGGTGATCTCGCCATGCATCGGGACACGTACAAGCCACTCCCGCATGCCGGACTGGGCTGCGCAGGAGGCTCCCTTCACCATCGGGGGATCATTATGAATGAAGTCTCCCTCCAGGATAGCCGTGCAACGATGGCTGCTCGGTCCTGATCTCTCTTGAGACGGCCAACCAAGGCCCGGCGAAGGATGTCACCCTCGGCGGCTTGCCGCCAGGGAGGCGAGGAGACTTGAGCAAAACAGACATGGCTTCGTTGCGCTCGGAATCCATTGGACAAACGACAAAAGCGGACTGAACAGAAAGCGCCAGATCCACCGGGTGGGACAAGGGGAGCAGATCGGTAGGGAGCAGTGGCTGATCCACCGGCAGGCGGGAGGCCTTCAAGTATTCCGTAGCGATCATCTCCCCGAGGATCGGTCCAGCACTTCCCATCCCTGACCCCTGGTTCGGAAGGGCCATAGTGTAGCATGTCACGCCATTTCTCTTCGTGGCCATTGGGCTAGGCCGGGGTCCACCCAGCAATTGAGCCTTCATGAGGCAGGTCACCAGGACCTGGCAAACTTGGTCGTGGGCGGGATTCTGTTCGCTCAACCGGTTGCCTTAAAAAGTCAGGCTGCTTCCGCGAGCAGTGATGGGACGCGGCAGATAGGCAGTCTTTCATCACTCCCTCCCGACCGCGTTTGGAGCCAGAATCTCAGCAGGTCGGGCGATCCCGCCCGAGCTCGAGATGTGTGCACTTGCTGCAGGAGGTGGCCATGCGAGATCTCACCGACGCATTCCTGGAGCTCGTCCGCCGAACCTCGACCGATCTCCCCGAAGACGTCGAGCGAGCTCTGAGGCGCGCAACGGAGGAAGAGGACCCCGGATCGGCTGGGCGCAGCGCCCTGGAAGCCGTACTGCAGAACGTGTCGCTTGCTCGCCGGGAATCCTCTCCCATCTGCCAGGACACCGGGACGCCCATCTTCTTCGTACGGTATCCCGAAGGCTGGAGCACCCGGAGGCTTCGGGAGCAGATCCGGTCCGCGGTGGCCCAGGCCACAGCCCGCTCCTACCTCAGGCCGAACGCGGTGGATAGCATCACGGGCGCCAACAGCGGGAACAACCTCGGCGATGACGCCTTTCCTACCATTCACTTTGAGGAGATCGAGGGCGACACGTTTGTGGCGGATCTGATCCTCAAAGGCGGTGGGTGCGAGAACGTGGGGGCTCAGTATTCCTTGCCGAATGACGCTCTCTCCGCGGGACGCGATCTGGCAGGGGTGCGCAAAGTCGTCCTCGATGCCATCCATCAGGCTCAGGGCATGGGCTGTGCGCCGGGGATCCTGGGTGTGGCGATCGGAGGCGACCGCGGCTCCTCGTTTGCCCTGTCGAAAGAGGTCTTGCTCCGCAAGCTCGGGGACAGCAACCCGGATCCCAAGCTTGAGGCGCTGGAGAATCGGCTCACTCAGGAGGCCAACCAATTAGGCATCGGGCCCATGGGGTTTGGAGGGAAGACCACCGTCTTGGATGTCAAGATCCAGGGGATGCATCGCTTGCCGGCGAGTTTCTTCGTGTCCGTCTCGTACATGTGCTGGGCTCACCGGAGACGACGCCTGATTGTCCAGGGCGATCTTGTCTCCTACGAATAGGGGAGGCATGAATGCAGCAGCTTCGTATGCCCTTCCACGATGATGACATCCGGGCGCTTAGAGTCGGTGACCCCGTGTTGCTGAGCGGGGTGATGGTCACGGGGCGTGACGCGGCCCACAAGTGGTTGGTCGAGACCTTCGTCAGGCAAACCCGGCCAGCCCAAGGCGATGACCTGCAGGTCTACGAGGCGCTCAAGCCCCTGCTGAAGGGAGGAGCGATCTACCACTGCGGCCCTGTGGTGGCCGGTCTCGACACGCGGGACTACCGTTTCGTCGCCGCGGGTCCGACGACGAGTACGCGGGAGGAACCGTACCAGGGGGATGTCATGCGGCACTTCAAGGTGCAAGCCATCATCGGCAAGGGTGGGATGGGCGCCAAGACGTTGGCGGCCTGCCAAGAAGTCCCGGGGGTCTATCTGCACGCCATCGGGGGTGCGGCCACGCTCATTGCCAAGACGGTGGGCAGGGTCCTGGGGGTCCACAAGCTGGATTTCGGCGTTCCGGAGGCATGTTGGGTGATCGAGGTCAAGGACTTCCCGGCCGTCGTCACCATGGACTCCCATGGAGCGAGCCTGCACGCCGACGTGGAGGCCAGGTCCAGGGCAGCTCTCAAGGCTCTCCTGTCAACCTGAGACGCGCACCGGTCAAATACGCGCGCCGAGCCCAGAATTGGGCAGGACAGCGTGGGATTGCGGCCCATCCCCATGCATCATTTCCTGCGGTGGGCTGGGTGGCCGGCCTGCAGGAAGGTACGCCGCGAAGAGGTCGAAGCCTCCCTATCGTCGACCGTTGCCCCTTCTGCCCGCCTCCGGGCGACGAGTATGGTGTTGTACCCATAGACAACCGCGCATGTGGGACTCGCGCACGTGATCAAGATCGTCACCGATAGTACGTGCAATCTCCCGGCCCACCTCCTGGAACAACACGACATCCGGGTGGCGCCAATCGCCATTCAGTTCGGCGCCGAGAGCTTCGAGGAGGGGATCAACATTGATCGGCAGCTCTTCTATCGAAAGATCGAAGAGCTCCAGATGATCCCCACCACCTCCCAGCCCAGCCCCATATGGTTCTCCCGCTTCTATGATGAGCTCACGAAGTTGGGCCACTCTGTGCTGGCGATCACCATCACGAGCGAGCACAGCGGCACCTTCAAGTCCGCACTCCTGGCGAAGTCCCTGGTGCCTTCCGCCGACGTCGAGGTCTTCGACTCGCGGAGCATCTCCCTGGGCACCGGGTGGATGGTCTTGGAGGCTGCCCGCGCGGCCGAAGCCGGACTGGATCGTCTCGCTATCCTGCGCCGGCTGCAGGAGATACGGGATCGCGCGGGCCTCTTCCTGACCCCTTCCACGCTGAAGTACCTGCAGATGAGCGGACGTGTGGGCAAGCTGCAGGGAATGCTCGCCTCGGCCCTCAACATCAAGCCCGTTATCTTCCTGCGGGATGGCACCCTCCAGGTCGGCGAGCGGATTCGGACTCGAGCCAGAGCTCTGCGCCGGGTCGTCGAGCTCATCACCGAAACCGTCGGAACGAGCGCCCCGGTCAACCTGGCCGTGATCCACGCACAGACACCCGACGAGGGCCAGGAACTACTCGCCTCCGCTCGCAAGGTGATCAACTGCGCCGAAACGATGTTCGAAGATCTGGTCCCGTCGCTGGCTGTTCACGGCGGGCCGGGGGTCATCGGGCTTTTCGCCTATCGGGCATGATGGCCCTGCCCCATCGGCGGGGGAGAGCGTAGGTGGGCCTGCCGCTCGCCGGCCAACACGTCGGTGACATCCCTCCGTCAGGCCAAATGTCCGTCCCCGCGCGCCCTTCGGGTGTTATGTCCTAAACAATTAGGAGAGGGGGTGAGATGGGTCGAGGCCCGTCGGCGCGACTCGGAAATCCTCGGCGCGGACAAGCCCTTCTCCCTGGTTGCGGGCCAGCAGGCTGATAGAAACCACCTGGCATGAGTGCGAGGAGTACGGTTGCGGGGGTTCGGGCGAAGCTCGAACCCCCGCATACAGGATCTGCTCGCGCAGAGTCCATGTTTCTCCGCAAGCTGCTAGAGCCAATCTCTCCGGAAGAAGATCACAGCGACCAGAATGGAGAGGGCGACGGCACCCCCCATGACCAGCCAGAAGGCATGGGGGAGATGGTCCAGCGGCAAGTCGAGGTTCATCCCGTAGAGACTCGCCACCAACGTCGGCAATGCCAATAGAATGGTCACCGACGTCAGGAACTTCATCACCATGTTGAGGTTATTGGAGATGATGGAAGCGAAGGCGTCCATCATCTGACTCAGAATACCGCTTGAGATGTTCGTCATTTCAATGGCCTGACCGATCTCCGTCAGGGCGTCATCCAGGAGGTCCTCATCCTCGGGATACATCGTGAACAGGTGGCCACGCTGCAGCCGAGCCATCATCAGCTCGTTGGCCTTCAGCGCCGTGGTGAAGTACGTGAGGCACTTCTGGTACTTGAGGAGATCCAGCACCTCGCGATTCCTGAGCGACATTTGCAGACGATCTTCGAGGAGGTCCACCGCCTTGTTAATCTCTCGAAGGTACTGGAGGTACTTCTTGGCAGCCATCAGGAACAGGAAGAGGAAGAAGCGACTCCTCTTCCCGGTGCGGAGGCCGCGCGCCTGTCCGGCGGCGAGGTCGTCAATCAGCACGCTGGGCTTCTTGGACACCGAGACGATGACGCGATCGGTGATGACAATGCCCACCGGCAGAGTCGTATACGGTAGATCCGCCTGATTCCCCTGGAAGTGAGGCACCCGAAGGACAATCATGAGAGTGCCGTTCTCTTTTTCCGTCCTGGCCGTCTCATCCAGGTCCAGCGCGGCGTTCAGGTAGTCCGCCGGGATGTCAAAGGTTTTCTCGATCTGGGTGATTTCGTCACTCGAAGGATCCACCAGGCTGGCCCAGCAGCCGTCGACCAGCGTCTCGATTCTCACCAAGCCTTGATCGGTGCTCTTCATGATGTTGATCATGGCCGATCCCTCCAGGAAATGAGTCTCTTACCCGATCCAGTGCGCGAGTCGGACAAGTCCGACTTGACCGAGGTTCACTGGAAGGTTCTGGGGTGGCGGCGAAGCTCAAGTTTCAGGGGCGCCGGGACCCACCAGGGATTCCAGAGTGGGCCCCCGGCGAAACACGCAGGCAGTTTCAACAGGCCGCAGAGAGGTTGAAGAGAGGCCATGACGCCAGCGCTCCGCGAAAAGATATGCTCCTGCACGTGGGCAGGAGCATCACCGCGCTGAACGCCGGCCGTCCGAGGGGACGCTAGTCAGGCGATGCCCTGCTCCACCCGCAGGGATTGCTCTGTTTGGAACTCGACGGATCATCCATTGTTGCTTCGGTTCCCATTATATCCTTTCACCCAACGCGCGCAAGTCCGGATCCTGTCGCCAGACCCTTTTCGGCTGCCTCCAGCCCGCAAGGGCACGCCTGGGCATCCACAGCCCACCCCGAGTCGCTAGGCAATGCTCCGGATCATCAGCAGCAGCCCGAAGATGATCAGGGGGATCCCCACCGGAGCGGCGATCACGGTAACGGTCAAGATGATCCCAACCACCATCAGGACCACACCCAGGACCGCCGCGATGAGGCGGCCGGTCAGGTTAAGGATCCAGGTCAGGAGATCCCAGAGCGCCACAAACGGCCACAGGAACCAAGGGGTCCTTCGTTTGGCCATTTCATCCTCCTTCATGATTTCTCCGAATTACAATACGCAAGACTGCCAGGGCGGGTTGCGGAAGAACCGATGCTCCTTCGCCTTCGAGGCGGCGCGGTTCCCAGTCGGGTGTTGAGCGAAGCCCTGCCCGTGCCGCTACCGGCCGTGCGCGAGAGCATTCCCTCGGTCGCAGGTATTCCAACACCACGGGTGAGAGCCCCCATAGCGTTAGCGAACGGGGGGATTCTCGCCCCGGTCCTTTTCTTCACGGGATGGATCCTGAGATCGCCTCATCCGCCTCCCGCAACCACCGTCACCAGGAAGTCGGTGCCGGCGTCAGGTTTCACCAGCCGCACGTTGTTCTCGATATCTCGGAGGTGCAGCACAACGTGTGACACGTCGACCCCGGGGGGCACATAGGTGACGAACAGAACGCGTCGAGTCGCGGCGGTGAGGCGCGTTCGCCGGTCGGAGCCGTAGATCACGGAACAGATCACGCCCACGGCATCCGACATCATCATGTCCATCGGTTTCAGCTCCTGATCCTGGCCCCTGAGGAGGCCGTATCGCTCTCCACCCTTGGAGGAGCCCAGCACGAGGGGCATGGAGACTGCGTCCAGGTCATGGGCGGCCGTCAGGACCAGGTTCTTGAGTTCGGCCATGAAGGCGGCTTCGACCAGCGCAGCCACCTGTGGGATGGGCTTGGCCTGGCTCACGAGCGACTTCAACTGCAGTTCGACGTGATAGGTCTTCTTGAAGCGTTTGTAGTAGCCTCGGTAGGCAGCCAGGACAGCCTGGGAGGCGGGATCGACGCGCTGCGAGCCGTGGCGGTCCCGCAGAATCCCCTCGAGATTCCTCTTCTCCTCCTCCAGGAGCGGATGGCTCGATGGATTGGCCACTCCACGCATGGCCAGGAAGCCGGCGGCAGCTCCCGGGAACCCGCACCGCCAATCGTCGGAGACTCTGAGCCACTGGGGCAGACCTTCCATATCTATCTCTCCCGGAGCGACAGGAACCTCAGGCAGGGGCGCTTAGAGCACCCCGTGGGCAGCCTCAGAAGCATTCCGCCTCCTCCCATTCCTGGGAACCAGCCAGAGCCTCTTCGCGAGGCGAGTCCACCGCGGCGGCATGTGGGGAAGATGCACACCCGGTCGTGGCGGCCATCTCCTCAAGACGATGCCGGCATAGATTCCAGTAACTAGGACTCCGACGGGGTGCGAAAGCGCTCATCCAGAGCCTTGATCTTCTCCACCTTGCGAGCAGACCCGCCGCCGGCAAACTCCGAGGCCAGCCAATGATCCACCAGGGTGCGCGCAAGCGAGGGTCCCACCACCTCGGCACCCATCGTCATCACCTGGGCGTCGTTGCTCTTGCGGGCCCTCTCGGCCGAATAAGGATCGTGGCAGCATGCGGCCCTCACGCCTGGCAGCTTGTTAGCCACCATCGCCATGCCGATTCCCGTGCCACAGATCAGTATCCCTCGATCGAATTCCCCTCGAGCGATGCGCTCGGCCAACGCGACGCCGACGTCAGGGTAGTCGACTGGCACCTCTCCGTTATGAGTCCCCACGTCAACCGCTTCGTGCCCGAGCGACTCCAGGTAGGCCTTCAGATCTTCCTTCAATGAAAAACCTAAATGATCACTTCCTATTAGAATTCTCATGCCGATGCCTCGCATCCTGGGGGTCTTGCCTCAGTCCGTTTCGTCCCTCGCCCCCGCAACTTCCTCCGTGCTCAGCCAAAGGATCCCGTCCATACCCTATTGTAGCTGGTACCCAGTGCGCGTTCCCAGGCCCACGAAGGGTCCGTCGCCTGGGCAGGTGAACTCGTGCAACCGTCGTCTCTTTCAAGCACCGGCGGCAGCGAGGGACGTCACGCCCCGGCGCGCGGATACCTGTGGGCCTGATGCTACGGTCGTCGGCCGAGATTTGACCCTGACCCTGTCTTGGGAGACGAGCCGTTGTCGAGATCTTTGGCCTCTTGCATCCGCACGATTTCCTGCGGTTTGACGGCCTTTCCCCTGCTAGGGCCTCAGGCGAGAAGCCCGCACGAGATGACGAGGC
>Ga0315274_10007874_pt1 | contig 15399 bp, 12 predicted proteins | sample YL17G02_20_MG_FD_203700 | JGI IMG/M metagenome (GOLD analysis project Ga0315274, IMG submission 203700) | Sediment microbial communities from Yellowstone Lake, YNP, Wyoming, USA - YL17G02_20 | ecosystem: Environmental > Aquatic > Freshwater > Lake > Sediment | place: USA: Wyoming | collected... | reverse complement strand
AAGCAGCGAGGGCGATGTCGAAATGCTCAGATCCCGGATACCGATTCAGCGAAAGGCAGGGGTCCCTGTGGAATTGGTGGAGGAAAAAGTTATACGAAAGGAAGCCCCGTATCTGAGTACTGAGGTTCTTGCGGCTGGTTATTGCCATCTGGACGGCAAGGCCGATCCGTTTAAGGCTGTACTTGCTTATGCGAAGGCTTTTGAACGACTGAACGGCAAAATCCTTACGCATGCCCCGGTGAAGCGGCTAAAATCAGAGGGTAAACAGGTGGCGGTTGAGACACCCAGTGTTTCGATTTTAGCCAATAAGGTTGTGAATACGGCGGGGGCATGGGCAGGATTAGTCAGTGCGATGATGGGGGTACCCCTTCCGGTCATGTGGGCTCTTAATATGGCGACCATTACCGAGCCTGGTCCAGAAATTATTCCCCATATTGTGACCCATTGCCACGGGAATTTGACGGTCAAACAAGCCAAAGGGAGAATAATCATCGGGGGTGCATGGCGTGGTGACGGTGATCCCTTCACTGGCCGTCAGCAGGTCAACCTTACCAATATCAGAGGCAACCTGTCATGGGCATGTACCATGATACCAGCCATTAAGGGTTTCCGTGTCTTACGGTCTTGGTCTGGGTTTCAGGGGCAAAGCCCCGATCGCGTCTTCATGATGGGAGAGCTGCCTCCGTATGACGGGCGGTTCTACATTATGGCCGCAGGGTCCGGCGGATTTGGCCTGGCACCTATCATCGGCGAACAGATGGCAGAATGGATTCATAAGGGGTCGGTGACAGAGAACATCACTGACAATTTTAAGTTGTTTGATGTTCGACGATATTGTCCAGATGAGTCAAGAAAAGCAGCTGACATGATGTAGGATGAGGATGGCCCGGGCGCAATGTTGCACAAGGGCGTTCTGCTAGGATCTGAAAGATTGCTTGGAGAGATAAAGGTGACAAGGACAGATAGTGCCACAAGGACTAACGGATGTGCTGAAATCAGGGTAAGCGAGAGGAACGGATCTACGAACGGAATGTAGAATCTCGTACAGTTTTCGCGTGGAGAAGCCTTGCTTCGAGAAAATCTTTTCAAGCCGGGACGGACATTTTTCGAGAGGCAGCCACAAAATATTTTGAACATCCGAATCAAAGTCCTCGTATTTTTATATCCTCTGTGGACGTCTGATCCGAGTTGGTTGACACTCTGTGGTTTTAGGAACTCAAGATTCTTAATTTATTGGCGCGAAAGAGAATATGTGGTAATTCACAACGGGGAAGAGGCGACACGTTTTGTCCACATACCGCGGGGGGTAGCTAAAGGTATTCAGAATTGGCCTTGTGCGATGCGCGAAGTCAGTTCAAAGGAAAAGAGGAGTGATTAGCAGCCCGAGATCACGGCTGAACTAGTCGCCCGTGGCAAGTAATACGTTCATTCACTTCATACAAGGAACACGACAGGAGGTGGCATCATGACGACAGCTATTTCATTTTCAGGTAAGGTTGCGCTGGTGACCGGCTCTGCCCGGGGTATCGGCAAAGGCATTGCCCAGGTATTAATGGAACTGGGGGCAGCGGTCTATGTCAATGATCTCGATCCGGCGAATTGCGAGGCGTCCTGTGCTGACCTGAACCGCAAAGGTAACCCCGGTGCCTGCTATCCCATTGCCGCAGATGTGTCCAAGCGGGAGCAGGTTGAGGTTATGGTCGATCGGATCATCAAGGAAAAAGGACAAATCGATTTTCTCGTCAACAATGCGGGTATCACAAGCAGGAAGGGCCTCTTTGATATCACCGACGAACATTGGGATGCCGTCATGAACGTCAATCTGCGAGGTACTTTTCTGTGCACCCAAACCGTGGCTCGCCACATGGTGAAACGCAGATTTGGCCGAATTGTGAACGTGTCATCCTTAGCAGCCTATATGTCGGCCATCGATAAAGCCGCTTATGCTGCGGCCAAAGCGGGAATTATTGCAGTGACCAAGGTGTGGGCCGGGGAGCTTGCTCCCTATGGAATTACAGTGAATGTCTATGCACCTGGTGATATTGAGACTGAGATGATCGCAGATACCCGTGCCGCTCTCGGAGATGAATACATGACGAGGAACATAGCACTAAAACGATTTGGTACGCCTGAAGAAGTGGGACGGCTGGTTGCCTTTTTGGTATCCCCCTGGGCTGAGTATCTGACCGGCATTCTTGTTCCGATTACCGGGGGCAAATTCCTGGTTCAGAACCCTGCTGATGCATGGAAAAAGGCAAATCTATGAGTTACCAAAGGGAAAGGATTTGGTTATGAGCAGCGCAATTTTTTCACGGAATACTCACAAAAAATACGTCAAGTTTGCCCGTGGGGAGCATATATATCTCTATAGCGACGTTGGAAAACGGTACATCGACGGCGCCTCAGGGACGGTAATAGCAAACATCGGCCACGGACGATCAGACATTGCCAAGGTTATGGCTCATCAGGCAGAAACGCTTGCCTTCGCCGCGCCAGTTGTGGCCACTACTGAGCCTGCAGAGAAACTGGCGGAACGCATTGCAGCACTCGCTCCCCCTGAATTCACCAAGGTGTGGTATCAGACCAGTGGATCAGAGGGAAATGAAGCTGCGATCAAGTTGGCGCGCGTGGTGCATGTGGAATCCGGCAACGAAGGGAAATACCTTGTGGTTGGCCGGTGGCAGAGCTACCATGGCACAACGGTAGCGAGTCTCTCGGTTACGGGACATACACCGCGCCGTCACCCCTTTGAACCAATGCTGTTGCCTTATCCTCATATCGTATCTCCCTATTGCTACCGGTGCCCTTTCGGCAAGACTGCTGAATCCTGCGCATTAGAGTGTGCCCATGATCTGGAGCGGGTCATTCAGCAGACGAACCCCTCGGTGGTGAGTGCTTTTCTCTGTGAACCAGTGGTGGGCTCTGGCGCCGGCGTCATTTATCCTCGCGACGGGTACTATGAAGTTGTCCGCGAAATCTGTGACAAATATAATATAATTTGGATTGTGGATGAGGTTATGACCGGTTTTTGGCGAACGGGACCGACTTTTGCCTTTCAGCATTGGACCGCCGAGCCCGATGTTATCGTATTCGCCAAGGGTGTCACAGCAGGATACGCGCCTCTGGCCGGAATGATCGTTAAGCAAAAACACTATGATGTGGTAGATGGCGGAAGCGGCACGTTGAAAGCGGCAGGTACGCTTGCGGGAAACCCCGTTTCATGTGCGGTGGGCCTCAAGGTATTGGACATAATGAAGGATGAGAAGATACCCCAAAGAGTTCTGGATCTCGGCCCGCACTTTCACAGTTGCATGGAAGAGTTACGCGAGTTTGATATAGTGGGTGATGTGCGTGTGAAGGGCCTCCTGGGGGCAGTCGAATTTGTTAAAGACAAGAAAACCGCAGAACCATTTCCTGCGCAGATCGGATTATTTAACAAGGTTGTTCATGCAGCCTTTGAACGGGGCCTGATGATCTATGGGGAAAAGGGTATTATTGATGGCACTCACGGTGACATAGTGATGGTGGCGCCGCCTCTGGTAGCTTCAAAGGAAGAGATAGCCGAAATCGTGCGTCTCCTCGCCGAAGCCGTCAAGAAAGTTCAGGAGGAAGTCACATCGTGAGCCCCCGCAATGGCTGAAGGCGCACTGAGGTTCTGATGGGCAAGCCTTGTCTCTATGTCAAAACCGGATATGTGTCAGCTTGCTGCCTCTGGTGATTTGGCCAGATCATAATCGAGACTTGGCGATGACGGCAGTTTTTTTGCTGGTTCACGTCTTCGAGTTGAACTGTCGACACTGAATTCTTATCAAATCGGGGATCACCTTGAAGCGGCGCTTCTGTCTACCCGAGAGCCACTCAGCCAAGTTGCTGGTACGGGGTCCCTGTGGAGGGGTGAGGCTATCTAAAACGCCGAGGAGGCTTCGTTAAGCATTCATCGGCAGCGAAAGGTTCCTTCCCCGTGTAGTCGTCAACTTTTCAGAAGTCTTGGGTTTTAATGATCAAGAAATATGGAGGGATGGAGGGATGAAAAGAAAAATGCTTGGGGCCAGATATATCGCTGAGTCTTTTAAAGGCTACGGCGTTACGCACGTGTTCTATCTGGACGCTATTCTGAGACGAACACTGGTAGAAATGGAAACCTTGGGGATACGCCGAATCTTGGCACACTCGGAAAAGGCAGCTGCGTATATGGCGGACGGCTACGCAAGAGTGACTCGACGGGCAGGGATATGCATGGCTCAAAACGTTGGAGCGGCAAATCTGGCGGCCGGACTTCAAGATGCATTCCTCGGGTTTTCACCAGTCATTGCCATCACTGGTAGGAAACATCCTGTGGCGCAGTATCGGCATGCTTATCAGGAAATCTTACATAATACCATGTTCGAGCCCGTGACGAAGTATAACGTGTGCGTCGATACGATTGAACAGCTTCCTTATTTGCTTCGGCAAGCATTTCGCGAGGCTACCTCAGGTGCTCCGGGACCGGTGCACCTAGATTTGCTCGGTTACGGCGGTGAACTGATTGATACAGCCACGGCAGATTTAGAAGTAATTATCGAGGAGCGCTTCAAACAGTATCCGTCAAGTCGTCCGGAACCCGAAGCAGATCTATTAGAGAAAGCGGCTGAGATACTGATGAATGCCAGACGCCCAGTCATCGTGGCGAGTGGAGGAGCGCGGGCATCCTCGGCAGGCCCCGAAATCAAAAAACTGGCTGAGATGTTATCGATACCCGTGGCTACATCCCTTAATGCCAAGGGCATCATCCTCGAGGATCACCCGCTTAATGTCGGTATGGTTGGAGCTTATTCGCGATGGTGCACGAACCAGATAGTTTCGGAAGCTGATCTGGTGCTCTATGTCGGAAGTTCTACGGGCGATCAGGTGAGCAACGGTTGGACCGTGCCACCATTAGGTACACCTGTGATTCAGATAGACATCAATCCTGTAGAGCTGGGCAGAAACTATCCAAACGTGGTGGGGTTGATGGGAGATGCAAAGGTCACCGTGAGCAGGCTGATCGAATCTATTCGACCCAGGGATGGCGGCACCGAATGGACTGAACATGCCCAGCAGATCGTCAGGAAGTGGCGCAACGAGGTAAAGCCGTTACATGACTCTGATTCTGCACCGATTCTCCAAGAGCGATTGTGTAAGGAGATCACAGAAGTTCTGCCGAGTGACGGCATTTTGGTGGCAGATACAGGTTTTGCGGGAATATGGGCGGGGACTATGGTAGACCTCAAGCACTCTGAACAAACGTATATTCGAGCGGCAGGCTCCCTGGGCTGGGCGTTCCCCGCTTCCCTGGGGGCTAAATGCGGAGCGCCGGAGCGGCCAGTAATGTGTTTTACAGGTGACGGAGGGTTCTGGTACCATCTTAGTGAGCTCGAAACTGCAGCGCGATATGGTATAAATACGGTGACCGTAGTGAATAATAACCATTGTTTTGCGCAATGCGTAATCGGCATAAACCGTGCCTATGGTGAAGGGACTGGGAACAAAGAGGAGTTGTTCAAGTTTTCGCCGAAGGTGAGTTTTGCGAAGATAGCCGAAGATATCGGCTGCGTGGGAATATCTGTGGAACGCCCTGAAGAAATCAGAGGTGCGTTGCAGAGGGCTCTCGCGGCGGATGGTCCTGTTGTGGTTGAGGTGCATACCGACCCGACGAATATGGCCCCGCTTACTGGAGTAAAGGTCTGAGTTTCGAGGAAAGGAGGAACGCGCCATGAAGAAACAAGATATTATGAAGAAATGGTATGGTCCATTCATCGCTATCGTAACACCCTTTGACGAACACGGTAGAATTGTCGCCGAAGACTTCCGTACCCTGGTGAATAGTTTCATTGAAGATGGTGCCACGGGTATCATCGTGGGTGGGCATAACGGCGAATCATGGGCTCTGAAGACAAAAGATTTGGAGCAGCTGGTGGCCCTGGCAGTGGATGAGGCAAAAAACCGAGTTCCCATTTTGTGTGGCCTTGAGGGCCGGAGTGCAGAAGATGTTGTCGAAGAGGCCAAAGCAATGGCCGGAGTCGGTGCTGAAGGTATTATGGTTGAGCCACCATACATTGTCACAACTGCCACCGATGCAGAAATTCTGGATCGATTTGAGCGGATTGCTAACAACTCCCCAATACCAGTTATGATGTATAACAATCCCCGCAGAACCCAGATTCATCTTAATCCCTCTATGGTTACTCGGTTGGCAAAACATGAGAATATTGTTGCATTGAAGGATGCCTCTCGTGACCTGGCGGACCTGACGTTGAAAATAGCGATGGCGGGGAAAGACATCAGCATATTCGTTGGTCCTTCAACACTTATCCTCGCCTGTGTCTCATTCGGCGCAAAGGGATTTATTAGCTCGGGCCCGATGGAGCTCATGCGCAAAGATGGCAGGCGACTCTATGACCTCGCGGCCAGCAAAAAAATAGAAGAGGGGCTTCCACTCCAATTCACAGCCACAAAGCTTTACGGAATCCTCTTTGGTACTGGCACTTGGCCGGCAGCGCTGAAGGCTGCCATGAATGCGTTGGGTCGACCTGCGGGAGTGCCGCGACTGCCAGTTCATCGCCTGACCCCAGAGGCAACGGCTCAGCTCACAAAGAGGCTCAAGGAGGTCGGAGTGCTTTCCTAGATATGTTGACGAACGGACTGGCCTGTCTTGCAGACCAGGGGCGGCCCCGATATCCCTCGACACTGTCTTGATTGAAACAGTTGGTTTCGTCCGGCAAGAAACCCTTGACCGGGCGAAGCTACTTTTCCAGTGACGAGTTATTTGAGGAGGAAAAAGGTATGAGGACAATGCAGAAACGCAGGCTCAACAAGGGGGGACGGGGATCTGAGATAACGTTTGAGTTGGACGGTAAACCCTGTGTTGCGTATGAGGGTGAAACCATCGCTGCTGCTATGCTGGCTGCTGGAATACGATCCTTTCGCTTGAGCCCCAAACTGCATCAGCCCCGCAGTTTGTTCTGCGGCATGGGGGTGTGTTTTGATTGTTTGGTGACCGTCAACGGTGTGCCCAATGTTCGGTCGTGCATGATGGGTGTGGAGGCAGGGATGAGAGTTGACACCGGCGTCAGCGTCGGAAAAGGGGGCGAAAATGAGAAGAGTTGAGATTGTCGTAGTAGGGGCTGGCCCCGCCGGGTTGTCTGCTGCAATCGCAGCTGCGGAGGCTGGTGCGGAAGTCCTCGTCATTGATGAAAACAGACAACTTGGAGGCCAGATCTATCAACAGCCGCCAGAACAATTTTCTCCAAGCCCCGGGAAACACTCGCCGGACGATGATCTGATAAAAGCCAAGAAATTGCTGGATCACGCCCGATCTCTTCCCATAGAATTCCTGACAGATGCAACGGTGTGGGGGATCTTCGACGGACGACACCTGGCCGTGATGGTTGCGGACAAAGGACAAGACATTTGGGCAGAGAGGCTTGTCCTGGCACCGGAGGCTTATGAAAGGCCCGTTCCTTTTCCCGGATGGACACTGCCCGGAGTCATGGGAGGTGTTGCCGTCCAAAGGATGGTGAACCAACAGTGGGTCATGCCAGGTCAGCGGTTTTTGTTCGTAGGTGCGGGACCCCTTCAACTGGCCGTTGCTGCACAGGTTCTTAAAAACGGTATTGATGTTGTTGGGATCGCTGATGCGGCCCCCTCGTCCCTTTCTTGGCGACATCTTTATCAGATGTGGGGAGCATGGGATATATTATGGCAAGGAGCGAAGTATTCATGGAACATGATGAAAAGGCGAGTCCCACTGATTCGCTCCCATGCTGTTCTGAGGGCCGAAGGTGACGGCCAGGTGGAACGGGCGGTCACCGTTGACGTGGATGGCAACTGGCACCCTATTCCGGGAACCGAACGGACATGGGAAGTCGATACCCTCTGTGTCAGTTATGGATTCATTTCGTCGATTGAATTGGCCGGGTTGGCGGGATGCAAGATCCACTACGTGCCTGAGTGGGACTCCTGGGTCCCTGAACACGACAACGACATGAGGACTTCGGTGCCGGGCATCTTTGTCGCCGGCGACGGGGCCGGAGTTGGGGGTGGGATTGTCGCTGCCGATGAAGGAAGGATCGCCGGTGCAAACGCAGCCTTGGAGTTAGGACATGGATCGAACAAACCGACTCACCCTGCGAGCTCATCATACCGGCGGCTCAGGGTCCTCAGCAGATTCCGGGCCGTGCTTGATGGTATCTGGCAGTTCAGACCAGGGCTATACGATATCATCGATGGCGACACCCTGGTCTGCCGGTGCGAAGAAATCACCTATAAGCGGGTGAAGGAAGCCATTGCAGACGGGGCTGAGGATCTCAATCAAGTAAGATCCTGGACCCAGGCGGGTATGGGCCTTTGCCAGGGACGATACTGTCAAACCCATCTTGCCTATCTACTTGCCGCCGCGAAGGGCAGACCGGTTGAAATGGCGGGAACATATACGGCTCGTCCGCCGGTGAAACCGGTACCGATTGATGTCTTCACCTACGAGGGGGACTGAGGGGTAAACTTGGTTGCCAGAGCTGGTGCACCCGCGGTGGCCTATAAGCTCTCTCGCCTCCCTTCTATGTTTCACTCGTGTCTTTTCGTGGTTTGAGTAGCCAGAACAAAGCAATAGCGGTGGCGATGGTTATCGCAACGAGTGCCACCGAGATTGGCTTTGTGAAAAAGGCCTGTGGCGCGTCTATCAGAAGAGCATTACGCATGCTGTCCTCCATAATTGGTGACAGCACGAGCCCCATCATTAGAGGTATTTTTGAAAAGCCATATTTTTCTCCGAAAAACGCTAGCACTGCCGTTAATAGCATTACCAAGACATCGTTCATGCTGTTGTTTATTGAATATGCCCCTATTATGCACAGTAAGATAACAACGGGCCAGATATACATTTTAGGAGTCTCGATTGCTTTGACCCAACCTTTCATTGTGGTCCAGGCGATGACGAACGTGGCAAAACCTGAAATCATAATCGATAAAAAGACATTTTGCAGGTACTCAGGATGCTTGACCAGAAGTAAAGGACCGGCACTCACCCCGTGAAGGATAAAAGCACCCAGTAAAACGACCATGGCCATTTCTCCAGGAACACCCAATACCATTGTCGTTAGAATATCTCCTGGGTGAGTAGCATTGTTTGCGGTCTCGGCGATCATTATTCCCTCGTAGCTTCCTTTACCATACTCATGTCCGTGCTTAGACACTTTCTTAAAAAAGCCATACGCGATGAGGGTAGCAACCAGAGACCCGGCGCCAGGGACAATTCCTATTATGAATCCTATGAGGGACGTAACAAGTATTACTACCCATATCCAGGCCGATAACAGTCCCGCAAAGCCGGATAACTTGAAAGATTTTTGTTTAACTATGGTTACGAGACTCTTTTCCTCAAATATACTCTGTAACACGATGGCCACGCCAAAAATGCCCAGAATCGCCGGAATTAAATTCACGCCCAAAAGGAGATACTCGCTGCCAAATGTAAGTCGTGGAAAGCCATATTTAGGATCTATTCCTATAGTGGCCAAAATAACCCCAACGACCCCGGCTATGGTGTTTTTCGCTACGTTTCCAGGGGATATGGCAATGGACATTACGAAGGCCCACAACCCCACGCTAAACATTTCATGGGGTCCAAATTTCAGTGCGAAATCGACAAACTTGGGCCCCACGAGTATTAGTATCGTACAACCCACTATGTTGCCGATCTCAGAAGCTATTGCGGAGGCACCGAGTGCTAAGCCGGCCTGGCCCTTTTGGACCATCGGATACCCGTCAAAGCAGGTAACTACGTTACCACCTGTCCCAGGTATGCCCAGCAGGCACGCTGAAATGCTACCCCCGTAGATCGCCGATGTATATATACTCATAATCAGTACCAAGGAGTTATGCATCGACATCCCGTACGTAAATGGTAGAGCAATAACCATGGCGAAAGCGGATCCTACGCCTGGCAAAGCTCCAATAATGAGACCCCATGCTGTCCCAATTAGCATATACACCCAGGCGTCCAAAGAACCAAAAACTGTTACAAAGGTTTCAAACATTTTGCTTAATCTCCCTTTTTTATTGTTTTTCTACTCTAGAGCTGCCCCGGGAGCGGTATTTTGAAAGCAAGCGTATAGCAATAGTAGACAACCAACGTGACAATTACAGCAGTAATCGCGGATAGGATGAGATCTCGTTTGCTGGTACCACCGAAACGTACCATAAGAGCAAACTCAAAAACAATAGTGGTAATGACAAATCCTGCCATCCTCACAATGAATATGTATAATAAGATAAGCGACACTACCCATAAGCATCTAATTGTTCCTACGTCGTGTATATCTATCTTGTAACTGGGAAGGGGTTGTCGTTTGAAAGTTTCAAAGGCCATTAAACCCAGGACGCCCGCAACCCAAATAGCAGACATGATGAGCGGCCATCCCCCAGCCCCTAGTGGTTCCATTCTTTTCGTAGTTGCCCACAATTTCAGTGATTCGACAAAAAACACTCCTCCCATGAAAAGCAAGAAGATATATGCCCAATCAAATCGAAGCCACCTAAGACTACTTTTAGCAATTTGTCTCATCTCTATTGATCCTCCATTTCTATTGATACTCATTTAAGAGAAGAGTAGCCGACATCCCTACCCGAAAGTGGGGATCCCCCGGGGGGATCCCCACTACATCCTAAATCTTACCGGTTTTCTTAAGATATTCACCTATCTTCCAGTAGAAGTTTATTGTCTCCGGCATTTCCTCAGGCGGCTGATAGAACATACCGATCCGTCCAATTTTGTTGAGTGCATCCAAATACTCGGGATCCTGATATGCGTCACGATATGCCTTCACAAGTGTTCCCACTATATCCTTCGGAGTGTCCGGATGTACAGCAAGGCCGTGGAAAGTCCCAGAAGTTATATCGTAGCCAAGTTCACGAAAAGTCGGAATATTTGGTTCAACTGACAACCTCTTCTTGCCGGATAAAGCCAGCAATCGGAGCCTTTTGCTCAGCTCCACACTCTCGCCTAGATATGGCTGCCACATTCCGTAGACTTGGACGGCAAGGTCCATTCTGCCGGCTATGAGTTCTATCCATTGAGCGGCAGCTGATCCCAGCGGAACCAACTTGAAATCAAGGCCCGTCAGATCTCTCATCATGTAGGCTATCGTGGCTTCTGTTCCAGTAGCCGAAGCGACAGATACTTTTACTTCTCCGGGTCTTGCTTTACAATCAGCGACGAAATCTTGGAAAGTCTTGTACTTGGAATCTGCTCTAGCGCCAAGAAAGGTGCCTTGGTATACCCCACAACCTAACAGCGTCACTTCTGAACTCGACCTCATATCTGGTCCAGCCATCCCCGTGGCACGAGCTATTACGGTCGCACCTTCTATATGGGAGACAGTATATCCATCCGGTGGGACATTTTTCATTACGTTCTGCATCTGGACCAATCCGGAAGCGCCAGGCTGGTTGGTGACCACTATAGGTACAGGTAGCTGTTTTCCAATAAATATAGCTGTGGTTCTCAACCATGAATCGCTGCCCCCACCGGCTGCATAGGTACATACAAAAGTGATCGGCCTTGTGGGATATTTTGTTGTTGTGGTTTGTGCTAAAGCCGTCCGACTTACCAAGCCGAACAGAACCATGACAAGGATGCCACTGATAAGACAGAATAAGACTCGCCCCATTTCCCTACGTTTCTTTTTCATTTTTACACCTCCTAAATCTTACCGGCTTTCTTAAGATCTTCACCTAACTTCCAGTTGTACTTTATTATCTCCAGCATTTCATCAGGCGACTGATAGAACATACCGTACCGTCCAATTGTTTTGAGCGTATCCAAATACTCAGGATCCTGAAATACGTCGCGAAATGCATTCACAAGTGTTCCCACTATATCCTTTGGAGTGTCCGGACGTACACCAAAGCCGTGGAAAGTCCCAAGAGTTATATCGTAACCAAGTTCACGAAAAGTCGGAATATCTGGTTGAGCTACATGCCTCTTCTTGCCGGACATGGCCAGCAATCGGAGCCTCTTGCTCATCTCTACACTCTCCTCTAGATATGGCTGCCACATTGAGTAGTCAGCGAGGGCAAGGTCAATTCTGCCGGCTATGAGTTCTACCCATTGCGGGGCAGCACCTCCTAGCGGAACCAACTTGAAATCAAGGCCCATCAGATCTCTCATCTGGTGGGCTATTGTGGCGACTGATCCAGTAACCGCACCGAGAGACACTTTTACTTCTCCGGGTCTTGCTTTACAATCAGCGACGAAATCTTGGAAAGTCTTATACTTGGAATCTGCTCTAGCGCCAAAAAAGAAGCATTCGAGTGCCCCACAACCTAACAGCGTCACTTCTGAACTCGACCTCATATCTGGTCCAGCCATCCCCTTGGCACGAGATAGTACGGTCGAAGCTTCTATATGAGAGAGAGTATATCCATCCGGTGGGACATTTTTCATTATGTTCTGCATCTGGACCAATCCGTCAGCGCCAGGCTGGCTGGTGGCCACTGTAGACACATTTAGCTGTTTTTGAAGAAACTTAGCTGTGGTTCTCACCCATGTATCGGCGCCCCCACCGGCTGCAAAGCCACATACAAAAGTGATCGGCCTTGAGGGATATTTTGTTTGTGCCAAAGCCGTCTGACTTGCCAAGGCTAACAGAACCATGACAAGGATGCCACTGATAAGACAGAATAAAACTCGCCTCATTTCCCGACGTTTCTTTTTCATCTTCGCACCTCCTTAGCCAATTTAAGAGTCTGAATGCCATTTCCTGACGTTTCTTTTATATCTTTACACCTCCTTCCTTAGCCAATTTAAGAGTCTGAATGCCATTTATCAGGGCACTTTCATGGGTCGCTTTCAATCGATCAACCCAAAAAGTCTCCTGCTTTGACACATCCTTGACCTCTTACGCCATCCTGTACTATTCTGATACAACTCTTATGTCGAACTGAGACAATCCTTATTCAACTTCGCTACATTTTAAAGCATTCATTCGCGGCAGATTTCTACCATTCCTATGTCAGCATTTACCTTCACAAAGTCTCCGCTTCTTATTGCCTTAGTAGGATCCTGGTCCAACTTATGGATTGTTGGTATCTTGCCCAGAACCGACCCAACTGCAATGATGGGTCCGGTCTCAACATTGATTATCGCAGCGGGCGCGGTACCTTGAATGCTCATATCATAGAGTTTGAGTGCGCCTTCAGATGATCCCTTTCCTCGAGGGAACACCAAGATTTTCCCTGTGACACATTTCCCTTCTAACTCGTGCCCCTTCTCCTTCACGATCCCGCTTGCCGAGTCAACACCTCCCATGAAGGAAATCTGTTGAATTGTCACCAGGGCCTCGCCCTCAGCCGCCCCTCCGACAACTCGTTTTCCTATCAACCTGATAGTCGTCATCATGATGGTTCACTCCATTGTCCCTCGATCGCAGACCGAACAACCTGCCTCAAAGAGCCTGCAAATACATTCATATCGTTCTTTTCAGATCCATACTTCGCAGCTTTTATTGAATTAGTTGCCATGTTTTCACATCCCATCAGTTTTGTAGGCGCCGCGACTGTGCAGGTATCAGCAAGAACGTGAGCTCCCGACTTTTCGATCCTCTCAACGATCCCCATTCTCTCCGCCACACATTTCACTGCGAATGATGTGCATATCCAAACGTTTACGTTCGTGTTTACTTTCCTGCCTGCGAGCAGGTCCGCAACCTCCTTCAGTTCTGCCAAGGAGGCGTGAGGGCAACCGATCATCACATGATCAATTTTTCTGTCCCCCTTCTTGGAAAACTGCTCGAATACTTTTCTGAGATCGTCTTGACCCACATACAGCTTTTCTGATGGCTTATGACCTTGAAATGCTGTTTCCTGATCAGGCGCCTCTGGTGTGACGCCGACAACGTGGAATAATCCAACATCGCCGGAAGTTGCCAATGAAGCTCCCAGACTCTTTAGATTGTCTGTGTTAGGGATCGTCTTCTTAAACACAAAAACTGGAACATGGGATCCAACTTTCGAACCCACACAAAATCCAAGAGCGCTATATCCTGATGACTCTTTGATATCACACGTAACTTCCACAAGAACCGATCCCGCCCTATTCTCCTTGATATGGTATCCATAGAGAGGCGTTTTCCCAGTGAGAGCTGAGCTGATAGCTGTTGGATTGCTTTCCCTGTTAGTCCACGCTCCGAGGACGGAATTTGCAAATATCAGCGATGAACTCTCAGACCACGCAACGTGCTCTCTACACATAGGCACACAGCCACTGTAGTAGGGAGTACATGTGTGAGTCGGAATGATTCCCATGCCTTCATAAATTTTCAGAATTCTTTCTTGGTTGTGTGCAAAGTCGGCAGGGAAGTCCAATTCTAACCATCTAGCGCAATCTATGCACATGATATTAGACGATGTTGGCACGACAAACTTATTGCCAGAACATGCAAATTCCTCAGCAAGCCTTAATGCTGTTTCACCGGCGCTTCTATAACTTATACCTGAAATATGAACGCTTTTAACATCGATCAGTTTCGGAGCATCGTAGATCTCGCCTATCGCCACTAAGATATCCATGGCTTTCTTTAACGATGGACCAAGTTCACCGTTGTACATTCTCTCTTCTGTTTCGGTCAGGTGCATCACATTCCTTCCAGCCACACTCTATTTGAAGCATTCGGCACTGTTATGAGAGTACACCGACACTTTGCAGAATCTGAATAAGCCGCTTGTTATCTTCCCGGCTTAATGGATGAACCGGTTTTCTCGGAATACCTGCAGGGCGACCCAGCGCATTTAATGAAGCTTTAAGTGCTGCTGGCCATGTCCCGATACCCATAAGGGCCCGATATATCCTTGTCACTTTAAAGTGCAGCTTTATTGCCTCCTTTACTTTACCTGCGACCGCCAATTCATATAATCTATAACCATCTTTCCTCAGAAGTTCCATCGGTCCAGAGCTGATAAATCCCTTTGCACCTAATAATAACCCTGGAAAAATCAATGTTGAAGGACCGACAAAAATGTTTAAGTCTTTTCCAGCGAGCTCAATCTTTACGGTCAACTCACCCAAATCTCGTGTTGATTCCTTTATTGCCGCAATATTTTCATGTTTTGCCAGTTTTGAAAGAACTTCTGCGCTCAGATTAATCTGGTTTCGTCGTGGGTTATTATATAGCATGACTGGCACAGGTGATTTGTCAGCAATATGCTCAAACCGATTGATAAGCTCTGAATCTGTGGCAGTCGTAACAATGTAAGGGGGTTCTACCATGATGCCTTGGGCTCCTGCTTCAACTACTGATTCTGCAATGTCTATGACATCTTCTGATCGCCTTGCTTCAACGCCACAAAGAACAGGTACACGCCCATTTGCCGTTTCAACAGCTAGAG
>Ga0315274_10007871_pt1 | contig 15401 bp, 16 predicted proteins | sample YL17G02_20_MG_FD_203700 | JGI IMG/M metagenome (GOLD analysis project Ga0315274, IMG submission 203700) | Sediment microbial communities from Yellowstone Lake, YNP, Wyoming, USA - YL17G02_20 | ecosystem: Environmental > Aquatic > Freshwater > Lake > Sediment | place: USA: Wyoming | collected... | reverse complement strand
TGAGCTCTGGTAGGCGATAACGCCACCACTACGGATGGGTCGACGTGCGGCGCCGGCGTGGAACTGACGTACCAAGCGGTAGATCAGGCGGCTGACTTCGGCGAACAGCTCGGGGTGGGAGCGGGAGGGGGGGGCGCAGCATCTTGGGCACGGTGAAGGTCAACACCCGATGGGGGAGCCTCAAGAGCAGACGGTGGCTGAGAAACTCTGCGAACAAGAGCGTACGCTTCTGCGAATACGACGGTCAGAGATGGAAGCCCCGGCAGGCGAAGGGGCGAAAGAGCTCGCTGCGGCACTCGGGGCTCTCGCCGTCCGCTGCGCGGCCGAAAATGTCGCCAGGAGCGACCGCGCTGCCGCCCGAGGGGCAGTCGCCGCAACGGATGAAAGCCTTGGAGACCTTGGTGATACGCGCCAGGCGGAATCGGCCGTAGTGACAGGCATAGCGAGAGGGGTAGCTCTTTGCAAAGGCTGCGTAGTGGCGGCGAAAGATCGCCTGCAGCACGTTGGGTTGGCGGGGTTGGTAGGCGGAGGATGTCTGCGATGCGCGGAGTGCGGGATGGGAGTCGCCACATATCAAGATAATGGGCTGGAAGATGCTGTTGCTTATTGAAAATGAGACATGGCGTGCTCCCTGGACCCACTACTACTGCGCGTGGGCAAGCCGGGCATCCGCGTCACGGTGCAAATGGGCATCAGCAACCTCTTCCTCTTCGCGGACATGTCTGGCACGGTGACCTCCGGCACGGTCAACGACCCGGTCCGCTACACGAACCTCGCCGCGCAGTGGGACCTCGCCGTCTCCGCTTTCGAGCTCGTCGTGACCGGCTACACCGGCTTCGGTATCCAGAGCCAGGCGGGCTTCGACGTGTACGGTGAGATCGCCGCCGGCGTTCCGATCGGCAGCGCGTCCTTCACCTGGGCCTCGTCCCAGGGACTCCAGAGAACCTTCGGGGACTTGAGCTACTGGAGCGTTGCAGGGGAGTTCTATTACAACGACTCAGGAACTTCTGACACCGCCGGCTACCCCGCCCTGGCTGCGGCGCAAAAGTTCACCCCCTTCTACGTCGGCAAGGTGTTTTCCTACGCGGCCCTTGCACGGACGCACCCGCTCATCGACGGCGTGAGCGCGACCATCGCCGGGTTGGTGGATGTTTCTGACCTGTCGTTTCTCAGCCGGCTGTCGACGTCGATAAACGTCCCCAGAGTCCCGCCGTTCACGTTCAGCCTCAGCTGGGCGGGCGGGGGCGCGAACAAAGCCTTCACGTACATCACCGGCAACAATTCCCTCACCGCTGACCTGCAGGTGCGGGTGGAGTTCTGATGAAACGCGGCATAGCACTCCTGGCATTCTCTCTGGCGGCGTTCGGCGCACACGCGCAGAACGAAACCCCGCGACGCTTCCCAACGGTGAGCGGGCAGGACCTCAACGGCCGTCCTGTCAACCTTCCAAGCGATTTTCTCGGCCCCGCGAGCCTGGTGTTCATCCCCTTCGAGATGAAACAGCAGGGCGACGTCGACTCGTGGTACGCGTTCGTGCAAAAGCTGAAGTTCGACAACCCGTCAATGGCAGCGTGGGAGCTCCCACCATCTCGCGGTCCTATCTCCTCATGCGCTTCATCATCGACAACGGCATGAGGTCGGGGATCAAGGATACGGCTGCCCGCGCCTCGACGATCACACTGTACATCGACGTGCAGGAGTTCACGCGCGCCCTGGGGCTGCAGGACACGCAGCAGATCGCGGTTGTCGTGGCGACCCCAGCCGGAGAGATCCTCGCCCGGGTGATGGGCCGCTACTCGGAGACAGGAGCGGCGGAGATTTCGCGCGCGCTGAACGCCGTTCGCTGAGCCTGCTTCAGCGCGGGGGCAAGATCACGATCCTGGAAAACTGAGCAGGACGCAGCAACAAACCGGATTCTGTCATGCGCCGCTCCCGAGCTCGGCGTAGCGGAAGTAGTCGAAGTATGCCGGCTTCCGCCGGCCGCTCATGTCCTGACAGCACAGCCCGACGAAAGCACCCGCGAAGGACCGGTCATACTCGTCGGAGATTCTCGTCTGGTCGAGAGGTGGGCCCACGGGCAGCAAGTCCCCGTCTTTGGCCGCACAGAAGAACTGCAGGTGTGCTCCCCGGACTTCAGCACGAAGCCGGCATGGCCCCGGGGACACCGCCACCCGATGCTCCCGCAGCTCGTCCAACGCCATGCGGTCGGAAAGCATGATCCCCACGCTCAGCGACCCGAGGCTTTCCGATCGGTACAGCCGCAGGTAGTACCAGGTCTCGATGCCCTGCATGACGACCAGGCCCGCCATCTGCTGGAACCTCTCCGGAGCGAAGTCCAGCAGCGTCTCAGCCTCCCACGCGAAGTGCTCGATGCGGCGCGCGATCACGCTCTGCTCGTGCAAGGAGTGCAGCGATTCCCTTCCGGTGAGTCGCAGCCACCCCGGGCGCTCCGAGAGACTGGCCCAGGAATCGCTGAACGGTACCCGCAGGCTCGCGTACCATGCGGGAAGCTCCGGGGAGTCGAACTCATCGCGAAGCGGCCGGGGAGGAAAGACGTGCGGCTGAACGCCGAGGGGTTCCGCCACCAGCTCGCGCGGCCTGCGCTCGGGGTCCTCCACGCGCAGCCACCCGGCGGCAGTCCACGAGCAGCGCTGCAGGAATGTCTCCCTCCCCAGGACGCACCGTCGGGACGGAAGCAGCGGCCGGGCGCCGAGGTGCGCCATGTACCACTCCCCTGCCTCGGTTTGAACGATGGACGCGTGGCCGGGTTTCTGGATGGCGATTTCCGGGTTGAAGAGGTGCGGCTTCAGAAAGTCGTCGTCACCCCTGCCTTCGAACGGCTGTGCCAGAGAGGTGAGAATCGGGTTGGAGGGATCGGGCTCGTAGGGGCCCCAGGGCGAGCGGGACCGGGCCACCGTAACGGAGTGCCCGTACCCGGTGCCGCCTTCGGCGGCGATGAGGTAGTACCAGCCCCCGACGTGGTACAGGTTCGGACCCTCCAGGCAGCCGAGGCTCGAGCCCCCCCGGTAGATCCTGCGGGGTTGCCCGACAAGCGAGCGCTTCTTGCGCGAATACTCCTGCAGCACGATGTCCCCCGGGTGGGTGTACCCCTTGCGGAAATCCCATTCCAGGTTGGCAACGTACGCCCGGCCGTCGTCGTCGATGAGGAGGGAAGGATCGAACCCGCTGGCGTTGAGCGCTACCGGGTCCGACCACGGTCCCTCGATGGCGGGGGCGGTGATCAGCCGGTTGTGCAGGTCGAAGAATCGCGAGGCGATGTTCTTCACGTCGGTGTACAGCAGCGTGAAGAGCCCCGCCTGGTGGTCGAACCGGAGACAGGGGGCCCAGACGCCGCACGAGCTCCCGTCACCCCGAAGGTCCAGCTGGGACGGCCGCGTGAGTGCGTGCGTCAGCAGACGCCAGTGAGAGAGGTCCCGCGAGTGGTGGATGGCGACGCCGGGATGCCAGGCGAACGTGGAGGTGGCCAGGTAGTAATCGGCACCGACCTGTAAAAACGAAGGGTCCGCGTTGAAACCGGGAAGGACGGGGTTCCTGATCATACGATTCCCGGCCGACCTAGCGGCCGAGAAGCCGGCCCTTGGCTTCGAGGTAGGCCAGGAAATTGCCGTAGCTGACGTTGGGCGGCACGAGATGGTCGAGGTGCGGCACGTATCCCCCCTGGTCCAGGAGCGGCTTGATGCGCTCCATCTCCCTGGCGATCTCCGTGCCGCCAGCGGCGATCGCCTCCTTGTTGATCCCCCCCTTGAGCAGGAGCTTCTTTCCGTACTTCCTCCTCCACGCGAGGGGATCGACGCCCGCCATCACCTCGAGGGGAAACATGATGTTCACCCCTGCGTCCAGCCAGAGCGGCACCAGCACGCCGGGATCACCGTCGCAGTCCACAATGGAAAGGGTGCATCCCCTTTTCCGTGCCTCGTCCATCACGCGCGCATAGGCCGGGAGGAAGAACCTGCGGAACTGCTCGGGGCTGACGAACGGACCGTTCTTGGAGGCCATATCCTCCCACCAGCTCAGGTAGTCCAGGGGGATGTCGGCGGGAAGCTTACGAATCTGCTCCACGCAGAGGTCTGCCCAGGTTTCGACCATGGCCTCCACGAGCGCGGGATCGTCGTAGAAGCAGAGGGAGAGGTTCTCGAAGCCCATCCAGTTGCGCAGCTGGCCGTAGAACCCAGCCATGCCGGCGCTGATCATCTTCCCATCGGCAAGGGCCGCCCGCAGGCGCGCGATCTGCGACTCGGGGAACCTTCGGGTCGGGTCAGCGGTGCGATAGCGCGCGCTGAGATCTTTCCAGTCCGCCCTGTTCTTTACCGGGAAGGAGATGAAGTGCGGGATGGAGCTTTCCTCGACGTCGGTGAAGTAGCGCTCCGCGACGACACCGCCCTGGTCCCGGACGAGTGTCCTGTCATTCTCGCGGCTGATGATCACCTCGGGGAAGCTGGGATTCATGTGCACGCGCAGCGAGATTTCCTCGCCGGCGGTGTCGAACCCGAAATACTCATCCAGCTTCCTTTTGAACATGTCGCTGCTCTCCTTTTCGGAGAGCCGTTCGCGGTCCTGGTACCACCAGTCGTCGAGGCTTTTCGGCAGCCCCTCGTGCAGCCACCGGCGGATGGTCTGGGGCCAGTACCCGAACTCGACGTCGGGGGCCCGGTCGACGTGGGCGCCGACGAGGTACCGGTAGAATCGTTCCGTGACCTGTGCCCGCGCCATCGCAGTCCTACGAGGGTGAGTTCGCATCCGCTGCCGGGAAGCCATTGTCCCGTGCAGCCTGCGAATACCATCGGCCCGAATCCTTCAGCACCCTCTTCTGTGTCCCAAAGTCGACCCATGTCATGCCGAAACGCTTTGTAAAACCGAAGCCCCACTCGAAATTGTCCATGAACGACCACAGGAAATACCCGCGGACGTCTGCGCCGTCCGTGGCGGCTTGCCGCACCGCGGCGGCATGTCGTGCAATGTAGCGCAGCCGGACGGGGTCGTGCACGGCGCCGTCGGGTCCCGGGGCATCGGGCTGCGAGGTTCCATTCTCGGTGACATACATGAAGCCGGGACGATACTCGCGGGCAACCCGCAGCAGCACCCGGTACAGGCCCTCGGGGGCGATCTCCCACTCCTCGAAATCGGCGCGCGGAACGAAGGGCCAGTGAACCTGCCGGACTGCAAAAACGCTCCTGCCCGCGGTCCCCCGGCCCGCCGGGTCGTTCGCGATGATCCTCCGCGTGTAGTAGTTGACGCCCAGGAAATCGGTGGGCGTCGCGATGATCTTCATGTCGTCAGCTCCGACAGCGGGCGCATCAGCGCCGTACCAGGCGAGCATGTCCTCGGGGTAGCTGCCCCGAAACACGGGGTCCAGAAACCAGCGGTTGAAAGCGCCGTCGTGACGGCGTGCCGCGGCCACGTCCGCCTCCCCCGGGGAAGCGGGCTCGACCCACTCGAGGTTGTGCACGATCCCCACGCGCGCCCCCGCGGAGGCTGCGCGGATGGCGGGCACGGCGAGGCCATGGGAGAGCAGGAGGCCGTGCGCCGTGGCAAGCGCCATGCGGAGATTCTTCACGCCCGGCGCATGATCGCCGAACAGGTGTCCGACGAACGCGAACACCCAGGGCTCGTTGTGCGTCATCCAGTCCCTCACCCTGTCGCCTAGGCGCCGCGCTACGACGTCCGCGTAGCGGACGTAGGCGTCCACTGTTCCGCGGTGTGCCCAGCCGCCCGCCTCGTGCAGCGCCTGGGGAAGGTCCCAGTGAAACAGCGTGGCAAAGGGACGGATCCCCCGCGTCAGCATGCCGTCCACCAGCCGCTCGTAGAAATCGAGCCCTTTCGGGTTGACCGCCCCAGTGCCGTCCGGGATCACCCGGGGCCAGGAAATGGAGAAACGGTAGGCTCGCATGCCCAGGTCCTTCATCATGTCGAGGTCAGCGGGATACCGATGGTAATGATCGCAGGCCACCCGGCCGTCCGCTCCGTCAGCGATCTTTCCCGGCGTTGCGGCAAAGCGGTCCCAGACCGATTCGCCCTTCCCGTCCTCCGCGGCCGCCCCCTCGATCTGGTAGGCGGACGTGGCTGTCCCCCAGATGAATCCCGGAGGGAATTCGAGGAAATCCTTCTGTTGCGCCATGTTCATCCCTTCAACGCGCCAGCGGTGACACCGGCCAGGATTTGCTTGGAGAAGAAGAAGTACAGCACGAGGGGAACCGCTGCAACAAGCGTCATGCAGGCGAACTGGATGGCGTAATCGGAGCGGTACGCTCCCTGGAACTTGATGATCGAGAAGGGCAGCGTCCGCAGCTCGTCGGTGGCCAGGTACGTGTATGCCATGATGAACTCGTTCCAGTTGTTGAGGAAGGTCATCAGGCAGACGGTGACGATGGCGGGGCCGGTCATGGGGGCCACGACGCTCCAGAATATTCGCGGCCAGGAAGCCCCGTCGATGAAGGCGGACTCCTCCATGGAGCGCGGCAAGGTGCGCAGCTGCCCCATGAACACGAGGGTGTTGAAGCTGAGCGTGAAGGCGATATAGGGAATGATGAGCGCCAGGTGCGTGTCGATCAGGCCGAAATAGTTGAACCAGAGAAAATTGGGAAGCAGGGTCGTGTGGATCGGCACGACCATGCCCATGGTGACCGTGGCCACGGCAACGGGGCGGAGCTTCCACTTCATGCGCGTGATGGAGTACGCCAAGCAGAAGGAAATGAGCGCCGAGACCGCCACGGAGCTCGCCACGACGATGGTGCTGTTCAGGAAATACCGGGGGATTTTCCCGTCCACCCAGGCTCGCACGTAGTTCCCCCACTGCGGAACCAGCGGCAGCTTCAACAGCTCGGGGCCGAAGAGGTCGCCGGACTTCAGCAGCGAATAGTCGAACACCCACAGCAGGGGAAAGAGCTGCAGGATCGCGATGATGACCAGGAACAGGTACAGGACGGACGTGCCGGCAACCCTACTGCGCATCGTCGTTGCTCCTGAGGATGCGCTGGACGACGAGCGTGAGTCCGACGGCGACAACGACGAATAGGACCGAGAGGGCGTTGCCGTATCCATAGGCGCTGGCGATGAAGGCCTTCTGGTACAGGTAGACGGAAACGAACTGGGTCAGCTGACCCGGCCCTCCTTCCGTGGAGAGGAATATTATCTCCATCTGCCGCAGTGACGAGATGACGTCGATCACGATGACCGCTGAGATCACGGGAAACATGAACGGGATGATGACGCGCAGGTGGGCCTGAAGCCAGCCTGCCCCGTCCACCCGTGCCGCCTCCTCGATCTCCGACGGCACCGTCATCAGCCCCGTGTAGTAGAACAGGAGAGCCCAGCCGAACCCCTGCCAGAGGATGATCCACAGCACCGCGCCGAGCGCCGTGTGGGGATTGGAGAGCCAGGAGATGGTGATGCTTTTCAGCCCGATGAGATGCAGGAATTTGTTCAGGATGCCGTAGGTGGGGTTGAAGATGTTGACCCACAGCTTGGTGATCACCACGAGGGAAAGGACCGCGGGAACGAAGTAGACCGTGCGGAGGAGCCGGGAGAAGCGCACCGGCAGGTGGGACAGGACCGCCGCGAGCGCGAAGGCCGCGGGATTCTGGATGAAGATCGTGACCAGCATCAGGATGAGGGCGTTCAGGAGCGCACGCCAGAAGACGGGGTCCGCCGTGAGGATCTCCCGGTAGTTCTCCAGGCCGATCATGTGGTACTTGCCGAATCCCGCCCAATCGGTGAGCCCGTAGTAGGCGCTGAAACCAATGGGCACCACGAGCGCGAACACCATGACCGCGAGCCCCGGCAGCACCAGCGCGCTGATCACTTTCCCGTTGCCGAATAAGGCTTTCACCGAAGGCTCCTCCAGTCTGCTCTCATGAAAATGCGGCGCCCCCGGAGAGGAGCGCCGCCGAAGAATCACGCGCGAGAGACGATTACCGCTGCTTCGAAGCCTTCTCTGCCGATGCGTCCAGCTTCTTGCAGAACTCCTCGGGTGTTACCAGTCCGGAGGACAGCTCGCGGATGAAGTTCTGGTGATCTTCCTTGAACTGCGGCGTCGAGAGGTCCAGGGTTCCTGAGCCGCTGGTCCGCTTGGCGTCCGCCAGGATCCTGAGCAGCTGTTTGGCAACCGGCGAATCGGACGGCCGTGGCTCCACCTTCTGCGCGGGGAACGTGGCCTGCTTCTCCCATGCGAGACCGGGGAAACGCTCCGCATAGTACTTCAGGTACTTCAGGTCGAGATCCTTGTACTTCGAGGCCGAGCTGATGACGTAGTTTCCGCCGTACCAGGCCAGCAGGTCGTCGATTTTGCCCTTGCCGTTCTTGAGCACCGGGAACTTGAAGGCGTCCACGTTGGCGCGGAATTCCTCGGAGAAGTTGGTGTCCGCGGCCAGGCCCATTTCCCACGAGCCCATCAGGTACATTGCGGCCTTGCCCTGGCCGAAGAGGTTGCGGGAGGCCCCGTAGTCGGAGACCATGAGGTCCTCCTGGAACAGCCCCGACTGCACGAACTTCAGGTACTGGCGGGCGCCTTCGACGAAGTCGGCGTCGGTGAACTTCGCCTTGCGGTCGAGGGCTGCCTGCGTGCGGGAGAAGTCGCCGTTCACGCGCTCGATGAAGACATCGTAGGTGAGGGACAGGGGCCACGCGTCCTTGCCGTCGGTGACCATCGGGATGATCCCCTGGGTCTTGAACTTCGGCGCGAGCGCCTCCAGGTCCTCGATGGTGGTCGGGATCGTGTTCACCCCCGCGTCCTTGAAGAGCTTCTTGTTGTAATAGATCACCCACATGTCGGCGGAGACGGGAATGCCGTAGAGCTTGCCGCCGTACATGTTGCTCTCTAGGGAGCCGGGCACGTAGCCGAACTTGGCGAAATCGGCCTTGTTCAGAGACATGACGAAGCCGCCGTCGACCAGGGGCTTCAGCAGCGTGGAGAAGCTCCAGTACTTGAAGACGTCCGGGAGCTGCTTGGCCGTGGCGTAGATCTTGATCTTCTGCTGGTACGGCTGGTCGGGGTAGCTTTCCGTGACGATCTCGACGCCGGGGTTTGCCTTCTTGAACTCGGCATTGATCTGTTCCACGACGGCGCCCCAGGTGGTGGTGCGGTCGGAAAGGTTGTCGCCCATTTTCAGCGTGATGCTCTGCGCCAAGAGGCCGCCGGCAACGCAGAGGGCGAGCATGATGACGATGAGTTTCTTCATCTTTCCTCCTTGGTTGGATGCGATATGTAAGGAAGTATCTCACGCTTCCGGCGCACCGTGAATGACGCGGATTCCGATTGTTTGACGAATTATCCGAAAAAGCGACATTTCTGCCGCGTTCACGCTTCTCCGGTGCCCCCCTCACGTGGCCAGGAGCTGGGGCTTTTCCCCGTGAGCTTTTTGAAGACCCTGCTGAAATGCTCGACGTTGGGGTAGCCGACACGCTCACCCACCTCGTAGACGCGCAGGCTCGTGGCCGCAAGCAGGCGTTTCGCCTCATCGATGCGCAGCCGCGCCAGGTGCTCGGTGAGAGTCTCCCCGGTCTCCCGCGCAAACTCCCAGCTGAGGTGATTCTTCGAGACCCCAGCCTTCCCGGCGATTTCGGCAAGAGAAAAGCCCGGATCGGCGTAATGCTCCCTGATGAAGCGCCTAGCCACCACGATGATTCTCGATTCCACCCCGCGCCCGTCCAGGAGCGCGCGATACGCGGAAGGCACTTCCTTGAGGCTGCCGCAGGATTTCCCCACGGCGAACTGCGTGCGAACGGACAGGTAGCGTTCCATATACTCCTTCGCGTCCGTGCAGAAGCCCTGGGCCGCATCAACGGCGTCAGGAGCGCTGGCAGTGCCGGCGAGGATCACCACCGCGTGGTCAGGCCGGATCGCCACGACCTCGCCCGTTCCCCGCTTTGCCAGCACCTGACCCAGGGACCGCTCCACCATTGAAGAGAAGCGCGCAAGCCCCTCCGCCTGGAAGCGTGCGGAGACCTCCTCGAAATCCCTGATCCAGAATGCGCAGAGGGTCAGAGGCGGCGCGAGGGTCACCCCGAGGCTCGCGAGGACATCACCGTAGCCGGCATCCCCGGGCCCTGCGAGGAGGTCGCGGAGGGTCTGGGCCCGCAGGAACTCGACCTGGGTGCGGTCGATGATCGAGGAGGTGCGCTCCCGCGACTCTTCTATCCCTGCCGCGGTCTTTTGCAGCAGCGCCAGGAGCGAATCGCCCTCCATCTCCGCCTTCAGCACGTAGTCCCTCGCCCCCAGGGTGAAGGCGGTTCGCACCAGGTGAAAATCGTCGTAGGCGGAGAGGACGATGACCGCGGGGGGCGCATCCCTGTGACCGCCCTCACCGGCGGCAATTCTACGGAGGCATTCGATGCCGTCCATGACCGGCATCGTGATATCAAGGAGCACCATGTCGATCTCCGGGTGCGCGGCCAGGACCGCGAGCGCCTCGCGGCCGTTCGATGCCTCGAAGCGAAGGGAGAAACCCTCCTCCTCCCAGCAGCGCAGGCTGGCAAGGGAGAGCCTCACGAAAGGCTCGTCGTCCACCAGCAGGACGCTATGCATCGCCGCCCTCCTTGCGCATGATCACGGGAAGGTGAAACCGGACCACCGTGTACTGTCCCGGCTCGCTTTCCACGAACAGCCCGAAGGGGTCGCCGAAATTGAGACGGATCCGCTGCATGACATTCGCGAGGCCGATGCGATGCAGGCTGCCTTCCCTGCCGGGGGAATCCGGCGGATGGTCAAACAGCGCAGCAATTTTCGCCGCGTCCATGCCGACGCCGTTGTCGCGGACCTCGAGCACCAGGCGCCGTTCCGGGCAGACGGCGATTCCCGGCTCGGGCAGAGGAGGCTCGGGAAGCCCGGGGGCCTCCTCCAGACGCGCCCGCAGGAGGATAGCCCCCCTGCGGCCGCTTGCGGAGATCCCGTGCAGGATGCCGTTCTCCACGATGGGCTGGAGAATCATCTTCAGCACGAGACAGGCGTACGTCCCCTCCTCAAGGCGATAGTCGACGTCGAAGCTCCCCCCGAAGCGCACCTTCATGATCCCGATGTAGCTCTCCAGGTTCCCCATCTCGTGCGCGAGGTCCGTGAACGGCCCGCTGCCGGAATAGCTGTCGGCAAGGATGCGCATGAGCGCCTGGGTCATGTCCCCGATGGCATCCGCCTTTGCCGCGCGGGCGATCAGGCGGATGGAGTTCAGGGTGTTGGAAATGAAGTGGGGGTTGATCTGGAAGCGCAGCGCCTCCATCTCCGCCTTCAAGCGCTGGCGGTCGCGCTCCTCCTTCTCCGCCGTCAGAGAGCGGATCTGGTCCATCATGCGGTTGAAGCTCTCGGTGAGGTCTGCCAGCTCCTCGATCCCGGCGCTGGGAACACGCACCGCGTAGTCGCCCCGCCCCGCCTGGTGCATGCTGCGCACCACGGCGCGAATGGGGTGCGCGATTCTGGAGGTGAAAATTCTCGCGTACAGGAAGAACAGGACGGTCAGCAGCGCGAGTGCGGGGTAAATGTACCACTGGTACGAAGTGATCTGCCCCATGATTGCCGACCTGTCGGCCAGGAGCACGATCGTCCACCCCGTGGATTCCATGCGCAGTGAGCTGGCCAGCCACGATCTTCTCCCCACCGTGACCTGGCGAAAGGACGCGGTTCCGTCATCAGGATCGGCCTTCGGCGGCACCAGCGCGGCATGATTCTCCGGCGCCGAGGCCGGCAGGCTTGAGAGAAGGATGCGGCCGTCGCGGCCGTAGATCACGACGTCGCTGGCCGTTTCGGACTCGGCTCGTGACGTGAGCCTGTCGAACAGCGGCACGCGAAACATCACCAGGATCGCGTCCAGGGACGTGTCGTACTCCTCCGGCGGCGGGGAGACCGCGACGGAAAGCATGAACTTCTCCCCGATGTTTCCCGCCACGCCGGTGAGGCTGTCGAGCAGGAACACCTTGCCCGGGTCAGCCTTCGCCTCGGCGTAAACCGAGCGGTCGATCCCGCCCACGGACCTGATGTTCGGGTAGTTGCTACTGGTATAGACGCCGCCGCGGCGCAGGTACAGGATCACGGCGCCAACGCGGTTGGAATAGGTGAAAAAGCTCACCAGCTTGTCGTCCAGGCTAGTTGAGACGCGGAGGCGCTCACCGCTCCCCGAGGCCTGCGCGTACCGATCGGCGAGAGCGCGCAGCTCGGTGTCGTGGTACAGGGCAGAGACGAGGATGGAAACCTCGTCCGCCTCGTTTCTGATGCTCTGTGCCACCTGGGTCACCACCGCTTCCGTCTGGCGGGACACCATGGAAAACAGCGCCGAAAGATACAGCCGCGAAAGGCCGACGGAAACAAGGAGCCCGGGCAGGAAGACGAGCAGGATGAATGCAAGGTTGAACCGCCGCCGGATGGAAACCACGCGGCGAGTATACCATGGAACCCGAAACCGGAGGATGAACCGCGCTTGACCTCGGACCGGGCCGCACGTACGATGCAGAGAAGGTGACTCCGTGACGCAGCTTTCGATTGCACTTGCAGATACGATCATGGCCCGCCACCCGGATCCACTGACCATTCCCTACAAGAGCTGGTGCTATATCCACGGATATGTTCTCACCGGGTTTGAGAAGCTCTTTGAGCTCACCGGGGCGCATCGGTTCTTCACCTACCTAAAGCAATATGTTGACGCCCACGTCACCCGTGACGGGGAGGTACCGGCATTCACGGGGGAGAGCCTGGACGACATGATGGCGGGGAGCGCCATCGTTGCCGTCTTTCAGAGGACAGGCGATCCCCGCTACCGCAAGGCCGCTGAGCGGATCCGCCGCTCCTTCGAGGAGTACCCCCGAAACTCCGACGGAGGTTTCTGGCACGCGCGCAATCTCCCGCACGAGATGTGGATCGACGGCGTGTTCATGGGCCAGATGTTCCTCACGCGCTACGGCGCGGTCATCGGGGATCGAGATGCCTGCTTCGACGAGGCAGTCCGGCAGATCGGGATCATGTCCGACCGCCTGGCCAAGGGCACATCGGGGTTGTACTTCCACGGCTATGACGAGGCCCGCGCGGTCTCGTGGGCTGACAAGAGCACGGGGCTGTCCTGCGACGTGTGGAGCGAAGGCCTCGGGTGGTACGCGCTTGTCCTGGCCGAGACGCTTGCCCTGATGAACCCCGAGGATGCGGGCCGGCGGAAGGTCCAGTCGATGCTGCGCGGGCTCGTCGAGGGGCTGGCCCGGGTCCAGGACCCGAAGACTGGATTGTGGTACCAGGTGGTCGACAAGGGCGATCAGGACGACAACTGGCATGACACATCCGGCAGCGCGATGTTCGTATATGCCATCCAACGCGCCGTGGAGCTCGGCTGCGTCGATGCGGCCCTCTATCGCCCCGTTGCGCAGAGGGGATACGCGGGAGTGAAGACCAAGGCCGAGATCGGCACGGACGGGCTGGTGGACATCCGTGACGCATGTGACGGCGTCGGCGTGCAGAACAGCTACGAGGACTACGTTCGGTACGAGAAAGTTCTCAATGCCAAGGAGGCCGTAGGCTCGGTTCTCTGGGCGTCGGTAATCATGGAAAAGCCGGGAAGACCCTCAGGGCTCTCTTCGGGCTGAGATCTGGTGGTGATGAAACGGGGAGGATGAGCGGCCTCAGCGCGGGGGCGGGATAGTGGCTGATGGGGTCACAGATCCGTCGAAGGTTCCGCGCTCCATGAACTAGGCCCGCGTGCCGTCCGGATCGAAGACGTTCGCAAGGCGGTGCCGGCATTTCCCGATGTTGTATTCCACCTTGCGCGGGAACTCCCGGGAGGGGCCTTCCATCCGCCTGCTCACCTCCTCCATCGCCGCGGGGACCGAGTGCACCTCCAGCCCGAAGTGATTGAGCACTCCATGCCTCTCGAGCGTCGGCGGCTCATCCCTGCTCCCGCGCCAGAACTCGGCGCATTCGAGGGTGTCGCGATAGAAGGCCATCGACTTCTCCATGGAGGAGACGTCGAACCCGATGTGCATGAGACAGTATGACAGGACGCCGGTTCCCGGGCTCTGCCCGGCCGCGCGCGCGCGAGCCAGCCTTCCGGCAGGCACTGGACGAACTCGACCGTGTGCCCGTCGGGATCCTTCACGTGGAAAGCCCGGTTCCCGATTGCTCCAAGGGAGGTCAAGCTCGAGAACGCGATGCCGCGGGATGCGAGGTTCGCCCTCATCGCCTCCGCATCCTCGACCTGCAAACCGAACTGGATGAGGCGATCGGTCTTCGGGGCACTCTGGGGCCTCAGCTCGATCCACTGCACGTCGTTGATCCTCACGAAGGCACGGCCGACGCTGCCGTCGTCATCCGTCAGGCGGAGCTGGTCCGCGTATCCGAGGATGTCGCGATAATATGCGAGTGCCTTCTCGACGTCGCTCGCCTGGAACGTCATGTGGGAAAGGCCGATGATTCCCGGGCGCCGCGGGTTCTGCTTCGTGTCACTCATTCCTTCTTCAACTCCTCGTCCTGTATTCCTGCGCTCGGAATCCCGTTCCCGTGGCGCCATCGTTGTCCAGCAGCGCCGGCACGAGCGCGCCGGGCAGCACCGTTTCGACCTCGAACTCGGCGCCGGGGCCCGCCATGTCCGTCTTCAGCCAGCCCGGATCAAGGTGATTGACCAGCACACCCGTTCCCCGCAACTCGAACGCAAGCTCCTGCGTGAACTTATTGACGGCCGCTTTCGACACGCTGGAGGGCGACAGCTGGGGTGTGTCCTTGATTCCCGAGGTCAGATTGACGATCCTGGCGTATCCCCGCGTTTTCATGCCCCTGGCGAAGGCCGTGCTCAGGAGCACCATGCTGAACAGGTTGACCTGGATGACCGCCTTCCACTCGTCGATGCCGGTATCCCAGATCTCCTTCCGCTTGCCCTGGATCGCGGCGTTGTTGTGCAGGATATCGATGCCGCCGTGCGCGTCGAGGACTATCCGGATCAGCCTCTCCACCGCGGCGACATCGGACAGGTCGCCCTCGACGGAATCGGTCCGCACGTCGAAACCTTCCAGGGCCGCGAGGGTGCCGCGGTTGTGCTCCTTCGAGCGCCCGTAGACGATGACGTTCGCGCCCTCCCGGGCCAATCCAATCGCGATCTGCCGGCCAATACCGCGCAAGGAACCCGTCGCGAGGCACAATCGTCCTGCCAATCGTCTCACCGATGGGTCTCCTGGTCTCAGATTTCCGGATTGCCGTACGTGTAGGAGACGAAAGCCACAGACCTGCCATCGGGGCTCCAGGAGGGGACGTTCATCGTCCTCTGGCCCCCCCCGTACAGGGGGCGAGCACCCGCACCTTCTTCATCGAGAGGACGCTCGAAGAGAAGGCGAGGAAGATCACGGGCCGCTGGTTCACCTGCCAGCCGCGCGGCGGAATCCTCGGCAGGCGCGCGTAGCGGCGGCCGCTCGACGACTGGTCATCGGCG
>Ga0315274_10007869_pt1 | contig 15402 bp, 14 predicted proteins | sample YL17G02_20_MG_FD_203700 | JGI IMG/M metagenome (GOLD analysis project Ga0315274, IMG submission 203700) | Sediment microbial communities from Yellowstone Lake, YNP, Wyoming, USA - YL17G02_20 | ecosystem: Environmental > Aquatic > Freshwater > Lake > Sediment | place: USA: Wyoming | collected... | reverse complement strand
GCGCGGCGGATCATCTCGGCGGTCTTCTCCCGGGCGTAGCCGTGGAACCTGAGGTCGCCGGTGTAGAGGACGGTGCCCTCAGTGGTGTGGATGAGCCAGCTCGTGGCCCCGGGGACGCTGTGGTCGACTTCGAGGGGTGTGACCTCGAGGTCGCCGATCCGGTACTTCTCCCCTTGTGTGGCCACGTGGACTGCTCGTGCGACCGATTCACCCTCTGCCTTGGTGTAACCCTCTCCGCGCTTCCTGGGGCGGAGCTCGAAGCTGGGACTGTAGACGAGGTAATCGTCGAAGCTGGATTGGCTGGTCCGCTGTATGGCTGTGAGGAGGGCGTGGGTGCCGGGGGTCATGTGGAGTTCTACTTCTCGTCGGAGATGGTTGACGTAGGCGACGTGGTCCATGTGGGCGTGGCTGACGAGGACGGCGTCTACTCCTCGTTCCTCGGGTGGCCGGCCCATATGGCGGAGGTAGTCCTCGCGATAGATGCCGGGTATCTCGGGGAGGAGACCTGTGGCGAAGAAGTCTCCCAGGCCGTTGCATTTTCTGGGGCCGAGGAACTCGCTGAAGTAGAGGCCGCTCTGCTTGAAGCTCATGCCGAAGTCGAGGAGGACCCGGGTGTCCCGGTCCTCTAGCAGGATCTTGTTGCCGCCTATCTCATCTACGCCGCCGTAGAAAGTTAAAGATGCCATTCTTCTTCCGACCCACATCTTATGAGTCCGCCCGTCGGGATTTTATTACTTTAGCTACCACAAGTTTAGCTTTAAATTTAGTAAGAATCTTTTTATGGAGTTCGCATATAAGTAATTATATGAAATTTTCTCGCACGCCAAGAACAGAGGTGAACTACAATGGATATAAATCAAGCAATAGAAAGAATTGTTAAATTCAGTGAGAGGGACATAGGACCTACTGAAGAGAACGTAAAACAGAAAGTCATGGTTCCGCTACTTGAATTGCTGGGCCACAAAAGAGAGAATTTAGAATTTGAATACCGCACCCGAAGAGGGGGAAAAATAGACATTTTCATTAAAAATGTCCCTCCCGATTGTAAGATAATTATAGACACCAAGAATTATAATGGGAATCTGAACGACTATATAGACCAGATAAAAGAATACACCTTTGATGAAGCGGCACTACTTACGGTAATCGCAAATGGCACAGAAATTAGAATCTATAGCCCACTTCGAGGGGTCGCATTTGAAAGGTCATTGTTATATTCTTTTAAAAGGCAAGACCTTAGCAAAGAATTGGTTTGGAATAAACTTTCATACCTTTTACATAATGATAACTTACAGAATAGGAACGTACTTAAAAAGATAGAAGAGCGAGAACGAGAAATAAAAGATGCTATGGTAAACGAAGAGCAACTCAAACAGGGATACGATAGCAAGGTTGAGGACATCGACAGCGACATCGAAACAAAGGAAGAAGAGATTGAACAATTAAAAAAAGAAAAGGAAAGCTTGAAGAAGGGAATGAATACTAAAATATCTGAGATTTGGAATGCCCTTGATTTACCTCTTGACCTTTTTAGGATTTCTCGACCAGGTCCACTCAGTGGGATAACGCCAGTCGATGTACCCCCTGAGTACGAGAGAAAAGCTAGAAAAGTCACCTTGCAAGAATTAGTTGATGCTGACCTAGTTAGGAACGGTCAAACCTTATACTTTTTCCATGGTAGAGTATTTAAGGATGAACAAGCCGAAATAGTGGCAAATCAAAACAAATTAAAATACAAAGGCGATGGAAAACTCTATTCAATCTCAGAAATAGCCAAGATTATAGACATAAAACTCGGGCTTAAACATGATGAGCATGGCGTGGCAGGACCCAGATATTGGCAAACGGAAGATGGAAAATTATTGCATGATCTCAATGAAATAGTAAGGCAACAAGGTAAAGATGAAAATAGAATATAGAGGATTCCGAATAACCCTTGAAATCCAGTCTTGACTGGACCTTTACTTATAAGGGGTTAAATACTCTCAAAATCCGGAAGGAGGTTAATCGGAATCCTCTCGTATGTATTTAGCTACGTTCTAAATGGGGCTTATTTTAATCTTCCCATGGTTGATACTGCAAAAATCTACATGAAAATAAGACGAAATCCGGCTTCTTTTCAAATGAGCTAAACACATACCTTATTTAATGTTTTAATAACCATATAATCTGTAATAAAGCGCCTAGAATAACCATATTCCAGCCATAATTTTCTTGTCCAGCCAAGATAAGTAAAGCTCCAAGGGCAAATAAAACTGTGGGTGGATTATTCGCAAACACTTTAATAATAAATGACATCAAATATTCTTTAAATTAATTAAGATATAAATGTTATGTATTTAGCTCATGAAATTGATTCTTCCCTTTTTGGTGCTCTTTCAGCGAAACAAGCTTGAATCCTGGAGCTTTCCCTATCCTCATTGAACGTGTAATCCAAGCCAAAAAGGGTCTCCTTTTCACGTTTTAAGCCTGTTTCTAAGTTATTGATAAATATGAGCTAAATACATACGAAAATCATTTATTGCCATATTCATACATCTCAAGAGAGCAAAAATGACCGAAAAAAAGAAGACCGATCTGAAGGAAGGATTTGCTGACCTGAAAAGCTCTTTCACTTTGAACCTCCAACTCGATTCTCTGAAGACAATGACTTCAGGTTCCTGTATTATCACATCAACTATACCACCATCAGACCAGAAACCTGAAAGAATCGCTGTTTGTAAAGAAGGGAATACAATCAAAATATTCAAGATAGTTGAGGAGAAAAAATAAGCCTTGACTAGAAAGAAATCCGCCTCTGAATCTCTTATCAATTTTCCTTTGGATGCGAATCTTGACATAAACATTGATAAAAAGAACATTGAAATAAAGAAATCATTGGAGTTCAACCCTTCCAAGCTCCAGCCTGATGAAGCCATGGTTGTTCAAGTCAAAAAATGGGCAGGACTTTCCAACCAAACTTTCGCCATTCTAAATTTAGGCGGAAAGGAACTAGTCGTGAAGCAAATCAAAGAAGAAAAGAGAAGGGCTCGGTGACGCTGCGGATGTAGACGCTGCCGTTGGCGGGTTCGACGTCGATGAGCTCGTTTAGCTGGAAGTAGTTGCAGTAGAACATGTACTGCGAGTGGTCGGTTAGGTCATCGTAGCAGACGCAGTTTTCGCGGTTGAGGTACTCCCTCTCCCAGATCTTGTAGTCCTGCCCGCAGACCTCAGCGGTACTTGAGGCGGTTTGGAAGGACCCCGTTAAAGCTGAGGAGCTAGTGACTCGCATAGCCACGGAGAACTCGAAGCTGTTCGAGATCGAGAAGATGCTTGAAAAAGAATAAACCGATCTTTGGCCATCAACCAACTCGTTCATTATAAATCGGCAATTTTTCATCATGAGATTTTTTATAATCTTCTAACAGTTGCTGTTCTCTTTCCTTAGCATCGGTTTCTGACATGTATTCAATTCTATAATATCTTGCTAGAGGGCATTCTTTTTTATTGATGTGATCGAGCAACCTTGTTTTTACTTTACCACTTCCGTAATAAACCGTTTTCTTGTTTTCATCTCCCAACTCGTAAACGCCCATGTCATCCCTATCGGTTGATACATTTGTAGTGTTGTAAGTCCACCATGAACCCCAAACCAACCCATTCACCCAATGCTTCAATTCACCAATTTAGATATAACATTATCTAATACGATGGGCTGAGACTGTTCTGGGCGGCCTCAGGTATGAAGCTTAGCCGATTTCCGATACAGCCTTTTTCGTCTCTTCCGGGAAGTCGCGCATTAGGCTCTCTAAAAGTGTCGTAGCCATAAACTGCTTGAACCCGGCCTCGTCGAGGGATCCATGAGGAACGTGAAGGTGGCGAAGGTGATCGGGGACGGCGCCTACGACTCTAAGAAGGTCTACAGCCTGTTGGATGCGAAGGGGATTGGGACAGTCGTGAAGCCCAGAAAGAGCAGCAGGGCTGACACTCGGTGTCCGGGGAGGAGGCGTGCTGTGGAGCTTGTCCGGAGCCTTGGTTACGGTGGGTGGGTGAGTCTGATGGGCTACGGTAGGAGGTGGGCTGTGGAGACTGCTTACTCGACGTTTAAGCGGGTTTTCGGGGAGAACGCCATGGGTAGCCTTAACCTCAAAACTGTTATATCACTTTAAAAAGAAGTTCCCCTTGATTCCACGTGTCAGGCATAAGCTTCAGCCTTGAGCCAGCCGATAAGCCTCGGCGAAGGGGTAGACCGACAAAGAGTGTTAAGCCTAATAGCCAACTGGTTAGAGAGGTTAAACCAGTTCAGAGCAGGATGAATGTCTCAATAAACGGTCGAGGCGATCTTGGCAGCTGGCTTTGGGGCGCAGCCGACATCCTGAGAGGGGCAGTGAGCCCCGACAAATACGTGGACTATGTGCTGCCCTTACTCTTTTACAAACGTCTCTCGGACGTTTACCAGACTGAATATGGGGAAACATTAGCCAAGTTCAGGGATGAGAAGATAGCGCGGGATAAGATGTTCCACCGAGCCAACATCCCTGAGGGCTGCCTCTGGGACCACGTCAGAAAGACATCCGTAAACGTCGGGGCCAAGCTCAACACGGTCCTCGCAGACATCGCAAAGGCGAACCCTGATCTTGACAGGGTCATTAACCGCACCGACTTCAATAACCCGAACGCGATACCTGAGGACCGGCTTGTCCGGCTGATAGAGCACTTCAGCGGCAGAGACCTCGCCAACGGCAACGTTACTCCTGACATCCTCGGAGACGGCTACGAATACCTCCTCAAGATGTTCAACGAGGTCGCGCCCACGAGGGCTGGAGAGTTCTATACTCCAAGGGAAGTTGTGAAGGTGCTTGTCGGGTGCCTGAAGCCGGAGGAGGGCATGGAGGTCTACGACCCCTGCTGCGGCTCCGGCGGAATGCTAATCGAGAGCTACTACCACCTAAAACGGATGGGGAAGGACCCGAAGAAGCTGTTCCTCTACGGCCAGGAGATCAACGACGACACCTGGGCGATCTCCAAGATGAACGTGTTCCTCCACGACATGGAGGCCCAGATACTCCAGGGAGACACCTTCGCCAACCCCAAGTTCCTCGAAGCTGGGGGATTGAAGCAGTTCGACCTCGTGATCGCCAACCCGATGTGGAACCAGGATGGCTTCAAACAGCTGATGGAGGACGATCGATACGGTAGGTTCCGCTATGGTGTGGCTACTAATAGCAGCGCTGACTGGGGATGGATCCAGCACATGCTGACGAGCCTCAAGCTCATGGGGAAGATGGGTGTGGTTCTCGACCAGGGCGCTCTTTTTAGAGGCGGAGCTGAGGGCTCTATTCGTGAGGGCGTGTTGAAGGATGACCTTGTCGAGTGTGTGGTTGCTCTCCCCGAGAAGCTGTTCTACAACACGGGTGCGCCCGGCTGCCTCATATTCCTGAACAAGGCGAAGCCCGAGTCTCGGAGGGGTAAGGTCCTCTTCGTATACGCCGCCGAGGGCTTCGAGAAGTTGAGCAACATGAACCGGCTCAGAGATGAAGACATCAGGAAGGTGATTGACTCTTACGATGGTTTCAATGATCTAGCCAAGTATTCAAAGGTAGTTTCACTCGCAAATATAAGAGAGAATGATTGGAACCTCAGCGTAACCCGATACGTGGACATCTTTGACGAGCCCGAGGAGGTTGACATTCCGAAGGTTTGGGCTGAGCTTAAGGAGCTTGAGAAGCAGAGGGAGGAGACCAACCAGAAGCTAGCTGGTTACATGAGGGAATTGGAATATGAGCGATGAGTTTCCGGACTCATGGAAAATAAAAACGATCGAGGAGGTCTGCGAAAAACCTCAATATGGATTCACAGCAAGTGCTTTTGAAAATAAAATAGGACCAAAATTGGTAAGAATTACCGATATTACAGAAGATCGAATAAATTGGGAGTCCGTTCCCTATTGTGAATGTGAAGAAATAATAGCTGAAAAATATCTGCTAGAAAAAGGAGATTTATTATTCGCTAGAACAGGCACAACTGGAGCATCCACGCTAATAACTGATGTTCCAGAAAGAGCTGTTTTTGCTTCTTATTTAATACGTTTAAAACCAAAAAAAGAGATCGAAACATATTATCTAAATCAATTTTTTAAATCATCTATATATTGGAAGCAAATAACTCAGAAACAAGTGGGCGCAATTCAAAAAGGGATTAATGCGAGTGTTCTTAAATCGATTATACTTCCATATCCTCCTCTTGTTGAGCAGCGTGGCATAGCTGAGGTTCTCGGCACCGTCGACGAAGCCATCCAGCGGACCGACGCCGTCATAGCGAAGGCTGAGGAGCTTAAGCGGGGGCTGATGCAGAGGCTCCTTACCAGAGGCATAGGACACACAAAATTCAAGCAGACGGAGCTAGGAGAAATCCCAGAAACATGGAAAATGGTTCGATTAGAAGATGTAATTCTTGATATAAAATATGGGACTTCTTTAAAAAGCACAATAAAGGAAAAAGGTATACCAATTCTCAGAATACCAAATATAATTCATGGAAAAATTACTTTAGATGAAATAAAACGTATAGAAATTAGTGAAAAAGAAGTAGCCAGCTTCTTACTCAATGAAGGTGACTTGCTTGTCGTGCGAACTAATGCTAATCCGGATTATATTGGAAGATGTGCGCCTTTCAAAGGAATAGAGGGAAAATGGATTTATGCATCGTATTTGCTTCGATTAGCACCTTTAAAAGAAAAAATCGATACAAATTATCTTAATTATTTCCTTACTGGAGAAACCGGTCGAAAACAAATCTGTAAAATAGCTAGAACATCAGCAGGAAACTATAACATCAATATACCTAGTCTTTTGTCCTTAAAAGTGGCACTTCCTGATTATACGGAACAAATGAAAATATCGAATGGCTTTTCTAATTTGGATGAAAAAATCGAGCTGGAAGTACTAAAAAAGACAAAACTGGAAAGCCTGAAGATAAATTTGATGCAGGTTTTGTATTCTGGTAGAGTTAGGGTTAGGTTGGATGAGGGTGGTTTACACAGAGTCGGAGACGGTTGAGAAGCCGATTCTCGGCTGGCTTCAGGAGCAAGGCTGGAGATACCTTGACCCCGAGAAGATCAACCGCCCCTATGAGGGCCCATTCATCCTAACCTCACTCGAAGCAGCAATCTCCCGACTCAATCCTAACCTCGTCAAATCGAAGGGCGATGTCGAGAAGATCGTCGACAGGCTACGCCAGTTCCCCAACGATGTTCGTGGGAACAGGGAGTTCTTCGACTGGATCAGGAACGAGGGATCAATAAGCCTCAGAACCGGGGAGAAGAACCAGGCCGTCAAGCTCATCGACTATGAGAACCCTGAGAACAACGTCTACGAGGTCACCAACCAGTTCACCTTCTACGGCTACCAGAACATCCGACCAGACATCATCCTCCTCATCAACGGCATACCAGTCATCCTCATCGAGTGTAAAACCCAGACCAATGAGGCCGTCGACTATACCGACGCAATAAAACAGATTATAAGATACGATAGAGACGCTCCCCAGCTTACGAAATATCTCGCCTTCTGCTGCGCCACCGACGGAGCCAACTTCAGATACGGGTGGACCAACGAGGGCAGATACGCCCACTGGAGGACAAGCGTCGGAGACCCCTACGAGCAGTCGATAAAGAGCCTACTTGGAAGGGAGAATGTTCTTGACCTCCTCCTGAACTTCGTCGTCTTCGAGACCGCCCACGAGGAGGTAACGAAGAAGATCGCGATGCAGCAGCAGGTCGAGGGGACAAACAGGATCGTAGAACGGGTCCTGAGCAAGGAGGCGGAGAAGGGGCTCATCTGGCACACGCAGGGCAGCGGAAAGACATTGACGATGCTCTTCACCGCTTGGAAACTGAAGAGGCAGCCCCAGCTCGAGAACCCCACCATCATCGTCGTCATCGACCGCCTCGAGCTCCAGCGGCAGATGCGGGAGACCTTCGGCAACGTCGGGCTCCCCTACGTGACCTGGGCGGAGACGACGAGGACCCTCCTCGAGAAGATCCGGACCCAGAGCAGGGAGGTCATCATCACAACCATCCAGAAGTTCCGGAAGCCCGCTTACCAGGACACGAGGAGCAACATCATCATCCTGATCGATGAGGCCCACAGGACCCAATACGGGCTCCTCGCCATCAGGATGAGGGAGACGTTCCCCAACGCCAAGATATTCGGCTTCACAGGGACCCCCATAGACAAGGGCCCAACCGGCGCCAGCACGTTCAGGACCTTCTGTCTTCCCCACGAGAAGTATCTCCACAAGTACACGATCAGGCAGAGCATCGAGGACGGCTCAACGGTCCCCATCATCTACGAGCCCAGGCTCACTAGGGAGCATGTTCCGAAGGAGATTCTGGATAAGGAGTTCCTCAAGATCGCGGGATACCTCGACAAGGACGACCAAGAAGATGTACTTCGGAAGAGCGCCCAGCTGAAAACGATCCTGAAGGCGGACCACCGAGTCGAGAAGGTGGCTAAAGATATTGCGGAGCACTACCTTAGCCACGTTGAGCCAAACGGCTTCAAAGCCCAGCTGGTTGCCGTGGACCGTGAGGCCTGCGCACTATACAAGGAGGAGCTGGACAAGCATCTCCCCCCAGAGTATTCCACTGTCATATACTCGAAGAGCCAGAACGACCCTGAGCTCCTCCGTAAGTATCACATGCCCCGTGAGGAGCAGCTCAAGATCTCCCGCCACGAATATCAGAAACAGGGAGTGATGCCGAATATCCTCGTCGTGACCGACATGCTGCTCACAGGATTCGACGCACCCGTCGAGCGGGTCATGTATCTGGATAAGCCGCTGAGGGATCACAAGCTGCTTCAGGCTATAGCCCGGACCAACAGACCCTACGTTGGTAAGGATTCTGCCCTAATCGTCGACTACGTGGGTATCTTCTATCGGTTGCAGGATGCGTTGAACTTCGAGGTTGAGGACATCGAGGGAGTTGCCGAGGTCCTCGACAGCCTCAAGAAGGAGTTCGAGGAGACCATTGTAAGCCTTCGTCAGCTTCTCAGCTCCGTTCCCAGGGAGGATACCCGTGAGTCTCAGATCGCGGTGATCAAGCTCCTCACCGACGAGGAGGTATACAAGCGGTTCAAGGAGAGGCTGTTTAGGGCCCAGGCGCTCTTCGAGACCATCGCCCCCGACCCTAGCTTAGCTCCATTCCTCAGGGACTACACTTGGTTCAATCAGGTTAACGAGCTCTTCAACAAGCACCTCCGAGCAGGGAAGGAGAGCCTGAAGCCCTACATGGAGAAGACGAGGGAACTCATCAGGAAGACAATCATACTCAAGGAGATCGACAAGTCTCTCCCGAGCTTCGAGATCGGACCAGACTACCTGTCGAAGCTGAATAATCAAAGCCTCCCAGTGGAGGTTGAGGTGGCTGAGCTCGGGCAGGCGCTGAAGCACTACATCCGGATCAACATCGAGCTGAACCCGATCCTGGAGCTGCTGAGTGAGCGTCTTGAACGGATCGTGAAGGGCAAAGACCCTGAACTGGTCAAACAGGGTCTCCGGGAACTCGTGGATGAGATCAACCGGATGGAGTCTAGTCTTCAGGCGAAAGGGATCTCTCACGAGGAGCATGCGCTACTCACGGTTATGCAGAAGCATCTACAGTCGGTGGCTGAGCCTGAACTCATACCAGTCGTCAGGTCGCTGGTGCAGAAGCTAGGCGACGGGTCCCTGATCTTCCCTGGCTGGGAGAAGAAGGAGGAGACTCGCAAGGCTGTTGAGCGTATGCTGCTTAACGGCTGCTTCGAGTGCTTCAAGACCGAGATAGAGGCTAAGAGGATGGAGCCCTACAGCCTTGTTCCACTTGTCCGTGACCTGATGGACTATGTTGTGAGATACCGGACGAGCCCACAATGACCACATTCACGGTTGACGGCAAGCAGGTTCGGGTCTCTGTTCAACCCAGCCAACGAGCTAGGAAGACCCTCGAGGTTAAGTTCATCTCAGGCGACGAACTAGTTGTAAAGTACCCTTATAACAAGGAAGTGGATGTTGAGTCTCTTCTGGAGAAACATCGAGCTTCTATTGAGCGGAGCTATAAGCAATATCTCAGTCAGAAACGTATACTTGACGGTGATGTACTTCTAGTCGGAGGGGTTCCCCATAAAATAGTACTAAACAACATCGGGGAACCCCCGGTTGAGAGAGCCCTTGTTCATGATGGAACTCTCACAATCAATGTAAGGGGGGCGGAAGATCCGGCTATACTCCTCAGGGACTGGGTGAAGGGTCAAACGAGGAAGCTGGTCGACGATGTGACTGAGAAGCACCGCGGTGAGCTCGGGGGCCCATCGAGGATATTCGTGACGGAGACCGCCCGTTGGGGCTACTGCAGGAAGAACGGCGAGGTAATCATCAACTGGCAGCTAGCATGCCTACCCACCAGGCTGGCTGAGTTCGTAATACTCCATGAACTCGTCCACCTGCAGGTGCTGAACCACCAGAGGGAGTTCCACTCCAAGATGCTTAACTTGATGACCGATTACCTCGCGAGGGAATCTGAACTCAGATACTACCTAACTATCGAGCCAGAATCCCTCAATAATATCAAGCGAAACCCAACCTAACAATAGTTCACGATGCCTCGAGGAAATCAATCATATTAGACTGAAGGATAAATGTAATACGCATCAATGGCTTTTACTCAATTTGAGTCAAGACACCGTTTTTGTAAAATCTCCATCTACCTTGCGACCGAGGAAAGGCAGCGTCCATCCCTAATCGTGCATTCTTATAGGCTACCCAAGGACTACGACCTTCATCTATCAGAGCCTTGTAGAGCAAAGTAGAAAACGCAGCAGCGTATCCCCAATCAGTCTCTCTGATCGGTGCAATGATAGACTTACACCCCGCCTTTGTGAAAGCGTCTATCATATCTTTATGCCCAGCGTGACAAGCGGAGAGAACCACTAGCTTCGGTTTGTTAATCTTATCTTCCCACAGGTCTGCTAAATCCTTCTTTGCACTGACCCTCATGAATCTCCCATTCTTACGCCTCTGAATCTCAAGGCTTGTACCCCTGACCCCATTGATACCATGGGTACTAATGTGTACATACTCATGTTCCGCATTCTCAAGCGCATTTAGAAATACGCCTTTTCCAAGCGTATTTCTATACTCGACTCTATCAGCATATTTTAGAACCTTCATAAACTCATAGAGAAGTTTGCCTTCAGACTTGCCCTCAACATTTTCTGAAGTTGGTTCTAGGATTAGGAGTCGATGTTCTCTACCCATAATATCTCGCTATTTCTATTTAATAAAAATATTTTATGGATAATAAAACAATGACCAAATGATGCCTAAGGCTATGTATATTCGCGCTCGCCATCTCAGCGCTCGGTACCAGTAAAGCTAAGCCCCGTTTGTTTTATTAACTAAAGTGTAACGTACAATTGATTATATGGACATAGAGGATTGGAACGGTAAACCGATTGACGTGGTAAAAAGTAAGAAGGGTAGACCATTTCTATGCGACTACAGCGATAACTTGATTCGGCTAAACACCAAGATTTGGCCACATCCCTATATTACGAAGAAACTTCGTCGAGCAAACAGGGTCAGGAGCTTCAGAAAAGAGGATTACGATAAGCTAAGCATCAAGCTAGGCTTTTATTGCGACTTGCAATCTCTCCGAAGCGAGGACGCCATAACGTGGAGCGTATTCGGGACCCTAGAACAGTCACTTCAGAACCAGCGCGTTTCCTTCCTGAGGGAGCTTCTGAATAAGACAGGGATCAAGACAGAGTCAAGGGACTTTGAGATAGATCTATGGAGTAGAATACCCCATCCTGACACCCATAAGAAAGCTAATGGACCCGAGATCGATTTCTGCATCGTTGGGGACGACGTCGTTGTGCTGGGCGAGTCGAAGTGGGGATCACCTGTTGATAAGAAGCAGGGTAAGATGAAGGATAAGGACCAGCTTCAGCTTAGGAGGGAGTATCTTGCGGGGATTGGTTCCAAAATCTATTCAGATAAGAATTATAAGAAAGTCCTAGTTATTGGTAATGAGAAAAATACAGAGAAAGATATTCCCTTCATAACATGGGAACAGGTCTGTACCCAGATGAAGCACCCCGCAGACAAAGAGCTAGAGCGTTATTATGAGTGGAAGACGAAATACTTGTAGAATTTACGACGTGCAGCATCAAGCTCATTCGTGTGTTTGTATATAGCTCTCTTTGAACCCGAGGGCGTACGGGCAGAGCAAGGGATTCTGATTAATTGACCCGTCGGTTCTGTTGCGTCCTCGGTAGATGGCTGAAGTTCAGGGTGTTGTTGCTTTTCGGTTGATGGTTTAGCCTGGCACGATTACCTTGTCTTGTAACTCCTTGGCAAGGCCTTCAATCCGAGCCTTCATGTCCTCTATAGCCCTGAATCTCTCGGCCATCTTCCGTTGAGCGTCCATGTCAATGAGTCCACCATCTTTGACTGGTATTCTAACCTTGACGTCTCTCAGCCTTGCTTGATAGAGCTTGGCGTCGTATTGGAAGCGATCTGCGGAAATGGCTCTTCGTATCTCGAATTGAATGTATAGGGGGTCCAGCTCGACGCTCACCGTTTCAATTCCTATGGCATCGTCATGAATAATATATTTGGGTTCATCCCGAAGGAATACTGAACCGACGTTCCCATTGGCGGCGATGACGATCAAAGGCTTCTTCTCAACGGGGATGCCCTTCTCTTTCGCCCATTTCTCCGACACGAGACCAAGATAACTGTCCTTTCTACCTCGGCCTGATATGACGGGAACTTCGCCTGGATTCCTTATGCAATCATGTCTCGTTACCCTCCTGCCTCTTTGTAATCTGAAGTATTTCGTGTCGCCCATCGAGACCTCCAAGATTCCACCTGCAATCAGAGCATCCGACTTGACCGCTGACAGGGTTTCGTATACCGAATCTATTGCATTTCTCGTCAAGCTCTCGAATCCCGTCAAGGTTATGGTGTCGTCTTTCAGCAGGCCAAGCTCACGGCGGTCGGCATCGCTCAGGCTGGCGGGGAAGAACCCGAAGACCCTCATCACTGACGGTGCGCCTAACTACATCGACGGAGCGAGGGCGTTCTCAACACTCGGACACCCCATCAATCATGTCAGAGAAATCAGGCTGACAGGACAGATTCACAACAACAAGATGGAGAGGATGAACGGGGAAATCAGAGACCGAGAGAAGGTCATGCGGGGGTTGAAAAGTGAAGACACGGCCATCCTGACGGGGATGCAGATTCACCACAACTTCATCCGACCCCACATGGGCTTAGGCGGAGCGACCCCAGCGGAGAAGACAGGGATTCAGGTCAAGGGAGAGGACAAATGGAAGACGCTGATTCAGAACGCGGCCATCAACAGTCAGCCAATACAGTAGAAGATGCTTTCGCCAATGCTCTCCTTGACTACTCTCGACTTGACTACGCCACTCTTTAGAAGGTTCTTCAATGCTTCACTTACAGCATAGGTCACACCAAATGCCCCCATCCAGTCTAACATCGTGTTGAACCTGACAGAATATAATGCCCCTATGATCTCGGACTCTGTGTACGCTTTCTTTGGGTCCGCCTTAAGAAAGGTCTCTATCATTGATTCAACGGTGCCGAGGGTTCGGCCCTTATTCCATTCATCTTTGCTTATCGGCATGGTATCGAATTAGTGGAATGCGGTATAAATAGTCTCGTTTGACCGTTCAGCGAAACGTTGCAAATGTCGTAGAAACTTGTTTGTCGCCCTACAAGTAGCCAGAATATCAGCAACAACCTACTCTACGTGCCGTCGCCATCAACCGATTTGCAACAGCACCCTGACTTTTACCCATCAACCGTCAACGCAACAGAACCTGCGGGGGATATCTCCAATGTATGGTGGGTTCAAATCTTACCGGTCCTACCCACTAAATACACCTGCCCCATTACTTTGGCTTCCCTAACATCTGTGCGAGCGCGGTCTCAACAAGATGGGTTCACTGTTGGTTAACCCTTGAATGGTTGAAGTATTTCGAGAAGTTCTTCTCTAGTCCAAGTCTTCTCACCTGCCGTGGCGACGCCTATCACCTTGTCTGAGATACCCCGCTTCCTCTTCAGGAGCAAGTCGATCTTCTCCTCGAGGGTTCCCTGGGTGATGATCTTGTGGACATACACAGTCTTGGTCTGGCCTATCCTGTGGACTCTGTCGGTAGCCTGGTCCTCGATGGCTGGGTTCCACCACCTGTCGATGTGGATGACGTGGTTGGCTGCGAGGAGGTTGATACCGTGGCAGCAGGCCAGTATGCTGCAAACTGCCGCTGCGGTCTTCCCTCGATTGAACCTATCGATGAGCTCCTGACGGTTACGGGTGCTACCATCTATCCTGATGTAGTCCAGCCCCTCGTTCCGGAGGTGCTTCTCGAGGAGGTTCAGGGTCTCCAGGTAGTGGCTGAAAACGACCAAAGACTCGCCATTACCGTTGATGTCTGATATTTTTTCGGTGACGAGGTCGAACTTCTCGGACCTTCCAAGCAGTGGATCTGCTTCGCCGGTGATGAGGGCAGGGTGGTCGCAAACCTGCTTTAGCTTCGTAATTATCGGGAAGATGCTGGTGTAGCTGACGTACTCTCCTCTCAGGAGCTTGGATCTGATTGGATTTACCCTCGAGTCCTGGATCTGCCCGTAGAGGGACCTCTGTTCGTTTGTGAGGCTGCACCAGTCGTGTATCTCGATTTTCTCGGGGAGGTCCTTTGCTACCTCCTCCTTCATGCGGCGGAGTATAAAGGGGGAGATCATCTTCGAGAGGGCCTTTGAGGTCGTCTCGTCTCCTTTGATTATAGGCTTCTCAAACTGGGATATGAAGGCGCTGTAGGAGCCGAGGTGACCTTTCATAAGGAAGTCGAAGATGCTCCAGAGCTCTGCAGGCCTGTTCTCGATGGGCGTGCCACTCAAGCTAATTTTATGGGCGGCGTTCAGTTGCTTGACCGCCTGAGCCCTCGCCGTGCCCGGGTTCTTGATCTTGGTGCCCTCGTCAAGGACGACGAAGAGGAAAGGTATCTTCTTCAGCTCCTCGATGTCGTTTACGGCGGTGTCATATGAGGTAAGGAATATCGTGGTGCGAAACGTAGATCGCAATCTGCTCGTGAGCCTTGTTGAGCCGTGGTATTCGTAGATGTAGATCCGAGGATACACCCTTTCGATCTCGTTACGCCAGTGCTTGATCACAGATACGGGGCAGATGACGAGTGAGTGCTGCTTGAGGCCGGTCTGCTCGTAGAGATACCTCATGGAGACGATGGTCTGAATAGTCTTTCCAAGCCCCATATCATCTGCGAGGAGGCCGTGGAGGTAGTGGGTGAATAGCCAGTTCATCCACTGTATGCCGGAGCGCTGGTAAGGACGGAG
>Ga0315274_10007867_pt1 | contig 15403 bp, 10 predicted proteins | sample YL17G02_20_MG_FD_203700 | JGI IMG/M metagenome (GOLD analysis project Ga0315274, IMG submission 203700) | Sediment microbial communities from Yellowstone Lake, YNP, Wyoming, USA - YL17G02_20 | ecosystem: Environmental > Aquatic > Freshwater > Lake > Sediment | place: USA: Wyoming | collected... | reverse complement strand
CGCCCCGGGGGGGGGGGCAACCCCCCCCCCCCGGGGGGGGGGGGGGGGGGGGGGGCGGGGGGGGGGGGGCGGGGGGGGGGGGAGTGCCTGGGGGGCGGGCAATGTCGTGGAGGCGGCGGTGGCGGCGGGTGAGGGAGGCGGCGAGCCAGACAGCGAGCGCACCTCCACCGCCGACGCCGACGCCGACGCCGCCGACGCCGCCGACGCCGCCCAACAACAACAACAACACCAACAACCTCCACCCGCGCCGGCCCCGGCCCTCCCCCCGGCCGCGGGCCTCATCCCACGCGCGATTGCCTACCTATTTGCCCGGGCGGCGGCGGCGGGGGCGGCGGACGGCCTGGCCTACACGGTGCGGGCCTCCTGTGCCGAGCTGTACAATGAGCAGCTGTACGACCTGCTGGGCGGTTTTGCGGGGGGGGGGGCGGGGGGGGCGGGGGGGGCGCCCCCACCGCTGCCGCCGCCGTCCTCCTCACCGCACGCCACCTTTGCGCCCCTGCCGCGGGCCCCGCTCGCCGTCCGCTGGGATGCCGCGTCCGGCTTCCACGCCCCCGACCAGGCCTCCGTCGCCTGCGCGTCGGCCGAGCATGCCGCGGCCGTGCTGGCGGCGGGCCTGGCCGCCCGCCGCACGGGTGGCCACGCCCTGAACGCGGCGTCCTCGCGGTCGCACGCGCTCTTCACCCTCTCGTGCGAGGGCGTGCCGCTGGGCGCCCACCCTGGTGGTGGTGGCGCGCCCCCGCCTGCCCCTGCCTCTTCACCCTCCCCGCCCGTCCGCCGGTTTGGGCGGATCACCTTCGTGGACCTGGCCGGCTCGGAGCGCGTCCGGGACTCCGGCTCCGCGGGCGGCATGCTGCGGGAGACGGGCGCGATCAACCGGTCCCTGTTCGTGTTGGGGCAGGTGGTGGCGGCCCTGGCCCAGCCGGCGGCGGCGGGGGCGGGAGGGGCGGCGCCCGCGGCAGCCCCCGGCGCCCCGCCGCCGCCCCCGCCGCCCGCCCGACACATCCCGTACCGGGATTCCAAGCTCACAAAGCTGCTGATGGACGCCCTGGGCGGTGGCGGCCTCGCCCTCCTGGTCGCCTGCGTCTCCCCCGCCGCGGGCGCGGTGGAGGAGACGCTGGCCACGCTGGCCTTTGCCGCGCGCGCGGCGCGCGTGCGGTCCGCCCCGGCCCCGCACGTCGATGCGGTCGCGGCCGCCGCCGTGGCCGCCCGGCGTGAGGTGCTGCTGTTGCGGGCCGAAAACGCGTACCTGCGGGGCGCCCTGGCGGCCGCGACGGGCGGGCGTGGGGGAGGGGGGGGCGGGGGCGGTGGGGGAGGAGGAGCCGTGACGCCTGGAGGGGCGGCCACGGGCGGGGCCGCCACGCCCCGCCTGCTGCCAGACGCGGCCGGGACGGCCACGCCGGCCACGGCGCGCACGCTCGGCCTCCTCCTCCCTTCAGGCCGGGCCAACGCGGACCTGGCGGCCGAGCTGTCGGCCGCGCGTGCGCTGGCAGCCCGGTTCGCGTCCGACAACGCGTCCCTGGCGGCCGAGGCCCGGGCGCTGAGGGCGCTGCGGGCGGCCGTGGACGCGGACTACAAGGGCGCGCTGGACGAGCTGGACGCGTTGCGGGCCCGCCTGGACGCGATGGAGGGGGGAGTGGGTGGAGGAAATGGAGGGGGGGGCGGGGCGGCCGTGCCCACAACAGCAGCCATGGGATGCCCCGCCCCGCCCCCGCCCACCGGCGGTGTCGCCCTGCCCTGGCGCCGGATGACGGCGCCGGAGGCGCTTGTCATTTAAAATGAACCCAAAGGAAAAATAGGAACACAACAAACGACTCAAAATCACACAATTTTTTTTCAACCTCTGTTGCCGCCGTTGCCACCCCAGTGCGCTTTGGCCCCGCCAAAGGACGCCCGCAACTGGAACGCCCGGGCCAGGATGTGGCCCTCCACCTCGGCCTCACCCCACCCGCCCGTCGGCGGGCGCTGCAGGAAGAGGGCCACATCCCCAAACTCACGGCAGGCGAGCAGGGCGTCCCGCCAGGTGAGCAGGAACGCGGCGCACGCATACACCAAGAAGTCGGCCAGCCGGGCGCCGCCCCCCCGGCCCGTCCCCTCCGCGCACCAGGTGTCAAACAGGCGGGCCGCCGCCAGCGGGGGCACCTCCCGCAACAGCAGGCAGTTGACCCACCGGAAGGAGAAGTGCATGTAATCCGCGCCGACGGCCGCCAGGTGGGCCGCCAGCGGCGCATCGACGCGGGCGACCAGGCCGCCCAGGCGGGCGACCGTGCGCTGAATGCCCGGCTGGGCGTGCGTGTAATGGTCTTGCATGCCCTCCAACAGCCTGCCCAGGCACCAGTAGGCGTCCGCCTCGGCGGCGGCGGCGGCGGGGGTGGGCAGCGGGGCGGCCGCCCAGGCCGGGTCGTCGGGCGGGATGAAGAAGGAGGAGGAGGAGGCGGGCGCGGGGGGTGGGGGTGGGGGGCCGGGCTGGTCGCCGCCGCCGCCGGCCGCCCGCTCGGCCGCCGCGGTCGCCGCCGCCGCCAGGCTCGCCTCGCCCGCCAGGAAAGACGCCAGCAGGGGCGTGGCCACATCGTTCATGCCCTGCACGTACCCGGACGCCGGGTGGCGGACGCCCCAGAGGTGGAGGATGCGGGTGAGCGCGCCCCGAGCGGGCGGGCGGGCGAGCAGGGCGTGCCCGGGCGCGGTGCGGGGGACGTCCACCAGGACCTGGCGCAGGGCGGCCGCCTCCTCGCCTGATAGCAGGGCGCCGGCGGCAGCGGCGGCGGCAGCGGCGGCCGCGCCCGGGCCCGCGGAGGAGGAGGCAGGAGGCTCGCCCCCGCCCTCACTGCCCTCACTGCCCTCAAACCCGCCCGCCGCTGCGGCCGCGGCTGCCAGGGCCGGCGCGTGGTGGGCCGGCACCAGGGCCGCATACTCCCGCCGCTTGCGGGCTAGCACAGCCGGCCGCGCAGCCGCAGGCGCGGGCAGGTAGCCCAGCAGCAGGCGCCACACGTCCGGGCGGAGGTCGGGCGGTACGCCCGACCAGGCCAGGTCGCGCAGGGCGTCCACGTCCACCGTGCCGCCGCCGCCGCCGCCTTCCGCGCCGTCCAGGAGGAGCCTAAACTTGGCGACGCGCGGGCGGGAGGAGGAGCGGGGTTGGGTGGGGAGCGGGGGAGGGGAGGGGGGTGGGGTGGGCGTGGTCGTGGCTGGGGCGTCCGCCTCGTCTGCTCCTCCACCAGAAACACCGGCGCCGGCAGAGGTCGGCCCCGCGCCCGTGCCGGCGTCACCGCGTTCTTCTTCGCCTCGCTCCTCGTCTCCACCGATGATGAGGCTACGCAGGGCGCCCGGAAGCCCGCCCCGGCGGCCACTTGTGGCGTCGCGCAGGAAGGAAGCGGCGGCGGCGGCCCAGGTAGGGGGTGGGTCCGCGGGAGGGGGGTCGCCCATTTTTTTTTTTCTTTTGTCGATGAATGGAGCAAGGCGACCACTTTTTTTTCACACGCGGGTTTCCGGCGCGCCCCTCCCTCTCCCTCCACCCTGTGTGCCGCCGCCATGACGCAATCCATCCATCACAGCCTCTGAGGAGAGAGCCTGATCCTCTAGCTGTACGCAAGCACCCGGCGCGGCGACAGGCCCCCCCATCTCTCTGAGGTGAAAGACACACGAAAAACCATGCCATCCCGCCCGGGCGCCGCCGTCCTCATCCGGACCAGCGCCTGGGACCACCCGGCGTCCTCGCTGCCGGCCCTGGTCGCCTCCCACGCCTTCAACCATAGCCTGGCCTTCATCACACCCATCAGTGGTGATAGTGGTTGCGCCCTGAGCGAGGCGGCTGCCGACGCGCTGGCCCCGCCACCCCCGCCCCTCTTTTACGCGCTCCGTGCGTCCCCAGCCGCCTTTGCCTCGCCCGAATTCGCGGCCTGGGCCTTCCCCGACACGTACGGGGTGGTGGAGGAGAAGAACACGGCGGCTGAGCCTGATGACACGCCCATGGAGGTCGACGGCGGCGGCCCCCCACGACGACGCCCCCGCCGACGCCCTGCTTTCCAGGTGCCTGCCCGCGGCGCGGCCGCCCTGGCTGTCCCGGGCTGCCTGGACGCCGCCGGGGCCGCGGCCCTACTCCCCCGTGGCCGCCTACTGCTGACCGTGCCGGCGCTGACCTTTCGGCGCTTGGGCGTGCCGGGCGTGAGGCTGGCCACCCCGGGCGGCGGCGGCGGCGGGGCGGGCAGCCTTGGCAGGGCGCGCACGGGGACGGGAGGTGGGAGGACCAACAGCACCGCCGGCGGCAACGGCGACGCCTCCGGCGCCGCCTGGTACGCGGTGGACACGCCCATCACGGGCACGCGCCGGGCCGCCACGCCGGGTGGGCCCCGCGCCAAGGCCGCGGACCGGCTGGGCGGGAGCGCGGGCGTGTTGGACTGGTTGTTGGTGGGGCCGCCGCCGCCTGGTGGGCGGCCTGGTGCGCCTGCTGCTGCCGGCCTCTCCACCCCGCCCCCGCCTCACATCCCGGGCCTGCACCTGGTGGCGCCGGTGGAGGCTAAGCTCACACGGACCACCCTCCCCACTACCCGGCCCCCGGCCTGGGAGGCCGTCTTCTACGGCGGGCGCGTGCCCGACGGAGGGGGTGAGAGTGGTGGTGGTGGTGGTGGTGGTCGTGCGCCTGCCGCCACCGCCGCCCCAGACCCCGCCGCCGCTGTGGCCGCCCTGGACTGGGTGGGCGCGGTCGTGGCGGGCGCGGGCGGGCTGGTCATGGGTGAGGGTGGTGGCGGGCCGGACGAGCCGCCGCCGCCGCCGTTGGACTTTGGGCGTGGCCGCCGTGGCGGCGCGCACGCTGCGGATGGTGCGACCACCGCCGCCGCCCCAACGGCCGCCCTCCGGGCCACGACCTGGACGGGCTTCCTGCCGCCCGCCTTTGTCGAGGCCGCCCTCGCCGCCGCCCGGGCCGCGGTCGGGGCCCGCACCCTTCCCTGGGCGGCCGTCGCGGTAGCGGGCTTCCCGCACACGCCCGAGGCCTGGGCACCCCGCCCCGACTGCGGGGACGGGCGGGGCGCCAACCCGGCCCAGCCCGGCATCCGGGCGGGCGTGGGTGGAAGGGGGAGCGGGTTTATAGTGGTGGCCCTGCCTGGCGGGCGGTACGGCGTGCTGGCGGCGTCGGCGGGGCCGGACGGGTTGAGGGCTTTGTAGGCAGAAAGAAAAATAGGACTGCAGGTGCTCACTCCTGCATTCCCCGTTTCATCCCCTCTCCTCTCACCCACCCAGCACACTCAACACACAACCATGGACGCCATCTTCCCGGAGGCCCACACCCCGCTGGCCGAGTACGACCCGGAGGTGTACGGCATCATCGAGGACGAGAAGGCCCGCCAGTGGTAAGAGCGGAGAAATTTGCAAAGAGGAGAGAGAGAGTTGAGCGTCCCCAAAAAGTATCGAGGGGGCGCCGCGGCGCCCTGGATCTCCAATCCGCTTCGCCCGCCGTGGAGAGCGGGTGTAGGACAGGCTCGCTGTCACCGTGGTGGTGTGCGCGCGCTGGCGGGACGGGCGGTCGAGGCGAGGGGACGGCAACAACAGCAGCTGCCGTCCGCGCGCGCGACTCGAAAAGCTTGACCGACGCGGCCGACTGCCGGGAGGTGTCCCTCCACCGACCGCCCTGGGCGGGCGGCGTGAGGCCGCTCCCGCCGCCTCATCGCCCCCAGGCGATGGAGAAGTTGGCTGGCCATGCAGCCCCGGGGATGAGTTTCCAGACAGCCCTCCCGCGCCCCCGCAGATGCCCCCTGTCGGCCCGAGCGCGGCAATGCGTCTGCTCCTTTTTCCTTTTTTTTTTTTTTCCTCGCAACCTCCTCAACCTTCAACTCAACACAGGAAGGGCATCGAGCTGATCGCCTCGGAGAACTTCACGTCCGCCCCCGTCATGGAGGCCCTGGGCTCGTGCATGACCAACAAGTACTCGGAGGTAAGGTGTACGGAGGGTGAGAGTGGAGGTGTCCGGCGGAAGAGAGAGAGAGAAGAGTCGTTTGGCTGGGGGTCTGGGGCGCGCGCCAAGGGGCATCCCCTCCAATCGGGAGCCGTCGCTCTCTTTTGCCGGGCGCACGCGTCCGCCTGGCGCTGTCCGGACGCCCCTTGCCCGTCCACCATCGTGGAGCCTGCTCAGTGCCTCACATGTCAGTGCGGAAGCGGGTATCACCTGGATGCGGCGCCCGCCCGAAAAAAGGAGGACGGGCAGAGAGGGCAAGGACGCGCGCTCTCAGGGGTGGGCGGCCGCCGGCTCGCTCCGACCTCGACCCCGTCTCACCCCCATCCCATCCTCCCCTCCTTTCTCCTCGTCCTCTTCGCCCCACTCACAGGGCCAGCCCAACGCGCGGTACTACGGCGGCAACGAGAACGTGGACCGCCTGGAGCTGCTGTGCAAGGATCGGGCCCTGGCCGCCTTCAGCCTGGACCCGGCGGCCTGGGGCGTCAACGTGCAGCCCTACTCGGGCTCGCCCGCCAACCTGGCCGTCTACACGGCCCTGCTCAACCCGCACGACCGGATCATGGGCCTGGACCTGCCTTCCGGCGGCCACCTCACCCACGGCTACTACACGGGCAATGGCAAGAAGGTGAGCGCGACCTCCATCTTCTTTGAATCGCTGCCGTACAAGCTCGACCCGGGCACGGGCTACATCGACTACGCGAAGCTGGAGGAGAAGGCGGGCGACTTCCGCCCCAAGATGATCATCTGTGGCGGTTCCGCCTACCCCCGCGAGTGGGACTACGCCCGCCTGCGGGCCATCGCGGATGGCGTGGGCGCCCTGCTGATGTGCGACATGGCGCACTACTCCGGCCTGGTCGCGGGCGGCGAGCTGGCCCCGCCCTTTGAGTACTGCGACATTGTCACCACGACCACGCACAAGTCCCTGCGCGGCCCGCGGGCGGGCATGATTTTCATGCGCAAGGGGCCCAAACCCGCGGACCGCCTGAAGAAGGGCGAGCCCGCGGGCGCCGCCTACGAGTTCGAGGACAAGATCGATTTCGCGGTCTTCCCCTCCCTGCAGGGCGGCCCCCACAACCACCAGATTGCGGCCCTGGCGGTCGCCCTGAAGGCCGCCGCCACCCCGGAATTCAAGGCCTACGCCCGCCAGGTGCGCGCCAACGCGGCCGCCCTGGGCGCCCGCCTGGTGCAGCACGGCTACAAGATCGTGACGGGTGGGACGGACAACCACCTGGTGTTGTGGGACCTGCGCCCGGAGGACCTGACCGGGTCCAAGGTGGAGAAGGCGTGCGACCTGTGCCACATCACCCTCAACAAGAACGCTGTGGTGGGGGATGTGAGCGCGATGGCGCCCGGCGGGTGCCGCATCGGCGCGCCCGCCATGACGTCCCGCGGCCTCAAGGAGACCGATTTCGAGCAGATCGCCGACTTCCTCCATGAAGTCCTACTCGTCTGCAAGGACGTCCAGGGCTCGGCCGGCCGCCTGCTGAAGGACTTCAACCGGGGCCTAGACGCAGACCCGCGCATCAAGGCCATCCGCACCAAGGTGGAGGCTTTTGCGGCAGCCTTCCCCATGCCCGGCTTTGACGTGTCCAAGCTGTCTTGAGAAAATGATGAATGAACATTCGTTGACACAAAAAAACTGGAGGGAGCAGGACTCCCTGTCTTTGTGTGTAAAAAAATGGAGGGTGGGCGCGCGCGGCAACACAGTGCCGCCGCCGGTCCTGCTTTTACATACTCACGCCCGCTTCGTGTCCTACCCCTCCGCCACCGCCACCCTATCTCCATACGGCGGCAGCAACCACCGCACCGCCGGCCCGGGCCCAAACACGCGCTCCAGCGCGGCATGGAGGGAGGGCGGCGAGGGTGGGGGTTGCAGGTCGCGCTCCTCTCCTCCACCCACCAGGACCAGACGCGGCCGCCCCGCGTCCGCCAGGGATGCGCCCGTCCGCATGCGGTCCAGCACCTGGGCGAGGAGGAGGGACACGCCTGCGAGCGCGGCCCCGGCGATGCCGGCCAGGGTGAAGGAGGCGAGGAACCACGGCGGAGTCGCGGGGGAGAGCGCGGCGGCGGGGACGGCGAGGGCGGCCGCGCCCAGGCGGGCGACCGCTGCAGCAGTCCGCCCGGCCACTCCCTTTCCTTCCAACCCGCGTGCAGCCTGGGACAGGGCCCGGATAGCGGTGGCGGTGGGTGCCAGGAGGAGTGGGAAGGGCGGGAGGAGGGGTGGCCGGCTCCTCACCACCACGCCTACCACCGCCGCCACGCCCCGGGCGACGAGTCCCTGGGGGGGAGGGAGCGCATGACCAACTTCGCCCGCCGCTGCCATCACGGCCTCCCGCACCAGGACCGCCACGGCGGCCCGGCGGCGGGCGAGCAGGGCGCACACGGCCACGAGAGCGTAGACCGACCCGGCCAGGATCCACCCGCACATTAGCAAGAAGTGCGGGGCCACGCTGCCGCCCGGCGCCGAGCTGAGGCAGGTCCCCGTGAAGAAGCAGTGGTGGTCATGCCAGCGGGAGCAGACCCCGCAGGCCGCGCAGTGGTGCGTGCCGGGCGGCTTGTGGGCCCCCCCGCACGGGCCGCACCGGGTGTGGCCCTCGTACGCGCCCTGGGGCACGGCCCCGCGCGGGTGGACCCGGACGCCCGCGCCGAGGGGGTCGGCCTTGGCGCGTGCGACGCCGGCAAAGTGGAGGTACATGTTGAAGGAGGTCAGGGCCGCGGCAGCGGTGGACAGTGAGAGGGCGAGGGGGCGGTGGCTGTTGTGGCTGTGGCTGTTGTCGAGGTGGGGGTGGCGGCCGCGCACGCCACCCTTCACCACCGTCATCCCATCCCCCACCCCGCCAAACAGGGCGGGCAGGACGTAGCCGACCCCGCAGTAGACGGCGACGGTGATGACGGCCAGGGAGATGCAGGGGAAGGCGCGGCCCAGGGAGAAGAGGGCGCTGGAAAGGAGAGATGAGTATACTTGTTGTGAGGTCGAAGGTCGCGCCTTTTTTTTCTCCCATCCGTTTTTCGCCCGTCGAGCCCTGCAACTCATCTCCTCTCAATTATCTTCTCCGTGACTCACGCGTTGAGGGCCTGACCCAGCCCCGCCCGTCGCCCCGCCCGCGGGATGGTCCCGTTGACGGCCCGGCACCAGCCGCAGTAGAAGGCCGGGGCCGGCGCGCCCGACGTCGATGCCGCGCTTACAGGCACCCGCACCGTCGCCCCGCACGCCCAGCACTCGGTCTCACCCGCATAGGCGGCGGGGAGGAGGGTGGAGGGTGGGGCGGACATGGTTGCTGTGTGAATCGTGGGCGCGCGTGGGGTTGAGGGAGAGAGAGAGAGCCCCTACAGGCTGCAGCAAGAAATAAAAAATCGGGGGGGGGGGAGGCAACGCGCGCTCGCACTCTTCCTCGACATTTTCAACACCTAAAACCCGCGCTGGCGTGTGCACCCCCCTCCGTCGCCCTCGCACCACACCTCCTTGCCCGCGCGTGGCTCCCCACCCCCTGCGCGTGCCCCTCACCATGCCCCGCCCCACCCACCGCCCGACCTCGGCCGGCCCCCTGCCCTCGGCGGCGGCCCCTTCCCAGCCCGTCCGCACGGCCGCCCTGGTCGCCGGCCTGGCCCTCGGCGCGGCCCTCGCGGCCGGCCTGGGGCGCGGCGGCGTGCTACTGTCGCCCGCCGCCGCCGCGGCCTCCTCCATGCTGGCCGTAGAAGTGCCGATGGCCTCGCACCACTACCTGGCCGAGCCGGGGCTGGGCGTAGCCCTGGGCCGGGTCGCCCGGGCTCTGCTGGGGAGTGGTGGTAAAAAAGAGGAGGGGGGGGGCGCGTCGAAACTGTCGGCCCTCTCCATCAACGCGCCCGGTGAGTGGAGGGCGGGTGCTTTTCACGCCACGTCCGCCCTCAAGAGGGCCAAGGGTCACCCAGACACGCCCGACTGGGGGGTGCCTGGAGCGGCGCCGGCGGCGGAAAGGGGTGTGGCGGCGGGGGAGGCTCAAACCTCCAGCCCGGCGGGGGAGAGGAAGAGGCGACCGTTCCCCCGTAACTCCCCCCTCTCTCTCAACACACACTGCTCTGACCCATACCCCGCACACCTCTCTCTCACCACCCAATACAGCGGCCACCCTGTCGGACGTGCCCTACAAGAACGGGTGAGGGAAAGAGAGAGAGGGAGAGAGACAGAGACAGAGAGGAAAGCGGAGAAGAGAAAAAAGAGAGGAGGCACGCGCCAAAGGGAGCGCGCGCGCGCGCGCGCGCGCGCGGGCGCGGTTGCCTCTCATCTTTCGCAACCTCCGCGCCTTCCTGTTCCCCTCTGCACAGCTGCGCCTATGCCTGTGGCTCCGAGGACGCCCTGGCCTCCAGCGTCATTGCGGCCACCCTTTCTGAGGGACCCTGCATCCCCACCGCGGCCGGCCTGTCCCTGTGCGGCACAGGGTCCTACCCCCGCCTGCTGGCCGCCCCCGGCACGGTCGCGGCTGTGGCGGCCGGGCGGGCCGCTGGCCGGTGCGGCCCGGCGTGCGGGGTGGCCGTGCCGGGGGCGTGTGCTGCTGCTGCTGCTGCTGCTGCTGCTGCGCCGGCCCCGGCGCCGCCGGCCACCAGTCCGGCCCGCCGCCTGTGGCCGCCGGTGGCGACGCCCAACGGGGCGTCGCCGCCTCCGCCTCCACCAAAAACCACCACCCCTCCGTCGCCGCCGCCGCCGCCGCCGTCGCCTCCCACCCGCCGCCCCGTCCCTAAACGCACGGTCGCCGCGCCCGTGGAGAAACCAGAGACGACAACGGCGTCACCCACGACGACCACCCCGCCCGCGACAACGGCCGCCCCGACCCGCCGCGCCGCACCGCGGGCCGTGCCGCCGGCCACTACCCCGGCCACGGCCACCACACCGCCCTCACCAAGTGCCACCACCGCCCCACCCCCGCCCGCCACGCCGGCCCCATCGGATGCGCCCTGCGGCCTGGTATGCTCCATACCTGGAGGTGAGAAGGATGGTGGTGGCTGCTCAACGCACACGCTCTCCCCTGGTATGGCGGCCGCCGCCCGGGCGGGGCCGTGCACCCGCCTGGGTGACACGGCCTCTCCCGACACGTCCGTCCTGTGCGGCCAGGGCGCCATCCTGAGTGCCTCCCTGTATGAGGCCATTGCGGGCGGGGTGTGCGTGCCCGCTCCATGCGGAGGGGTGGACGTGGTCGGCGGCTTGCCGCCGTGTGGTGCGAAAAAGGCGGCGGCGGCAGCAGCGCCTGCTCCGCCACCCGCTGCTGTTGCTCCTGCGCCCACCACCAGCCGGGCGACGCCTGTGTCAACGGCCCGCCCGGCCCCCGCCGCCGCGCCCACGCCCGCCGTAAACGCGCCTCCCGCCTCACCGACCAAGACTGCTGCCACCCCTGCGCCGGCGGTGGCCAAAGTGGTGCCAACGGCGACGCCACTGGCGAACACTCCTACGGCGGCGCCTTTCCCCGCGCCACCTGCGACGCCCGCCCCGACCCGGCCGCAGGTGGTCGTGTCGGAGCGTGTCACGCCGCCCCCGACGAACACGCCTGCTGCTCCCACCCGCAAGCTCACGCCAGTGCAGACGTCCACCAACACCGCCGTAGTCAACGTGACCGCCACCAACGACCTGGGCGAGCCCTGCCCGCCGGACGCGGCGCCTAGCAAGAATGCAACCACCTGCGCGCCAGGCGACCTTGTCTTGTGTGGGGGGTCCACGCTTCCGGCGGCCTTTGCGGCGGAGCTGGCGGCCGCGATCGCCTGCGTCACGGCGCCCGGCATCAACGGCACCTGCCTGGCGGGTGCGCACGTCGTGAAGGCGGCCGTGTGGAAGGCGGCCCGGGCGGTGGGCGGGTGCCCGCCTGCACCCTGCCCGCCGGGGCCTGGTGCGGGGGTGGTGGTGGAGAAGGCGGTCGCACCGCCCGCGCCCGCGGGCGGGCCTGCTGCTGCTCCTCTCACGCCCAATCCGATGCCCAAGGCGGCGGCAGGGACGTTGCCGGTGGCGCCCAGGGTGACGCCCAAAGCCACGACGCCGCCGGCTGTTGTTGCCGCGACGCCGGCGCCCACCACCACCACGCCCGCGCCCACCAAGGTGACACCCGTGCCACCCACCACGCCAGCTCCTGTCGTCGAGATGGTACGGGGCACCGTGTACGCGGCTGGTCCGGCGGCCGGTCCCTCGGTGGGCACCAAGTCCCGCCGCCCGCTGCCCTGGGCGGCCGCGCCTGGGGCTGGTGCATCGACGCCGACCACCACCACCACCACCACCCCGCCTCCTCCTGCTGACGACAAGCCTGCCCGCGCCTGGGGCGGCTACAGCGGCTACGGCGGCTACGGAGGCGGCACAGTCGCCCCTCGTCTGGTCCCTCGCCCGCGCCCCCGCCGGGCGGCCCCGCCTGCGGCGGCCCCCGCGACGGCGAGCGCGCCCTCCAAGCCGGCCACGGCCTCCCGCCCGACTGCCAACCTCAACGCGACGGTCGCCCCGCCGCCGCCCACCCAGCAGCCTATCAAACCCAACGACACGATGCCCAACAACGCGACAACGACGTCCATTGAAGGCGCTAGCCGGCCTGGGCCGTCCAACACCGTCAAGCGGACGGCGGTGGCCAGCGGGGCTGGTGGTCCTGGCAGTGCGGGGGACGGCGAGAAGAAGAAGGGCGTCTCAGCCGCCACGGTCGCCGCCCCGCTGGCGGTCGCGGCCATGCTTGCCATAGGCGGCACGGCCGCAGCGAGCGTGGTGTCCCGCCGCCGTGTGCGCCGCCCAGGCTCCGCATCCGCGGCCGGCGGCCTCTTTCACGCCCGCCACGGCGGCGGCGGCGGCGGCGGCGACTGGTTGGCCCCCCTCCGCGGCCGCCGCGCGCGCGGCCATGGTGCAGGACCTCCCTCCTCCGCAGCCGCCCTGGCCGGTCGCATAGGGTCTGGTTCCTCCGGCTCCTTCTCCTTCACGTCCGGCGGGCGGGGCGGGGCGGCCGGCGGCGGCGGGTCCTTCCTCGCCGCACACGCAGCCGCCCCGCCACCCCCACCCTCCTCCTCGGGCGGCTCCTCCGCCTCCGCCCGCCGGTCCGCCTACGGCCTGACCGCGGAGCAGGCATCCGTGGCCGAGGATGGCCAGGCCCGGCGTGGGGCGGCGACGGGCGGGCTGGCCTGCGTGGCGGGCGGGCGGTGAATGACTGTGAAAACAGATGAGACATGAGGAAAAACCCTAACCCCCCTCTCTCCCAGGCGTTTTGCTCTCTCTCTCTTCCCACGCCCCTTGCGCCCTTCATTTCTGACCGCCTGCCAAAATGGTTCATTTACGCCGGATCCTGTTCCCCTTAACTTTGTGCGTGTTTCTTATTAAATCCCCCCTCCACCTTTCCTCCTAAGAGTGCGTGTTGCTAGTGCGCGTCAAAAACCCTTACCCCCCTGCCTTCCCCAACAGAGCACGTGCGCGCCGCACATCCGCACCCTTTCACCCACCACAAGAGAGTGTGTGTGTGTGTGTGTGTGTGTGTGTGTGTATGTGTGTGTGTGTGTGTGTGTGTGTGTGTGTGTGTGTGTGTGTGTGTGTGTGTGTGTGTGTGTGTACGCGACCAAGCGCGTGGATATCCCCACACCCCCGTGTTACTGAAAAATTCTCTGCCCCAGCACTCACCCAGTGTTTCGCTTGCCAGCGCATCGACTCGCGTGCGCGCTCTCTGACACGCCGTCACCGCACGCCCACCATCCCTCTGCCCCACGCACACGCAGCGGAACACACACACACACCCTCCTTGCCTCATCACTGCCACGCAATGGACTGGATCAAATCCAAGGCTGCCGTCGTCAACCGGCGCCTGGATGGCACGCCGATTGCGACCCTGCGCACGAGCGCGGTGAAAGCCTTCCGCCAGCACGCGCTGGGGCTGAGCGAGCTGGAAACGGAGGTCCTGGAAGCGACCAATGATGAGCCGTGGGGACCGCACGGGAGTGCGATGGCAGGTGAGAGAGGAGCGTGGCTGAGGGTGGTGGGCGCGGGGGACGGAAAGACAGAGGGCATCGGCGCGCCCAACCTTCCCCTCTCTCATCACATCCCGCCGCCTCCTCGCTCTCTCGTCTCATCCCCAGACATCGCCCGCGCCTGCGCCGACCAGGAAGGCTACCGCCAGACCCTGGCCATCCTGGCCAAACGCCTGGCCACCCCGCCCGGCCCGGACTGGCGCCGCCCCTACAAGGCCCTGCTCCTCCTGGATTTCTTGCTCAAGCACGGTCCCCGGGCCATCGTCGCAGAGATCGCCGCCAATGGTCCCCTCCTGGACCGCTTAGCCAGCTTCGAGTACAAGGATGCGAACGGGCGGGACTGGGGCGTCAACGTGCGGGAGCGGGCGAAGCGGCTGGCCTCGCTGTCGGCCGACCCGGAAGCGGTCACGGCCGCACGCGCGGCGGCGACCGCCAACGCGACCAAGTATGGGGGCGTCTCCTCTGAGGACGTGTCCCATGGTGGGGCGCTCAGCTTTGGGAGTGGTGGTGGAGGTGGTGGGTATGGGGGTGGGAGCGGGAGCGGCAGTGCCGGCCCGCGCTCGCTGTCGTCGTCGCGGCCTGGAGAGGGCGGTGTTGGTGGTGGTGGCGGCGGCGACGGCGGCCACTCCATCGCCGCCCCGCAGGGCTACCCCGCGGCCGCGACGGCGGCCCGGGTGGCAGCGCTGGCGATGGCCGGTCGGGCGGCCGCCGCTTTGACGGCGACGATGCCCTCCCCGCCCGCCCCGCACCCCAAGCCGCCGGGCGGCGCTGGCATGGGCGGGAGCGTCGCCAGCAGCAGCGGGCGGCGGCGCCTGTCTGACATGAGCGTGGCCCCGGCCATCGCCGCGTCCTTCCCGCCGCCTGCTGCTACTGCTGCTGCGCCCCCGGCGGTGGACGACCTCCTGGGCGACCTGCTGGCCGGACCGACGGCGACCGCGCCCGCGACGGCGCCCGTCGGCGACTTGCTGGGCGGGCTGAGCTTGAGCGAGGGTGCGCCCACGACGACCGCCGCCGCACCGGCCGCCGGCGCGGACTGGGCGGATTTCCAGCAGGCGAGCACCACCGCCCAACTCGCCGCTGGTGGAGACGACTGGGGGGCGTTCTCTGGCGGCGGCGACGGCGGCGGGGCGGCGGCGGCTGCAGGGGCGGCCGCGCCGGATGGGGAGTGGGACGCGTTCGCGTCGTCGCCCGCCCCTCCGCCGCCGCCGCCGCCTGCCGCGCCGGCCCGCGGTCTGGCCATGCCGGGATCGCCCGGCGGTGGCAAGGCCATGGCGCCCGCGGCGGCCGCCGCCGCCCCGCCGCGGGCGGCCGACCCGTTCGCGGACTTGCTTGGGTGAGCAAGAGAGAAAAGAGGTGGGTGGGGGGGTCCGTTGAAAAGAAAGCCTGATTATAGCACGCCTCTCCTCTCTCTTGCCCACGCTGCCCCCGGCCGGTCTCACACTAGATATCTCACAAGGAGGGGGAGGAGCGGGGGGGCGCCCCCCCCCCCCCCCCGCCCCCCCCCCCCCCCCCGCCGCG
>Ga0315274_10007866_pt1 | contig 15404 bp, 14 predicted proteins | sample YL17G02_20_MG_FD_203700 | JGI IMG/M metagenome (GOLD analysis project Ga0315274, IMG submission 203700) | Sediment microbial communities from Yellowstone Lake, YNP, Wyoming, USA - YL17G02_20 | ecosystem: Environmental > Aquatic > Freshwater > Lake > Sediment | place: USA: Wyoming | collected... | reverse complement strand
GCTGAGCCGATCCAGCACTTGCTGGTCGATCCATCGTCCGCAAAGTCGAATGGCCCCGATCACGGGGCGAAGGATGGCGGGAGGCGGGTGGGAAGTCTAGCACAATATTTTCCAGGCAACGATCAGGACTTTGGCACCGCTTTCTGCGACGGGCGAAAGGCGGTAACGGATTGGCTGCATCCGCGTTGAGGTTGGTGATGTTTGGTGGACGGTGACCCAAGGTAGCTCGTGCCTCGCAACCCTAGGCTTCCAGAGCGATCTAAAGACCGGCTTTTCATGTTCTGACTATAGTCAGCGGACATCTCGCCGTCTCACGGCTAGCATGTCCGCCAATGCGCAAAGACCTCAAAGTAGCGATTGGCAGTGTTTTGCGGGCGAAGAGAGAGAAGCTCGCCATCTCGCAAGAGGAGGTCGCCGAGCGTGCGGGTGTTGACCGAACCTACGTCAGTAGGCTTGAGCGGGGTCTCAAGAGTCCAACCGTAGAAACGCTTGAAAGGATTTGCGCCGCGCTTGGGACGTTGCCCGAACGCGTGATTGAGGAAGCGAGGAGGAAGTAAGAATGGCTGGCAAACGACTTCCAAAACGTCCCGCCCTGCTTGGCCTGAAAATGTCCAAGACCGGCCAAACGCGTGGCGCAGACGACGACGTCATTTATCAGAACCGCGTAAACCGCTCGAACACCGTCCTGATTCGTTACAAAACCTGGGAAACGTGCGCCAAACCACAAGACGGCACAGACAGCTACGAGAGAGGCTTTATTGTTCTGCTGTCGCCGTCGGAATACTTCGGCGATCCTAATATCACCGAAGAATTGGCGGCGAAAGGATTGGCTCTGGGCACGAACGCGCTCGTCTTCTACGAGACCCGAGAGCAGTGGGATGAGAAAAATCCAGACACGTTGGGATGGAAAGTTGCGACAAAACGAAAAGCACCGCTCGGTGGTCAGTATGTCGCCCGTGTCTCCGCGACCACTGCGAAGGATAAATCTAAAGCAAAGAAGATTGTTGTCGGCTTTCACAAAACGAAACCCAAGGGTGCGGGCATTCGTGTCTATGAATATGCAAGCAAAGCTACCATCAAGAAGTGCCGCCTTCAGCTTGAGGCGCTGTTCTGGCTGTGTGCGGATTCCGATAAGGTCGCGATTTCCAATGGAATGAAAGGGGAGGATGTGGCAACCCGCAAAGCGGCCATCCTCGCTCAGTGTAAGGAATCGGGCTTGCTCGATACTGAAAGATTGTCAAAGGCGCGAATTTTGAACGCGCAAGGAAAGACGATGTGTCCGTTGTGCCTTGAGGAGCTATCGGGACAAGGATTCTTCAATCGCATGGAACAAGCGGAAGGACGCGATGTTCCAGATTTGACCGTGACGCAGTTGAACCTGTTTCACATCACGGAATTGAAAACAGGCGCTCTAAACCATCAGCCATACAACGTGGGCTGGGGACACGATCACTGCAACGTAGTCGTTAAAGATTCCGGAATCCTGAAGACTCTTGAATGGATGCATGGTGTCGTAAAACGCAACGTCGCAGAAGGTCATCTCCCTGTGGAAAACAAAGCAAGCTGACGGGATTTGTTCCCGTTGATTCTCGGCAGCGCGCGTCCATTTCCATTCAGCGCCGTTGAGAGAAAAGGGGTATCCGCCTCGGCTGCGTCTTCAACCCGCGATGCAATCTCAGCAGCCCAAGTCGGTTCAATTTCCATGGATACGGTGCGACGCTTGAGTTTCAGCGCTGCCAGAGCAGTGCTCCCACTACCGCCAAAGCAATCCAGCACGATGTCGCCAGGGAATGTGGTCGCCTCGATCGCGTGCTCGAGCATGGCCGCGGGTTTCTCTGCCGGGTGCTTGCCTTTGTATGGCCTCACAGAAGGGAATGTCCACACGTCGGTGAACTCCTTCGATGCATCCATCACAAACGGACGAATCACGTCTTCGTAAGGCGGCATTGGGTCAACTTTCCCAGTTTCCATCAGCGCCACTCGTATCTTCTCGTATTGCTCCCGACTCGGAGTGTTCCGGCCATCTTCCCAGTTCGACACTGCTCCACCGTGATTCACCTTTCCGTGCGCGCCGATCTTTGCTGTCAGCTGGTGCATGGACAAGCCTGCCTGCTTTCGCGCATTGCGCAGAAACAGGGCGAAAGGCGAACGGAACAGGTTGCCCTCAGCGGCCGGCTCGGCAAAAAGAACCCGCTCCGAATGAGGATACCACTGCCGCAAAGCCTCCTTCTTCATCTTGCCTTTCCAGCCGTCAAAACCGGGGTCGTTGGGCTTTGTCCACACGATGTGCGAAAGGACGTTGAAGTTCTTCGAGAAAAGCACCTCAAGCCGTCCCGACATCGACGAATCGCAGAAGCAGAACAGCGAACCGTTGGGCCGGAGCACTCTTCGCCACTCAACGGCGTATTCAGCCATCCATTCGAGGTAATGCTGGTCCTCGGCAAACGCCGTATCACCGCAGATGTTCCGCTTCTTCGTCGCGTGGTATGGCGGGTCATTCAGAATCAGCGACACGGAATGCGCCGCGAGCTTCCGCAAGAGTAGGAGCGAGTCGCCTTTGGCGACGAGCGCATTTAACACCGAAAGAACGAGTTCTGGTTCAATGGCCGTTTGAACGCGTTTGAGATCTTGTTCTCTAGAGTTCACAGGATTGGCATCGTCTCAAGTTCTTCGCCATGCGCGGAGTTTAGAAAGTGCACTCGCAAAGAAAAGCCTTTTGACACGGTTCGCCAAACGCGGAGCCGAGGCGCGTGCGCTACCATTGGCCGAAAAGCGTGTCAATTTTTCGGCGAACGTCTTCGTTCATTCGGATGAGCGGCGGCCAGGGGCGTTTGAAGCCTTCGCCGGGGAACGTCTTCGTCGCATCAATGCTGAGTTTGTTGCCAATGGCCGTTTCGCTGGTGAGGGGGCGGGGAGGAGCGGTTATGAGGCGAGGGGATTTCGCCACTTGAGTCCGCGAAAGCGCGCGAAGTCCGTGTCCGTCGAGGCCAGCACGCGGTTGTGTTCCACCGCCAGCGCCGCGAGGTGAGCGTCGGACACGAGATTGGCCGTCGCATTGCCCGTTCGCAGCATCTGCTGGAGCACGGTCCAGTGTTGGTCGGTCGGATGGAGGATTCGCACGCAGGGTTGATCCAGCCAGCTTTGCACCCGCTCCACCGCTTCCCTCAGGGTCAAGGGACGCCGGTGCAGGCGGGCGTTGGTGCCGATGCGGATGAACGCGGTCAGGACGGGCCAACAGAGGGACACCGGGTCGGTGCCACTCAACCGTGCGTCTCACCATTCCCGCGCGGCCTCGTGGTGGGCGGACAAGCTGTCCTCGGCATACAGCAACAGGTTCGCGTCAACGAGCGTCACTGGTGGTCCTCTCCCTCGGCGCGGGCCAGCAGGTCCGCAATACTGTCGTAGCTGAACCCCTCGCGCAGCCCGAGCGGCCGGGGTTTGGTGCGGTAGGGCTTCGCGGCCGGCGGCGCCAGGACGGTGTCGAGGCCGACGCGCAGGGCGAGGTTCACGACTTCCTTGAATGGCTTGCCCAGTTTGGCTGCGCCCTTCCTGGCTTTTGCGGCCACATCCGGGTCGAGCGTCAACGTGGTCCTCATGCAGGCATCATGATGCCTTGCACGAGAATGTCAACGTGTCTACCCCCGGCGAGATTCCACCTTCGCCTTCACCGTCGCAGGTGGGTGGACGGCGACGGGGTCCGCAGGACCCGTCGCGGCGGGTTGCATGATTGAAGTTCTTCCATCCCGGCTTCGCAGGTTGTCGAGAAGACCGACGGCAAGCCCGTCGCCGAGATGGCTTGCGGCAAAGCCTGCGTCGCCAGCCCAGTCTGGCAGTGCGCGCTGCGCCGCGCCAGACGCGGAACGCCGAAATCAGTTGCGCCGGGATCGTGACCAACTGCGGATGCCGGCGATTTCGTCCGCCGGTGGATTCCTTGCGTAGATTGCGGGCAAAGTCGCGGGCTTCAGCGGCGCGGGCGCGATGTTTGCCGGATTGCCCCCGTTGCCCCCTCACCCTGACCCTCTCCCCCGATGAGGGAGAGGGAATTTCGCGCTCGTGGTTTCCCGCTTTCATCGTTGTTTCGTTCGCGTGTCAGCGCTTGGCGCTCATGATTTGTTCCACCTTCGTCTTCACCGCGGCATCCATCTTGATGAGCGGCGGCCAGCCCCGAACTCCGATGAATCGCGAGCAGGCGCTTTCGGGGTTCGTCGGGGAGTTTCTTCATCGCGTCGAGGCAGCTCACAACTCCTTCGTCTTCTTGAACAGCAGGCCGCGTTCGCCGTTGAACAGTCTGCGCAGGCGGCGGTCGCTGGAACTGCTGGAGCGGCGGATGATTTCCGGAGCCACGCGGTTGCCAGTCTCGCGGCGGGCGCGGCGGCCGTTGAGCCAGTCTTCCCAACTGATCGGGCGGCCCTTAGGTATGATAGGGACTGGGTTTTCCGAGTTCATGCGCGACTTCGCCAACGAGTTTTTCCAACGCCGGCAGAATATCGTATTCAGGCCGGGTGGCAAGACGCCGGGCTTCCTGCCAGTCCAGTTCCACCTGGCCGGACAGCGCGACCGCGATGAGTTTGCGGGCGCAGAGCGCGGCCGGCTCGTGAGGATGCGGATAGACGGAAATGAGGATACGCTCGACCAGCAGGTCCTCGGGGCTGACCAATCGCACCGGCCCGTAAGGGGCTTGCAGTTCATCGAAGGGCGTCTGCGCCAGCGTCTCGACTTCGCCAAGGATGTCCACGTACTGGCCGGCCACCTGCCAGTTCCGCGGGCCCCCCGTGGCGCCAAGGCAGCCCATCCGCTCCTGCCGGCTGCGGACGTCGAGCCGGGCTGGGGAGATGAGACACATGTCCAGATCGCCGGAGACGTAGGCGCCCTCGGTGTAGAACTCGATGGCCGAGCCGCCCACGACGACAAGCTCGATGCCGCGCTCGCGGAAGACGGCGGAGACGAGGCTGGCGAGCTTGAGGTGCTTGAGCGTCGGGTCAGTCTCGGCGGTGATGTCGGCGAGGGCTTGCTGGATTTGTTCGGATTTCATGGAGTTTGAGCCTTCTCACGTCGGCGGCTGCGAGTTGAGAAGTTTTTCCGCCTTTGCTGTCGCCGCTTCATCCATCTCGAGGAGCGGCGGCCAGCCCCGAACTCCGATCAATCGCGAGCAGGCGCTTTCGGGGTTCGCCGACGTCCCGCAACGCGGGATCGTGGCGTCAAGGCCGAGTTTGCTGCCGCAAGTTGGCTGAGGGTTCATGGTTGAGAGTCGAGAGTTCAGTCAGCGGCTGCCGCCGAAAAGAGAGTCAGTTTTATGTCGAATGTCTTCGCTCATTTTGATTAAAGGTGGCCAAGGACGCTTAAATCCTTCTCCCGGCAGCTTGCGCGTGGCGTCAATTCCCAGCTTCGACCCAATCGCAATCTCGGATGTTGCGTGGTCGAGCACGTCGGCCGGGCCTTTGGTGAAGATGCTGTCGCGTTGCGGGTCGGTGTTGGCGCAGAGGCGGAAGAGGACGTCGCTGGTGTTGTGCACGTCCACGTCGTCGTCCACCACCACGAGGTATTTGGTGAACATCATCTGCCCCATGCCCCAGAGGCCGTGCATGATTTTGTAGGCCTGCATCGGGTAGGTCTTCCGGATGCTCACGAAGACGAGGTTGTGGAAGACGCCTTCGGCCGGCAGCGCGATGTCCACAATCTCCGGGAAGTTCATCTTGAAGACGGGCAGGAAGAGTTTCACGGACGCGCCGCCCATGTAGAAGTCTTCCATCGGCGGGATGCCAACGATGGTGGCGGGATAGACGGCGTCTTTGCGGTGCGTGATGGCGGTGACGTGGAAGACGGGATATGGCTCGGGCAACGTGTAGTAGCCGGTGTGGTCGCCGAACGGGCCTTCGTCGCGCAACGGCTCCTTCGGGTCCACGTAGCCTTCAATGACGAAATCGGCGTTGGCGGGGACTTCCAGGTCGTTGGTCTCGCACTTGACGAGTTCGACGGACTTCTTGCGGAGGTAACCGGCCAACAGGAATTCGTCCAACCCGTCAGGCAACGGAGCCGTGGCGGCGAAGGTGAACGCGGGGTCGCCGCCCAGGAAGATGGCGACGGGCATGCGGGTGCCGGTTTCGTAGTAACGGCGGCCGTGTCGCGCGCCGACCTTTTGGAGCTGCCAGTGCATGCCGGTGGTTCGGTCGTCATAGATCTGGATGCGATACATGCCGACGTTGCGTTCGCCGGTGTCGGGGTCTTTGGTCACGACGCAGGGGAGGGTGATGAAGCGGCCGGCGTCGAGGGGCCAGCAGCGCAGCACGGGCAGGTTGAGGAGGGTGGGTGGTGCTGCGATAGCCGATAGCCGATAGCCGATAGCCAAATCTCCCTGCGCGCCAGCCGACCGCGGATCGCCCATAGCCGAGGGTTCCGGTGCGCCGGCCGATGGCCGATCACCAGTAGATGATCGCCAAGGGTCAACAACCAAACCCTCACCCTGGCCCTTTCCCGCTCCGTTACGCTGCGCGGGAGAGGGAGAATCGATCATGGTTGTGGGGGGGGGCGGGGCCTTGGCGATTGGCGATTGGCTGTCGGCTATGCGCGGAGCGCCCGGCCACGGTTCGGTGCGGGTGGGCGGGGCGTCGAACTTGTGAACCACTTCCTTGCACGGGCCGTCTTTTATCAGTTTGGGCGTGGCGTGGCGGAGGTCGAGAGCGGTACTGAGCAACTTCATCGCCTCGCGGAAACCGGTCGGCGGCTTGGCTTTCATGAGCGCGCCGAGCTCGGCGGCGGCGGCGTCCACGGAGCTTGCGCCCAAGGCCAGGGCCATACGCTTCCAGGACCCCATCGTGTTGATCGCGACGGGGAACGACGATGGCTGGCCGTTAATGGTGGGCCTCTCGATCAGCAACGCCTTGCCGCCGCCGGGCGATTTCATCTGACGGTCGGCGAGCTCGGTGATTTCGAGTTCGGTGGCCACCGGTTGGGTGACCCGGATGAGTTCGCCCGCGCGGTCGAGCTGCTGGACGAAGTCACGGAAGGAGTCGAATGCCATACGATGGGCAATCTAGCCAAAGCCGGTCGGAAGCAAACCGTTTTTCACCAACCCGGGCTGCTCAGCTACCAGCCGGGATCGGGCCTGACGGTCGCTTTCATTCCCTTCGCTCCGACGATGTAGATGGGGCTCTCGCCCAGGGGCACGGGCAGGCTGCCGGTGCGCACTTTGTCGTAGGGCACGTGGCGTTGCGTGCCGAAGAGGTCATAGCAGTCGAGGCCCCGGTCGGTATTGGAGACGCGCACGTAGGCAACGGGCTTGGGCGTCCAAGCCACGAGCGTGTCCTCGCCTTTCGTGGGCTCAGTGAACACGCAGGCGAAGACGTCCGGGCCGAAGGCGTCATTGCGCACCCAGTTCTTCCCCTCGAGCATCCGGGTCATGAAGGCGTAAGCGTGGTAGGAGTATTTCGGGGAGAGATCGACCCGCATGAGGCCGACCATGTCCGCCTGATCGAACTGCCGCGTGCCGGTGTCGGCCAGTGTCCACCAGAAGACCTTTTCGACCTTGCGCGACGCGAGGCCGAGCACGTAGAGCCGCACCAGCAGGTCGGCTTGGCGCAGTTCGGAGACGCCGTAGGGATGAATGTGAGTATTCCAGCACATCTCGGTAACCCAAAGCGGCTTGGGCGCGCCGAAGGTGCCCAGGACCTTGCTGAGTTCGTCCGCCTGTTCGAGATAGGTCATGCGGACGAGCGGGTATTCGGGCGTCAGCCGCGTCTTGTTCCAGCTCTTGACGTATTGATCGAGCATCCACCAATCGAACTTGTCCTCGGGCGCGCTCGGCGGGCGATACGGGTGGAAGCAGGCGATATCGAAGCAATCGTTGGGCACCTGCTTCAAGATCGCCTCGGCGAACCGGACATCGCAGAAAGCCGAGTTGAGTCCGAGCACTTTCGCTTTTGGGTTCGCCTCGTGGACGGCTTTGCCGGACGCCGCCAGCAAGCGGGCGTATTCGTCGGCACTGCCCTTCCAGTAGCCGCCGTTGGGCTCGTTCCAGATCTGCCAGTAATCCGCCTTGCCGGCGTAACGCTTCACCGCAGCGCGGGCGAAGGCGCAGTAGGCCTCCACTCCCGCAGGCGTGCGGGGATCATGGAAATCCGGGGCATAGACGAGATCGCCGAAGACGAGGACGCCGTGCCGGCGACAGAGCTCAACCAGCCGATCATAGCCAGCCCAGTCATATTCGCCGGGCTGTTTCTCGATGCGGCGCCAGGTGAAGTCCTGCCGGCCCCACTTGATGCCGGCGTGCTGCATGGCCCGGAGACGGGCCTCGAGGTCCGGGGTCTCCGGGTCGAAGGCGGTATTGATGCCGAACGGCGATTCGGGCAACAGCGCGGCGGGAGACAACGGCGGCGGCAAGGAAACGCTGACGGTGTTCCGGGCGGTGGGCGCAGCAGCGAAGGAGAAGCCGGTCGCAAGGCAGGCCAGAAGCGCTGTCCACGGAGGGGGTCGGGACTTCATGTCCTCGTTCTACCCTTCTCCCCGCCGCCGAGGCAATGGCCGAGCGCAGGAAGGGTGCGATCCGAAGTGGCGCTCACCCAGGCGGTCGGAGCGCGACCTTCAGGTCGCTTCGGCTTTGGGAGGTTGAGGGTGTTGGGAGATTCCCATGCGCGGTGGCGGGCGAGGCGAAGCGGCGTGAACGCCGCGCTCCTGACCGGTGCGTTGGATCGCACCCGCGCAGGAACGCGCTCACTGGTTCAGGTTCGTCTCTGACGCCAACGCGAGCTTGGCCAGGTAATAGAGGTCGGCGCGGCAGAACGGCAGATCGACCTGCTCCGCCAGCGGGCGTCCGCCTGGTTTGGACCAGGCCAGGAACTTGAAGGTGTCCAGAGCGAGGTCGGGGGGATCGACCGAGTTCTCCCCGAAATGCACCTGACGCTCCTCCCCTTGCAGCGGCCAGGTCGGGCAGAGGTGCGACCAGCCCGCCCAGAGGTTCCCCGGTGCGCCCGGTTGATCGGCCGTCACGAGCGCGAGCACGTCCGGGGTGAGGCCACGGATCAAGGCGGGTTTGTGGCGGTGCGGCGCCACACGGAAGAAGAGCCGGCCGTCGCCCTCGCCGATGAAGGGATCCAGTTTGGCCGAGCCAGCGAACCGTTTGCGCGTCGCCTCCGGGTCGGTCGGCCCACGCCACCAAACCAGCAGTTGTTCACTGAACTCGTCAATCTGAGCCTTGGCGGGGCGTAGCGCTTCGTCGTCGCCGACCCGTTCCGCGATTCGGGCAAAGGCGATCAGCGAACCCAGGTAACGGTTGGCGTGCAGGTCGCCCTTGTTTGGGTCCAGTCGCCAACTCGCCTTCGCGAAGTCCTCGTAGGCCACTTTGATCTGTGGCCAGGCGGTCTTCACCCGATTCCACTCACGACAGCGCTCGGCGTAAAGCCAGACAGGGTAAATGTTGCCAAAGGGATGATGGGGTTTGTCCTGGCCGAGGCGCGACAAGACCTCCGGCGGAACCCAAAACCACTCGCGGCGTTCGCCTTCGTTCAACGGGTACCAGGCGTCCTTTGTGAAAGGCGGATGTTGGCTCCATTCCTCGGCCAGGAAGGTTTTCACTTTTTGCTTCAGTGCCTCGGACAAGTGCGGATAGGCCCATGCCAACGCCTCGAACACCTCGCCGCTGTCGTCGAAGAAGAACTCGCGGCCGGCGAGGCCGGGATCGACGAACAGCGGCGCCCACCGGCGTCGAAGCAATTCGACCGTGGTTTCTTCGAGTCGCTGCTGCAGCTCAGGTTGACCTGGTGTTTTCCGTTCGGTTGAAGTCCGCTGCGCGGACCGGAGACTCTCCACCGGAATGTCCTCAGCCGGTTTTCCTTCTTCGCGGGAGACGAGACAGAGGATCCGGCTGCCAGTCATCCAGTAGATGCGGCGACCGACGACCGCGACGCTGCCGCGCCCGGGGCCGTGCCACTCGTTGGCGAACCACGGTTCCTTGAACCCGCCGAACGTGTCGCGCTCGCCCCAGATCGGGAACAGCCTGTTTTTTATCAGATCGAAACCGCTGAGCGTGCCTTGGTGAACGATGAGGACGGTGTTACCGGCGACGGTGAAGTTCTGGCTCTCGTCGGCCGTACCCCAGAAGGTGTTCCAGGCGGGCTGCCTGGCGTATTGGTGGAAGAGCGGCGTGATCCGGTTCTGCGCCAGGTCGAGCAATCCGAGGGCGACGAGGGGCGCGACACCGTGGTTCCAATTGCCGTAGGCGGTGCGATAGAAGACGAGCAGACGGCCATCCGCCGTGAGAGCGGGCTGAGCACCGACGCCCTGGCAGCCGGCAATCCAGAGCACGGGCGCGGTCAACGCCTCCCGGCCGGTTTCTGCATTGAGCACGAAGAAAGTCCGAGCGTCGCGATTCTCCCTCAGGTGCCGGACGATCGCGTCCTGTTCCTTGGTCCACAACTCGAGGTTGCCGCGCGCCGCTTCACTTTTCGCCCAAGTGTCGACCTTCCGCCAATCGCTGTCGTCCACGCCGGCGTTCTGCGCGAGGAAATGGCGGTCGCGGGCGATCCGCTGCCCCATGTTGATCACGGGATTGGTCCGAACGACGACGTAGGTGCGACCGCCCGCCTTGACGACGACCGGGTAGTAGTCGCGCGCGGTCTGTCCAGTGAGCGGTTCCGAGGTCCAGAGGATCTTGCCGGTGCGTGAGTCGAAGCACCGGACCCGGAGGTCCTCGGCGGTGACGAACACGCGGCCGTCAACCGCGGCCGCTGTCTGACGAATCGGCACCTTCATTTCCTGGCGCCAGGCCAGCTTGCCACTCTTCAGCTCCACAGCGAGGAAATCTCCGGAGCGTGTCCCGACGAACACGGTGTCCTCGGCGATCGCCGGCGACGCGGACAAGCCGCCATAGCCAGCGTCGTAAGCCCAGGATTGCTTTCCAGTCACCGCGTCGAGGGCGTAGAGGTAACCATCCGTTGAACCCGCCACGACCCACCCCCCAGCCACCGCCGGCGAATGAAGGAACGGACCGGGGGCGGCGAAGTTCCACTGGGCGGCGCCCGTCCCGGCGTCGAGCGCGCAAACGGTCCCGCTGTGGGTCGCCACGAAGACCCGCCCCTGGGCGATGATCGGTTCCATCGCGGTGCCGAGTCGTTCGCCGGCCAGGTGCCGGACCCACGTAAGGCGGAAGGGCGGCTTGATTTCCACGGTGCTGACGAAGCCGTCGTGGCAGGCGTTGCCATGGAGGGTGGGCCAGTCGGCTCGAAGCTGGCCTGCCAGCGCGAGGCAGGCGGCCAGGCTAAGTGCCGGCAGGTGGTTCGCACGCAGCTCAAGAAGTGAAGGGTGCCTGGCGAGGACGCCTGGGCTTTCGTTCGCTCGACGCGTGGGATTCAACATCGTTGGCATCGGGGACAGTAGTACGTGCTGCGCGCACCCTGAACAATCCGTCGGATCGCGGTCCTGCAGCGAAGACAGGGCTGGCCAGCGCGATCATACACCCGCAACTTCTCGTGGGCGTAACCGGACTCGCCCTCGGCCGCGCCATAATAGAACAAGTTGTTCCGGCCGTCCGCCGGTCCCCAATGCAGCCGGACGGTGCTACCCCAGGCGATGGCCTCGCGCAGCACTTGTCGGAGGCTCCGCCACAAGCGTTGAGCTTGTTCCACGGACAACCGATCGGAGCGCCCCCGCGGCGACAGCCGGGCGCGGAACAACGCTTCACTCGCGTAGATGTTGCCCAGGCCCGCGACGAGCGACTGATCCAGGAGTTTGACTTTGAGTGACTGGCCGGATCGGCGCAGGGCGTTCCGCAGGTCATGGGCGGTGAAACGTTCGTCCAGCGGTTCCGGGCCCAGCGCCGACACGGCGTTCTTGTCCAACGTCAACCGGCCGAAGTAACGCATGTCCTCGAACACGAATTGCCCGCGAGCGAGCCGGAGAACGACAGCGGCGTGCTTCGGGAGGGCGGCGTCGGCCGCCAGCAGATACATCCGTCCGGTCATGCCGAGGTGGCCCAGAAGGGGAAACGTCCTCCGGGATCCCACTCGACGCAGCGTGAAAAGCAGGTATTTGCCGCGACGGGTCAAATTGACGAACACGCTCCCCACCAGCGCCCGGCGCAACTCGGCCTCCGAGGTCGGGCGCAACACGCGGGCCCGCCGGGCGGCCACGCCGCGGATCACCTGGCCTCGCAACAGCGGCTCGAGTTGGCGGACCAGCACTTCGACTTCCGGGAGCTCGGGCATGAACGGGTCAGCCATAACGGTACGGCGCGGACAACGCGAAAGTGTTGGGCAGGTGGCGGACCTCTCCGACCACGCCGTCGTGCAACAATACCTCGACGATGTCAAAGCGGACCTTCACCGGGGGTTGCTTGAGCCGCTTGAGGTAATCCAGGGCGGTCCGGGAGAGCCGTCGGCGTTTGGCGGCGTTCACGGCGGCGGCGGGCCGGGTCCAATCCTCGGATGAGCGCGTTTTCACCTCCACGAACACGAGGCAGTCGCGGTCGCGGAACACAAGATCGATCTCGCCGCGGGGCGAGCGGAAGTTCGCGGTCAGGAACTTGAGGCCTGCGCCGCGCAGGTGTTTGCGGGCCGCTCGCTCACCCAGTTGCCCCCGGCGGAGGTGCGCCGGTTCGGTCCGCGTCTGGAACGCCTGCTTAATGCGTCCCCACAAGTCCATCGTTGAGCAGGGACAGTTGCTACAGCTTCAGCGGCGCGAAGCTGCGTCGGTGAATCGGGCAGGGTCCGAGCCGGGCCAGGGCGGCGAGGTGATCGGGCGTCCCGTAGCCCTTGTGCACGGCGAAGCCGTACGCCGGGTACTGCCGGTCGTATTCGGCCATCAGGCGGTCGCGGGTGACCTTGGCGAGCACGCTGGCGGCCGCGATTGAGTAGCTGCGCGCGTCCCCCTGGATCAAGGCCGTCTGCGCGACCGTGAGCGAATTCACGGGCCGGCCATCAACCAGCGCGTGCTGCGGCGGCGGATGGAGCCCCGCGAGGGCGCCGTTCATGGCGCGGTGGGTGGCCTGGAGGATGTTGAGGGTGTCGATCTCGGGAACGTCGGTCTGGGCGAGGGCGAAGTGGACGCCGGCGTCGCCGGTCAGGAACTCGAAGAAGCGCTCACGTTGCGCGGCGGAGAGCTGTTTGGAATCGTTCAGTCCCGCCAACTCGGGCGGCAGGCCTGCCTCCACCCAGCCCACAGGCAAACGGACAGCGGCGGCCACGACCGGTCCGGCAATCGGCCCGCGACCGGCCTCATCGACGCCGGCGATGCTCGTAATTCCCTGTCGGAACAACTCGCGCTCGAACTGAAATCGGTCGGGAAGCTCTGGCCAATGCTTCGCGGGCACGGCCGCACAATGTCGCGGTCGAAGGGGGGATGTAAACGGAAATGTTGAGCCGTGGGTTGAGCGGCAGCGAACGCGGTTCCGACGGGATCAGGCGTTACTCAGTTTGGAGTCGAGATCGGCGAAGGGGTTGTTGCTGAAGCCCGAGTCAGGTTTGCCGGAGCTGTTGTTGGGCGCAACCGCTTCCGGCACTTCCAGCGAAGGCACCGGCCGGAATACCTGAGGCCCGTCGGCGGGTGGATCGATCGAGTTCGGCCGTGGCGCGCCGTCCTCGGAGACGTTCGGGTTCTTGGCCCGCTTGTTACGGGGCAGCGGACTGAGCATGAGGTTGATGCTGCGGCCCGCCAGCTTGGGCGGGGCATCGGGATGGCCGTAGGGGGCGAGTTCCTTGATGAACTTCTCGACGACCTGGAAACCGAACTCCTTGTGCGCCATCTCACGGCCCCGGAACCGGAGCGACGCCTTGACCTTCATCTCCTCGCAGAGGAAATCGATCGCGTGGCCCCGCTTCACCGCGAAGTCGTGCGGATCGATCGCGGCGCTGAGCTGGACTTCCTTCACCTTGTTGGCGTGCTGGTGCTTGCGGGATTCCTTGTCCTTCTTCGACTGTTCGTAACGGAACTTGCCATAGTCCACGAGCCGGCAGACCGGAGGCGTCGCGTTGGCGGCAATCTCGACCAGGTCCACGCCGCTGGCGCGGGCCTGGTTGATGGCTTCGCCCAGCGACAGCACGCCCAACTGGCGTCCGTCAGTCCCGATGACACGCACTTCCCGGGCGCGGATCTTTCCGTTGATCCTGACGAATGAACCCGACGAAGAAAAGGAACGCGAAGGGAAGGGGCGACTCAAGACTCCCCCCTCAGTTGAAGTCTATTCATGCAGCATTGAAACGATCCGGCCTACGCATCGCTAACGGGCGCACATATAGGCCCGCCAAACTGGTTTCGCAAGTCAAATGTCGACCGTCAAATGTCGCAGCGGCATGCCAAGTCCTTGTCCCAAGAAACAAAGCCCCCGGCCTTGTTCGGACCAGGGACTTGCGCAATGCAAGATCGGGCCGGCTAAGCCAGCGCGACCTGCTTTTCCTTTTCGCGGGGAACGACAGTCTCTCCGTTCACCTTGGGCACTGGGGCGCCGGTACGCGAGGTCGGCATGGGCAGCACGACTGCGGCTTGGGCCGGGCTAACGCCCGACTCCTGTCGGACGTGTTCCAGTTCCGCCGTGAGCTGCTGGAGGCGATCCTGCATTTCGGCGCGCATCTTCTGGAGGGCTTCCTCGGCCTGCTTGCGGCGGCTGGTTTCCACCTTCAGATCCTCACCTGCCCGGGTCAGTTCGGCCGCACGGTTCTTCAGATCGTCTCGGGCGCGCTCGAGATCCTGCGGCGTGTGCCGCCTCTCAACCATCATCGCCTTGAGCTCGTCGCTGACCTTGAACAACTCGACCATCTGGTCACGGGTCCGGCGCGCCAGTTCCTCGCGTTGCTGGACCAGTTCCTGGTCCACTTTGCGGCGCTCGGCCAGCTCCATTTTGAAATCTTGGTTGAGCTTGAGCAGTTCAGCCGTATGCTCCTTGAGTCGAGCTGCCAACTCCGTCCGCGCGTTCATCACTTCCTGCTCCAGCCGCTCGCGCTCGGCCGACTGGCGCTTGAGTTTCTCGGTCACCTGGGCCAGTTCGGCGGCGATCCCCTTGGTCTTGGCCTCGGCGTCAGCCTGAGCCTGCCGAAGGGCGTTCTGCGCGTGGGCCAGCTCGTCCCCGTGTTTCCGCGTATGGTGGTCCCGTTCCGCCTGAAGCTTGCGGTGGGCCTCCACGGCTAGCTGACGGGCGGCGGTTTCCGCTTGAAGCTCCTTCTGGGCGCTCTTCAAGGCTTCCTCAAACCGGCGGCTGCGGGCCTCTGTCTCGTCCAACAGCTTCTGGAAGGAATGCGCTTCGCGCTTGCGTTCGGCGGATTCCGCGTGGAGGCGGTGTTCCGCCTGCGCCAGCTTGTCCGCCTGCTGGACGGTCTTGGATTCAAGATCCTGTTGGGCTTTGTGAAGCAGTTCGGCCGTGCGCCGACGTTCTCCGGCCTCAGTTTGCAGGGCCTGGTGCGCATCGGCGAGGGCTTGCGTGTGTT
>Ga0315274_10007865_pt1 | contig 15404 bp, 5 predicted proteins | sample YL17G02_20_MG_FD_203700 | JGI IMG/M metagenome (GOLD analysis project Ga0315274, IMG submission 203700) | Sediment microbial communities from Yellowstone Lake, YNP, Wyoming, USA - YL17G02_20 | ecosystem: Environmental > Aquatic > Freshwater > Lake > Sediment | place: USA: Wyoming | collected... | reverse complement strand
CCACCGCCACCTCCGGCCCGACGCCCAGCCGCCGCAGGCGGCGGGCGAGCCGCGCGGCGCGCGCGTCCAGCTCGCGATACGTCAGGCGCTCCTCGGCGAAGACGGCGGCGATGGCGTCCGGCGTCGTCGCGGCCTGGCGCTCGAAAGCGTGGTGCAGGCACGCGTCCGGGCCGGCGGCCTCCGCAGTGGCGTTCCACTCCACCAGGACCTGGCGCCGCTCGGCGCCGGTGAGCAGCGGCAGGTCCGCCAGCCGGCGGTCCGGGCCGGCGACGATGGCCTCCAGGAGGGCCTGGTAGTGCCCGAGCAGGCGGGTCACGGCCGGGCCGTCGTACTGCCCCCGGTCATGGTACACGGTCAGCGACAGGGCGGGCCCCACGCCGACCATCAGCGCCAGCGGGTAGTTCATGTGCTCGAGGGAACGCGTGACCGTCACCGCGAGGCCGCTCTCCTTCTCGGGCAGGGTGAGGGCGGCCGGGTAGTTCTCGAACACGAAGATGCTCTCAAACAGCGACGTGCCCCGCGGGACCTCGCTCCAGCCCTGGACCTTGATCAGCGGCGTATACTGGTACTGGATGAGATCGGCCTGCCGCACCTGCAGCTCCTTGAGCCACGCCAGGAGCGGGGCGCCGGGCGCAACCGCGACGCGCATCGGCAGGGTGTTTATGAACAGCCCGACCATCGACCCGACCCCGGGCAGGTCCGCCGGCCGCCCGGAGACGGTGACGCCGAAGACCACGTCCTCCTCGCCGGTGTACCGGGAGAGCAGGATGGCCCACGCGCCCTGCGCCAGGGTGTTCAGGGTCAGCTGGTGGCGGCGCGCGAGCGCCTGCAGCGCGGACGTGGGCGCCTCCGGCAGCCGGGCCTCCAGCTTGACGTAGCCCGCGTCACGCCCGGTCGCGCCGTCACGCCCGGTCGCGCCGGCGGCGGGCAGGGGCGTCGGCGCGGAAAACCCCTTGAGCATGCCGTGCCAGAAGGAACGTGCCGCGGCCAGGTCCTGGCGCCGCAGCCAGGCGATGTAGTCGCGGAACGGGCGGCTCGGCGCCATCTCCACCGCCTGTCCCCGGGAGCAGGCGTCGTAGCGGGCGAATACCTCCGCCAGGACGAGGGGGAGCGACCATCCGTCCAGGAGCAGGTGATGGTAGCTCCAGACCAGCTCGTACGCCTTCGCGCCGGTGCGGATCAGGGTCAGCCGCATGAGCGGCGCCCGGGTCAGGTCGAAGCCGCGCTCGCGGTCAAGGCGCAAGAAGCCCTCCAGGCGCGCCGCCTGCTCGGCGGGGGTGAAGTCCTGCCAGTCGAGCTGCCGGAGCGGCAGCGGCACGCGCCGGTTCACCACCTGGACGGGCTCGCCGACATCCTGCCACGCGAAGTCGGAGCGCAGGATCGTGTGCCGGTCGACAAGCCCCTGCCACGCGCGCTCAAGGGCGGGGACGTCCAGGTCCCCCGTAAGCGTGCACATCAGTTGGTTGAGGTACATCCCCGGCGCCGGGGCGTACAGGGTGTGGAAGAGAATGCCCGCCTGCAGCGGCGACAAGGGGTATATGTCCTGAACACCATGCGTCTTCATTAGCGGAGGCCCCCTCAGGCGTCCTCAGGCGTCCTTCGCCCTCCTGGCGAGCAGGCGGTCAAGCTCGTCCTGCGTCAGCCCGCTGTCTTCAAAGTCGGACGACACGTACTCTCCCGCCTCAGGCGACTGGCAGTGCCTTATCAGCCCGCCCAGCTCGTCCAGGTAACGGCGGGCGAGGTCCGCGATGGTCTCTTGCCGGTGCACGTTCTCGCTGTATGCCCACGTCAGGCGCAGCTGCCCGCCGACGACGGCGCCGCTGACTTCCAGGAGGTAGCGCCGCCGCCCCCGGGGGCTCAAGCTCGCCACCACCGGCTCCGGGGCCAGGCCAAGAAGCGCTGACCCGGCGAGCGCCTGGTCGAACTGCCCGAGGTAATTGAAGCTCATCTCGGCCTGGGGCAGCTCGCGCAGCGCTTGGCCCACGACCCCCGGCTCGCCCGGGCCGGGGGCATCCCCCGCGCTCCGCCGCAGGTAGCGCAGGAGCCCGTAGCCGATGCCGCGGTTGGGCACGGCGCGGAGCTGGTCTTTTGTCGCCCTCAGGGCATCCGCCGGCCCGGCCGCCTGTCCCGCCGCCGGCCCCAGCGTAAGCAGCACAGGGAAGACGGAGGTGAACCAGCCCACCGTGCGCGACAGGTCCAACCCCCCGGGCAACTCCTCCCGCCCGTGGCCCTCGACGTCGACAAGGAGCGACCGCTCCTGCGTCCATGCCGCGACCGCCAGCCCCAGGGCCGCGAGCAGCACGTCGTTTATCTGGGTGCGGTGCGCGGCCGGGACCTCGTGCAGGAGGGCGCCGGTCTTTTCCGGATCAAGGGCCGCGACCACGCTGCGCGCCGACCCTTCCGTGTTCTGACCGCCGGGCTCGTCCACCGGCAGGCGCGGGACGCGCCGCCGCTCGTCGTCAAGCCAGAAGTCGAGCTCGCGGGCGAGCTCCGGCGACTGGGCGTGTTCATGGAGCTTCTCAGCCCAGGACCGGAACGACGTCGTCTTCGGCGGGAGCCTGACGCCGGCCCCCTGGCTGAGCTGGCGGTATGCGGTCCGGAGGTCCTCAAGGAGGATGCGCCACGAGACGCCGTCGACCGCCAGGTGGTGGATGATGAGCAGGAGCCGGCCCGGCCTCGCGGGGCCGAGGTCGAAGAGCGCCGCGCGGACGAGGGGGCCGCGGCCCAGGTCGAGGCGCGCCTGCAGGCGCGCCGTCTCGACCGCGATCGCCGCCGCCTGCCCCGGTCCGTCGAGGGCCGAGAGGTCGACCCGCTGCAGCGTCACGTCCTCGCCCTCGCCCGGCGCGGCGTTGGACTGCCGCCACCCCGCCGCCGCGCGCTCGAAGCGCAGGCGGAGCGCGTCGTGGTGCACGACCAGCCGCCGCAGCGCCTCCTCCAGCGTGGCGGGGTCCAGCCGCTCCCGCGGCGCCAGGAGGAGCGCCTGGTTCCAGTGGTGCGGGTCGGGCAGGTCGCGCTCGAAGAACCAGTGCTGCACGGGCGTCAGCGGCGCCGGCCCGGTCACCGGCCCCTGCTCCGCCTGCTCCGCCGCGGACCGGCCCACCACCGCCGCCAGCTCGGCGATCGTCTGGCGCTGGAACAGGTCGCGCGGCGCGATGCTCAACCCCATCTGGCCGGCGCGGCCGATGATCTGGATGCTCAGGATGGAGTCGCCGCCAAGCTCGAAGAAGTTGTCGTGGACGCCGACCCGCGCCACGCCGAGGACCTCGGCCCAGATGGCGGCCAGGGTCTCCTCCGCGGGGGTGCCCGGCGCCACGAAGCCCGTGATCTCCGGCCGGTCGCGGTCGGGGGCGGGCAGCGCCCGGCGGTCGACCTTGCCGCTGGGGGTCAGCGGCAGTTCGGGCAGGAGCACGAACGCCGCCGGCACCATGTAGTCGGGCAGCTTGCCCGTGAGGAACTCGCGCAGCTCCCGGACGACCGCCGGGGGCACGTCCGCGGCCGGCACGACGTAAGCGACGAGCCGCCGGTCGCCGGGGGCGTCCTCGCGCGCTGCGACCGCGCTCTCGCGCACGGCCGGGTGCTTGATCAGCGCCGCCTCGACCTCGCCGAGCTCGATGCGGAAGCCGCGGACCTTCACCTGGCCGTCGATGCGGCCCAGAAACTCCATGGCGCCGTCGGGGCGGCGGCGCGCGAGGTCGCCCGTCCGGTACATGCGCGCCCCCGGCGTGGCGCTGAACGGGTTGGGGATGAAGCCCCGCGCCGTCAGGTCGGGGCGGGCGAGGTAGCCGCGCGCCAGCCCCGCGCCGGCGAGGTACAGCTCGCCCGGGACGCCGACCGGCACCGGCTCGAGGTGGCGGTCGAGGATGTACGCCTGGGTGTCGGCGATGGGCCGGCCGATGGCCGGGCTGCGCGCGTCGCCGCGCTCGATTGCGGCAAACGTCGAGTACGTCGTGTCCTCGGACGGGCCGTAGAGATTGAACAGGCGCTCGACCGTGCCCAGTTCGTGAATCTTCTTGGCTAAGGCGGCGGGCAGCGGCTCGCCGGCGAGGTTCACCACCCGCGCCGATGGCGGCACGCCGCCGCCGCGCAAAAGCTCGGCCATCGCCGTGGGCACGGTGTTGATCAGCGTCACCTGGTCCCGCGCCGGGAGCTTGGGCAGGTCGAGGGCGTTTGCCGCCAGGATGACCGTGCCGCCCCAGCAGAGCGGGGCGAATAGCTCAAAGACCGACAGGTCAAAGCACGTCGAGGTCGCGGCCAGAACGCCGGCGATGTCGGCGTCGGTGAAGGTCTCGCGCGCCCAGTGCAAGAGCGTGACGGCGCTCCGGTGCTCGATGGCCACGCCCTTGGGGCGCCCCGTGGATCCCGAGGTGTATATGAGGTACGCCAGGTTCCCGGGCCGCGCCAGCGCCGGCGGATCGTCGTCGCGTTCGGCCGCGATGGCCGGCCAGTCGGCGTCCAGCCGCACCACGCGGGCGTCTGTGACGGGAAGCGCCGGGGCCAGGTGCTCCTCCGTCAGCAGCACCGGCGCCGCGGCGTCCTCAAGCATGAACTGGAGGCGCTCGCGGGGGTAGGCCGGGTCAAGCGCGACGTAGGCGCCGCCGGCCTTGAGGATGCCCAGGAGGCCGACGACCATGGCCGGTGAGCGTTCGACGCAGATGCCGACCAGCGCCTCGGGGCCGATGCCCAGGCGCCTGAGGTGGTGGGCGACCTGGTTGGCGCGCCGGTTGAGCTCGCGGTAGGTCAGTTCCCCACCCGCGAAGGCGATGGCGACCGCGTCCGGCGTCCGCGCGGCCTGGGCCGCGAAAAGCTGGTGGATGCAGGTGCCTCGTGGGTAGTCACGGCGTGTGCCGTTGAAATCGAAGAGCACCTGCCGCCGCTCGTCCGCCGTCAAGAGCGGCAGGGACGAGATGCGCCGGTCGGGGTCGGCGACGATGGCCGAAAGCAAGGTCTGGTACTGCCCCAGCATGCGCGCCATCGTCTCGTCGTCGAAGAGGTCGGTGCTGTACTCCCACTTGGCGTGCAGCATGTCCGCCTCTTCGCTCATGAAGACGCTGAGGTCGAACTTCGACGTCCCGGTGTGGATCTCGGTGAGGTGCGCGTCCAGGCCGTGTATCTCGACGCGGCGCATGGGGGCGTCCTGCAGCGAGAAGGTGACTTGGACCAGCGGCATGCGGCTGGGGTCGCGGGCGGGTCGCATTTCCTCCACCAGGCGCTCAAACGGCAGATCCTGGTGGTCGAACGCCCCCGACGCCGCCTCGCGCACCCGGCGCAGGACGTCCCGGAAGGTCGGATCGCCGCTCATGTCCGTGCGCACGGCCAGGGTGTTGACGAAGAAGCCGATCATGCCCAAAAGCCCGCTGTGATTGCGGTTGGCGATGGGGACGCCGACCACGAGGTCCTCCTGGCCAGTGAGGCGATACAGCAAGACGTCGAAGGCCGCAAGCAGGGTCATGAACAGGCTTCCCCGCTCGGCCTGACCGAGCGCCTTCAGCCCGGCGTACACGGGACGCGGGAGGGTCAGGGTGCGCGTTGCGCCACGAAACGTCGGCACCGCCGGCCGTGCCCGGTCGGCCGGCAGCTCCAGCGCCGCCGGGGCGCCCGCCAGCCGCTCCTTCCAGTACTGGAGCTGATCGCGGAGGTAGTCGCCAGACAGCAACCGCCGGTGCCAGGCGGCGAAGTCGGCGTACTGCGCGGGCAACTCGGGCAGGGGCGACGGTTCGTCCATTGAGTACGCTTCATAGAGGGCCGACAGCTCGCGCACGATCACGCCCATCGACCAGCCGTCAGAGACGATGTGGTGCGTCGTCAGCAGCAGCACGTGCTCGCCGTCGCGCAGGCGCAGCAGCGTGGCCCGCGCCAATGGCCCGCGGGCGAGGTCGAACGGCTGCCGCGCGTCTTCCTGGGCCAGCCGCCGCGCCTCTGCCTCGCGCCCGGCCTCAGGCAGCCGCTCAAGGTCGACCAGGGGCAGGGGCATGGGCCGGGGCGGCGCGATGACCTGCACCGGCCGCCCGCCGGCGGCGGCGAATGTCGTCCGCAGCGCCTCGTGGCGCCTGATGATCTCCGTCAGGGCCCGCTGCAGCGCCGCGAGATCGAGCGCGCCCTTCAGCCGGATGGCCGTCGGCAGGTTGTACATGACGCTGCCAGGCTCAAGCTGGTCCAGAAACCACAGGCGCTGCTGGGCGAAGGAGAGGGCAAGCTCGTCGTTGCGCGGCAGGGGCTGGAGCGCCGGCTCCGGCGGCGCGACAGCGCCGCCGCCGGCGGCGATGAGTTCGCCCAGGCCGGCGATGGTCGGGGCATTGAACATGGCGCTCAGGGGCAACGCCACGCCCAGCACGTCGCGCACGCGCGAGACGACCTCGGTCGCCAGGAGCGAGTGGCCGCCAAGCTCCTGGAAATCATCGTGGATGCCGACCTCACTCACGCCGAGACTCTCGGCCCATATCCGCGCCAGCGCCTTCTCCACGGGATTGCGCGGCGGGGCGAAGCCGTCGCCGAGCACCGGCTGACCGCGGTCCGGCACCGGCAGCGCCCTCCGGTCGATCTTGCCGCTCGGCGTCAGCGGCATGGCCTCCAGCGTCAAGAACGCCGCCGGCAGCATGTACTCGGGCAGCCGCTCGCGCAGGAAGGCACGGAGGTCGCTCGCCGTGGGCGCCCCCGCCGGCGAGGGGACGATGTATGCCGCCAGGCGCCTCGAGCCGGGATTCTCGCCGTGCACGACTGCGGCGGCCTCCCTGACGCGGGGGTGCTGGTGGAGGACCGTCTCGACCTCCCCCAACTCAATGCGGAAGCCGCGCACCTTCACCTGGTCGTCAAGCCGGCCCAGGAACTCCATGTTGCCGTCGGGAAGCAGGCGGCCGCGATCCCCCGTGCGGTAAAGGCGCGCCCCGGGCTCGCCGCCGCGGGGGTCGGGGATGAAGCGCTCCGCCGTCAGGTCTGGGCGGTTGAGGTAGCCCCGCGCCAGCGCCGCCCCGCCGATGCATACCTCGCCCGCCGTCCCGGGCGGCGCCGGCCCGAGCTGCTCATCCAGAACAGACACGCTGACCCCCGGCACCGGACGCCCGATAGGCAGCGGCCGCGAGACATCCACGTCGGGTGGCACGTGGAACATCGTGGAGCATACTGTTGCTTCGGTCGGGCCGTAGGCGTTCACGAAGTGCAGCCGGCGGGCCCACGCGGCGGCCAGCGGCGCCGGGCACGCCTCGCCAGCGGCGGCCAGCACCTCCAGGCTGGGGCCGAGGGCCGCCGGCAGTTGCGCGATGACCGACGGCGGCAAGACGGCGAAGTTTACCCGTTCGCGGGCCATCAGGTCCGCCAGGGCGCGCGGGTCCCTCAGAGTGTCGCCGGCGGCGAGGACGAGCGCCCCGCCGCGGCACAGGTTGATGAACATCTCGAACACCGAGGCGTCAAACGACAGGGAGGCGAACTGCAGCACGCGGGCGCGGGGGTGGATGCCGCAGAATTCCCCCTGCAGCAGGCTCAGGCTGGGCAGGCCGCGGTGCGAGAGCAGCGTTCCCTTCGGGCGCCCGGTCGAGCCGGAGGTGTAGATGATGTACGCCAGGTTGTCGGGCGTGACCCCGCTCTGTGGCTCCTGGTCGCTCTCGGCGGCGACCTCATCCCAGTCGCGGTCAAGGCACACAACGCGGGCGCGATGCCCGGGAAGTGTCGGCAGCAGCCGCTCCTGCGTCAGCAGTATGGGCACGGCGGCATCCGCGAGCATATATGCCAGGCGTTCCCTGGGGTAGGTAGGGTCAAGCGGCACGTAAGCCCCGCCGGCCTTGAGCACCCCCAGGACGCCGACGACCATCTCCAGCGACCGCTCGACGCACAGCCCGACCGCCACCTCGGGACGCACGCCCAGGCGCATCAGGTGACTAGCAAGCCGGTTGGCGCGCCGGTCAAGTTCGGAATATGTCAGTCGCTGACCGGCGAAGATCAAGGCCACGTCACCGGGTGCAGTCCGGGCGCGGGCCGCAAACAGTTCGTGGACGCACTTGTCAGGTGGCCAATCAGCCTTGGCCTCACCCGTCATTGCCCAATTCACCCCGCATAGAACCGATCTCACTGGCATTCTCTTCTATTCGAGGGAGAGATTTCCTGCTGCCGGTGACGGCTCTTAGCGGGGAAAATTCTCGTCACGCTGCTACATGCCATGACAATGCCGGGGGCAGGGGAAAAGACGGCGACAAGGAGGGAGAAAGAAGGAAAGTGGACCCCCGCCGCGGGGCCCACCCTCAAGGGCAAGTGCTATCGTATCATGGATCCGCGGGCCCGGCGGGAATCGTCAAGGGTCGCGCGCGTTGTCCACCGCAGCCGGTAGGCGCTGGAGCCCGGGCACGGGCGAGAAGGCCACCCACGCCAGGGCGAGCAACGTGCCCAGGGCGCCGATCAGCAGGGTAGTCCGCAGCCCGACGACGTCGCCCAGGAGGCCGCCAAGAAGAGAACCGATCGGCATCGTGCCCCAGATGAAGAAGCGGTAGCTGGCGTTCATGCGGCCCAGGAGCCTGTTGGGCGTGATCGCCTGGCGCAGGGTCACGGTGTGGACGTTCATCAGGGCCCCGCCGATGCCGATGCCGAAGAACCCCGCGATCAGGGCCAACGTCGAGGGCAGGCCGGGCCCGGCGGCGACGGGCAACAAGAACGATGCGCCGCCCGTGAGCGCCATGGCCACGACGATCGTGCGGCCGATGCCGATCCGCTCGGCGAGCTGGCTGGCCCCCACCGAGCCGATCAGGGCACCAACGCTGCCGGTGGCGATGATCAGGCCGAGCATGCCCGCCCGCATCGCCAGGTCCCGCGTCGCGTACAGCACGATGACGGTCATTATGACCTGGCTGAACATGTTCGCGGTGGCGTTGGCCCAGCTGAGCGCGCGCAGGTACGGGCTGCCGAGCACGACCCGGAAGCCCTCGCGCATCTGCAGCCACAGGCCGAGCTCGCGCTCCGCCGGCGCCGGCGCCGGCTCCGGCTTGCGGATGAGTCCCAGGGTCAGCGCGGAAACGAGGAACGAGAACGTGTTAGAAACGAGGGCCAGCGGGGCGCCGATGAGGTCCACCAGGATGCCGCCCAGGCCCGGCCCGCCGATCTCGGCGGCCGACCAGCTGGCGACGATCTTGCTGTTGCCCTCGACAAGGTCCTTGATTCCCACCAACGAGGGGAGGAAGGACTGGTAGGCGAGCTCGAAGACGACCTGGAACACGCCGACCAGGAACCCCACGGCGTACAGGAGCTCGATGCGCAGCGCGCCCAGGTAGGCGGCGAGGGGGATGCAGGCCAGGACCAGCGCGCGGGCGATGTTTGCGGTGATGAGGATCGGGCGCCGCCGGCGGCGGTCGACCCACACGCCCACGAACAGGCTCACCAGCAGGAATGGCGCGAAGCGGGCGGCCCCCAGGATGCCCATCTGCGCCGCAGTGGCGTGCAGGGTCAGCGCCGCCGCCAGCGGGAGGGCGAGGTAGGTGATCTGCTGGCCGAAGAAGGAGACCGTCTCGCCGGCCCACGTCTTCATGAAGTCGGGGTTCCGCCACAGTCCGCCGGGCCGCAACCGCCAAGACACTGACACCGCCTCCCAGCGTCACGCATGAGACAGCAGTTCCAAGCAAGGAGGTGATTCGCCATTGTCGCCCAGTAATCCTGTCACCTGGGCGCCAACTGCGGCGCCCACTGCAGCGCCAGCCGCAGCGCCAGCCGCAGCGCCAACCGCGGACGCCTCCACCGCGCTGACGGGCTGGATGGGGGTACGTCAACGCGTGGGGCCGGGCGCAAAGCCCGGCCCCGCTGCGGGCGCACCGCGCCCCCGCCCGCGACCGTTACGGCCCGTCGACCTGGAAGAAGGTCAGCTGGCCGCCCGGGTACAGGCCGTTGTTGGTGACCTTGTAGTCGTCGTGGTTGTGCATGGGGAAGAACTGCGGGAAGAACTGCGCCGGGAACTGGCCGTAGTTCCAGAACGTCGGGTTGGGCGGGCAGGCGAAGCCCTGGATCGGGACGTCAACCCACCACGCCGGCTGAACCTGCGACATGAGCGACGGGTAGCCGTCCTGGCCGTTGAAGATGTACTGGGCGTACTGCGGCCGCCGGTCCATGAGCTCGATCAGCACGTCCCATGTCTCGCCTGAGCCGATGGTCTGTGTGAACCCGTGCTCGTGCATCAGCCGCGGGTGCGAGTCCTTGCCGATGACTTCGAACATGAAGCCGTGGATGTGCCAGGGCACGACCTGGTAGCCGAGGTTGATCAGGCGCAGGAGCATCTTCTGGCCGACCTTCACGTGCGGGTACGAGTCGTAGCCCGGCAGGGGGTGGTTCTTCAGGGTATCGGGGAAGGCGCGGCCGTTGACCAGCCACCAGTCGGGCTTGAAGTTGACCGGGTTGAAGGTCGGGTCGTTGGTCTGCACCGCCAGGTGCCAGGCCGAGTCAAGGTCGGTGAGCAGCATGACGTAGTCCTTGTCGAAGAATGTCAGCGCGTCGTTGAAGGCCGACGTGGCAGTGGTACATGAACGTGCCCGGGCGCTCGGCGAGGAAGAACTACGTCACCTTATCGCCCATGGGGATGGCGAACGATGTCTCGGGGAAGCCGTCAAGCTGCGTCGGGACGTGCATCCCATGCAGGTGGATGGTGTGTGGGTCCTGCGGCACCGGCGCCAGGACCATGCCCAGGTTGACCAGCAGCACATATACGTGGTCGCCCTGGTCGGCGTCGATGCGCGGGCTGGGCAGTTGCGCCGTGCCCGCCAGGGCGGTGCGGTTCGCCGGCGTGTCAGCCCACTGCGGGTTGACGACCAGTCCGTCGACGCTGAACAAGCCACCGACGAAGCCCCAGACATAGATCGGGCCGGTATACGTCGTGTCCGGGCACGGCAGTGCGTTCGTCGGCAGCTGGATGAAGCCGTCGGTCGCGAACAGGTTATACTGCCTGACAGCCAATGCGGTCTCCTCCTTTCTATATCCATGGCCCGCCCGCGGCCGCGCCAGTCTGCGCCGGCCCGCCCCCCGCGACGAGGCGGGGAAGCGGCGAGGCGGCGCGCACGCGCGTGGGCGGGCGTCCTGCTTCACGCACCGTGGTACAGGCACACAGGGACTCACAGGCACTCGCGGGCATTCCGGACGCACCCTGTGCTCTCGTCCACGTGCCCATCATATGCAACTGGGGCAGTGGAAGGTGACAGAATGCCGGGGGATGTGGGCAGTCAGTCAAGGGGTGTGAGGGGGGATCTTGGCCACACTGGTACCCTTGCCGACCCAGGGAACTGCAGGATTGAATGGCACAGCCACAGAACTACCAGAAGTAAGGCCCAAGTAGGGGCCCGCCAGAGCTACCAATCGTCCCCGGAGGCGAGGTATCCGCAGTGGCCGGTCCGAAGAAGGACTTCTTCATCAGCTATGCCCACGCCGACCGCCGCTGGGCGGAGTGGATCGCTTGGCAGCTGGAGAATGCGGGCTACATGGTCGTGCTGCAGGCCTGGGATTTCCGGCCCGGCTCCAACTTCGTGTTGGATATGCACAAGGCTGCCTTAGAGGCCGCGCGTACAATAGCGGTCCTCTCCCCGGATTACCTCAAGTCCATTTGGACGCAAGTGGAATGGGCCGCCGCCTTTGACCCGACGGGCGAACGGATGACGCTGATTCCGGTCAGGGTGCGGGAATGCACCCCTGAGGGCCTGCTGGCGCGCTTAGTGCACATCAACCTTGTCGGCCTCGACGAAGCCGCCGCGGCGGCGGCCCTGCTGGCGGGCGTGGGTAGCGGCCGCGCCAAGCCGGTAAGTGCCCCCGCGTACGCAGGTATCACTGCGGATGGGCGTACGGGGCCGAGCCGGCCGCGCTACCCTGGGGCCTTGCCGCCCATCTGGAACGTGCCGTACCACCGCAACCCCAACTTCACCGGACGTCGTGAGATCCTCGCCGATCTCCAAGCGATGCTGGATGAGGAGTGCTCCGCTGCCTTGACCCAGGTTATCAGTGGGCTTGGTGGGGTAGGTAAGACGCAGATCGCGCTGGAGTATGCATATCGTCACGCGGTGGACGCGCCAGACTACGACCTCGTGTGGTGGGTGCGGGCGGACGAGCCGGCGATACTCGCTGCCGACTATGCGTGCCTCGCAGGGCCTCTGGGTCTTCCAGAAGCAGAGACCGCCGAACAGGCTGTCACCGTGCAGGCCGTTCGCCGCTGGCTGGGGCAGAACCGAGGTTGGCTGTTGATTCTAGACAATGCCGGCGATCCCGCCACGGTACGCAATTACCTCCCGCAAGCGAGGCTGGGTCACGCGCTCATCACGTCACGCAACCCGAACTGGAAAGCGGTCGGCCCGCGCTTGGAGGTCAAGGTGATGAAGCGGGAGGAGGCCGTCGATTTCCTGTGCCGACGGACGAAGCAGGTTGACGTGGACACTGCCGCGACTCTGGCATCAGACCTTGGGCACCTGCCCTTGGCGTTGGAGCAGGCGGGGGCCTACATCGAGGCGACCGGCATGTTGCTCACACGATATCTGGAGCTCTACCGCTCCCGTCCCGCGGAGTTGCAGCGCCGGGGCAAGCCCCTTGAATACCCGGATACCGTGGCAAGCACGTGGGAGATGTCTTTCGAGCGACTGGTAGAGAATTCGCCCGCTGCTGCGGACTTGTTGAGGCTATGTAGCTTCCTTGCTCCGGACGATATCCCCCTCGAGGTCCTGGGCCGGGGGGCAGAGCTGCTGCCCCAGAGTCTATCCTCCCTCTTCGTGGACCCCGTCGCCCTCAACGATACCGTGGCCGCCCTTCGCCGCTACTCACTGATTGAGGCCACAGAGGGCGCCCTCTCGGTTCATCTTTTGGTGCAGGCAGTGACCCGGGATAGGCTCACCGAAAAGGGCAGGGAAAACTGGGCTGCGGCGGCTGCTTATCTACTCTGCCATACCTTCCCCTTCAACAGTGATGACGTCCGTGCTTGGCCTGAGTGTTCCCGCCTGCTATCGCACGCGCTCGCGGCGGCGGGGCACGCTGAGGAGCTGGTTGTGGCTCCCCATGCCGCAGGACGCGTGTTGAACATGGTGGGAGGCTACCTGTACGGTCGGGCACAGTTCATGCACGCCAAACTAGCGTTTGAGCGGGCGCTGAGTATACTCGAGGGCGAATACGGCCCCAACCACCCCCACGTGGCAGCAACCGTCAACAATCTCGGCGAGGTTCTAAGGGATCTAGGCGACTTCAAAGCGGCATTGACTCACCTCACGCGCGCGCTCAAGATCGACGAGGCCACGTGCAGTCCGGGCCACCCTCGGGCCTGTGATCTTAACAACCTCGGCACTCTCCTGGGCGATCTTGGCGATGTCGAGGGGGCGCGCGCGCACCTCGAGCAGGCACTCAAGATGAGCGAGGCTGCGTGTGGTTCAAGCCATCCTAGTGTGGCAGTGGCCGCCAGGAACCTGGGCATCCTCCTTGGGCAACTTGGGGACCTGGACGGCGCCGAAGCGCACGTGCGGAGGGCGTTGCGAATCTTCGAGTCAGCATGCGGCGCTGAGCATCCCCATGTCGCGGCCTGCCTTGAAGCACTCGGTCATATCCTCAGCCACAAGGGCGACCTTGAGGGGGCGCGCAAGCATCACGAACGGGCGCTGCGGATCACGGAGGCGGCGTACGGCACGGACCATCCTGCCACGGCCAGTTGTCTAAGCAGCCTGGCACTGATCCTTGAGGCCCAGGGGGACCTTGAGCGAGCGGGCGCACTCGCAGAACGGGCGGTGGAGATCATGGAGGCGGCGTACGGCTCGGGCCATCCTGCGGTGGCTACTTGCCTCAACAACTGGGCCCTCGTTCTTCACGCTCAAGGAGACCTTGAGGGGGCGCGCAGGCGCTACGAACAAGCGTTGAAGATCGATGAGGTAACCTTTGGACCAGACAATCCCAAGTTGGCCCCCAGTGTCATTGGCCTAGTTGAGGTCCTCTCGGAACTTGGCGACGTTGAGTCGGCGCGCGGGCTCGCCCAGCGCAAGCGAGACATGCTACTAGAGTACCTGGGCAAAGCGAGCGCGGATGGGACGTCAACGCCGATAAGCTCCGATCCAGAATCAGCAGGCCAGTAGGTAGGAGGGCCGGGTTCCTCGTTCGGCGCCGTGCTTCGCTCGTCCTCTAGCACCCCGCGGCGGGCTCTTCCGCGGGCCCACAGGGGGTCACGTGGGCGGTCGCGGGCCGCGCCGCGGGGCGCCTCGAACCCTAACCATCTCCGTTAGCGCTTGCGTTCCTCAGGGTGCGGTGCTGCGTGTCAGGCAGCCTATATCGCCCCTCTGGCCCACTGCACGGCGTTGTGGAAGATGCTCTTGCCGTCGGCCGTCCAGTGCGTGACGTTGGTGTAGGCGCTGGCGCCGAACGAGCCCAGCACCACGTGCCGCGCGCCCGCCGCCTGGCCCCTGTCCTTCACGCCCACGAAGTACGGGTAGTCGTAGCCCATGTTGTTGCCGCCGATGTTCGTGCCTGTGTAGCCGTTGTAGCTCTGGTAGTCATTGTCGCCGCCGTTGATGATGGTCACGATCTGCCCGACCGTGTAGCCGGTGAAGACGGGGTGCGCCGCCAGGACCTGCAGCCTGACCGCGCCGTCGCCCCAGTTGTTGGCCACCGAGCTCGGGTCGGCCAGGCGCGTCTTCAGCACGCCCATGGCGTAGCTTGCGACGGGGTAGCTGGACATGAACACGATGCCCTTCTGCGCCGCGGCGACCGCGGTCAGCAGGCTGTTGAAGCCCGACGAGTTGTACGCCTTGTGGATGACGACGATCTCGTGGCTCGGCAGGTTGGCGATGACGCTGGTGTAGGCGTTGTAGGCGTACGACGTGACGGTGTAGCCCCAGCCCAGGAGGAGGTTCTTGATCTGGTCGTTGTAGTCGCCGACCACGGCGATCTGGCCCAGGGCCGGCGGCGCGGCCACGGCGCCGCTTGACACGGCCACGGCGAAGTTCGACGTCGGCTGCGCCATGTTGTAGGCGGTGACGGTGATCGTGTACGTGCCCGTGGGCAGGTTGCCGGCGAAGCTCTTGGCCGGCACGAGGTGCACGCCCTCGACCGTGTTGCGGCGGTCGATGGTGGCGCCGGTGGTGCTGTAGCCGGGGTTCAGGCCGGCGAAGTTGTTGCCGCGGAAGACCGTGCCGCCGGGGGCGGTCACCGTCAGGTCGAGGTCGTTGATGATCGTCACCGCCGCGCCAGAAGCGGCCGCGTAGTCGGTCCAGGTGAGGGTGAACTTCAGGTCCTTGGTGCCGTCGGTGAGGTCGGCGGTGCCGGTCCAGGTTCCGCCCGTGCCAAGGCTCGCCGGGTTGTCCCAGACCTTGAGCGACCGCGTGTCACTGGCGAAGTACAGCGAGCGGTCGAGGTCGATGCGGCCCCAGCCCTGGGCGTTGTTCGGCCACTTGCCCTCGCTGTTCCAGTCCGACCGCGTGCCGGTCATCTCCTTGCCG
>Ga0315274_10007864_pt1 | contig 15407 bp, 14 predicted proteins | sample YL17G02_20_MG_FD_203700 | JGI IMG/M metagenome (GOLD analysis project Ga0315274, IMG submission 203700) | Sediment microbial communities from Yellowstone Lake, YNP, Wyoming, USA - YL17G02_20 | ecosystem: Environmental > Aquatic > Freshwater > Lake > Sediment | place: USA: Wyoming | collected... | reverse complement strand
TGAACCCCCTCCCTCTGACATCGCCTCAGCAGCATTGACCATCATATTCATTAATACCTGTTTTAACTGATTCGGGTTGCCCTGAATGAGGGGGAGAGGGGATGCAAGGTGCTTTACAATCTTGATGTTATGGAACAGGGCCTGGTTCTCCAGGAAAAACAACCCATCATTTATCGCCTGATTTATGTCCAACTGCTCAAACTGTGATTCTGTTTGCCTGCCGAACTCCAAGAGGCTCCTGACGATCTCTCTGCACCGGATCGCTTCCTCCACGATTCTCTTGAGGTCTTCAACCCGGGGGTCATTATTGGCCTCAAATTCTTCCCTGAGAAGGTTGGCATAGATGAGGATTCCGCCAAGCGGATTATTAATTTCATGGGCAACGCCTGCCGCCAGGCTTCCCAGAGAGGCCATTTTTTCTGCCTGAAGGAGACGCATTTCCTTGTTGTGTAATTCATCCTCTATCTTTATTCTCTCACGGAGATCGGTAAATATGCCTAAAGAAGCAACCTCCTTATCCCCCTCATACACAATCGAGGCGGAGAGCTCAACCGGTATCTCCTCCCCATTTTTGGCCCGGAGCGTGATCTCTAAACTTTCCAGTTTTCCCGGCCCCCCGAAATCTTCACTCCTCAACTTTTTCATGATATCCTTGGCGACTTCCAGGGGGTAGAAACGGGTGATATTAAATTTTCCAATCGCCTCTTCCGCGCTATAACCCATCAATTTCTCTGCCGCCTTATTGAAAAAGATCACCGTTCCCTTCGTGTCCGCCGCTACGATACAGTTAGCTGAACTTTCGAGCAGGTTGGTAAGAAAACTCCGTTCCTTCCGGAGTCTTTGCTCCATGAGGATCCGCTCTGAAATATCGATATTCAGCCCCTGGTAACCGATGACCTCTCCCCGTTCGTTCTTTATCACACGGGAGGTCAGGAGCATGGGGATATTCTCTCCGTTCTTTTTTTTGAATTCTACCTCGTAATTCTTTACATACCCGTCTCTCTCCATAATCTTCTGGAACGTTTTTCTGTCCTCAGGATTCGCGTATAAGTCCTTGGCAATATCTATCTTGAGAAAGTCTTCCTTACTCTCGTAGCCCAGAATTTTCAGGATCGCAGGGTTGCAGTCGATAAACTTTCCCTCTTTGGTGGTGATCGTAATTCCCTGGTCTACCTGGTCAAAGAGATCCTGGTATTTCCTTTCTGATTCACGCAACTGTCCTATTAATCTCTTCTGATCCGAGATGTCTCTCAGGTAGATAAAATACTTTTTCTCCCCCGATTGCATCGTGTAGTCAGCAAACCCCATTTCCGTAATCACCGGGACGGAAGCGGCGGTAATAATCTCCACTTCATAGGAGAGGTAAGGGATGCATTTATAATTCATTTGCCAGGCGCCGTGGAAGACTGTCCTCCCTTTCTCATCTAAAAGGGAGGTAAAGTTTTTCCCCAGTAACTCGTCAACCTTATATCCGGTAATCCAGGCAGCCATTCCATTGACGAACTCAATCCGGTAGAACTCATCCAGGACCAGGATCCCGAAGAATCCCTTTCCAGCAATGGCCTGAAACATGCTGGCAATCTCCAAGGATTGCAGCTCCAATGATTTTTGTGGCGTAGACTTGTTAGACATATCTGTTTCCTGTTACGGGGCTGATACGCTCATCTGCCAGCGAGAACGAAGGAGCGATGATTAATCTTCCCACGTGAGAAGGTATAGCCCTTTAAATTCATCATAAACAAATCCGGAGTAAAATTCAAATTGGATTAATCAACTACTGCGGTGAGGTTTGCAGTGGGGGTATAACTTTTGATCTCTATTGAACGGTTTTAAAGAGTCGGAACTAAATAGGGGGCATCTGTTCCTGTTTTCTATAAATACTAAATTACTTATGCCTGACCCCATTTCCCTCACTTTATCCAACAGGCCAAACTTCTACCTTTAATCCCTCAATGTTTTCGAAATGCTTTTTATTGGCTGTGACAAGAGTTGCATTGTGAGCCATTGCGGTCGCGGCAATAAGAGCATCCACTTCTCCAGTGGGTCTCCCTATGCTTCGAAGCTTACTTTTGATCGTTCCAAAAATCTTTGCGCATTCAATATCAAAAGGCACTATCAGAACAGCATCAATAAATCGATATAACCTTTCCCTATTCTCTTTGGCTTTCTGAGATACCTTTGCTCCGTAATCCAACTCTGCCACTACCAAGGTGCTTAAAGCAATGTTATTAATTTCAAGCCGTATTTTCTTTAAAACAGACTTGTTACCGTTGAGGAAAGCGACGACTACATTGGTGTCCAGCAGGATCATTCTAAATCTACCTCTCTACCAAAGTAGCGGTGCCGTTCTTTTTCTATTTCCTTAAAAATGAACTTTATCGTCGGATCATCAGACCAGGCTCCAGACAGTTCGGAAATTACTTTCAGCTTTTCTCTGGAACTTTGCACGGGCTGAATCCTTACGATAACCCGTGTACCGTCTGGCAGCCCAACCTTTTTAGGAAGTCGAATAGAACCTCTCTCTATTTTACTTCTGACTGTAATCATTGCTGAATACCTCCGTATGGCTTAACATAATGTATAACCTATTCCCTTCCCTTTTTCAATAATGGATTAAGACAATTCTTGCAAATCATTACCACTGTTGTTAGTATTACTTACATCCAATTCCAAATTATGGAAAGAAGGGGGTGAAGAATGAAGAACCATTTCCTCTTCCAGAAACGTTTATTGTTCTTTCTTAGTCTTTTCTTAATGTTCTCTCCTCCTGTTTCAGCTGAACCATACCTAAAAGGATACTCGAACAGCGGATGCCTGAATACTTCCTCATATCCGGAGGCATATCTAGGGTGTGACGATGAAGGTATTACGGCATGGGTCGAGGGAAGCAGCATCTTCGTAGTCCACAGTGATGCCACCTACAACTGCCGTCCTGACGATATAGCAGTTTCGTTATCTGTTCGAGAGAACAGGCTGATCCTCCGGGAAAAGGAGGTCCTTACCACCCCGTGTGACTGTCTCTGCTGCTATGACGTCGTAACTGAAATAGCAGGGATCGAATCCAGAAGATACACCATCATCGTATGCTGGGAAGATTACGAAACGTCAAAAAAGCAGTGCCACAGTGTAAGGGTCTTGGTTCCCTGAAGTTATCTACCACATATATGACCTCATATATCCTAACCATTTTATGGGAGATATGTTCCTATAAACCAATTGCAACCTTTAGGCCTACCTTGCGTGCAGCCTGATTCAGGGCGCTATCAAAACATGCAAACATGAGAGGTGGGGCTGGATCATCTTCTTCCTTCAATCACAGCATCGGAGAAGGGCGTGCCAGACACCTTCTTTCTGAATTTAGGAGAGGCCGGGGACTTATAGGATGCAGGCGGCATCACTTTGCCTGCCTTTACCAAGTGGAGCAGCAGAGAGTGGATCCCTTTTTCTTCTTCCTGTATTGGAACCGGTGTGATTCGGGCGATTGCCCTCCCCCTCTCGGAAACAACAATCTCTGAACCGGCCTTTACGCTCTTCAGGTATCGGCTCAAATGTGCCTTTAACTCTCTTATCCCTACAGCCTTCACAGTCATGTGACTACATTGTCAATTATGAGACTACATTGTCAAGAGTAATCTAACAGTTTGCTGAAAAAGTAACTGTTTGTAAGACTGATCAAAAATGTCCAGATGCAAGGCGCCCGAAATCTTGAGGAGTGAGGCGTACCTGGACGTACGCTGCAACGACGAAGGGCGAGGGGAACGACGCAGATGGGCGTTTTTCAGCAGTCTGCAAATCTGCGTTTCTGCCTCGAGCCTTCAAACAGCAAAGGTGTGTTGGAAGTGCTTTCAGTGGCTGGTTAGCTCAAGATAATTGGGGATGTCCCTTAATTTCCTCTTTATCCTCGTAGGACGGGGAGATTGGAGTTATTCCGGTCTGCTGATTTCGAGGATCCTGTCGAGATTGAATGTGCGTTTTCCCCGGCGCGTGAGGCAATATGCTTCCAGCCCCAGATAGGGATACCCCTTATATTCCATCTGGCCTACAAACAGCGGTAGGATTGTCCGGCGCGATTTTTCGTCCTGCGCCTTGAGATAAACTATTTCCAGATTTTTCTTTTGCATGATGGCGGTTTGCAGCATTTGCACCTTGTCTTCACGGCTGCACGTGCGGGCGGCTCTGGCGTATTGCATGCTCGTTAAAAATTTCACCACCTGCCAATCCATGAGAATGTGGCTTTTCTTTAAGGGCTGTTTGAGTACAATTCCTTCCAGCGTGGTGCAGCGAGATAACGCCACATACATCTGTCCGTGGGCGAATGTACCTCGTCCCACATCAATGACAACTTTTTCAAATGTTTTCCCCTGGCTTTTGTGAATGGTGACAGCAAAGGCCAGCCGCACCGGATACTGTCGGAACGAACCGACCTCTTCCGAGCGCAGCTCCTCGTTTTTTAGAAAGAATTTGTAAATTTTCCATGTGTAGGGAGAAATTCGCGCCGTTTCCCCGTTATCCAGTTCGGCAACGATTACATCTTCGTCGTCATCGTCTTTTTCAAATTTTTTCACTTTGCCGATGGTGCCGTTAATCCATTGGCCGTAAGAATCGTTATTGAGCAGCATAATCTGCGCGCCCTTTTTCAGCTTCAGCTCAACGGCTGTCGGCAGATATTCCTTGCCGAAATCGCCTATTATGTCTCCTTCGGCTTTCCACATTTTGCCGGGCAGTTCGGACAGGCGTTGCTCGTTGATGCCATCGGCCAGGTCATTGGTGCTGGTTAGCGAAAGATAAAAATCATCTGCGGAAGCGGAAAAAGAAGGATCGCAGCGACGGTTGAAAAACGTCAGATCGTTGTCGGTTGCCGTGCGGTTGCGGATAGTGTTCAAAAGCCGGACAAATTCGTTATCTTTCTGGCGATAAACCTTTTCCAGCTCTATAAATTCCAGTTCCAACTGCGGAAATACTTTGGCGCTGAAAAAATAGGGACTGGCATAATGCGAACGGAATATTTCCCGCTCCGCGCCGGAAATGACCGGCGGCAACTGATAAAGATCACCGATAAAAATCATCTGCACGCCGCCGAAGGACTGTTTGGCGTGAGGGCCGTTGAGGCGCAAAAACTTATCCACGCAATCGAGCAAATCAGCCCGCACCATGGAAACCTCGTCAATGACGATAGTCTCCAGTTTTTTGTAAATGGTCGTCTTTTCTTTTCCGTCGCTCTTTTTCTTTTTGATGGACGTGGGAGTAACATTCGGTTTGAAATGAAAAAATGAATGGATGGTCTGTCCGGCAACATTAACGGCAGCCACGCCGGTGGGAGCCAGAATGACAACCTTTTTACTTGTGTTGTCCCGGAAATAATTCAGCAGCGTTGATTTGCCCGTACCCGCCCGGCCGGTGATAAAAATATTCCTGGCCGTATCTTCCATCAGCGTCAGCGCGTGCTGGAATTCGGGATTGAAATCAATCTCAACCGCCTTTGCCTTTTTCCCCTTCATGATTTGCCTTTTCCCGTTTTTATACTGCACTTTCTTTTTGTGAAATAAGTGTATCGAGAGGGCTTTTCGGCGCTTTGGACATATTTCTAAGCACATGCGTGTAAATCATCGTTGTCTCCACGTTTTTATGGCCCAAAAGCTCTTGCACTTCGCGGATATTCACACCGTCCATCAGGAGATGCGTCGCAAAACTATGGCGCAATGTATGAACAGTGGCATGTTTGGGAATGCCGGCCTTTCTGACCGCGTCCGCAACAACCTTCTGAATAGAACTGGGACTGATATGATGACGGCGCACCTTGCCGGAGCGTGGATCAACAGAGAGAGTAGCGGAGGGGAAGACATACTGCCAGCGCCACTCCTTGGCTGCGTGCGGATATTTCCTGTCGAGAGCTTCCGGCAGATAGACCTCGCCAAAGCCTTTGACTAAATCCTGCTCGTGGATTTTTTTGACTGCGGCCAGATGCTCTTTTAGTTTATTTTTAACAGCATCCGGAAGAACCGTCATTCTATCTTTATCGCCTTTACCTGCCCGAACAATAATTGAATTCAATCCGAAATCAATATCCTGAACCCGCAGTCTGGCCACTTCCATTAGCCGCATGCCTGTGCCATATAAAATATGAACCAAAAGACTGTCCTTTTCTTTTAACTGTTGAAGCAGGCTATAAACTTCATTTTGCGTCAGCACCGCAGGCAGCTTGGGGCCTCTTTTCGCCCGTACCGTTTTACTGAGATCATGCAGATCGACTTTGAGAACCTCGCGGAACAAAAACAGCAGCGCGTTGAAGGCCTGATTTTGAGTAGAAGACGAAACCCGCTGCTTGATTGCCAGATGACTGAGGAAATCCCGGACATCCGTTTCATCAGCGCTCTGAGTTTGCCAATCTTTATTTTTTACGCCGGTCAGGTAGGCATGAAAGCGCAGAAACCAGTCTATGTAAGTCCTTTCCGTGCTATAGGCATAATGCTTGATGCGCAGTATTTCGCGAATTTTTTCCTGCACTGTTTTGACGTCCGGGTATTTTTTTTCGGCTGCCGTTTCTGCATCTGGTGAAAGCGCCGATGTATTGTTCGACAGGAAATGATGAATATAAAGTTTAATGGCGTTATTGGCCTGTTCGAATTGCCAATCTTGCAGTTTTTCGTCTTTCTTCAGAACATCAAGGAACATTTGTATTCTTAAATCCAATGGTTTGTCTTGTCGTGTATTGGAAAACCGCAGGAACTTGCTGACCCAGTGGGCGTAAAAAGGTGCCTGGTTTTCCGGCGCCAGCTTACGCTGGGTGATAAATTTTTGAAATTCAGGTAAAATATGGTTCATTTTCCCGCTCCCTATGATAAAAGTCATTCAGCTTGACCATCATTTGCGAATAATCACTCATTATACGCATTACACTTTTTCTGATAATAAACACATTTTATATAAGAGTTCAATAATAATTATTTGATTTTAGATAAACATTAGTGTAAATAATTAAGCACTAAATCAATGGCGCTGTTTAAAAAACAGCGGAATTATGTAGTACGTATATTAATTGTTCGGCTGAAGGAGACAAAATATGAAGACAATACGGACATTTACAGCTACAGGCGTCTTCGACTACCTGAGAATGGATCTCGTTCTGAACGAGAAGTTGACCTTTTTGTACGGCCTCAACGGCTCTGGCAAAACCACAGTTCTCAAACTCATCATGGCGCTCCTTGAACCATCGCTGGAACCACTCGCAAGAATCCCGTTCAAGCGGCTAGAACTCCAAGGGACAACACACAATCATGGGGATGTCACAGTAGTGGCCACAAAGGACAAGGCTGGCACACTTGAGCTGAGGTGTTCGCTCGTCCCAGATGAGTCCTTCAGAGTAATGCTTGCCGGCGTTGATGTTGATGAGATCGAGCTGCAATCCCGTGAGACACGCCAGAACCCTGTGCTGACTGCTCTCTCGGACATCGCATCACCAATCTTTCTCGGCATTGATCGAAGGTTCCGCACCCCTCGCATGCCCGTCCACCGACGGCGCCCTCCCTCGCCACGTCAGATCGCTCTTGAATTCCAACGTGAGCGTAACCTTGAAGATCCTTCATTCGATCCAGGACTTGGTGAAGTGGCATTCGTGATCGAGGACTTCACGAGTCAGCTTCGGCGTCGACAGTCTCTAATCGACGACCAGTTCAGAAAGCAGATCCTTCTGGACTCGTTTGCCTATGTCGACCCGACGACCCATGGATTCACCTTCGAGCCTTCCGAAGAAATGTTCCAGGCCTTCAGGGGAAAGAGGGCGGCGATCATGCATACGTTGAAGAGCTTGGAACTCGCTTCGGAAGAGTTCGAGAAGCGCTCGGAGGAGTTCTTCACAACGATTGAGAGCGTAATCGGTACGATCAGAAGATTGATGGACAAGAAGGGTCGTAGAGGTGAGCCGTCTAAAGAGTTATCCGAGGCGCTCACCGCGTGGTTTGTCAATCAGTCGCAGGTCGATCGGATCGACCGCCTTTTCGATGTGGCCAACAAGTATCAGGCGGAACAGGAAGCTGTATTGCGTCCCCTCAACGAATTTGTCGAGTTGATCAATAGATTCTTCACTCAGACAGGGAAGGAAGTCTCGATTGATCGAGTTGGCGAAGTCAGGATCCGAATGAAGAACAAGATCTCATCACTTCAAGCCCTGTCCTCTGGAGAGCGGCAGATGTTCATCATGCTGGCGCATTTATCACTCAACAGAAGCCTTCTAAAGGATGGTGTTTTCATTGTAGATGAACCCGAACTCTCTCTCCATATGGCGTGGCAGGACATGTTCGTCGAGGCCGTAGAAGCCGCGAATCCCAAACTGCAGATTATCCTAGCCACCCATGCGCCAGCAATAATCGGTGGTCGAGACGCGCTCTGCATCCCGGTTTCGTCAGTGGAGGTGGAGTAGAATGACCACACCTGAGAACACGCCTCCGGTTTTTCCCCAACGCGCACTTGCGAGCAAAGCTGTCCTGTATCGTCCTTTGCAGGACATCGACATCTATGTCGAGGATGAGGGCTCAGAGGTATTCTATACCGAGCTGCTTAAACGACTTGTCGGGCGGGATGCCCGAATTGCCGCGGTTGTTCCACTTCGTGGTCGCGATAACGTGATAAAGAAAGCGCAAGAGTACTCTGCCTCACGGCCTGCGCTTTTCCTGATAGACGGGGATCTGCATTGGCTTGCGGGCCTTTCCTTGCCAACACATCCGCACATCTATGTGCACCCATGCTATTGCGTCGAGAACTACCTATTCTGTGAAAACGCCATGATCCAGATTGTTGTGGAGAATCAAGGGTCGCTCAAGGAGTCTGACGCCAAGCTCGCGCTTGACTGGAAGACAGTACGTGATCGAATCGAGAAACACCTCGTCCCGCTGTTTATCGAGTTTGCAGTGGCTTTCGCACTATGCCCGGAAGTCAAGACTGTTTCTCGTGGGATTGGGTGCTTGCTCCGAAATTCTCGTAAGGGCTCACCGCCTGAGATGGACGAGGAGAAAATCGCCGCTGTTCGACAAGAGGTGAAGGATGAAGTCATAAGGCGTGCCGGCACTGTCGCGTATGAACTTAAGCGCTCTCTGATTGCTGAGCAAGTGAAAGTCCTTGCAGACCCCATTGACGCCGTCTCGGGGAAAGACTTCCTCGTTCCCGTTCAGATGTTCGAGGCGGGCAGAGTGGGAGGGCAGAAAGTGCAGAGGAAATCCTTCGTTTTCCGACTAGCCCGACATTGTCGGCTGGACAAGCTGGACACACTGCGACAAAAGGTTCTTGAAATGCTTGGGCCGAACAAAGCCATGGAGGCGACGGCTTAGAGCCGCGCCTCATGGCGGACGTTCGCTGGCACAAACCAAAGAAAGGAAAGCAAGTGTCAAGAAATAACACCCTACACGCGCTTGTCGTCGCAATGATGCTGGTGGGCCTTGCCCTGCCGGTGGCGGCACAGGGACAGCTCGATCGCACGGTCCTACCGATCCCTGAGCCGAAGTTAGAGCCGATCCGCGAGATTGATGTTCGCAAGGCCACGGCCCCGCCGCGGTTCGTGCCGACCGCACCGCTCGGCGCGCCCAACGTGGTGGTCATCCTGCTCGACAATCTTGGATACGGCGCTACCAAGCCCTTCGGCGGCGTGATCCAAATGCCAACGTTGGAAAGGCTCGCCAAAGGCGGGCTGACCTTCAACAACTTTCATACAACTCCGCTCTGTTCGCCGAGCCGCATGGCGCTGCTCACCGGCCGCAATCCCCACAGTGCCAACATGGGGTCGGTCACGGAGATCGCTACCCCGTTTCCGGGTCAAACCAGTGAGCGTCCCCTCAGCGTAGCTCCGCTGGCCGAGGTCTTGAAGCTCAATGGCTACAGCACGGCCATGTTCGGCAAGACGCACGAGTTCACGCCCTGGGAAGCGGGTCCTACGGGGCCGTTTGAATCGTGGCCCACGGGATCCGGATTTGAGAGATTCTACGGCACGCTGGCGTACGAGGCTGACAACTTTGCGCCGGCGCTCATGGACAATACAACCCTGGTCGATCTGTCGGACAACCCGGACTACTACTACCCGAAGGACTTGGCCGACCACGCCATCAGCTGGATCCGCACCCAGAAGACGATGACTCCCGACAAGCCGTTCTTCGTCTATTACTCTTCGCCGGGCACGCACGCGCCGAGCCAGGTGCCTGCGGCATGGCGCGACAAATACAAGGGCAAATTTGACATAGGTTGGGACAAGGCGCGCGAAGAGACCCTCGCCCGGCAGAAGGCGCTGGGGATCGTCCCGCCCAACACGCAGCTCACGCCCAAGCCGTTGCCGACGGAGATGCCCGATTGGGACAAGCTGAGCGACGGCGAGAAGAAGGTCTTCACACGGCAGCAGGAGATATTCGCGGCCTACGCCGAGAGAGCTGACTATGAAATCGGCCGGGTGCTGCAGACGATCGAAGACCTGGGGGTCATGGACAATACGCTGATCGTTTACATCACGGGGGACAATGGTTCGAGCGCCAACGGCGGTCCGACCGGCCGATTCAATTCATTAACAGCCTATAACCAGATACCGGAAACCATTGAAGACCAGCTGAAGCACATCGATAAATTCGGCGGGCCGCATTCCGACATGACGCCGCCGCTCGGTTGGGCCATTGCGGACGGGACCCCGTTTGCCTATGCACAGGGTACCGCGGCATTTGGCGGCACCATGAATGGCGTTGTCATCCATTGGCCAAAGGTGATCAAGGCGCGCGGCGAGATTCGTCAGCAGTACCATCACCTGATCGATATCGCTCCGACGGTGCTGGAAGCGGTCGGCGTGCCGGAACCCAAGGTCGTCAATGGCACGCCGCAGAAGCCCATCGAGGGTGTGAGCATGGCTTACGCCTTCAAGGATGCTCAGGCAAAGTCACGACACACGGTCCAGTACACGGAGTTCCTGGGCAATCGCGGCATCTACAAGGACGGCTGGTACGCCATGACCTTGCACAAGGCGCCGTGGGAAAAGGGCAACCGGGCTCCGTCCTTCGACCAGGACAAATGGGAACTCTACAACACCACGGAAGACTTCAGTTGCGCGATTGATCTTGCCGCGAAATACCCCGACAAGCTTAAGGAGATGCAAGCTCTCTTCCTCGAGGAAGCGGTCAAGTACAACGTTCTGCCGCTCGACGACCGCTCCTATGAGCGATTCAACGCCGCCATCGCCGGCCGCCCCGATATCATGGCCGGCCGCACGTCGCTGACGGTTTACCCCGGCATGATCGGGATGAAGGATGACGCTTTCATCAACGTGAAGAACCGGTCTCACACCATAACCGCCGACGTTGAGATAGCCCAGACAGGAGCGGCCGGCGTCATGATCGCTCAAGGCGGCACTCACGCCGGCTGGAGCTTCTACGTCAAGGACAACAAGCCCTGCTTTGCCTACAACTACCTGGGTTCTGTCACGACCATCGCCTCGACGAAAAGCCTGCCCGCCGGTCGCGTCACCGTCCGCTACGAGTTCGCCTCTGACGGTGGCAAGCCCGGCTCCGGCGGTAAAGGGACGCTCACCATCAACGGGACAGAGGTCGCGACCGGCCGGATTGAACACACCATTCCGTTTCTGTTCGGCACGGAGACCGCGGACGTGGGCATGGACCTCTATACACCAGTGACTGACGCCTACAAGAAGGGCGATAACAAGTTCACCGGCGAAATCCGCAAGGTGACAGTGGATCTGAAGTAGGAACGAGATGACCGTGCCAATCCTCAGGGGTGCCAGCGAACAACCGGTTGCAGCGGACGATCCGCTGCGCGGCCCGCCGCTGAACCGGAGCGTTATGGATAAAAAATGAATTATTCGCATTTCCAACATCGTCATAATTTTGCCGCCTGGTGTGCCGCTCGTGCAGTGCAACGCAAATTTGCGAAAACCCCCATCTTAAAAGAAGCATTAGAAAAATCAGGAGTTGTTGAGTTTATAAATCAAAATGAAGAAAATCCAATTTCACAAGCTGAATTCGATAAACTCCATGCTGATTGGTGTGGTGCAATTATCGAATGTTGGAAAAACAAAAATGTAGACGGCGCATCATATGGACGTGCTGCGAAGTTAATAGCTGTGTACATCAGATTCTAAAATAGGGTCAGCGCCTATTTGTTGAAAGACGTCAAGGCTGAGTTAGTGCAATTAACATTTATCCAGTTCTATGCTTAACTTCTTAAGTAGCGTCTCAATTTCAGCTTTGGTGATATCTTCTTTTTCTCCCTTAAAATAAACGAAGAGTGGATACAAAGTGGCCTCTTCCACACTCCAAAAGTAGATAACCCGAAAGCCACCGCTCTTTCCTTTTTTCAGGTCTGTGCTGGACACACGGACTTTCCATATTGTCCGGTGCCACCCTGGGATGGGGTCTCCGGCCTCGGGATTATTTTGCAACTGTTGAAAAAGGGAAGAAAGATCGTCCTTGATATGGGGGAATTTTTTCTTTAGAAGTTTAACACATCTTTGAAAGGTCTGAGGCAGGTATATTTCATAATTCATTCCAAACTTCCTTCCAGGGCCGGGCTTTCCCCACCTTAATTTCACTTAGACCCTTTTGAACAAGCTTCCTGAACTGTTTTGACTGGGATAGAAGTTTAGATTCTTTCCGGTCTAATCTTTCCTGTATCAGTGACAGCATCTTCCGGTAGGATTCAATATTCAAAATTACTGCTGTGGGCTTGCCCTTTTCATCAACAATATATTGTTCTCTTACTGATTGCACCATTTACCTCACCTCCGATCTATTTCTAAACTATCCTAAATCACAATATGAATCAAAGAATTTTTATTTTTATAGCACAGAAGACTCAGAAGCTCAATTACGACCTGAGGAGAACCAGGGACGGGGGCACTTATTATTTAAACTGGCTTTCCCGTTCTTTGAGTAGCTGTTTTGCGAGAGAGGGTTTGGTGGGCGACATACCGCAGGCGGCTTTGATGGGATTGTCAACAGGCGGGATCAGGTAGATGATGCCTCCATGCTCCATGATTTGCATTTCTGTACCGGGTTCGATATGGTACTTTCTCCTCATCGCAGCAGGGATGACAATTTGCCCTTTTGATAATGTCTTTACGGTAGCCATGTGTTTAACCTTTCTTGGTTATGTTATACAATTTATGATAAATGTATAACCTTTAAAAAGGCTGTCAAGGTAAAATTAGAAGACCTCTTCCCTCTTTTCCCTCTTGCCACAACCAGTGTATCGCATTATAATCTTACCAGTAAGAATAAACCCTTTTAAGGAGTATTTATGGGAAATGCGGCTACTACGAAGATGTCATCCAAGGGCCAGGTTGTCATTCCGGAGGATATTCGCAAGCGGCTCAAGTTAAAAGCTGGCTCGCAATTCGTCGTTGTTGGTAAAAAAGATGTGGTGATACTCAAGGCGATCTCTCCGCCTTCCACGGAAGAATTTGATGCACTGATTGCCGAGGCTCGCCGGCAAGGCAAAGAGGCCGGCCTCAAGCGATCGGACATTACTGCCGCCATCGCCAGGGTACGGGGCCGGAAGTGAGGGTAATACTTGACACCAACGTTTTTGTTTCAGGTGTCTTTTTTACCGGCCCTCCCTATCAGATCCTTAAGGCCTGGCGCGGCGGTAACCTTTCCCTGGTGATCTCTGAGGAAATCCTTGCCGAGTACCAAAAGGTTGGAAAAGTCTTAGCTGAGGAATTCCCTACAATTGACCTGCAGCCGATCCTCGATCTGGTCACGATCTCGGCAGAGATTGTTCAGTCTCAACGCCTGTCAGAACCTGTCTGTGATGACCCTGATGATGACAAGTTTATTGCCTGTGCTCTCGCCAGCAAAAGTAAAGTGATTGTGAGCGGAGATAAGCATTTATTGAAGGTATCAGGTTTTCGGGGGATTAGAGTAATAACTCCCCGGGAATGCGTAAACGAATATCTTTCAGGGGCTGAAAAAGGCTAAAGAGGGGGGGATTGAGCAGGGCCATCATCTGAAGGCCCCTGATAATGGTTTCTATTTCTTGTCCAGCCCCGCGGCGCTCAGGATCTGGGGGACGACCCCTTCCTTGCCGATGGCCATGATATGCACGCCGTCGCAGACCTTCTCATCCTTGAGCTGCTTGATCATCCTCCCGGCGATTTCAATCCCCTTGTCCAGTCCCTTCCCTTTTGGCGCAGAGGACATCTCTTCGATCAGGTCCTGGGGAACAAAGATCCCCGGCACGTTGGCATTCATATACTTTGCCATACCGGCTGATACGAGAAGGACAATCCCAGCCATCATCTTCACGTTGAACTTCCTGGCATACTTCACGAAATCCTTGAATTTGTTCAGGTCGTAGATCGCCTGGGTCTGAAAGAACTCCGCGCCGGCCTTCACCTTCTTTTCAAACTTGAGCAGCTGGGGCTCAATCGGGTCAGCCTCTGGCGTTACAATGGCGCCAACGCAGAATTCAGCAGGCTTATTCAGCTCATTCCCTCCCAGATCCTTCCCCTGGGCCAGCAGTTTTACCGTTTGGATGAGCTGAACTGAATCGAGATCAAACACCGGCTTAGCATCGATGTGGTCGCCCACGGTGATGTAGTCGCCGGTCAGGCAGAGTACGTTATGGACGCCGAGGATGTGAGCGCTGAGCAGATCGGACTGGAGGGCGAGGCGATTCCGGTCCCGGCAGGTCATCTGGAGGATTGACTCTCCCCCTTTCTCCTTGATGAGGTGGGCAACAGCGAGAGACGATATCCTCATCACCGAACTCTGGTTATCGGTGACATTGAGGGCATCCACCTTGTCCTTTAAGAGGTCAATGTGGTGGAGCATCTCTTCGATGTTGGTGCCCTTGGGCGGGCCAACCTCGGCAGTAATGACGAAATCTCCTGACTGCAGCGCTTCTTTGAATGTCCGTGCCATTATTTTCCCTCTTCTTTTAGATAGGCCTCGTGCAACATCCGGCCTGGGGTGGTCTGAAGACTGTGTTTCTTGGGCGGAAAGATCTCCCTGATTTTATCGAGCTGATTCAGCTTCTCGCACTTGCGATAGATCAGGGTCCAGGCGCAGTCTTTCTCCTTATCCACCTCGCACTTTCCCTTGTTCGTTCCGCCGCAGGGCCCGTTGAGCAAACCCTTGGCGCAGATGGTCACCGGGCAGATTCCCCCGGTTTCTCCTAAGACACAGGCATTGCAGGCCCGGCACCGTTCCTTCCAGAACCCTTCGCCCTCATTTGAGCCCATGAACTTGGTATTCAAAGCAGGAAATACCGGGATGGTGTCGTAGTGTTCTGCCATGAACTGGACGCCTACTCCGCAGGCGGTGGAGAGAACGGCATCGTACTCCTTTAGCTTATCCGCGAGCGGCTGGATAAACTCCTTATCACACTGCCTCTCAACGGTGACCTCTCCGATCTCCACCTCTTTCCCGTCC
>Ga0315274_10007863_pt1 | contig 15407 bp, 14 predicted proteins | sample YL17G02_20_MG_FD_203700 | JGI IMG/M metagenome (GOLD analysis project Ga0315274, IMG submission 203700) | Sediment microbial communities from Yellowstone Lake, YNP, Wyoming, USA - YL17G02_20 | ecosystem: Environmental > Aquatic > Freshwater > Lake > Sediment | place: USA: Wyoming | collected... | reverse complement strand
TGCCCTCCTCGATCTCGATCACTAACAGGCGATGGACCCCGCGCTGCAACATGAGATCGGCGGCGTCTCTGGCGGGCTTGTCTGACTCGATGGCGACCGCCTGACTGGACATGACTTCCTGTGCGACGTGCTGCGAGAGATCCTCTCCGTAGAGGCGTATGATGTCGGTGTGCGAGATGATGCCCAAAGCCTGGTTGTCCTGGTCCATGACCACAATGGCGTGCACGTCGGTGTCGCTGACGATGCGCACCACCTCGTTCATGGAGGTCTCGGGCCTGCAGGCAATGATGCCCTTGTGCATCAGGTCAGCTACGGTCTTGTCTGACATCGGAATGTCCCCGCCGGCAAGTATCCGCACCCAGGCTCAACACAGCCAGCCATGTGCCAACCCCGAGGCGATGCGGCATACCGTGATCGGGCTCGCTGGCAGCACCGGGGAGGGCCGAGCACATTATACCATGGACGGCCTGTGCCACCAAGGAGGCGCGATTCTTGGGCGTGCTTGTCTTGGAATACCTCGCTCCTACGCCGGGTCCTGCCCCAAGGCACAAGAATGCACGCCCATTCCTGGGCTGAACCTCGGCCTTCGCGGCCTATCTGGCCAGCACTCCCGCCAGTTTGACCAGGTCCAGATCCAACTGCTTTTTGGTGGACACGACCTGGCTCAAGGGACTGTCCGTGATCTCGCTCTTGTTCAGCCCCACCAAAACACCATGCTTGCCCGAGCTGAGGCAGGCCACCGCGGCTGCACCCAGCCGGGTTGCCAGCAAGCGGTCGGAGGCACCGGGCGCACCGCCCCGCTGAACGTGGCCCAAGGTCGTCACCCGCAGGTCGAAGCCCAGGCGCTCGCGGTTCTGCTGGAAATAGGCGGCCAGAGCCTGGGCGTTGTACCGGGCTCCTTCGGCGACCACGACGAGAGCGTGGGGCTTGCCACGGTCATAGGCGCTGCGGAGGGTGACGGCGATGGCCTCTGGGTCGGCCTCGATCTCAGGCAAGACAATGGCCTCTGCTCCGCCGGTGATGCCAGCGACCAAGGCCAGATATCCACATTCGCGGCCCATGACCTCGACGAGAAAGGCCCGGTGGTGAGAGGAGGCCGTGACCTTGAGCCGGTCGATGGCCTCGAGCGCAATGTTGAGGGCCGTATCCACGCCGATGGTGATCTCGGAACCATAGAGGTCGTTGTCAATGGTGGAGGCCACGCCCACCACGGGGAAGCCCATCTGCGATAGGGCATGTGCGCCGGACTGCGACCCATTTCCGCCTATGACGACCAGAGCCTCGACCTGGTGCTGGCCCAGCATCTGGAGGGCTTGTCGCCGGCCTGCTTCGGTTCGGAACTCGGGACAGCGAGCACTGCCCAGCACCGTGCCGCCGAGCTGCATGATGCCGCCCACGTCACGCGCGCCCATGGGGGCCATGTCCCCACTGATCAGGCCAGCATAGCCGTGACGGACACCGAAGACCTGCCAGCCTTGGTCAATTCCTGCGCGCACCACTGCCCGGATGGCGGCGTTCATACCGGGAGCATCGCCCCCACTGGTCAGTACAGCGATTCGTTCCATGGTTTCCACGCCCTTTCTGCAATGCTCTGTACCCGGTAACGGCAATCGAGGGCCGGTCTGGTTGGGTCAGTGCTTGGCCTGCGGCTGCGCGACTGGCACGAGCAACAGCGGGACATCCGCCTGAGCAGAGACACGCGGCGCAACACTGTCGGCCCAGAAGGCATCCGTGCCGATCTTGCCATGCGTTGCGAGCACGATGACAGTATACGATGACCCCCCGGCTTGCAGACAACCAGGTCCGCGAGGTATGTCTAGACGGGCAACGCAGTCATGCGGCCCGAGCCGTACCGCTGCCGGTATGCTGCAAGAAAAAGCTCGCTGGAAAACCCAGCAGGAGTGGCAACCAGAGTGACAGAAATCGGTAGGTCAAGATGACGACCACCATCACATCGGCAGGCACGCCGAGGCTGTGATACAGGGCGGCCATGGTGGCCTCGACGATGCCGATGCCGCCGGGCAGGAAACTGACTTTGGCCATGAGAAGAGGCAGACCGTATCCCGCCAGCAAAACGCCTGGGCTGACGCGGTAACCGGCGGCATAGAAGAGAAAGTAGAGCGTCAGCATGTCAAAGACCGTGTTGTACAGAGCGCCCAGGGCGGGTCCGCGCCAGCCTCCCCGCCGCAGCGCATCCCAGGCGCTGAACAAGCGCTCGGTGGCGGCCCGTGCGGCAGCCGGGTTGAAGGAGCGGCGACGGAGCGCGGCCCAGCGAGCGGCGACCCGCACGGCCAGTGTGGTCAGCCTGGCGCGGTGTCGCACTCCCCACAGAGTCACGCCGACGACGAGGCCAAGCACCAATAGCGTAGAACCAAAGCCGACGAGCTGCAACACGCTCAACTGGTTCAAGATCAGCAACTGGAGCAACCCAAAGATGCTGGCGAACAGCAACGCAGCATCGTAGAAAAACGAGGGTAACCAACTGGCCAGGGCAGCTCCTTCTGTGCTAACGCCACTCTGGCGCATCCAGTGATACGCTGTGGCGACGGTGCCGACAGGCCCTCCTCCGGACAAGCCCACGCTGGCTGCCGCGGTGTAGATCAGTGTGCCGCGGCCGAGGGACAAGCGCTGCCCATCCATGGCAACGATCCTCTTGAGCAGGTAACCGCTGCCCAGGAAACTGAACACCTGGGCCAGGATGGCCAGGGCCACGGCCCAGGGCACCAGTTGCCTGAGCACCTGCAGGGTATGGTCGAGATCGGCAAGCTGTGGCACAATGACGTGAACCGCCAGGCCCAACAAGAGAAGCAGCAGCAGGTAGCGGCCAATACGGGCAGTCGATCTCGGCAAGGACAGGGCAGGCTGTTCGTGGGCCACGCGCGATCCTCCGGTCTTGTGGGCTACTGGTGAACCCGTCTGAAAAAGATCCCCTTGGTCACCTCGGATGTGGTCACGTAAAGGGCGGTGATCAGCAGGAGAATCAACAACATAGGCAGGGGCAGCGGGACGAAGCTCAGCACTGCACTGCCCAGGATGATGGCGAGCACGATCGCGGCGTCAACCCACTCGGCGAGCACGGCCGACACGCCGGTGGCAAAGAGGAGCATGAGGATGATCGGGCTCTTGGACTGGCTGAGGAACAGGTCCAGGGCAGTCGCTCGCCGCCTGGCCTTCAACAGGTTGGGACCCACCTGCTCCAGCCGCCTCTCGGCCTCCGCGGTTGTCAACCCCTCGGGGGAGCTGTGCAGAGCAGCGATAAGGGCGTCCGATCCATGGCTCCAGTAGTGGTCAACGCTGGTGAGCAGCGCCATCACGCAGATCCTCCATAGAGATGCCAAGCGGTCCCTGAGCTGTCAGTGTCAAGCCATAACACCGGTTCTCGACCGGCGATCCGACCCAGCGGGACCACAGCCCGGTCGTCCGAGCTGCCAAGAGTTGAAAACCGAGGGCCTCGTAGAGCCGGCAGGCAGCCTGGTTCATGTTGGTCGTGTGCAGGTGGACGCCTGACACCCGCAATGTGCGCAACTGGTCGAGGCATGCCTGCATCAACAGAAGTCCAATGCCCCGCCCACGCCAGGGTTTGTCCACGTTGATGTGCAAGTGCGCGGGGTAGGTGCGACAGCGCATGCCGCTGTGCATATGATACACCGATGTCTAGCTCGCTGCAAGTAGGCGTGCCCTTGTTGCCTGGGGAACGCCCCTTTGGCTTCTGACCCCTGGACTCCCCGCGCGGCGGGGAGTCCAGGGGGAGGTGTCGGCGGAGGGGTTTGATGGGCGGCAATGGCTACCTGTCACGCCTGCCCAGAGGAACAAATGCTCCCGGCAAGTGGCGCCAGGTGTGGAACCGACTTGGTAAGGGGTAGGGAATGGGGTATAATGGCCCCATGCTGTCGTTGACGTGGCCGCCTTCTGCTGCGAGCAAGGGAGGGTTGGTTTGGCTCGTGCGAACCAAAGTCCTGACCCCGCGGATACCCGGGAGCCGGAGCGGGCACTGAATCCGGCGCTGCACGGCTGTGAGACCTTTGACTTTGGGCCCGCCGATCTTGACGGCCTGCACCTGCGCTTGCGCGCGTACGCGGCTTTCAGCGTGCATGCGCCTCTGCCAACGCCTGTCGACTACCCGGGACAGCCAGTGACCTCGTTCTTGCTCGATGCTGATCCGGCGAAACGGCGCGCATCGTTGGATATGCTGTGTCGGACCATCGCTTTGGCGGCGGAGTGGGATGCGCTCTATGTCGTGGTCCATTTCGCTGGCTTGCAGTCGGATGGCCTGTCGGCCCGTGAGGTCAGCGCCCTGGCTGAAGAGGCCGCGACACGGCTCGATGACTGGGCGGCGAGGTATGAGACCCCTGTCCACCTGGAGTACGCAGCCTACAATCGCAGCTTTGCCACGCCGGAGGAGATGGTCAGCCTGGTGAGCAGGCACACTCACCTGCACGTGTGCCTGGACGTGGGGCATCTGCGTATTGCAGCCGGCATGCTGGGTATCGATGAATGGAGGGCGGCGCAGTTGCTGGCTCCGCACACGCGGTCCATGCACCTCTGGACCACCCGGGGATGCGAGGATGTCCGCCGCTACCATCACGTGCCGGTTCATCCATCGCTGAGACCGGAGGATGGGTGGATCGACATACCCGGCATGCTCGGGCTGGTGTGTGAGCAGAATCCTCAGTGTGCTGTCGTGTTTGAGCCGAACACTCTGTACAACTCGGACGCCAAGTGGCAGGGAGAGGGAATGGCCTGGGTGGAGGAAATCGTCGCCGCGTACCGCGGATGAGCGCGGCGGGACGGCGAACACACCGGCGGGGATTCACGATGGCGTCGCACGGGCGACATCTGGTGGCATGGTGCTGGCAGCCAAAAGGCAGGTGCATGGGTGGGGATGTGGAGACAACTGAGCGGGAGAGCGGACGATGGAGATCCAGGCATGCAGCTTTGGCAGAATCACGATTGACGGGCAGATGTACAACCGGGACGTGCTGATCCTGCCCGATAGGGTTTGGGATGGCTGGTGGCGGGCGGCCGGGCACCGGCTCGCCATCGTGGACCTGGAAGAGGCGTTTCAGGCGGGGGCGGAGGTCCTGGTGGTGGGCACTGGCTTCTTTGGCCGGATGAGCGTGCCAGACGAGACCCGAGATGGGCTCGAGGAGCGTGGAATTGAGGTGCATGTGCTGCCCACGCCAAGGGCGTGGGCACTGTACAACGAGCTACGATCTGCAGGGCGCAGGGTCGCCGCTGCGCTTCACTTGTCCTGCTGATGGTGCTATGGCCAGATCTGGTGCATGAGCGCGCGCACTTCGGCTAGCTGGAAGGGCTTGAGCAGGCGCAGCACGCTCTCCTGGTTGAGAAAGGTCATGGTCTCGCTGTTCAGGGTATCTCCTGTGAGGATGACGGTACGCCTGGCCAACTGCGGACGGTCACGCTTGATCCAGGTGTAGACAGCCTGCCCAGAGATGCCAGGTATCTTGAGGTCGAGCAGCACAATATCATAGGCAGTCTCCTCGAGCTTGTGTATGGCATGGCTGCCGTTCAGCGCGATGTCAACTTTGTGGCCGAGCCTGGACAGTAACTTGAGGAGGAGCTGCCCGATGCTCTTCTCGTCGTCGACGACCAAGATCCGCGCCGAGAGGGTGTTGGTCTGCGGGTGAGGTACTTGCTCCCCACTTGTCGTCGTCACGGGCGGGCATGCCGAAGCCGGAAGCTCAATGCAAAAGGTGGCTCCCTTGCCCGGTTCGTTCTCCAGCCACATACTTCCCTTGTGCCGCTCCACGATCTGCCTGCAGATACTGAGCCCCAGTCCTGTTCCTTCGCCAGTAGTCTTGGTGGTGAAAAAGGGTTCAAAGATGCGAGACTGGATATCTGGCGGCACGCCAGGGCCATTGTCGCGGACCGAGATCCAGACGAAACCCTTGTTGTCTGCGAGGCGCGTTTCAATCCACAGCTTGCCCTCGCGGTTGATGGCAGTGCAGGCCTGCTCGGCGTTGTTAACCAGATTGAGCAGGACCTGCTGGATCTGCCGGGCATTGCCGACAACGGGAGGGAGCTCTTCGGCCAGGTTGGTGGCGACCTCGAGGCCGTCTCTGCGCAGCGTGCGCGCTCGAAAGCGGACTACCTGGCGGATCACCTCGTTGATGTCGATGTGGGCTGCTCCCTCGCTCTGCAGACGAACATAGTCTAGCAGGTCGCGAACGATGCGTACGCTGCGCTCGGCCTGCCGCACTACGGTGCCGAGGTCCTCACGGGATTCATCGGGCACACCCTCTCTCGCCAGGACTAACTCCGAAAACCCGATCACGGCGGTCAGGGGATTGTTGAGCTCGTGAGAGATCGCGGACAGAAGCGCGCCAACGTCTGAAAGGCGCTGCATGTGGAAGAGCTTTTGCTCCAAGTCCATCTTTTCTCTCTGACTCTCAACGATTCCGATGTATCCGTCTACACCCGGGAGCCTGGACGCCACAAGCGGGGAAAAGGCCACGGTCACCGGGAATCTGGCCCCATCGCCACACACCAGACTCATCTCCTGCGGCTCAGTGGTGCCTTTCAGGCAGAGATCGCCGATGTCCTGACCGAAGACCGAGGACAACCGGGCCCAGTCTCCAGGTTCCTCAGCAGAGAGTCTGGCCATTGTGCGGAAGGCGTCATTGGCCCACAAGTCGTGTTGATGTGGAGACACCAGGAGAATGCCCAGTGGCAGGAACTGGGCAAGCGCTCGCCAGGCACTCAGCTCCGAGCGCTGTGCCACCATTGGTGCGGACGCGGACAGGTGAGCACGGTCCACAGCGAGCGCTGCACAGGTAGCCAGCAGCGAAACGGAATCCAGGTCTACAGTGCTGAAGGCCTGTGGGCGCTCGCAGTTCTCGACGGAGAGAACGCCGACGACCTGTCCGCCGACCACAACAGGCACCACCAGCGCGGAACGCACCGGCGGGTGTCGCAAGGGGCGACTTGGGTATGCAATGAGGTTCTCTTTTTGGGTGTCAGCAATGACCACCGGGCACTGCAGGTACGCCACTGCGTCGATGTAGCCTCCCTGGCCATCGATCTCGGAGCCAACCATACCGGGCTGATCTGGGAACGCCGCGCCAACGAGGTACGCATGGCTTTCGGAGGTGGCAAGATAGATGGTTCCTCGCTGGGCTGCCGGTGCGATGTTCATCGCAGCGTGCAGTAGCACATCAAGCTGCTGCTGCCCGCTGGGCACGTGGTTGATGCTCTCCAAGGCCATGCGCAGCCGCTCAACGGTCCCGGGAGGGGCACCTGCTATGCGGTGAAGGGCTTGGTCTGCTGTGCTCTCAAGAATGCGACGCAGCAGCAGGTCCAGTTGCTCTGAGGCTGTCCCGGTGGAGACCACTTGCTGAGTGTCAGGCATATTCCTCGCTCATCATCTGGACTGCGGCTTGAGAGACATCGTGTTCTGACAGGCGGATCGTGCCCTCCTGGACCATCTTGAGCAGCACATCGTTGGAGATAGAGAAGCGGTGTGCAGCAGAATCCAGGCCGATTAGCGCGCCTCGCGTGAGGGCCGCGGCCTGCTGTGCCTCGCGATGGGTCATCCACTGGTCAAGTCGAATGGTCAGATCCTCCACGGAGGCGGCAACAGGGGCGATGTCGAGTACCGCTCGAGTCTCGGGTTCGGTGAGCTCAAACTGAGCCATAGCTCGCAGCGGCTGCTCTCTGAGATGCTGGAAGAAGCGAGTGTCTGTCAGGGCCATACCGAATAGTCGGTCAAGCTCATACCTGTCCATGGTTTGTGATCCCCCCCCATCTTGTCATGGTGTCGTTCGGATGAATGTTCATTATGCACCCTCAAACAAATGAAGCTATGATTGGGTCTGTGACCGCATGGTTCGAACAATGAAACGAAAAACGCCAACGGCGAGGAATACATCTCCGATACTCATCGCGGTTGGCCAGGGAAAGGGTTCCGGGATGACCAGGTTGTCTCCTAGCATCCAGAAACGTGCCTCATCAGGGTGAAGCAGAACGTCTTTGGAACCCATTACTACGCTTCCCAACGGGATCTGGTAGGCCAACTGCCCTGCGCCAATGCGGGCTAGCGCGTGCGGGCTGATGGGCATATATCCACCGTTGGTAGCAATGGCTATGAGATTGAGCGTTACCCCCGCAAGAACCAGAGCCATCCCCGGTTGACGACGGTTCCCGAATACCACCACCCAGAGGGCGATGTAGGAACCGATCATGATCAGGGGCCGCGGGTGCAGCACATTGAGCCGGCTGGCCGAAGTCATCAGGGATACGGTCAGCGCTTGTGCGGCGGCGATAGCAGGGACAGCCCACCACCACTTGAAGGCGGTCTCGCCGAGCCGGCTCAACCTGCCTCCTCGCATCCATCCGACGACGACAGCGGCGCCAATGGAGGCCAGGAGAAGATAGGTCATGCCAACGGTCTACCCACCATTGCCCGATCCGAAGCCACTGGGTGCTCCCGCAGCGATCACGAGGGTCACCAGTGTCAACAAGACAAAGGCAACGCGCACATTCTGGGTTGTTAGATGCTCAGCCACGAGCAATTGCAGCGAACGAGTCACCTTTCTCATCTCAGTGCCTCCTCAACTCTCTCTGAAACTCTCTCTAAAGCTCTCTCTCTTGAGCTCTCTGTTGTACCCGCCGGAGATATGACCGTATGATACCATGCCCCTGACACCCAGATTGACACCCAAATCGATGGCCGCCTGCGGGGCATCAGTCTGGACGACAATTTAGCGGCTCAACTCCTCCCATGTCTTCTGAGGTGAAAGGCCGAATTCGGCCAACATATCCCGGCACCGGGCAAAGATGCGCTTGGCTTGAGGCCTTTGGCCGGATCGGGCATAGGCCTGAATCAGGAGGTAGTAGGCGATCTCGTAGTATTCGTCTACCTCAAGGATCCGGCGTGCGTACTCGGTAGCCCGCGTGTAGTGCTGACGCTCAAGGTAGAAGCCGGCCACAAATGTCAGGGCGTGCAGGTACCGGGCCTGTAGTAGGTCGCGCAACGGAGTGATCCAGTCCGCATACAGGTCGGCCAGGAACGGGCCGTGGTACAGGTCCACTGCGCGACGGTAATGGTAGGCTTTTTGCACAGGGTTGTCAGCCGCTTCTCCCTTGGAGATCTCGCGCTCAAACGCCTCCGCGTCGTATCCACGCTCCGCACGGGGGTTGAGAGAGTACTGCTCGTTTTCAAATACGATGGCGTCCGGAAAGAGCGCCTTGCGGAGACGGAAGAGAGTGCTGCGGAAGATGCTGAATAGCTTGGCCGCGGAATGGTCGGGCCAGAGCAATGCACCTATCTGCTCTTTGGTCTGTCCATTGGGATGCGACAGCAGGTACAGGAAGAGCTCTTTGGCCTGTGTGGTGCGCCAGACAACAGGAGTCCCGTCCATGAGGACAGCGCTGCCACCCAGGGCAGTCACCTCTAGTGCGGGATAGGACGTGCTGTCTGCAACCTGGACCTCTGCCTCGCCGAGCTCCTTGCGGACCTGCTCCAGTTCGCCAGCGGCAGCAAGCCACCTGGTCAGTTCCTGAGTCTGACCCATGCGCTCGGCGACGAAGCGCAGTACCGGCTTGTAGCGAACTGATTCAACAGACAGAGGTTGCGCCAACCCAGCCTCCTGCGCCAATTGGAAGGCGGTGTGCAGGTGAGCGCTGGTCTCCTGTGGGTGATCTTCCAGCATGGCGGCTTCAGCAAGCTGTAGATGGCCGCGGAAAGCCAGGTCATTGTGCACATCTGGAGAAACCAAGACGCTCTCCAGTTCCTGCCTGGCCCGTTCGCTCTTGCGCTGAGCGAGATAGGTGGCGGCCAGAGTGAGCCTGTAGCGGGCCTCATAGAGCTTGGGCAGTGTGCCCTCGGACAACACGTGCTCGATCTCGGCCTGTGCCAGATCGACTTCGCCAGTCAGGTAGAGGATCTCAGTGCGTGCGTTGGCGGTATATGAAGACAGGTAAGCTTCTTCAATGATCGCGGCTCTGTCTGCCGCCTGGTCGTAGTACCGTGCCGCCTGCACGAACTGGCCCAGGTCACGATACAGATCACCCAGGCTGGCCAGTGCATATGCTTCAGAGCGAATGGCGCCACAATCGCGGCTCTTTTGCAGTGCTTCGCGGAGGACCTCAAGGGCAACCTTGTACTCTCCGAGCCGATGGCGGACAACGCCAATGCTGTTCAGCACAAAGGCCACTTCCCCGTCGTTTCTGAGCTGCGTCCAGATGGGGAGGGTCTCTGTATACTGCCGGATCGCCGCCATATACTGACCGCGAAGTTCGTAGACCATGCCGAGATCCTGAGCCAAGCGGGCCATGCGAACTGGGGCTTCGTTGGATCGCCGCCAGCACTCGTGGGCCAGGGTGAGAAACTGGAGGGCAGAGTCTGGATCCCCTGTTTCGCCATAGAAGCGGCCCAGGTAACGGTAGGCGCGACCCGAGAGTGAATCCGTGTCTTCTTCGTCGGCAAGGAGTGCCAGGGCCTGCTGGCAGTCTTGGATGGCATCGGCATAGCGGTTGATCTTGGACAAGGCAAAGCTGCGCTCGATGAGTGTTCGACACTGCCCAGACACGTTACCCTGAGATTCGTAGAAGATGAGCGCATTGGTATATAGGCGCAGGGCTGTGTCGATCTGGCCCAACTCGGTGGCGAGCTGGGCCCGCCTGACCTGTAGGTCGGGCGAGGTGTGCTCGGCAGGGATGGCATCGATCCATTGGACCATTGACTCTTTGAGCCCGGCGGAGTCGAGTTCGTCATAGTGGAGCAGAACAGTCTGTCTGACCAGGGCAAAGCGACCGGCTTGGATGTTGTGGTGGATGGCAGTTCGCCAGTTCTGCCTGGTGGCATGGCTGTCCGCGGCACGAGTGTTGAGCTCGACGTAGAGCGGTCCGGCCTCCTCACGCAATCGAGCCTGGAGAAAGTCGCGGAACAAGGGATGATACCTGTAACCGGTCTCTACGCCTACCTCCTCGACGCGAGAGATGAACAGATTCTGCTGCTCCACAGTGTGCAATGTGTCTCGGCAGTCTCGTCCCAGGAGCTCGTCGCACAGGGAGAGGGTCATCTCGCTCAGAACTGAGGTGTAGAGCAGGAAGAGCTGCACGTCTTTGGGTTGCAGGCCAAACACCTCGCTCATCAGGTAGTCATAGATGCCGGTCTCGGTCAAGCCAGCGGTCATCGACCTGTTCTTGTCGAGGAACGCTTCCCAACCCATGTTGGCGCTCAGCCAGATGGCCGTGATCCAGCCGTCGGTGTGCCTGGCCAGGGAATGGACTTGGTCAGCCGTGACTGTCCTGCCCAGTTTCTTGCTGGCCAGTTGCTGGATCTCCTGCTCACTGAAGCGGAGCTCATCTACCCCAATGGCGGCCATCTGCTGACGGGCAGCGAGGCGGATCAACGGGAGCGGAGGTACCGTTCGGGAGGAAATGATGAGATGGCACTGCTCTGGCATAAAATCGAGCAACAGGCGCGCGAACTCGTGGACATAGGAATCGCTTGTCAGTGTGTGATAGTCGTCCAGAATGAGGAAAAAGTAGTCTGGCACGTTGTTGAGGATCTCATCGGCCAGGGTGCTGGCGCACACGCGCAACTGGGTATGGATCTGGCCGCCCAAGTTCTGGAGGATCCGGGTCGTTCGCTGCCCGAAGGTGGGGAATCGACGGGCAATGGAAGCCACCAGGTAGGTCAGGAACACACTGACGTCCGAGTCCTGCTCCTCAATCGTGTACCAACAGACCTCGAGGTCAGTCTCCTGGGCGAGCTCGACCAATAGCGAAGTCTTGCCATAGCCCGCCGGTGCCCGAATCAGCAGCAACTTGCGGTCGATCCAATGGTGAATCTGGTCGACCAACCGCTCCCTCTTCAGGTGCGTGTCGCTCTGCTGAGGGATGGTGAGCCTGGTCCACGCAATATAGGACTGTGGATTCTGTTCGAGCAGATGGACCGGTTCAGTGGTCACTTGGTTCTCACCTGATCCATGCACAGCCAGGCACTCCACACGTTGGGAAAAGCGAGATTCGCCTCACGGTCCTGGAGTATGGCGGCCGGCCTCCGAAGAGTCGAATGAGGCCAAAGCCGGAGCCACGTACCCGGAATCGCCGCGCGCTCGTTGACCGTGACCCAGTTGTGCGGTATAATCCCATCATGAATGCCATCTCACCGGTTGCCGGGTACCTCAGTATGGCTATAGGTGTCCAGAGCATGAAAGAGCTGGTTGCGGTTGTCCTGACGCTCGACGAAGAGAAACACATCGCCGATTGCGTGCAGAGCCTGACATGGTGTGATGCTGTTGTGGTATGGGACTCGTTTAGCACCGACCACACGTGCCAGATGGCCCAAGAGAAGGGAGCGCTCGTCGTCCAACATCCCTTCCGAGGGTATGGTAGTCAGCGTCAGGCGGCAATGGATGCCATTTCCGCCGAGTGGATCCTGTTTGTCGACGCGGATGAGCGTGTCCCACCCGCGCTGGCTCAGGAGATCCGGACGGTGATCAGGGAGCAGCCTGACGTTGTGGGTTGGTGGATCCCTCGTCACAACTATATCTTTGGCAAGGTGATCTTGCACACCGGCTGGTACCCCGACTACCAACTGCGGTTGGTCCGGCCCAACCGCGGGCGTTGGGATCCAGGCCGTGAAGTGCACGAGCTGGCAGTGCTGGATGGCCCAGCAGGGCATCTGCAGAACGTGCTCATTCACTACAACTATGACTCGCTACAGCAGTTCCATGCCAAGCAGACCAAGTACACGGCCTACGATGCCGAGATCCTATTCAAGAGGGGCCAAAGAGCCAAGGTATGGAGTCCCATCAGTATGCCGATTCGCCACTTCAAGTGGCGATACGTTGACCTGGCAGGCTATCGAGACGGATGGCACGGCCTATGGCTCAGTCTGCTCATGAGCTACTATGAAGGTCTCAAGTACATGGTGCTGGCTGACCTGTGGCGCACTCGCCAGGGGCACCGATCTAGCCCTGAAGACGGCTAGAGCCGTTACTGCAAACCTGAAAGCCGCTGCGCCTGGCGACTGCGCGGGGAGGTTGACCTCCGGGCGCGTATGTGGTATACTGGCCCAGCGGGGTTGGACGCGTCGTCGAAGCATGAGGAGAAGGCAATCATGAACGCCCCGGTCCTGGTGCTCAACGCCAACTTTGAGCCACTGAGCATATGCAGCACAGCACGAGCGATGGGCCTGCTGTTTGTGGGTAACGCCGAGGTCCTCCAAAACGGCCGCGGCATCATCCGGACGCAGACGCGCGAATACGAACGGCCCTCTGTGATCCGACTCCAGTATATGGTCCATCGTCCGCACCCTCACGTGCGGTTGAGCAAACGAGAGGTCTTTCGCCGCGATGGATATCGCTGCCAATACTGCGGCTCGTCGTCTTCGCACCTGACACTGGACCACGTGGTGCCCAAGCACCGTGGTGGAGCGTACGAGTGGGCGAACCTGGCCAGCGCGTGCCCGCAGTGTAACCGCCACAAGGGTCATCGAACGCCGCTGGAAGCAGGAATGAGGCTGGTGCGCATGCCAGCGGAGCCACCAGCTACGGCTTTCTACCTATACGCTCAGTACCTGGAGTGGAACCAGGAGTGGGCCAAGTACCTGGCTGGTTGGTAGAGCAACGTATGGGCAGGCGCCTGGCCCAGCTGGGCCAGGCGTCTGAGTCTGCGGCTCAGGAGGCGCGCTGTGGCCTTGCTGTTGCGCCGCAGAGGTCGGTTGGATGAATGGCAAAGGCCTGGATGCCCTATCCGGGTCTATTGGGCAGAGGAGTGGGCCAACTGGTAGGCGCGTTCCACGTCTGAGATGCGGTGTGCCCAGTTGTACATCTGCTCGATGCGGCTTGCGGCTTCCGTTCCCAGCTTTCTGGCAAACTCGCGGTCCATGAGACAGCCGATCAGCCCCTCCACGAACTCGTCCTGGTTTCCCGGCTCGGCCAGGATCCCCGATCGGTGGTGTTCGAGGTACTCCACGTTCTGCCCAACGCGATGGGTGACAATGGCTTTGCCCATGGCCATATACTCCAGGATCTTGATCGAGCACTTGGCACGGTTAATCAGGGTATCTCGGTAGGGATAGATAGCGACATCGGCGGCCGCCAGATAGGCAGGGACGCGCTGATGGTCGACCCATCCGGCAAAGATGACGTGCTGGGCGACACCCAACTCTGCAGCGAGAGACTGCAGTCGGGCCAGCCCGTCGCCTGTACCCGCGATCACCAGCCTGGCATCACAGATCTGCTCCCGAACCCGGCTCATGGCCGCCAGGGCCAAATCGAGATCGTCGCCGAGGGTGATGTGCCCGACATAGATGGCCATAGGCGCAAGGCCTATGCCGAGCTGTGCCCTGACCTGAGCCTGGTCCTCGTCAGTGACCTGATCTCGAAGGGCCAGGAAGGTCGTGCTGGGGCAGTTGGGCACGTAGAAGACGCGTTCAGGTGGGACACCCATACCCCATACCTGTGTCTGGAGGGTGCGGCTGGCGGTGGTCACTGCCCGCGAATGACGGGGCAACCAGCGCTCCTGGAAGTCAAAGAAGCGCTTCCAGTGCCAGGGATATGGGTTGACGCTGGTCCAACCACCCGTACCCTCCCAGTCATCCGTATCGGTAACGATGGCTAGGTGAGATGTGTAGCGCAGGACCATGCCCGCCAGTGCAGCGTAGCCAACTGGCTTGAAGACGTGGACCACGTCCGGACACAGTTGCCGTGTCAGGCTGGCCAGCTTCCAGGCTGCTAGCAGGGGCGTCATCCGTGTAACGCGTGCCAGATGGAGACTGCGGATGCTGATTCCGTCCAGGTCTCTGATCTTGCCTGCTTCTGCCAAGTTATCGTAGGGAGCCAGGAGAAGCGTCACCTGGTGACCACGGCGACGCAGGGCCTGGGCCATAGGGAACGCGCGTGCGCTCACAGTGGCCTTGGGCGCGAATGCGAATGGTCCGATCATCACGATGTTCATCGCACGACCTCTGGCAGCGTCGCTTCTCCTTGTCCCCGTTTTTAAGGTGCGAGGTAAGTAGAGCTTTGCCCGCTCCCGACAAGAGGTAGGGACAGGTCTCCGCATCTACGGATGGAACCTGTCAGATGGAGAGATCCTGTCCCTACGTGGCCCAAAGGTGGACGCGCTGGGTCTGCCATCCGTTATCTAGGGGATGACAAGAGACTGACCTACATAGATCACGTTTGGACTAGCCAGGTGATTGGCCATGGCGATGGCCCAGACCGTGGTTCGGTAGCGGCGGGCCAGCGAATACAGTGTCTCACCAGGCTGCACAATATGGACGCGCACGTGCGGGGGCACGGGAGCGCCACTGCCCGAGATGATCAGCCGCTGCCCGGCAAAGATGAGAGAGGGGTTGGCGATGCGGTTGAGCAGAGCCAGGGCCTGCACCGTGGTGCCGTACCGACGCGCGATGCTGTACAAGGAGTCTCCTC